>Ga0208138_100005_pt1 | contig 357797 bp, 379 predicted proteins | sample AntRauMetaRauer3_FD_184786 | JGI IMG/M metagenome (GOLD analysis project Ga0208138, IMG submission 184786) | Saline lake microbial communities from Rauer Lake, Antarctica, in enrichment culture - Antartic Rauer Lake 3 Metagenome Rauer3 (SPAdes)... ... | reverse complement strand
CTCTCGTCATCTCGAAAGAGCGCTGCGCGCTCTTTCGGCGACAGCAAAAGGTACGTTAGAAGGAGTTCTTCAGCTTCTCGAAGAAGCCCTGGTCGACGTCGATCTCTTCGCCGCCGGCTTCCGCGAACGCTTCGAGGGCGTCGCGCTGTTCGTCGTTGAGGGATTCGGGCGTGACGACCTGGACGGTGACGTAGAGGTTGCCGTGGCCGCGCCGGCGGAGGCGGGGCATGCCCTTCCCCTCCAGGCGGAAGGTCTCGCCGCTCTGGGTGCTGGCGTCGAGGTCGAAGGTGGCGGCGCCGTCGAGGGTGGGGACTTCGATTTCGGCGCCGAAGACGGCCTGCGGGAACGAGACGGCGTGACGGTGATGCAGGTCGTCGCCCTCGCGCTCGAAGTCCGGGTGCTCCTCGACGGTGACGTCGACGAGCAGGTCGCCGTTGGGGGCGCCGCGGTCGCCGGGCGCGCCCTCGCCGTCCATGCGGAGGGTCTGGCCGGTGCGGATGCCCTCGGGGACGTCGACGGTGAGGGTGGCGCGTTCGCGGGTCTGGCCCTGGCCGTTGCACGTCGAGCAGCTCTCGGAGTGAATCTCGCCCTCGCCGCCACAGCGCGAACACTCCTGGCGCTGCTGGACGCGGCCGAGGGGCGTCTGACGGACCTGGGTGACGACGCCCTGACCGTCGCACTGCGGGCAGGTGCGGACGTCAGCGTCGTCGGGGTAGCCCTTGCCGCCGCAGTCCTCGCAGCGCTCGGGTCGCCGGACGGTCACCTGCTTGGAGACGCCCTCGTAGGCCTCTTCGAGCGTGACCGTGAGGTCGGTGCGGAGGTCGCGGCCCTGCTGGGGGCGGGACCCGCCGCGGCCGCCCGCGCCGCCGCCGAAGAACTGGTCGAAGATGTCGCCCATGCCGCCACCGCCCGCACCGCCGAAGGGGTTGCCGCCGCCCATGCCGCCGCGGCCGCCTCCGCCGGCGCCGCCGCGCTTCTCGGCCTCCGTGAAGCGCTCGTGGCCGAGCTGGTCGTACTGCTGGCGCTTCTCGTCGTCGGTGAGGACGTCCTTGGCCTTCTGGATCTTCTTGAACTGCTCCTCGGCGTCGGGCTCGTCGCTCACGTCGGGGTGGTACTCGGAGACCTTCTCGCGGTACGCCTCCGTGATCTCGTCCTCGTCGGCGTCCCGACTCACGCCGAGGACGTCGTAGAAGTCTTCGGGCATCTGTGCTAGGGCAGGGTGGTGGTGTCGTTAGTTCTCTTCGTCTTCGTCGTCGCCGTCGACGTCCTCGAAGTCGGCGTCGACGTACTCCTCTCCCTCACCAGCATCGGCACCGCCGGGGCCGCCGGCGCCGCCCATGCCGCCCATGCCGCCAGCGCCGCCCGCTGCGCCGGCCTGAGCCTCCTGCTGCTGGTAGGCCTGCTTGCCGATTTCCTGCAGCGTCTCGCTGAGGTCCTCGGTCGCGGCCTCGAGGTCGTCGGCGTCGGCGTCCTCGTCCTCGAGGGTCTCCTGGACGTCCTCGATAGCGGCCTCGACGTCGGCCTCGAGGTCGTCGTCGACGAGGTCCTCGTTCTCGTCGAGGAGGTTCTCGGCGCGCTGGATGGCCGTCTCGGCCTCGTTGCGGGCCTCGATGGTGCGGCGGCGCTCCTCGTCCTCTTCGGCGTGCTCTTCGGCCTCCTCCTGCATCTCCTCGATCTGGTCGTCGCTGAGGCCCGCGCCGCCCTCGATGGTGATGGACTCGGCGTTGCCCGAGCCCTGGTCCTCGGCTTCGACGTTCACGATGCCGTCGGCGTCGATCTCGAACGTGACCTCGATCTGGGGGGTGCCGGCGGGGGCCGGCGGGATGCCCGAGAGGTGGAAGTCACCGAGGAACTCGTTCTCGTCGGCGATCTCGCGTTCGCCCTGGAAGACGCGGATCTGGACGTTCGTCTGGTTGTCCGCGGCGGTCGTGAACACCTTCGACGCGGTCGTCGGGATGGCGTCGTTCTTCTCGATGAGGCGCTCGAAGAGCCCGCCCTTCACCTCGATGCCGAGCGAGAGCGGCGTCACGTCGACGAGTACGATGTCGTCGACCTCGCCGGAGAGCACGCCGCCCTGGACCGCGGCGCCGAGCGCGACGGCCTCGTCGGGGTTGACGTTCTTCTTCGGCTCCTGGCCGACCAGTTCCTCGACCTGCTCCTGGACCTGGGGCATCCGCGTCGAGCCGCCGACGAGGATGACCTCGTCGATGTCGTTCTTGGAGAGGCCGGCGTCCTCGAGGGCCTGCTCCGTCGGCCCGACGGTGCGCTCGATGAGGTCCTCGGTGATGTTCTCGAACGTGGCGCGCGTGATGTCCTGTTCGAGGTGGACCGGGCCGGAGTCAGTCGCCGTGACGAACGGCAGATTGACCGTGGTCTCCTTCCGGCTGGAGAGCTCGATTTTGGCCTCCTCGGCGGCCTCGGTGAGCCGCTGGAGGGCCTGGCGGTCCTCGCGGAGGTCGATGCCGTGGTCGGCCTCGAACTCGTCGGCGAGGTGGTCGATGATGGCCTCGTCCCAGTCGTCGCCACCGAGGTCGTTGTCGCCGTTCGTCGCGACGACTTCGTAGACGCCCGCACCCAGGTCGAGGATGGAGACGTCGAAGGTGCCGCCGCCGAGGTCGTAGACGAGGACGGTCTGGTCCCGGTCCTCGTCGAGACCGTAGGCCATCGACGCGGCGGTCGGTTCGTTGACGATGCGCTCGACCTCGAAGCCCGCAATCTCGCCGGCGTCCTTCGTCGCCTGGCGCTGGCGGTCGTTGAAGTACGCCGGCACCGTGATGACGGCCTTCTCGACGTCGTGGCCGAGGTACTCTTCGGCGTCGCGCTTGATCTTCTGGAGGATGCGCGCCGAGACCTCCTCGGGCGTGTACTCCTCGCCGCCGAGTTCGACGGTGTAGTCCTCTTCGCCCATGTGGCGCTTGATGGACGCGACCGTCTGGTCGGGGTTCTGTACGGCCTGGTTCTTCGCCGGCTTGCCGACCAGCAGTTCGCCGTCGTCGGACGCGACGACGGACGCCGTCGTTCGGTCGCCTTCGCCGTTCACGATGATCTCCGGGTCACCGCCCTCCATCACCGCGAACGCGCTGTTCGTGGTGCCGAGGTCGATGCCCAGAATCTTCTCGGTCGCCATGTTACCAGAAGTGTAGCGGCGTTTTCCGTTTAAGCCTTGCTAGTGCGACCGACTACCACGACACGGCATCGGACCGCAGTCTTGCGATTTGCCGATTTGGGGGGTCGGCGAGCCGGGGAATTTATGACGAACCGGCAGACTACCGTCGCGCCCTCTTGCGGTCCCGGCTACTCGTCGCCGTTCTCGCCACTACCGTCGCTGACGGTGACCTGTGCGGTCCGCAGCACCTTTCCGCCCATCTCGTAGCCCGGGCGGTAGACGTCTTCGACGGCACCCTCGGGGCGGTCGCTGTCGACGCGCATCATCACCTCGTGGCGCGTCGCGTCCACGTCGTCGCCGACCTCCGGTCGGATCTCGCTGACGCCCTCGCCCTCCAGCACGCGGTCGAACTCCTTCCGGGTGAGTTCGACGCCCTCGCGGATTCCCTCGCCGTCGCCGTCCTGGTCGAGCGCCCGGCCGAGGTTGTCCCGGACGTCCAGCAGGCGCTCCACGAGGTCCTCCGTGGCGCGCTCTCGGATGTCGTCCTGCTTGCGCTTCGCGCGCTGCTTGTAGTTCTTGAACTCCGCCTGCTTGGCCTGCAAGCGCTCCGTGAGGTCCGCGACCTCCGACTCCGCGTCGTCGAGGTTGCCCTCCAGACTCTCGGCGCGGGCCTCCAGGTCGGCCACCTCGTCGCCGAGGTCGTCGCCGGCCGCCTCCCGGACGCGCTCGGCGAGCGAGCGCTCGGCGTCGGCTGCCTCCTCCTCGTCGCCCGCGGCCGTCCCGTCGGCGTCGGCCGCCTCGGCCGCGTGCTCGGCGTCTTCGCTCATGTCCGGGAGAGGGAGCCGCGCCCGTTTACGGATTTCGGGATTGCCCGACCGCGAGGGCGACGCCTAAGTGCGCGCCGCCGCCTACCGGGACGTGTGACGGTCCGGCTCGCGTTCGAGGACGGGACGCTGCGCGTCGAGAGCGACGCCGATAGCTTCGACGTGACCGGCCTCCCGGGCGTCGAGTTCGACGAGCGCACGGACACGGGCCGGGCGCCCGCGATGCAGTACGCCGACGTGGTCGCCGCCCTCGACCGGCGCGGCGTCGACTACGAGGACGACGCGCTGCACGCCGACCGCCTCGACGCGGCGTCCGACTACACCCTCCGGGGGTACCAGCAGGACGCGCTCGACGCCTGGACGGCCAACGACCGCCGAGGAGTGCTCGAACTCCCGACCGGCTCCGGGAAGACGGTCATCGGGCTGAAGGCCATCGAGGCGGTCGGCGAGGCCGCGCTCGTCGTCGTCCCCACCATCGACCTGCTCGTCCAGTGGCGCCGCGAACTCGCCGCGGAGTTCGACTGCGAGGTCGGCCAGCTCGGCGGCGGCGAGCAGGTGGTCGGCGACGTGACGGTCGCGACCTACGACTCCGCGTACCTGCGCGCCGAGGACCTCGGCGACCGCTTCGGCCTCGTCGTCTTCGACGAGGTCCACCACCTCGGCGGCGAGGGGTTCCGGGACATCGCCCGGATGCTCGCCGCGCCCGCCCGCCTCGGCCTCACGGCGACCTTCGAGCGCCCGGACGGCGCCCACGAGGTCATCGAGGACCTGGTCGGCCCGCTCGTCTACGACCTGAGCGTGGACGACCTGGCCGGCGACCACCTCGCGGACTACGACGTCAAGCGCGTGGAGGTCCCGCTCACCGACGACGAACGCGCGGCCTACGAGGACGCCCAGGGGACGTTCACGGACTACCTCAAGCAGTCGAACATCCAGTTCCGGTCGGGCAGCGACTACCAGGAGCTCGTGAAGCGCTCGGGCACCGACCCGCGGGCGCGAGAGGCGCTGCTCGCGAAACAGCGCGCCCGCCGCATCGTCCGCGAGAGCGACGCCAAGGTCAGAGAACTCGAAGCCATCCTCGACGCCCACCGCGACGACCGCGTCATCGTCTTCACGGCCTCGACTGACCTCGTCTACCGGCTCTCCGAGCGCTTCCTCGTGCCCGCCATCACCCACGAAACCACGGCCAGCGAGCGCGACACCATCCTCGGCCGCTTCCGGCGCGGCGACTACTCTCGGGTGGTGACGGCGAACGTCCTCGACGAGGGCGTCGACGTGCCGGACGCGAACGTCGCCGTCGTCGTCGCGGGCAGCGGCAGCGAGCGCGAGTTCACGCAGCGCCTCGGCCGCGTGCTCCGACCGAAGGAGGACGGTGGGCGCGCGCTGCTGTACGAGCTCGTGAGCGCGGACACCGCCGAAGAACGAGTGGCGGCCCGGCGCCGGTAGCGGGCTCGCCGGACGGCGGTACTACTCCTCCTGGAGGTCGACCTGGGGGCTGAAGCTCTCGTTCAGCTCGTCGAATTTCACGTCGTACGTGAACGTGAAGCTCTCCGTCGTGTGCGCCGGCAGCGATATCTGTCGGACCTTCGTGGACGCTTCGCCCTCGAGTTCGCTGTTCACGTACAGCGTCCCGGTGGCGTCGCGCCCGCTGGGATTAGAGACCGTGACCGTGTAGGTGAGGTACCCCTCGTCGTCCTCGCCGAACTCCGAGTCCGTCCGCTCCAGGACTTCGTCGTCGCGGCCGTCCCGCAGACAGCCCGCGAGTGCCAGGCTCGCGCCCGCTGTCGCCGCCGCCCGTCCGAGGAGCGCCCGCCGCTTCATATCCGGTGATTCCGGCCGCGGGGCAAGTATCTTCTGTCATCCTTTTCACGCCCGCCCGCCAAGCGGGGGTGTGCTCACGAAGGACCTCCTCCGGGTGTCCCGCGCGGGCGGCGGCTACCACCCGCAGTTCGCGGCCGAGGGCGACGAGGCGCTGGCGGGTCGCGTGCTCGGGACGTTCCAGGGCCACGTCGGCGAGGCGCGCGGCGTTCTCCGCGACGCGCTCCAGGACCTGGAGGGGGAGGCCGAGGATTTCAAGCTCGTGCGGGGGTTCGCGCACCTCGTCGAGCGCGACGCCACGTTCGAAGTCAGAGCCCCTGTCGACCCGGAGCGCGCCCGCCGGGCGGCGTTCGACGCCGCCGAGGACGTCGGCGTCGTCCACGAGGACGAACGGGAGACAGCCCTCGCGCAGGCCGCCGCGAAGTTCCCCGGCGGCGTCTCACCCGCGGCGCTCACCGACGCGCTGTACGCAGACCGCGAGACCCGGGAGATTCTGGTCGAGGTACCCCAGCGCTGGACCCCCGCGAGTCTGGTCGCCCAGTACAACCTCTCGCTCGCGATGACGGCGCTGTTCGACGCGACCGAACTGCGCGTGACGTGCTCGGACCCCCGGCGGCTCGTCTCCGCGGTCAAGCGCCTCGGTCTGCTGTACGAGGTCGTTCCCACAGAGAACGGCCGCGAGGTCGTGCTTACGGGGCCGGACGCCGTCTTCCGGCACACGCGGCGGTACGGCACTCGGTTCGCACGCGTGCTCCGCACCGTCGCACAGACCGCTGACTGGCGCGTCGAGGCGACCGTCGACGACCGGGGGACGGAGCGAAGCCTCGTGCTCATCGCCGAGGACCTCCACGTCCCCGACACCGACCCCGTCACCGACGTCTCCTTCGACAGCGGCGTCGAGCGCGAGTTCGCCCAGCGCTTCCAGGCGCTCGACCTCGACTGGACGCTCGTCCGCGAGCCAGACGTGCTCGCGGCCGGCGACCGCCTGATGGTGCCGGACTTCGCCTTCGAGTACGTCCACGGCGACGAGCGCGTCTACTTCGAGATAATGGGCTTCTGGACGCCCGAGTACGTCGCGAAGAAGCTCGACCAGCTCGACCAGACCGACGAGACGCTGCTCGTGGCCGTCGACCGCACCCTCGGGGTCGGCGAGGAGATAGCGGCCCGCGACCACCGCGTCGTCGAGTACGCCGGCTCCGTGCGCGTGAAGGACGTCGTGGACGCCCTCCGAGACCTTGAAGCCGACCTCGTCGCCGACCAGTCCGCCGCCCTCCCGGGCGAACTCGCGCCCGAGGACGACGTCGTCCCGCTGGCCGACCTCGCTGCCCGTCACGGCGTCAGCGAGCAGGCAATCGAGGACGTGGCCTTCCCCGAACACGAGCGCGTCGGCCGAACGCTCGTGCGCCCGGCCGTGCTCGACGCCGTCGCTGAGCGCCTCGAAGCCGGGCTCTCGAAGGACGAGGCCGAGGCGGTCGTCGCCGACCACGGCGTCGACGACGCGAGCGCCGTCTTCTCCCGGCTCGGCTACCGGGTCGAGTGGGAGGGACTCGGCGGGGGGACGCTCCGGGAGAAATAATACTCGGAGATTATACTCCTGGACATAACGACTAAGGGTTATGGGGGCGTCGGTGTGCGTGATGACTCGCCGCCTCGTCCTGCTCGGCGACGTCGTGAACTCCCGGCAGGTCGACGACCGGGAACAGTTCGGGCGACGGCTCGCCGACGCCTGCGCCGCCGTCACCGACGCGCACAGCGACGCGTTCGACGCCCCCCTCGAACCGCTGAAGGGCGTCGACGAAGTCGGCGGCGTCCTCACCGACCCCGCCGTGCTGTACGACGTCCTCGACGGCCTCCGCGACCGACTCCACCCCCAGGAGCTCCGCGTGGCTGTCGCCGCGGGCGAGGTCGACGTCGGCGCCGACACCGGCGAGGTCGCGCGGATGGACGGCCCGGCGTTCCACCGGGCGGACGAACTGCTCGCCGACCTCGCCGGCTCCCCGCTCCGGGTCGCGCTCGACCTCGACGCCGCGCCCCTCGACGCCGCAATCGCGGACGAGGTGAACCTCCTCTTCCGCCTGAAGGCGGGCTGGACCGACCACCAGCGCCGCGTCGTCGACGCCTACCGGAGCGCCGGCTCGCAGTCGGCGGCCGCGGCGGACATCGGCGTCTCCCAGGCGGCCGTCTCCCAGGCGCTCTCCCGTGCAGAGTATGCGACCGTCCGGGAGATTGAAACCCGGTTGCGCCGAACACTCCGCGCAGTATGAGTCCCCTGCCCGTTCCGACGACGCCCGAAGCCATCGCAGTGGTCGTCGCCGGCTACTTCGGCCTGCTCGCGACCAGCGGCGCCGTCGTCACGAACACGCTCGACTACGTCCCCGACACCGGCGACGAAGTCTCGACCCGCGAGCGCGACGTCGGCGTGCTCGTCGGGAAGTGCGAGAACGTCCTCACGCTCACGTTCGTCCTCGCCGGCGCCTACACGGCGCTGGCTGTCGTCTTCGCCGCGAAGGGCATCGTCCGGAAGGACGACATCGAGAAGAACACGCTGTTCTACCTCGCCGGCACGCTCGTCAACCTCACCTACTCGGTCCTCGTCGGCGTGCTCGTGGTCGTCGCCGTCGCCTGGGTCTGACTCAGAACTCCCGACGGCGACCCTTCGGCACCATCGACTGGAGGGTGCCGTACGTGAACAGCCCGACGCCGATGGGTTCGACGCCCCCCGCGAGTTCGTGGGCGGCGATCAGGTAGCCCCAGTCGCCGTCCCAGTCGAGGTCCTGCTCCTCGCCAGCGAGGAACGTCTCGGCCTGCTCGCGCTCCAGTTCGACGACGTTCTTCGTGGCCTCGCGACCGAAGCGCTGGGCGGCGACTGTCGTCGGCTTCCAGTGCTCCTGGCGGGTGCGCAGAATCTTCAGGCCGAGGGCCTCCACCGGCACGGGCGTCCCGGGGTCGAACGGGAGCGCCCACACCTTCCCCGCGCCCTTCTCCCAGAACGTGTACTCGGCGAACGTGTCCTCCGGGACGCCGAAGCGGTCGACCCACCAGTCCACGACTGCCTCCCGGCTCGGTCGGCCTTCGACCTCACGGTCGGCCTCCGTCGCCGGCAGGCGGTCGAACTCGCGGCTCACGTTGTCCCTCATCGCCCCACCTCCAGTTTCGCGGCGAAGAACCCGCCCGTGTCGTTCTGGTGGGGGTAGTACCGCCGCGCCAGTTCGAGGCTGTCGTCGTAGGACTCGCCGTCCCACTCCGTGAGGCCGGGCGACGAGTCGAGGCCCACGTCGAACTCGACCAGTCGGCACTCCGTCCGGTCGAGCACCTCGTTCACGACGGCCTCGTTCTCCTCCGGCGCGAACGTGCACGTCGAGTAGACGACTTCCCCGCTCTCGCGCGTGAGTTCGACGGCGCGCTCCAGGATGTCCGCCTGGAGCCGGCCGAGGTTCCGGCTCGCGGACTTCCCGGCGCCCTCGAGCGCGTCCGGGTTCTTCCGAATCGTGCCCTCGCAGGTACAGGGCGCGTCGACGAGCGCCGCGTCGAACGCGTCGACGTCGGGGAACGCGTCGAAGGTCGCACGCCGGGCGTCGGTGTTCGTCACCGCCGCCGACGTCACGCCGAGTCGGTCGCAGTTCCCCCGCAGGGCGGACAGCCGACCGAGGTTGTCGTCGTTCGCCACCACCAGCCCCTCGTCGTCGATTTCGGCGGCGAGTTGGGCCGTCTTCCCGCCCGGCGCCGCACACGAGTCCCACACCACGTCCCCGGGCTCCGGGTCCAGCACGCGGGGCGGCACGCAGGACACCTCCTCCTGGCCGTGCAGCCAGCCGTGCACGTACGGCCACGTGTTCCCCGGCTTCCCCGTGTCGACCTCCAGCACGCCCTCGTGCCAGTCCCGGCGCTGTACCGCCACGTCCTCGGCCTCCAACGCTTCGACAGCGCGGTCGGGGTCCACCGCCAGCGGGTTCACGCGAACCGTCGTCGGCAGCGGGCGCTCGCAGGCCGCCAGGAAACCCTCGAAGTCCTCGATAATCGGCTCGTACCGCGACAGCGCGTCCATTGCCCGCTCCTACGCCCGAGGGTGGTTTGTGGCTTGCGCTCCCGTCCCCGACGTCTCCCACCGCCGTCGCCCACCGCCGCCCGCGGCTTTATGCGACCGTGCGACCAATTCACTCGCATGGCCAGCGTGAACCTCCGCACGGACCTCGACCTCGACTCGCCCACGCTCGTCGAAGGCCTCCCCGGCGTCGGCCTCGTCGGGAAGATCGCCACCGACCACATCGTCGAGACATTCGACATGGACCTCGTCGCCAGCGTCGACTGCGACAGCATCCCCCGAGTCGCCGTGTACGACGGTGACAGTCGCGACGTCGTCCCGCCCGTCCGCATCCACGCCGACGAAACCCGGGACCTCCTCGCGCTCCAGAGCGACGTCCCCGTCGCCCGCAGCGGCACCAGCGACTTCGCCGACTGCCTCACCACCTGGTTCGACTCCAACGACGTCACCCCACTGTACCTCTCCGGCCTCCCCGACGAAGACCACGAGATGGGCGACCTCCCCGCCGTCTTCGGCATCGGGTCCGCTGCCGGCATCGACCTCCTCGCCGACCACGACATCGACACCCCGCCCGAACGCGGCGTCGTCGGCGGCCCCACCGGCGCCCTCGTCAACCGCGCCGCCGAACGCGGCCTCGACGCCGCCGCCCTCGTCGTGGAATCCGACCCCCAGTTCCCCGACCCCGCCGCCGCCCGCCGCCTCATCGACGCCGCCATCGCCCCCATCACCGGCGTCGACATCTCCACCGACGACCTCGTCGAGCACGCCGAGGAGATCCGCGAGCAGAAAGAGAAACTCGCCCAGCGCATGCAGCAGGCCAGCGAGGAAGAATCCACGCAGGCCAAACCGATGCGGATGTTCCAGTAGGATCGTTTTACTGCGGGGGGTTCGCGCAGAGCGCGAACCCCCGCTTGCAAAAAGCTACGCTGAAAACTCCCCGCGCTCACTTCGTTCGCGCGGCAAACCGCTCGCGCCTCGCGGCGCTCGCGGATGCTCCTCCCGGGCCCCTGGTGAGGTTTCGATGGCAGCCAGTTGGTCAGTAGTTCTGTGCGAACTGGCAACCGCGCTTTTCGACCTGGCGGGCGTCGTTCGGCTATGCAGACCGTTTTCCACCACGCGCGACGCGAGCAGGCCGAGGCCATCCTGGCGAACGCAGCGAACCTCCTCGGGGATGATTCGGTAGACGTCACGGACGTGGCGCTCGTCGCGAACGCCGACGCCGTGTACACGCTCACCGGGAACTCGGGACAGTCGGACCGCGTCCACGGACTCCTCGACGACGGCGTGCGGTTCGTCGCCTGCGCGAACTCGATGCGCTCGCGGGACATCGAGGAGACCGAACTTCTGGAGGGCGTCGAGACGGCGCCGGCGGGCGTCGGCGAACTCACCCGGCTCCAGGACGCCGGCTACGCCTACGTGAAGGACTGACGGGTTCGCCAAGAGTTATCAGGTGTCGCGTCCCCGTCTGTGGTATGACGGAGTTCTCAGCGCGCGTGGAGCAGGTCTCCATCAGCGGCATCCGCGAGGTGTTCGAGGCGGCGGGCGAGGACGCGATCAACCTCGGCCTCGGCCAGCCCGACTTCCCGACGCCCGAGCACGCCCGGCAGGCCGCCGTGGACGCCATCGAAGCCGGGAAGGCCGACGGCTACACGTCGAACCGGGGGACACCCGACCTCGTCGACGCAATCGTGGAGAAGCACGCCCGCGACCAGGGCGTTGACGTCGCGCCCGAGGGCGTCATCGCGACGGCGGGCGGCAGCGAAGCGCTCCACCTCGCCCTGGAGGCGCACGTCGACCCCGGCGAGGAGGTGCTGTTCCCGGACCCCGGCTTCGTCTCCTACGACGCCCTGACGCGCATCGCGGGCGGCGACCCGGTCGGTCTCCCGCTGCGCGACGACCTCACCCTCGACCCGCAGACCGTCGAGGACCACATCACCGAGGACACGGCCGCGTTCGTCGTGAACTCGCCCGCGAACCCGACCGGTGCTGTCCAGTCTGTCGAGGACATGCGGGAGTTCGCTCGCATCGCCGACGAGCACGACGTGCTCTGCATCAGCGACGAGGTGTACGAGCACATCGTCTTCGAGGGCGAACACCGCTCCCCGATGGAGTTCGCGGAGACCGACAACGTCGTCGTCGTGAACGCGTGCTCGAAGACGTACTCGATGACGGGGTGGCGCCTCGGCTGGGTCGCCGCCAGCGAGCGCCGCGCCGAGCGCATGCTCCGCGTCCACCAGTACGTCCAGGCCTGCGCCAGCGCGCCGGCCCAGTACGCCGCCGAGGCCGCGCTCTCCGGTCCGCAGGACGTCGTCGACGAGATGGTGGCGTCCTTCGAGGAGCGCCGGGACGTCTTGCTGGACGGCCTGAACGACATGGGGCTGGACGTGCCGACGCCCGAGGGCGCGTTCTACGCGATGCCCGAGGTGCCCGACGGCTGGGTGGACGAAGTCGTCGACCGCGGCGTCGTCGTCGTGCCCGGGTCGGCGTTCGGCGACAACGGCGAGGGGTACGCCCGCATCTCCTACGCGACGGACGTCGAGACGCTCCGGGAGGCCATCGACGTGATGCGCGAGGCGACCCGCGCCGTCCGATAGGTACGGGACGACGGCGTGTCCGGTTCGCGCCCCGACAGTTATGCCGCCAGCGACCCATGCTACCAGTATGCACGTCTCGCGACACGGGCGGGGCGTCAGCGCTGACCTCGCAGCGCTGGCCTCGCAGGTCCATCCCGTGTTCATGTTGCCGCCGCTGGCGGCGTCGGCGTTCGGTGCGGTGCTCGCCGGCTCGTTCTCCGGGGGCGTCGCGGCCGTCCACCTCGCGGCGATGTTCCTCGCCGTCTACACCGCCCACGTGAAGGACGGCCTCGTGGACTTCCACGTCAGGGGAGAGGACGACGACCATCCCCTCACTGAGAGCGGCTGCCGCGTCGCCCTGGTGGGTGCCTCCCTCGGGTTCTTCGCCTGCGCCGCCGCGCTCTGGCTGCTGGTCGGCCCCGGCGCCGCCGCGCTCGCGCTGCCGGCGTGGCTCATCGGCTACCATCACGCCCCCCAGCTAGACACGAACCCCGTCACGACGACGACGGGCTACCCCGCCGGCATCGCCGTCTCCCTGCTGGGTGGCTACTACGCCCAGGTCGGCGCGCTCGGCGTCCAATCGCTGGCGTTCGCGGCTGTCCTTCTCGTCCTACTGACGGGCGTGAAGGTCGTCGACGACTCGAAGGACTACGACTACGACCACTCTATCGGCAAGCGCACGGTCGCCGTCGTCCTCGGGAAGCCGGCGGCGAGGCGGTTCGCGTACGGCCTGATGGCGGCGGCGATGGCCGGCGTCGTCGCGTTCGCCGCGTTCGCCGTCTTCCCGCCGAGCACAGTGCTCGCCGTCGCCGCGTTCGGCGTCGTCGCGGCGTTCGCCGCCCGCAGCGACCCCACAGTCGCGACGATGCTGCTCGTCCGGGGCTGTTACGTCTTCCTCGCCGTGCTCGTCGCGGCCGTCTGGTTCCGTCCGCTGGCCTAACACTTTTGCCGGGGCGTGACGCGATGCGTCCATGGACAGACTCGCCGTGCTCGGTGGCGGTGTCGCCGGCGCGCTGGCCGTCACAGCAGCTATCGCGTCCATCGGGACGCCCGAGGCCGTCCTCGTCGCGCTAGTCGCGACCGGCACCGCGACCGGCGCCTGCAGCCGTGCGTTCCAGTCCGAGTTCCGGGACGCGTTCTTCGCCGGCGCCCTCGCGTGGGCACTCGCCGTCACCGGTATCGCGTTCGGGTTCGGCGGCGTCGACACGGCGACCACCGTCGTCGGCTTGAACTACAACGCTGGCGTGCTGGTCTACGTCGCCGCGGTCGGATTCTCCGTCGTCCCGGGGCTCTGCGCCGCCGCCGGCGGCGGCCTCGGGGCTCGCCTCCAGTACACCGTCCGCGACCGCCTCGGGGCGTAGCCGGTGGCCTGAAGGGCGCGGACTCCCTCGCGGTCGACATGAGCGACTGGCAGGACGACGACGTGGTCGCCGACCAGTACGAGGACGCGGGGAACCTCGGCGCCCGCCAGGTGCTACACGCCCGCTTCTCCACCAGCGAGCAGTCCCTCCACGAGTGGCTCTTCGACCAGATGGACCTCCCGGACGACGCCGCGGTGCTCGCGCTCGGCGCCGGCCACGGCACGCTCTGGGCTGTGAACGCCGACCGCGTGCCCGCGGACTGGGACGTCACCGTCACCGACGCCTTCCAGGGGATGGTGATGAACGCGATGGAGGCCCTGGACGACGCCCTCCGCGACTTCAACTTCGACGCCGTCGACGCCCGCGACGTCCCCTACCCCGACGACACCTTCGACGCCGTCACGGCACACCACGTGCTCTACCACCTCGACGACGCCGACCGCGAGCAAGCCCTGTCCGAGATTCGACGCGTCCTCAAGCCCGGCGGCACTCTGTACGCCGCCACGAACGGCCCGGACAACCTCGCGGAACTCTGGGACGTGGCGGCGGACTTCGCCGACTTCCCCGACGAACTGCCGTTCTCGCTCGCCAACGGCGGCGACCAGCTGCGGGAGCAGTTCGACAGCGTCGAGCGCCACCGCTTCGACACCGAGTTGGTCGTCGAGTCGCCGGAGCCACTGGTCGCGTACGTGCTCTCGCTGCCGGACGTCGACCCCAGTGTCGGCCCCGGCCTGGAGCGCGCGTTCCGCGAGCGCATGGACGACGGCGAACTCCGCGTCGAGAAGGACGTCGGCGTCTTCGTCGCGCGCTGACCGGCGAGCGATTCTCGGTCGGCCGTCGACGGACCCGACTCTCGCGCTTTCGGCTTTCGCTCCGGCGGTTAGGCCTCGCTCGGCGCGTCCAGTCCGTGGGCGTCCGCTAGCAACTCTCGCAGCCGCTGGACGAACCTGGCCGCGGGCGCTCCGTCGACGACGTCGTGGTCGAACGTCACCGTCAGCGAGAGGAACTCTCTGGTGACCAGGTCCCCGTCGACGACCCGGGGCTTCTCGCTGATGCCGCCGACGGTCACCTGGAGCGTGTAGTTCGTCGGGCTGACCGCCCAGCCGCCGCCCTCACCGAACATCCCGACGGACGTGACCGCGACGGTGCCCGCCATCCCCTTCCACCGCCGGGGGAACCACTGCGGGAGCCGCCACACGAGCCGCCGGACGAACCCGGGGAGCCGGAACGCCAACTCGGCCAGCCGGGGGAGCGCTGTCGGGTCCGTGGAGTCCTGTGCCGCTCGAATCTCGTCGTGAATCGACCGGAGGGTTCGCTCGGAGGCGTCCCGAACGACGTGCGGGACGCCGAGTCGTTCGCCCCGAATCGTCGTCTCGACGAGGACGTTCACGTCGACGTCGTCGAAGACGTGGACGCGACCCCGCCAGTCGCGGTACGCGTTGAGCTCCGGGTGGTCCTCGAGTGCGCTCGCGAGACAGGACACGACGAACGCGGTGAACGAGACTTGCTCGCCGGTCTCCGCCTCGACGGCACGGATGCGCCGCCGTGCCTCGGTGACGTCCACCTCGACGAGCCCGTGGACGTTGCTCCGCTGGCCCGCTGCCCGCATGTAGTCGACCGTGCCTCGACGACGGGGAGATGGCCGTTCGATGCGGTCGCCCATACCGTCTCTCTGGGCCGGAAGCACCATATCCGTTGACTCCGCGCGCCCCGAGCACGCGGAGAGGCCAGTCGACTCGGCTACTTCGCGGTGGAGACGATCTTCACAACGTCGCCCTCCTCGAGTTCGTAGTCCTCGCCGACCTCCCGCTTCGTCTTCGCGTTGACGGCGTGGAGGTAGCCGTCGCCGATGTCCGAGTGGACGGCGTACGCCAGGTCGACGGGCGTCGACCCGGAGTCGAGCAGGAAGGCGTCGGGGAGGACGTTGCCCTTCGCGTCAGTCCACTTCGACTGGTCTTGGACGGGGAACGCCGTCACCATGTCGAGGAGGTCGTAGACGGCGTAGTCCAGCGCACCCTGGACGCCCGTGCCGCCGTACTCCTGCATCGTCGCTCGGAGGTCCTCCAGGGTCTCGCGCTGCTCGTCGCCCACGTCGCCCGTGATTTCGAAGTCCTCGTCGCCCGGGTCGTAGTCGAGGATGCCGGCGTCGTCGCCGCGCCGGAGCGCGAGTTCGCCCTGTGCCGTCGCGGGAATCACGGGCTTGTCGAGGTCCAGCAGGCGCTGGACGTTCTCCTCGGGCGCGACGTCTATCTTGTTCGCGACGACCACGATGGGTTTCGTGCGCTCGCGGACGCCCCGGGCGAGCGCCTCGCGGTCATCGTCCGTCCACTGGATGGGGTCCTCGGGGTAGTCGATGTCCCGGAGGACGGCCGCGACCTGGTACTCGCTGGCGCCGAAGCCAGTCATCATGTCCGTGACGGCCTCCTCGATGTCGAAACCGGGCGAGCGGGACGCCCGTTCCACGCTCTCCCAGTTGTCCTCGACGATGCCGGCCAGCCAGAGGTCCATCTCCTCCTCCACGAAGTCGATGTCCTCCACGGGGTCGTGCTCGCCGATTTCGACGGGTTCGCCCTCCTCGTTCGTCGCGCCCGACGCGTCGACGACGTTCACGATGACGTCGGCGTTCGACAGCTCGTCGAGGAACTGGTTGCCGAGCCCGCGCCCCTCGTGGGCGCCCGGTACCAGTCCCGCCACGTCCAGCAGTTCGACAGGGACGTAGCGTTTCCCGTCGTGGCAGTGCTCGTGGCCACAGCGCTCCTCGCGCTCGAGACACGGGCACTCGGTCCGCACGTGGGTCACGCCCCGGTTCGCGTCGATGGTGGTGAACGGGTAGTTCGCCACGTCCACCTCGGAGCGCGTCGCCGCCGTGTAGAACGTCGACTTCCCGGCGTTGGGCTTGCCGGCGAGCGCGATAGACAGCATACCACTACCGTTGCCCGACGGCCGGAAAGCGTCTTTCGATTGGTGTGCTGCCGGCGGCCCCCGCCAGCGGCCGGACGCCCGCCGAAAGACCCACCAGGCTCCCTCCGGAACGATACCGACGATGAACGGATTCGAGGTGACCCTCCGACTGGTCGCCGGTGTCGGGCTGATACTGGCCAACGGCTTCTTCGTCGCCATCGAGTTCGCGCTCACCCGCGCCCGCCAGTTCACGAGAGACGAGTTCGTCGGCGGAGACGCCTCCCTGGAGCGCGCCTGGGAGATGACGGGCGACCTCGAGATCTACCTGACGACCTGCCAGGTCGGCATCACCGCCTCCTCAATCGCTGTCGGTATCGTCGCCGAGCCCGCGCTCGCCGCCATCTTCGAGCCCATCTTCCAGAACACGCTGCTCGCGTCGGTCGGCGGCGGCGCCATCATCGCGTTCCTCATCATCAATCTCGTCCACCTCACGCACGGCGAGCAGACGCCGACGTACCTCGGCGTCGAACGCTCCCGGTTCGTGTCGAAGTGGGGCGCCACCCCGCTGTACTGGTTCTACCGCGTCATCTCTCCCATCATCACGCTCGGGGACGGCATCGCGAAGTGGACGCTGCGGCTGTTCGGCGTCGAGATGACGGGCGCCTGGCTGGAGACCGAGGAGGACGTCATCGAGTCCCGGGCGGACCTGCGGAACCGGCTCGCCGGCACTCTCGACGAGGGCGACCTCTCCGACGAGCGGCGCGAAGAGGTCATCGGCGCACTCGACATCGACCGCATCGCCGTCCGCGACGAAGCGGTCCCTGTCGAGGACGTCGTCGCCGTCTCGACGACCGACGACCTCGAGACCAACCTCGACCGGATGGCCGACGCCCCGCACGTCAGGTACCCACTGGTCGGCGAGTCGATGGACGACTTCCGGGGCATCGTCTACCTCCCGGAGGTCTTCCGGGACCTCGACGCCCTCCGGGACGGCGCGCTCACGCTCGAAGACGTCGCGCACCCGCCGCTGGAAATCACGGCCGATACGCCCGTCAGCGAGGCCATCGACCGCTTCCAGGCCGAACGCCAGGAGCTCGCGTTCGTCACGGACCCCGACACCGGCAGCGTCGTCGGGATGCTCACGGTCACGGACGCCCTGGAAGCCATCGCGGGAGAGGTCGAGGACCCGTTCGACGAGGAAGCAGCAGTCTGAGGACTCCGGGCGGACTCACCTCACGACGCGGTCGGCCGAGTCGCTCGCGTCACTCGGCGTCCCGGTCCGCGGAACTCCCGAGTCGCATCTCGCCGCGGGCGCGGATGACGCCGTCGACGTCCGCGGCCTCGTCGATGGTGACGTCCTGGCCGGAGACGTCGCCGAGCACGACCGCGTCGCCCTGCACGTGGACGTTCCCGTCCCGGGTCGTGACGTCGCCGTGAATCTTCGTCCCGGCGCCGACGGTCACGTCGTCCTGGGCGCGCAGGCTGCCGAAGACGTTGTTCCCCTGGCCGACGTCGATTTCGGTGGCGCGGATGTTGCCGTGCAGCCGGCACCCGTCGCCGATGGTCGCCGGCGTCGACACCCGCCAGGCGTCGTCGGAGACGCTCGCCGACCGCGGAATCGTCAGGGGGTCGCGGTCGCCGTCAGCCGCCAGCTCCTCGACGAGGTCCTGGGCCTCTTCCTCCTCGCCGAGTTGGAGCAGGTGCGTGAGGTACATGACGAAGAACGTCAGCGTCGGCATCGGATTCCGGATGACGATCCAACCGGAGGCCTCGAAGCCCTCCTCGATGTCGACGTCGTCGCCGATGTCGAGGTCACCGCCGACGACGAGCCGGCCCGTGATGTGGGCGCGCTCCCCGAGGTAGGCGTCCTTCTCGGCGAGCACGTTCCCGTCGACGTCGCACCACATGTCCAGCCGGCAGTCGCCCTCCGCCTCGATGTCGCCGTCGAAGGAGACGCGTTCCCCTGCGACGACGCTGCGGCCGCGAACCCCGAGTTCGACCGTGGACTGGCCGCCGACGAGGACGTCGCCGTCGGTGACGAGGTCGTGCTCCTCGACGGTGGTGTCGTCCGGTATCTGGAGCCGGTCGATCGGGTTCGGGCCGAGCACACGCGCCTCCAGTTGGCGCATAGCTATAAACCCCGCGAGAACGTCAGACGGCCGTCAGACGACGGGGTTTAGTCCGTGGACGCGTACTCCCGGACATGACGACGCTCTCCTTCGAGGACGACGGCGTGGACGTGGTGTACGAGGGGACCGAGTTCCGCATGGAGAAGGCCCTCATCGAGGAAGCCACGCAGAAGAACTACCAGGACGTCACCGACCACGAGGTCCTGCAGCTCGTGGAGCCGAACCCCGCGCTCTCGGGTGAACCCCGGCGCATCGGCGACATCGTGAACTGACGGCTACCGTTCGCTCGGTGTCCCGATGACAACGCTTACGGCGCGCCGCGCGGACGTCGAGGTATGGACGCGCTCGACCAGTTCGACCACGACTCCTACTGGACGGCCCTGGCGACGTTCGGCAGCTACGGCCTCGTGCTCGCCGCGATGACTGTGGCGCTGTTCGTCGTGCCGTACTTCGTGTTCTCCGCGCTCTGAGGCGGACCCCGGACACTTCCTGGCAGACGCTCGACGGCCACCGCGGGAGGTGTAGCATCTCTGTCTAGTGAGAGAGATTAACTAACGGGGTGCCGTCTGTCCGGTGTGGCGATAGACGACTCTGCCGACCGCGGCGGGCCCGACCGCCAGGAGCGCGTTCGCGGTCACGACCGCCTCGACGCGGCGGCTGCCGCCGACCTCGCGACGGACCTCCGCGCCGCCGTCGACGGTGACGTACAGTTCGACGAGTACGCGCAGGTGCTGTACGCGACCGACGGCAGCATCTACGGCGCCCGACCGGCCGGCGTCGTGGTGCCACGGGACGTCGACGACGTGCGGGCGGCGGTCCGCGTCGCGGCCGAACACGACGTCCCGGTACTTCCGCGAGGGGCGGGGTCGTCGCTCGCGGGTCAGACCGTTGGCCCCGGCTGCGTGGTGCTCGACGTGAGCAAGCACATGGACGACGTGCTCGACGTCGACCCCGACGCGAAGCGCGCGACCGTCCAGCCCGGTGTCGTGCAGGACGACCTCGACGCCGTCCTCGCCGAGCACGGCCTGAAGTTCGCGCCCGACCCCGCGTCGGCCAATCGCGCGACCATCGGCGGCGGCATCGGGAACAACTCCACGGGCGCGCACTCCGTCCGGTACGGCATCACGGACGCCTACGTCGAGGAACTCCAGGTCGTGCTCGCGGACGGCTCGCTGCTGCACGCCCGCGAAGTCGTCCTCGATTCCCCCGAGTGGGACGCCGTCGTCGAGGGCGACGGCCGGGAGGCCGATATCTACCGGACGGTCCGTCGGCTCGTCGAGGACAACGCCGACGAGATAGCGGCCCGCTACCCGGACCTCGACCGCTGCGTCTCCGGCTACAACCTCCAGAAAGTCGTCTACGAGAACGACGACGGCGAGCGCGCGCTGAACCTCGCGAAACTGCTCGTCGGCGCCGAGGGCACGCTCGGCACCGTCGTCGAGGCGACCCTGGAACTGGTGACTGTCCCGGAGGAGACGGCGCTCGCGCTGTACTGCTTCGAGGACCTCGTGGACGCCGTCGCGGCGGTGCCGACCGCGCTCGACTACGACCCGAGTGCGGTCGAACTGATGGACGACGAGGTGTTCCGGCTCGCTGCCGACTCCCAGGAGTACGCCGAGTACGCCGCCCCCATCCCGGAGAACTGCGAGGCCGCGCTGATGCTGGAGTTCGACTCCGAGTGCCACCCCGAACTCGCGGCCGCCGTCGACGCGACGAACGCGGAGTTCGTCGACGGCGGCGCCGCCTTCGACGTGCTCGAGGCCCACGGCCGGGACGAGCAGGACGCACTCTGGAAGCTCCGGAAGGCCGCGATTCCGCTGCTGATGAGCCTGGAGGGCGACGCGAAGCCCTACCCGTTCATCGAGGACGCCTCCGTCCCGCCGGCCGAACTCGCGGAGTACGTCCAGGAGTTCGAGGCGGTTCTCGACGACCACGGCACGTCAGCAGCGTACTTCGCGCACGCCGGCGCCGGCACGCTCCACGTCCGCCCGATTCTGACCCTCAAAGAGGCGGACGACATCGAGACGATGCACTCCATCACGGAGGACGTGACGGGTCTCGTGCTGGACCACCGCGGCGCGTTCTCCGGCGAGCACGGCGACGGCCTCGCGCGCACCGAGTTCAACCCGAAGATGTACGGCCCGGAGCTGTGGGCGGCGTTCAAGGAGCTGAAGTCCACGTTCGACCCCGACTGGCGGATGAATCCCGGGACGGTCGTCTACCGGGACGAGGACGACGTCGCGGACCCGAGCGACCTGCGACCCGGCGAGCCCGCGGACGCCCGCGAGCAGTTGCGCTACGGCGCCGACTACCAGTCCGTCGAGCCGACGACCACCCTCGACTTCGACGACGAGGGCGGCTTCTCGGACCTCGTGGAGCTCTGCAACGGCTGCGGGACGTGCCGGCAGACCAGTTCCGACGTGATGTGTCCGACCTTCCGGGCGTCCAGGAACGAACTCGAGTCCACGCGGGGTCGCGCGAACATGCTCCGGGCCGCCATCTCCGGCGACCTCCCGGAGGGCGAACTGTACTCCGAGCGCTTCCAGGCGGAGGTGCTGGACGTCTGCGTCGGCTGCAAGGCCTGCGCGAGCGACTGCCCGACGGGCGTCGACCTCGCGAAGCTCAAGGCCGAGGCGAAACACCAGTACCACGAACGCGAGGGCGCGGGCCTCCGGGAGCGGCTGTTCGCCGACGTCCACCGCCTGCTCGCCGTCGGGAGCAGGCTCGCTCCCGTCTCGAACTGGGCGACCGCCCTCCCGGGCGCCGACTGGTTCGCCTCGCAGGCGCTCGGCATCGCCCCGGAGCGCGACCTCCCGACGTTCCAGCGGGAGACGCTCACCGACTGGTTCGACGCCCGCGAGTCGACCACTCCCGTCGACCCGACCGACCGAGTGTTGCTCGTTCCCGACACGTTCACCGAGTACACGAACCCGGCCCCGGGGAAGGCCGCCGTGCGCGTCCTCGAAGCCGCCGGCGTCGAAGTCGCGCTCGCCGACCCGCGCCCGTCCGGCCGGCCGGCGTACTCCCTGGGGTTCCTCGACCGCGCCCGGGACCGCGCCGCGGACGTGGTCGACGCGCTCGCACCGAGAATCGAGGACGGCTGGACGCCCGTGTTCATCGAACCGGCAGACGCCGTCGTCGTGCAGGACGACTACCGCGACCTCCTCGACGGTCCAGACGTCCAGCGGGTCGCAGCAGCCACACGCGGCATCATGGAGTACCTCGACAGGGAGCGCGTCGGCGAGCGCCTGGCGTTCGCTGCCAGCGAGGAGGCGCTCGCCTACCACGGTCACTGCAACCAGAAGGCCGTCGGCACCGACCACCACGCCGTCGGCGTGCTGCGACGTGCGGGCTACCGGGTCGACCCCCTTGACTCGACGTGCTGCGGGATGGCTGGCTCGTTCGGCTACGAGGCCGAACACTACGGCCTCTCGCAGTCCATCGCCGACATCCTCGTGGAGAACGTCGCGGCCGCCGACTGCGACGAGGTGGTCGCGCCCGGGACGTCCTGCCGCACACAGCTCGAGGACCGGAACGACGCCGACGTGAATGGCGACCCAGTTCACCCGGTCGAGAAGGTGGCGCAGGCGCTATCCGGGGACGAGTGAAACAGCGAGCGAACGCCGAAAGAGAGCGGGAGCGAGAGTTCTAGGCGAACGTCCGGGACGGCTCGGCGGACGCGTTCGCTTCCGCGTCCTGTTCGAGCTTGTCGCGGGCCGACCGGAAGTCCTGCATCGTCACTTCCTGGCGGTCGTCGCGGATGGCGAACATCCCCGCCTCGGTCGTGATGGCTTTCACGTCCGCGCCGGAGAGGTCGTCGGTGTCCGCAGCGAGCTCCGCGAAGTCGACGTCGTCGGCGACGTTCATGTCGCGGGTGTGGATCTTGAAGATCTTCTCGCGACCCTCGACGTCCGGGTTCGGCACCTCGATGAGGCGGTCGAAGCGGCCCGGGCGGAGGATGGCGCGGTCGAGCATGTCGAAGCGGTTGGTGGCGGCGATGATGCGGATGTCGCCGCGCTCGTCGAAGCCGTCCATCTCCGAGAGCAGTTGCATCATCGTGCGCTGGACCTCGGCGTCGCCGGACGTCTTCGAGTCCGTGCGCTTCGACGCGATGGCGTCGATCTCGTCGATGAAGACGACGGCGGGCTCGTGGTCGCGGGCGACCTGGAAGAGGTCCCGGACGAGCTTCGCGCCCTCACCGATGAACTTGTGGACGAGCTCAGAGCCGGCCATCTTGATGAAGGTCGCGTCGGTCTGCTTCGCGACGGCCTTCGCCATCAGGGTCTTCCCGGTGCCCGGCGGGCCGTGCAGCAGCACGCCGCTCGGCGGGTCGATGCCCACGGTCTCGAACAGCTCTGGGTCCTTCATCGGGAGCTCGACGGTCTCCCGGACCTCGCGGAGCTGCTCGTCGAGGCCGCCGACGTCCTCGTAGCCGACGTCGGGGGACTGGTCGACCTCCATCACGCGAGCGCGGACGTCCGCCTCGTCGTCCAGCCGGCGGACGACGGACAGCGAGTTGTTCACGGCCACGCGAGCGCCCGGTTCGAGGTTCTCGCGGAGTTCGTCCGTGACCTCGGTGAGGGCTTCCTGGTTGTTGCCGTGCTGCTTGATCACGGCGCCCTCGTCGTTGAGCTCCTGAACAGTCGCGATGAACAGCGGGGACTGCTTGAGCTTCTTGTTCTCGTGGGAGAGCCGCTCGAGTTTCTGCTGGTACTTGTTGTTCTCCGCGTTTGCATCGAGCAGCCGGTCGCGCATCTCCTCGTTCTCCTCTTCGAGGGTGGAGAGTTGCTCCTCGAGCGCCTCGAGTTTCTCCTGCTGAGAGGCGCTGTCGTCGTAGGGGAGCTCCACGTCCTCGACGGTGTCGGTCATCACACCGAGGTAGGGCGCTGTCGCACAAGAGGCTTCGGGTGGTCGTACCCCGGCCCGATGGGATTACCGACACTCATTTTCTATTCCGAAACCATTATGCGAGTGCATTCAGTAGCGGTGGGTATGAGCGCGACAGCCATCGACGCCGACACCGTGGAAGCACTCGAAGACCTGCCGCCGAGCGCGAAGCTCGTCGCGAAGGTCCTGGAGTACAACGACACCCTCTCTCAGAGCGAACTCGCCGAGGAGACGCTGCTGCCCGACCGCACGGTGCGCTACGCGCTCACCCGCCTCGAGGAGCAGGACGTCGTCGAGTCCCGGTTCTCGTTCTCGGACGCCCGCAAGCGCCTCTACACGCTGACCTGACCCGGCCGCCGCCCTCCACGACGGCCCAGCCAATCCCGAAGCCGCCCAGACTCCCCGCGCTCGCCGTTCTCCGTTACAGCACCGCCGAACAGCCGATGGCACGCCGGCACCTGCCCCGGTCCCGCGACGTGCGCCGAGCGCCGAAGCTTTATCCGGCGTACCGCTACATCCTACCAGTAAATGGCTCGCGTCATCCACACGGGGGACACCCACCTGGGGTACCGCCAGTACCACGCCCCCGAGCGCAGACAGGACTTCCTCGACGCCTTCCGGGCCGTCGTCGAGGACGCCGTCGCCGAGGACGTCGACGCCGTCGTCCACGCCGGCGACCTCTACCACGACCGACAGCCCGGCCTCCGGGACATCCTCGACACCATCTCGGTGCTGCGGCCGCTCCGGGACGCCGACATCCCCTTTCTGGCCGTCGTCGGCAACCACGAGGGCACCAGAGACGCCCAGTGGCTCGACCTCTTCGAGACGCTCGGCCTCGCCGAACGCCTCGACGACTCACCCCGACGCGTCGGCGATACGGCGTTCTACGGCCTCGACTACGTCCCCGAGTCGAAGCGCGACGACCTCGACTACGAGTTCGACGGCCACGACGCCGGCCACGCGGCGCTCGTCTCCCACGGCCTGTTCACGCCGTTCCCGCACGCAGACTGGGACCTCGACGTCGTCCTGAGCGAGGCGACGGTGGACTTCGACGCCGTCCTGCTCGGCGACAACCACGCCGCCGACACCGCCCAGGTCGGCGACGCCTGGGTGACGTACTGCGGGTCGACCGAGCGCGCGAGCGCGAGCGAACGCGACCCCCGCGGCTACAACGTCGTGGAGTTCGAGGACGACGTCGCCATCGCCCGGAAAGGCATCGAGACCCGCGAGTTCGTCTTCGTGGACGTGGACCTCGGCCCCGAGGACGGCACGGCGTTCGTCCAGGAGCGCCTGCGCGAACACGACCTCGCGGACGCCGTCGTCGTCGTCACCGTCGAGGGCGACGGCGAGAACGTCACGCCCGCCGAAATCGAGCGCTTCGGCGACGAGCACGGCGCGCTCCTCACGCGGGTGAACGACCGCCGCGAGGTCGACAGCGAGACAGACGTCGAGGTGTCGTTCGCGGACCCCGACGACGCCGTCCGAGAGCGCGTCCGCGAGATGGGGCTGAGCGAGCCAGCCCTCGACGTGGACGCGACGGTGCGGGACGCGACGGTCGCCGACGCGAACGTCCGCGAGCGCGTCGAGCAGCGCGCCGAGGCGGTCCTCGACGGCGACGACGGCGGCCTGGACCCCAACGGCGACGGAGATGAAGAGCGCACGACCGAATCCAGCGGCGAGGCGAACGCCGACGCGGACGACGGCGCGCAGACCGCCACCATGGAGGACTTCCTGTGAAGTTCACTCGGCTCGCGCTGACGAACTTCAAGTGCTACGAGGACGCCGACGTCACTCTCGACCGAGGGGTGACGGTCATCCACGGGCTGAACGGTAGCGGGAAGTCCAGCCTGCTGGAGGCGTGCTTCTTCGCGCTCTACGGCGTGGGCGCGCTCGACAAGACCCTCGACGAGGTCGTGACCATCGGCGAGGAGGAGGCCGAAATCGACCTCTGGTTCGAGCACGCGGGCGGCGACTACCACGTCCACCGGCGCGTCCGGTACACGGGCGACCGCGCGACGACCGCGGACTGCGTGCTGGAGACGCCCTCCGGCCAGATAGAGGGCGTCACCGACGTCGAGGGGCACGTCGCGGACCTGCTGCGGATGGACGCGGAGGCGTTCGTGAACTGCGCGTACGTCCGGCAGGGCGAGGTGAACAAGCTCATCAACGCCTCGCCGAGCACGCGCCAGGACATGATCGACGACCTGCTCCAGCTCGGGAAGCTGGAAGATTACAGGCAGCGCGCGGGCGACGCCCGCCTCGGCGTCGAGGACGTGAAGAGCAACGTCGAGGGGAAGCTCGACCAGCTCGACGACCAGATCGAGACGAAGGAGGCCGAGGACCCCCACGACCGGCTCGCGAGCCGCAAATCCGAGCTCGCGGCCGTCAGCGAGGACATCGAGAACTACGACGAGCAGCGCGAGCGCGCCCAGGAGACCCTCGACGACGCCGAGGACGTCCTGGAGCGCTACGAGGAGAAGCGCGAGGAGCTCGCGGGCGTCGAGGACACCATCGAGGAGGTCCGAGAGGCCGTCGCCGAGGCCGAGAGCGAGCGCGAGGACCTCGCCGAGCGCATCAGCGAGCACCGCGAGCGAGCGAGCGACCGCGACGACGAGGCCGCCGGACTCGCCGACGAAGCCGACCTCGACGACCCCGACGTCGAAAGCGCGGAGGCCGAGCGCGAGGAGGTCGCCGCGGAGCGCGAGGCCGTGACCGAGCAGGTGAGCGAGGTGGCGCCGGAGCTCTCCCGGCTCTCCGAGCAGGCCGACAGCGCCGAGGAGCGCGCCGAGGACCTCGAGGAGCGCGCCGAGACCCTGCACGAGGAGGCCGACGACCTGTCCGTCGAGGCCGACGAGGCCGAGACGGAGCGGGAGGCCGCAGCACAGCGCATCGAGGAACTGGACGAGGCGGTCGCCGACGAGAAGGCGGCCTTCGAGGACGCGCCGGTCGAGTTCGGCGACGCCGAGGCGTTCCTCGCCGACGCCGAGAGCGAGCGCGAGGCCCTTCGCGAGCAGCGCGAGGAGCTCCGTGGCGACCTCCAGTCCGCGGAGGACCGCGTCGCGGAGGCCGAGGAACTCCTGGAGGAGGGGAAGTGCCCTGAGTGCGGGCAGCCCGTCGACGGGTCGCCGCACGTCGAGAGCGTCGACGAGTACCGGGAGCGCGTCGCCGACCTGGCGGAGGACCTCGAGTCCGTCGAGAGCGACCTCGACGAGGTAGCCGAGCGCGTCGACCGCGCGGAATCGCTCGTGGACGTCGAGCGCGAGGTCTCGGACCTCGAACGCGACCGCGAACTCGGCGCCGAGCGCCGCGAGGAGAAGGCCGAGGCCGTCGAGGCGAAGAGAGAGCAGGCCGCGGAGAAGCGCGAGCGCGCCGACGAACTGGTCGAGGAGGCCGACGAGGCGCGCGAGGCGGCCGAGGCGAAGCGCGAGGCGGCCGACGAGAAGCGCGAGACGCTGGCCGAGTTGAACGTCGAGCAGGCCGAACTGAAGGAGCGACTCGACACCCTCGGCGACCTCGCGGACGTGCTGGACGAGGCCGACGAGGCGCGCGAAGCGGCCGAGCGGCTCGCGGAGAAGCGCGAGTCGTTGGCCGACCAGAACGAGGAGCGCCGCGACCGGCTCTCGGACCTGCGGGAGCGCAAGCGCGACCTGGAGACGGAGTTCGACGAGGACCGCATCGAGGCGGCCCGCGAGGACAGGGAGCGCGCCGAGGATTACCTGGAGGAGGTCGAGCCCCGGCTGGCGGACCTCCGCGAGGAGCGCGACGAGCTACAGGGGGCGATCGGCGCCGCGGAGAACGCCATCGAGGAACTGGAGTCGCTGCGCGAGGAGCGCGAGCGCGTGCAGTCCCGCTACGAGGACCTCCAGGCGCTCCACGACGAGGTCTCCGAGCTCGAGTCGACGTACGGCGAGCTCCGGGCGGAGCTCCGCCAGCAGAACGTCTCGAAGCTCGAACGCCTGCTGAACGAGACGTTCGACCTGGTCTACCAGAACGACTCCTACGCCCGCATCGAGCTCTCCGGCGAGTACGAGCTCACCGTCTACCAGAAGGACGGCGAGCCCCTGGAACCCGAGCAGCTCTCGGGCGGGGAGCGCGCGCTGTTCAATCTCAGCCTGCGGACGGCCATCTACCGCCTGCTCGCGGAGGGCATCGAGGGCGAGGCGCCGCTGCCGCCGCTCATCCTCGACGAGCCGACCGTGTTCCTGGATTCGGGGCACGTCTCCCAGCTCGTGGAGCTCGTAGAGTCGATGCGCAAACTCGGCGTCGAACAGATTGTCGTCGTGAGCCACGACGACGAACTCGTGGAGGCCGCGGACGACGTGGTGCGCGTGGAGAAAGACGCCACGTCGAATCGGTCGCGGGTGGTCCGCGACGAGACCGCTCCCCTCGCCGACTGAACCCCAACTTTCTCTACCCCGTGGGCGAACGGCAGGGTATGACGACGAGTCAGGGCACATCACGGGGCACGCAGGGGGCGGCTGGAGACACCGAGAGCGGTGGCGGCGCACTGCAGCGAGTGCTATACCTCGGCGGCGGACTCGCAGTCGCTGGCGCCGTGCTGGGGCTCGCGGGCGCCGTCTCGTCCACGCCCGTCGTGTGGGCGTTCGGCCTCGGTGCGGCGGCGGTGTCGCTGTCGGTGCTCGCGGTCGGCGGCTACCACGGCCGCAGTCAGTCGGTGTGACGGAGGGAGTCAGTTGGCCTGACGGAGGGCGTCGACGCCGTCGCGACCGGCGTCGGTGAGTTCGTAGGCGCGCTCGCCGGCGACCGTGGCCTCCGCGAGGAGGCCGGCGGCCCGCAGTTCTGTGACGGCGCCGAGGAAGTCGCTCTCGCAGGCCGCGGACTCGCCGAGCAGCTCCCGGACGGGCCGGGGGCCGTCGTCGGCGAGCGCGACGAGCAGTCCGACCTGCCAGTCCTCGTGGCACGCGCGCAGAATCTGGCGGGCTGGCTCGGGGACGCCGCGAGCGAGGGTCTCGAAGGGTGACTCGCCCCCCGCCGGTTCGAGGTCGTCGTTCGGGCGGAACGTCTCCTCGCCGGTCTCGGGGTCGCGGACGCGACTGCTCTCGCTACTCTGTTTGAGGAGCACCCAGCGCCGGCCGTCGTCGTCCACAACCGTCCGCATGCCAACAGCGAGGCCGTCGACGGCGTTAGTCCTTCCGGCTGTAGACGCGGTACTTGTAGAAGCCGTAGATAGAGAGGATGGCGCCGGCGGCCATCAGGGTCCCGCCGACTTCCCAGTCGCCCTCGAAGCCGGCGAACATCGCGCCGATGCTGAGCGCGCCGAGCGCGACGTTGAACACGAGCACGAGCGACCAGAACTTGCGCTGGAGCTCGGTGCTGGCGGCCGACTCGTCGGGGACGTCGATGGAGGGCGCCAGCTCCTGCTCGGCTTCGCTCTCTTCGTCGGCGAACGGTACGTCGTCGAGCACGCCAGAAACTGCGTCGTGTGGGAGGAAAGCGTTACTGGTTCTAGAGGGCGTCGCCCAGGGGCACGGCGTTCGTGCCTTTGAGCCACGCGAGCGGATTCTCCGCGTCGTAGAGTACGACGCCGTCGTCGGTGTCGTAGGATTCGACGCTGTCTCGGACGTCGTCACCTTCGGGCAGCTGTGGGACGTCGTTGTGGCGATGCCGGTCGCCCGCTGCGTGGTCAGTCACGTCTGTCACCTCGAAGTTTGGTAAGGAATCACATGGTATAAGCCTTCCCCCCGTGTCCGAACCTGCCGCGCCGAAGGGCGAGTTTTTAGGGCAGACGGACGAACCGGGGGGTAATGGGAAACACCGAGCTCTCCGAGTTCATGCACGAGAGCGACGGGGACGGCGGCGACGGCCCCGGTGAGGAGACGGTCCGAGCCGAGGCGGAGGTCGTCGCCGGGGACGCCGACCCCGTCGTCAACGAGGTGCTGACTGCGGAGAAAGACGCGCTGCCCGACGTCGACGGCGAGGTCGAACTGATGGTGACGCAGGTGGATTACACCGTCGAGGGGTCCGGCGACCGCGAGCGACCCGTCCTGCACGTCTTCGGCCGCACCGAGGACAACGAGGCCGAGCACGTCCGCGTCCACGGCTTCCGGCCGTACTTCTACGCGCCGACCGACACCCTCTCCGAGGACGACCTCACCCGGGACGTCATCACGGGCACCGAGGAGGGCTACGAGTCCATCCGTGGCGAGGAACTGACGAAGATCTTCGGCCGCACGCCCCGCGACGTCGGGAACATCCGGGACGAGTTCGACCACTACGAGGCGGACATCCTGTTCCCGAACCGCCTGCTCATCGACAAGGACGTCACCGAGGGCGTCCGGGTGCCGGACCGTCGCGCCGACGACGGCGCGGTCTACGTCCACCACGACGAGGTCGAGGCCTGCGAGGTCGCTGCTGACCTGCGCGTGAACACGTTCGACATCGAGGTCGACGACCGGAACGGCTTCCCGGAGGACGGCGAGGAGCCGGTGGTCTGCCTGACGAGTCACGACTCGTTCCGCGACGAGTACGTCGCCTGGCTGTACACGGCCCCGGACGCCACGGTCGAGAGCCCCGAGGACGTACCGAACTACGACCCGCTCTCCGACGACGCCGACATCGACGTCCGCGTCTTCGACAGCGAGGAAGCGATGCACGACGCCTTCCTCTCCTACATCGAGGAGACGGACCCGGATGTGCTGACGGGCTGGAACTTCGACGACTTCGACGCGCCGTACCTCATCGACCGGCTCGACGAACTCGACCCGTACACCGACCACGACCTCGACTCCGACCGCCTCTCCCGGGTGAGCGAGGTCTGGACGTCGGGCTGGGGCGGCCCGAACGTCAAGGGTCGCGTGGTCTTCGACCTGCTGTACGCCTACCAGCGCACGAAGTACTCCGAACTCGACTCCTACCGGCTGGACGCCGTCGGCGAGCAGGAACTCGGCGTCGGGAAGGAGCGCTACCCCGGCGACATCGGTGACCTCTGGGAGGACGACCCCGAGCGCCTCCTGGAGTACAACGTTCGGGACGTCGAGCTCTGCGTGGAGATCGACCGCAAGCAGTCCATCGTGGCGTTCTGGGACGAGGCGCGCAAGCTCGTCGGCTGCAAGCTAGAGGACGCGACGACGCCCGGCGACGCGGTGGACATGTACGTCCTGCACAAGGCGTACGGGAACTTCGTGCTGCCGTCGAAGGGCCAGCAGGAGGCCGAGGAGTTCGAGGGCGGCGCGGTCTTCGACCCCATCACGGGCGTCCGGGAGAACGTCTCCGTGCTCGACCTGAAGAGCCTCTACCCGATGTCGATGGTGACTATCAACGCCTCCCCGGAGACGAAGGTCGACCCCGACGAGTACGACGGGGACACCTACCAGACGCCGACGGGCGTCCACTTCCGGAAGGAGCCCGATGGAATCATCCGGGAGATGGTCGACGAACTCCTCACCGAGCGCGAGGACAAGAAGGAACTCCGCGACGACCACGACCCGGACAGCGAGGACTACGAGCGCTACGACCGCCAGCAGGCCGCCGTGAAGGTCATCATGAACAGCCTCTACGGCGTGTTCGGCTGGGACCGCTTCCGCCTCTACGACCGGGCGATGAGCGCGGGCGTCACCTCCACGAACCGGGAGGTCATCGCGTTCACCGAGCAGGCAGCCGAGGACTTCGGCTACGAAGTCGCCTACGGCGACACCGACTCCGTGATGCTGGAACTCGGCGGCGGGATGACCAAGGAGGAGGCCATCGAGGAGTCCTTCGACATCGAGGACCACATCAACGCCGCCTACGACGAGTTCGCCAGCGAGCAGTTGAACGCCGACGAGCACCGCTTCCAGATCGAGTTCGAGAAGCTCTACCGGCGGTTCTTCCAGGCGGGCAAGAAGAAGCGCTACGCCGGCCACATCGTCTGGAAGGAGGGCAAGGACGTCGACGACGTCGACATCACCGGCTTCGAGTACCAGCGCTCGGACATCGCGCCCATCACGAAGCGCGTCCAGAAGGAGGTCATCGACCTCGTCGTCCGCGAGGGCGACGTCGACGGCGTCGAGGACTACGTCCACGGCGTCATCGAGGAGTTCCGCGCGGGCGAAGTGGACCTCGACGACATCGGCATCCCGGGCGGCATCGGCAAGCGCCTGGACAACTACGACACGGACACCGCCCAGGTCCGGGGCGCGAAGTACGCGAACCTCCTGCTCGGTACGAACTTCGACAGGGGCTCGAAGCCGAAACGGCTCTACCTCGCGAAGGTCCACCCCGGGTTCTTCCGGGACTTCGAAGACGAAAATCCGGGCGCCGACGACGACCCGCTGTACATCGAGTTCAAGCGCGACCCGGACGTCATCTGCTACGAGTACGCCGACCAGATCCCCGACGAATTCGACGTCGACTACGACGTGATGCTGGACAAGACCCTCAAGGGCCCCATCGAGCGCATCCTCGAGGCCCTGAACATCTCCTGGAACGAGGTGAAGTCCGGCCAGACGCAGACCGGACTCGGGAGCTTCACGTAGTCGGGCGGTGGCCGGTCAACGGTCGGTCTCTTAGAAGTTCGAGAACTTGTCCTGGCGGTAGACGTCGATTTCGCTGGCGGTCGCGGGCGCGTCCATCGTGGCGGCGAACGCGATGGCGTCTGCGACGTCCTCGGGTTCGCAGACGTCGCCCTCGTCGAAGGCGTCCTCGAAGGCGGTGCCGTCTTCCTCGTTGAACCGGGTCCGCACCTCGCTCGGATTGACTACTGTTGTGGCGACGCCGTCGTCGCCGTAGCGGGCTTCGACGCTGTGCGCGAAGCCGCGAGTCCACCACTTCGTCGCGGCGTAGACGGGGTTGAACGGTCGTGGGTACTGGCCGGCGAAGCTGCCGACGAAGACGAGGTTCCCCTCGGCCTCCTGGAGGTGCGGGAGCGCCGCGCGGGTGGTGTAGAACATCCCGTCGCAGTTCACGCGCATCATCTGGTGGTACTCGTCGTCGGTCATTTCGACGGGCCCCTCGCCGCGCGCGAGGCCGGCGTTGTTCACGAGGACGTCGAGGCCGCCGTACTCGTCGACGGTGGCGTCGACGAGCGCGTCGACGGCGTCCCGGTCGGTGACGTCCGTCGGGACGACGTGGGCGTCCACGTCGTGGGCGTCCGCGACGTCGCTGGCGACGTCGTTCAGGCGCCCTTCGCTGCGGGCCGCGAGGACGAGATTCGCGCCCTCGCGGGCGAGTGCGTGCGCGGTCGCTTCGCCGATGCCGCTGCTCGCGCCGGTGACGACGGCGACCTCGCCGTCGAGTGGTGTCTGGGCCATGTCTGGGCCGTCACGCCGGAGGTGCTTGATGGTTCGCCCGCCGAACAGTTATGCCGGCTGCCGGGCTACGTTAGTACGTACCAATGTCGGGTAAGCAACTACTGATGGTGACCGGCGACTTCACCGAGGACTACGAGACGATGGTGCCGTTCCAGGCACTGCAGGCGGTCGGCCACGAGGTCCACGCCGTCTGCCCGGAGAAGGCGGCCGGCGACACCGTCAAGACGGCCATCCACGACTTCCGCGGCGACCAGACGTACCTGGAGGAGCGCGGCCACGACTTCGAACTGACGGCGACACTCGACGAGGTCGACCCCGCGGACTACGACGCGCTCGTCGTGCCCGGCGGGCGCGCGCCGGAGTACCTGCGGACGTACGACGAGGTCATCGAGACCGTACAGCACTTCTTCGAGGCGGACAAGCCGGTGGCGACGCTCTGCCACGGGCCACAGGTGCTGGCTGCAGCGGGCGTCCTCGACGGCTACGAACTGACGTCGTATCCCGCCGTGCGGCCGGAGTGTGAGGCGGCCGGCTGCACGTGGGTCGACGAGGTGACGACAGACGGGAACCTGGTGACGGCTCAGGCCTGGCCGGACCACGCGGAGTGGCTCTCACAGTTCCTCGACGTGCTCGGGACGCGGGTAGAGCACGGCGACCCAGTCGTCGCCGACGACTGACGGGATTTACCGAATCACGAATCTATTTTCTCTGTCGAAAAAGCAACGACGGTGAAATCCGCAACCGTTATAGGCCTCACGAGCGTTGTTTAGGATGACCTAATCGATGGCTACGCTCCAACTCAACGACGTACACGCGGAAGTGGCTGAGGACGGCGGCGAGACGATTCTCGAAGGCGTGGATCTCGAGATTCCCTCCGGGGAGATTCACGCTCTCATGGGCCCCAACGGCTCCGGGAAGTCCACCACGGCGAAGATCATCGCCGGCCACCCCGCGTACGACGTCACCGACGGCGACGTACTGCTCACGCTCGAAGACGGCGACTTCGAGGGCGTCGAGGACGTCCCCGAGGACGAGCGCACCTTCGACCTGCTGGAGCTTGAGCCGAACGAGCGCGCCGCGCTCGGCATCTACCTCGGCTTCCAGTACCCCGCAGAGATCGAGGGTGTCACTCTCGTGAACTTCCTCCGCACGGCGCTCAACGCCAAGCTCGAGGAGCGCGACGAACTCCTCTTCGGCGAGGGCGAGGAGGACGACGAGGACGACGCGGGCTACGAGACCTCCCCGATGGAGGGCCCCGCCGACGAGGGCGACGTCGGCGTCGCCGAGTTCCAGGAGCTGCTCTCGGAGAAGATGGAGCTGCTCGACATGGACGAGAAGTTCGCCAACCGCTACCTCAACGCCGGCTTCTCCGGCGGCGAGAAGAAGCAGAACGAGGTCCTCCAGGCCGCCATCCTCGAGCCGTCCATCGCGGTGCTCGACGAGATCGACTCCGGGCTGGACATCGACCGCCTGCAGGACGTCTCCGAGGGAATCAACGCCCTCCGCGACGAGCAGGGCACCGGCATCCTCCAGATCACGCACTACCAGCGCATCCTCGACTACGTCGAACCCGACCGCGTCCACATCATGCTCGACGGTGAGGTCGTCATGGAGGGCGACGCCGAACTCGCCGAGAAGCTCGAGGACGAGGGCTACGACTGGGTCCGCGAGCAGGTCTACGAGACCGCGTAACGGCTCCCGGATACCACCCCTACAACACACCACATGAGTTCCGAAGACATACAAGACACCGACACCGAGGCGCGCTTCGAGTTCAAGAAGGAGGAGAACTCCGCCTTCGAGTCCGAGAAGGGCCTGACCGAGGAGACGATTCGCGTCATCTCCGAGGACAAGGACGAGCCCGACTGGATGCTCGAGCGCCGCCTCCGCGCACTCGAACAGTACAAGAAGATGCCGATGCCGACGGACTGGCCGGGCCAGCCGGACCTCTCCGAACTCGACGTCGAGGAGATCATCCCGTACATCCGCCCCGACGTCGACAAGCGCTCTGGCGCGGACAACTGGGAGGACCTCCCGGACGAGATTCAGGACACCTTCGAACAGCTGGGCATCCCCGAGGCCGAGCGCAACGCGCTCTCCGGCGTCGGCGCCCAGTACGAGTCCGAGGTCGTCTACCAGAACATGCAGGAGCGCTGGGAGGAGAAGGGCGTCGTCTTCATGAACATGGACAAGGCGGTTCAGGAGCACCCTGAACTCGTCAAGGAGCACTTCATGACGAACTGCGTCCCCGCCAGCGACAACAAGTTCGCCGCGCTCCACGGCGCCGTCTGGTCGGGCGGGTCGTTCGTGTACGTCCCCGAGGACGTCACGGTGAACATGCCCGTGCAGGCGTACTTCCGGATGAACTCCGAGGGCATGGGCCAGTTCGAGCACACGCTCATCATCGCCGAACCGGGCTCCGAGGTCCACTACATCGAGGGCTGCTCGGCGCCGAAGTACGCGAGCCACAACCTCCACTCCGGCGGCGTCGAGGTGTTCGTCGGCGAGGACGCCCACGTGCAGTACTCGACCGTGCAGAACTGGTCGAAGAACACGTTCAACCTCAACACGAAGCGCGCCATCGTCGAGGAGAACGGCACGATGGAGTGGATTTCGGGCTCCATGGGGTCGAAGGCGACGATGCTGTACCCGTCCTCGATTCTGAAGGGGCGCGGTGCGACCGACAACCACATCACGATCGCGTTCGCGGGCGAGGGCCAGGACATCGACACCGGCGCGAAGGTCTACCACAACGCGCCGAACACGAAGTCCACCATCGAGTCGAAGTCCATCGCGAAGGACGGCGGCCGCACGAACTACCGCGGCCTCGTCCACATCGCGGACGGCGCCGAGGACTCGAAGACGAACGTCGAGTGCGACGCGCTGATGTTCGACAACGAGTCGACCAGCGACACCATGCCGTACATGGAGATCAACGAGTCGAAGGTCGACGTCGCCCACGAGGCGACCGTCGGGAAGATCGGCGACGAGGACGTCTTCTACCTCCAGAGCCGCGGCCTCGACGACGACGACGCCAAACAGATGATCGTCTCCGGGTTCATCGAGCCCATCACGGAGGAGCTACCGATCGAGTACGCGGTCGAACTGAACCGCCTCATCGAGCTGGAGATGGAGGGGAGCCTCGGTTAATATGAGCACGCAGCTACACAAGGACATCTCCGACGAGACGGTACGACAGATTGCCGAGAAGCGCGACGAGCCCGAGTGGCTCCTCGAGACGCGACTCGACGCCCTCGAGGCCATGGACGGCCTCGACTACCCGAGCGTCATCCAGACGCCGGGCCGCAAGTGGACGAACCTCGAGGACCTCGACTTCGAGGCGCTCGTCGACCCGCTCACGCAGACCGAGGACAAGGACCAGGTCGGCGCCGAGAACGCTCGCGTGGAGTCCTTCCACGACGCCCTGCAGGACGACGAGCTCGCCGACCTCGTCGAGGACGCGTTCGGCAGCGTCGTCGACCCCCAGCAGAACCGCCTGACTGCGCTGTCGACGGCGCTGTTCACGACCGGAACCGTCGTCTACGTCCCCGAGGGCGTCGACGCCGAGGACGTCACCATCCGGACGTCGATGAACTCGCGGTCGCTGTTCAACTACACGCTCGTCGTCACCGAGAAGAACGCCTCCGCCACCATCCTGGAGCGCCAGGACACCGGCGACGACGTCGACGGCGAGCGTTACTACAGCGGCATCGTCGAGGTCGACGCCGGAGAGAACTCCTACGTCCAGTACGGGAGCCTCCAGGACTTCGACGAGCAGACGTACAACTACACCGTCAAGCGCGCCGACGCCGGCACCTACAGCACCGTCAACTGGATCGAGGGCAACCTCGGCAGCCGGCTGACGAAGACCAGCGTCTCCACGGAGCTGAACGGCGACGGCAGCGAGACGAAGATCGTCGGCGCGTTCTTCGGCCACGACGACCAGCACTTCGACCTCGACGCGAAGGTCTGGCACCGCGCCGAACACACGACCGCCGACCTCGTGACCCGCGGCGTCATCGACGACGAAGCCCGCAGCGTCTACGAGGGCGTCCAGGACGTCGGTAGCGGCGCCTGGGACACGTCGAGCTACCAGCGCGAGAACACGCTGATGCTGAGCGACGAGAGCGAGGCCGACGCCTCCCCGAAGCTCATCATCAACAACCACGACACCGAGGCGTCCCACTCGGCGACCGTCGGACAGGTCGACCGGGAGACGCTGTTCTACATGCAGGGTCGTGGCCTCACCAAGCAGCAGGCCACGGACATGCTCGTGGAGGGCTTCTTCGTGCCCGTCCTCGACGAGGTAGAGGTCGACGAACTCCGCGAGGACCTCGAGACGCGCATCGCCGAGCGCCTCGCCTAGGCCCCTTCTCCGTCCCCGAGAGGGAACGGCTTAAGTCCGCTTCGGACGACTACCCGACAACATGGAGACTGTACCGCTCGCGAGGTGGCTGCCGTGAGTTCTGTCGCCGCACGCGTCGACAGCGACACCCAGCTCGCGCGCCTGCTGCAGATCGGCGTCGTGCTGGAGGAGGTCGTGGAAGTGCGCGCCCACCGGCACTACCAGTCGCTGCCGGAGGCCGAACGCGACGACGACATCGAGGCGCTGCTCTCGGAGGCCAGCGAGGAGTCCGCCGAGCACCGCGAGCTCCTGGAGGCCGTCATCGAGGACCTCGACGCCGACAGCATCTCCTTCGAGGAGGTGGAGGCGCTGGTCGCGGAGAGCTACGGGAAGACCGGCCCGGAGGACTTCGACGGCGTGCTCTACGACCAACTCCACGGCGAGGAGACCGCGTACAAGTTCTACGACGACCTCGTGGACGCCATCGAGGCCAGCGACGCCGAGTTCGGCGTCGACCGCGACGAACTGCTCGCGACGCTCCGGGACATCCGGGAGGCCGAGGCGGGCGGCGTCGAGGCCGTCGCGAAACTGATGGAGGACCGAGCATGACCGCCGAGAGGGACACCCGCGGGCTCGGAGGTGACCGCCAGTGAACACCGCAGACCAGTACCTGAAGACGATCTTCCTCGTGGAGGAGTTGAACGACGGCCCCGCGGCGACCGGGGAGCTCGCGGACCGCCTCGGCGTCAGCCCGGCGAGCGTCAACGAGATGGTGGGGAAACTCGAGGAGCGCGGCCTCGTCGCCCACGAGAAGTACAAGGGCGCGACCGTCACCGACGACGGCGAGGCCCGCGCCCGCGAGGCGCTCCAGACGTACTGCATCCTCGAGCGCTTCCTCGCGAACGTGCTCGACGTCGACGACTACCGCGCGGAAGCCCGCCAGCTCGAGCCCGTCATCGACGAGACGGTCGCCGACCGCCTCGACATGATCATCGACCGCGAACCCGAGTGCCCCGAGTGCTTCGACGCGGAGGCCGACGCCTGCGGCTACCTCGTCGAGGAGGAGCACGTCGAGGCCGACGACTGACGGCAGGCGGCTGGGGAGTTCTTTCAGCCATCGCGACTCATTCGCGGGACGGGCTTGTCGGGGAGTCGAGAACGGAGCTCTGGAGGCACCGTCACCGAACTCGTGAAAAGCAATCTCTTTGTGTGCCGCTCGGCTACGTCCGACTGCGATTCCGTGGCGAGTGCAGTCCCGTGGTGGTGAGCAGTTCCGGAGGAACTGCGAGGTACACGGGGCTGAGTGAACGACGGAAGCGAAGTCCCGTGGTGTAGTGGCCAATCATATGGGCCTTTGGACCAGTGCGGTCTTCCGCACCGGAAAGACAGCCCATGACGGCGGTTCGAATCCGCCCGGGACTATAGAACGTTTCAGTTTCTGAAATGCCCGTTCTGGTTCCCGACGGAACCTCTCCGAATCCTGTTGGCGCACAGTCACTTACTTCGCGCGTGGCTGTGGCCGTAATCAACACCGTAATGTGGGAGGGTGCGGTACGCGCTCCCAATGACCGGACGGGTCCGAGTGCTCCACGCCGACGACGAACCCGGGTTCGCGGAGTTGGCGGGGGAGTTCCTGCAGCGGGAGGACGACCGCATCGAGGTCCTGACGGCGGCGGACGCCGAAGAGGGCCTCGCGATTCTGGCGGAGCAAGCGGTCGACTGCGTCGTCTCGGACTACGACATGCCGGGCCGGAACGGCATCGAGTTCCTGGAGGCGGTCCGCGAGGACCACCCCAACCTCCCGTTCGTGCTGTTCACGGGGAAGGGCAGCGAGGAGGTCGCCAGCGACGCGTTCTCGGCGGGCGCGACGGACTACCTCCAGAAGGAAGGCGGCAGCGACCAGTACACGCTGCTGGCCAAGCGCGTGCTGAACTACGTGGAGACGGCGGCAGCCGAAGCCGAGCGCAAGCGCCAACTGAACGCCATCGAGGCGGCCCGCGAGGGCATCGGCATCCTCGACGAGGACGGCGAGTTCATCTACGTGAACGAGGCGTACACGGACCTCTACGGCTACGACCGCGAGGCGTTCCTGGGCGAGCACTGGGGTCTCGTCTACCCGGACGAGGAGACATCGTTCGCGACAGACGTGATACTGCCGACCGTCGACGCGGACGGTAGCTGGCACGGGGAGTCGCTCGGCGAGCGCGCCGACGGCTCGACGTTCGTCGAGGAACACACGGTCGCGGCCACCGACGAGGGCGAACTCGTCTGCACGGTCCGGGACGTCAGCGACCGCAAGCAGCGCGAGCGCGCGCTCGCGGCGCTCCACGACGCGGCGACGGACCTGGAGGCCGCGGACTCGGAGGCGGCCGTCTACGACGTCCTGCTGGAGGCTGCCGAGGACATCCTGGAGTTCGACCTCGTGGCCGTTGACGTCGCCGAGGACGACGTCCTCGTCCAGAAGGCGTGGACGCTGGACCTCGACACGGAGGGCTACTGGGAGGAGACGCCCCTCGACGAGGACACGTTCGCGACACGCGCGTACAACCGCCAGGAGACCATCGTGGTGGACGACCTCCGGGAAGCGACCATCGCGCCCGCCGACCCCGAGTACCGGTCGGCGCTCACCGTCCCGGTCGGCGACCACGGGACGTTTCAGGCGGTCTCCCGGGAGGCCGAGGCGTTCGACGAGGCGGACCGCGAACTGACGGAGTTGCTCGTCGGTCACGCCCGGGAGTCCCTGGTGGGGTTGGCTCGCGAGCGCGAACTCCGGGCGCGCACCGACGCACTGGAGCGCCAGAACGACCGCCTGGAGGAGTTCGCTGCCATCGTCAGCCACGACCTCCGTGCGCCGCTGAACGTCGCGGACGGCCGTCTGGAACTGGCGGCCGAGGACTGCGACAGCGAGCACATCGCGGACGTCCGGGAGGCTCTCGACCGGATGGACTCGCTGATCACGGACACGCTGGCGCTGGCCCGCCAGGGGCAACTGGTGACGGAGACGGAGCCGGTGTCGGTGGCGTCGACCGCCCGCGAGTGCTGGGGCCGGCTGACGACCGACGGTGCCGACATCGAAGTCGAGGCGGACACGACCGTGGCGGCCGACGAGAACCGTCTCCAGCAGGTCCTCGAGAACCTCCTGCGGAACGCGCTCGACCACGGCGGCGAGGACGTGGCCGTCCGCGTCGGCGACACCGAGGACGGTTTCTTCGTCGCCGACGACGGCCCCGGCATCCCGGCCGAGGACCGTCCCACCGTCTTCGACCGGGGGTTCACGACGAGCGACGAGGGGACGGGCTACGGCCTCGCCATCGTCGCCGAGATCGCGGACGCCCACGGCTGGTCGGTGACTGTCACGGAGAGCGACCTGGGCGGGGCTCGTCTGGACGTCGAGGTCGGGGAGGGCGACGGGGAGTCGTGACCCGCCGGAGCGTCTAAGTGCGCGGCCGGCGTCGCGACGAATCGACTGCGACGATGGCTACCGGGATAGTGGAGTCCTTCACCGACGAGAAGGGATACGGCTTCATCGACAGCGACGACGCCGACGAACTCGTGTTCGTGCACGTGGCAGACGTCGGCGGGCCCGCACTGGAAGCGGGCCAGGAGGTGGAGTTCGACGTCGAGCAGGCTGCGGGCGGCCCGCGGGCGGCGAACCTGACTCGGCTGTAGGTGGTTCCGTCTCGTTACGACCGTGTGGCTCGCGCTTCGCGGACGTCGGCACCGTCCCGGACCATGTCCGGGCACTCGGGGCAGACGCGCGGGCGGTCGACGCCTGGCGGGGTGAATACGCGGGCGTAGTCCGTGGTGACGAACGACCCGCAGTTCTTGCACTCCGGCATCTCGACTGGAGCAAGGGAGGTTCGATATATATGCTTTGTGTGGATTTTCGAACCCTGAATAAAACGACGGGACAGAGCGACAGACCTACCCGTAGCCGCCGCCTGCCGCCGGTATGAGCGACGTTCTGGACTCGCTGCCCGCCCGGCCGCTGCGCCAGCGGGAGGTGACGGCGCTGAACCACGCCGACGCGTTCGCACTCGTGGTGCCGGTGAACCGCGAGGAGGCCGTCGAGGCCGAGACCCGGGAGCCGGTCGTGGTGACCGAGCGCCTGATTCTCGGGACCGACGACTGGGTGAAGGGCCTGGTGTACGACGACGGCTGGCTCGTGGTGGAGACCGTCGCGATAGACGACCCGGACGAGGAGCGCTTCGAGGCGATGCGGGACTGCGAGGCAGCGGTCGCCGACTACGAGTCCTGACGGGCGAACGCCGAGCGACGGCACTCGGCGCTCGAAGCGCGCTCCCCGCGGCTCTCTCGGGGGTGGCGTCGAACGTCGTGACCGCACTCTCGTCGAGATACCGTCGTTCGCTCGCGGCATCCCGGCCGTGTCGCCGCCACATAACCACCTGGGCTGCAAAAGGCCTAAGACCGAAACAGCCGTCTATAGGTATAATGATACAGATAGTTCGCCGGACAACGGAGGTGAGACGGTGGGCGTCGAGATAAAGGAGTCGCCGGTCACGGACGCGCAGTTCGACCAGATGGCCGCGTTCGTCCGCGACTACCTCGAAGCCAGCGTCGAGAACGAGGAGGACGGCGGTCGGATGCGGTGGTACCCCTGGCACTCCGCCGAGTACCGGTTCACTCACATCCTGAACGTCGTCGACATCGGTGAGCAGATCGCCGAGGACGTCGGCGCCGACGTAGACGTGGTGCGGGTGGCAGCGCTGTTCCACGACATCGCGAAACTCGAAGCCGACCAGGAGGACCACGCCGACGAGGGCGCGCGCATCGCCCGGAAGTATCTGGAGACCCACGGCGACTTCCCGCCGTCGTTCATCGACCAGGTCGCCGAGGCGGTCGCCCGCCACTCCTACCAGAACGACCTCACGGACCTCTCCCTGGAGACGCGGTGTCTCGTGGAGGCCGACCTGCTGGACAAGGCGGGCGCGAATGGCGCCGCGCTGATGCTGCTGCGGATGGGCTACGAGGCTCGCACGCACGTCGACGCCGCGGAGATGGTCGAGCGCGTCCAGGAGCGCGGGGAGGACGCCGCCGACCGCGTGGAGTCGGACGCCGCCGAATCCATCGCCCACCGGCGGCTCAAGCGCGCGCGGTGGCTCAAGGAGTGGCTGCAGGACGAGGTCGCTGGCGCGGACGACCTCTAAGCCAGGCTGTTCTCACTGCCGGCGTCTACACGCCGGCTGCCGACCCGAGGAACGCGACCCCGAACAGCGCCAGCACCGCCGCGCTGGCGTACGCGACGACGGTGCCGAACGCGTCGACGCGGTCGCCTGCTGCCCGCAGCGACGCCGGGAACACCGTGATCCAGACGAGGATGCCGGCGAAGAAGCCAGCGACCGTGAGCGCGCCGTTGGCCGCCGGTAGCGAGTAGCCGAACGCCGAAATCTGGCCGGGGTCGAGCAGGCCGACGCCCGCCGTCAGCCACCACGTCACCTGGTAGGGGTTCGCGAGCGCGAGCACGAACGCCCGCCGGAATCCCCGACCGTCGGCGGCCTCGGCCTCGGAGAACGACCCGGCGTCCTGGACGGCGCCGTAGGCGTAGTACAGCATCAGGAGCCCGCCGACCGCGAACAGCACCGCCTCGAGAGTGGGGTTCTGACGCACGACCGCGACCACGCCGACGAGCGCGAGCACGAAGAAGACGGCGTCGGCGGTCATCGCGCCGAGACCGGCGGCGAACCCCGACGTCCAGCCGCGAGCGACACTCTCCTCGGCGATGACGGCGTTCATCGGGCCGGGTGGCGCCGCCAGGGACAGCCCCAGCGCGACGCCCGCGACCAGCGAGACGGCTGCGTCGAACACACCCGGAGGTAGACGCGTCCCGACTAAAGCCCGCCGGTCACGGCAGAACGGCGAGCGCCGGGAGGACGGCGTCGAGGACGGCACCGCCGACAGCGACGATCTCCTCCCAGATGGAGACGCCGACGGTGACGGCGAGCACCGTGTCTAGCGCGAAGAAGAAGAACAGCGCGGCCGACCCGAGGTGAGCTTTCCGCGCGTCGAACGTCCCCGAGAACCGATTGAAGAAGTAGGCGTTGGCCATGCTGACCGGGATGATGGCGAGCATCTCGCCGACCCAGATGGCGGGCGTGGCGCCGTAGTCGGCGGCCAGCCCGATGGTGATGAGCTGGGTCTTGTCGCCGAACTCGCCGGCGAACATCATCGCGAAGATGGGGAGGAAGCCGCCCGCGGCGGTCGTGAGGCTGTGCCCGAACAGGGAGGCGTTCCCGAGGCGGCCGCCGACGTCGACGACGCCGCCGTCGCTGGTCATGGGGCCGTCGGCGTCACCGGCGGGCATCGACCGCAGCAGCAGGACGCCGAAGACGACGAAGAGGACGGCGGTCGCCACGTCGAGGACGACGCCGGGAATAACGCGCTGGAGGGCTTCGCCGACGAGGATTTCGATGGCCGTCCAGATGGCGAACGCGGAGCCGGCGGCGGCGACGACGACCTTCGGGTCGTACTCGGTGCTGAGGCCGGCGATGATGAACTGGACCTTCTCGCCGGGCAGCACGGCGAGTTGGGCGGCGAACGCGATGCCGGCTATCTCGAGGAACGTGCTCACGCGTCTGCCACCTCCTGGTCGGTGTGGGCGTCGTCGTCGGCCGGCCGGACTTCGATGGTCTCGGCGACGCGCTCGGGGAGGTGGACGTCCTCGCCGTCGATGCGCACCACGAACATCCCGATGGGGGTGTGCTCACGGAGCGTGAGAACGGTGCCTGGCTGGACGCCGGCGTCGGCGAGGTAGCGGAGCTCGTCGGTGTCGCGGTCGCTCACGCGGTCGACGACCAGGTGGTCGCCCTCGTCGTGGTCGGCGAGCACTTCGGTGTCGCCGCGCTCGGGGAGTTCCAGGTCGGCGCCCGGGATGGGGTCGCCGTGGGGGTCGACCGTGGGGTCGCCGAGCTTCCGGGCGAGTCGGCGCTCGAACTCCTCACTGATGTGGTGTTCGAGCGCGTCGGCCTCGTCGTGGACTTCGTCCCACTCGTAGTCGAGGTGGTCGGCGAGGAACGCCTCCAGCAGCCGGTGGTGGCGCAGGACCTCGACGGCGACGGTCTCCCCGTCGGGGGTGAGCTCGACGCCCTTGTACTTCTCGCGCTCGACGAGCCCGCGGTCGGCCAACTTCTCGACCATGCTGGTGACCGTCGGAGGGGTGACGTCGAGGTGGTCGGCGATGGTGGAGGTCTTCACCGGCGGGCCGTGCTCGCGTTCGAGCGCGTGGATGGCCTTCAGGTAGTCCTCCATCACGTCGGATAGCATCTGACTGCCTCGATTTAGACTTGTCTAAAGTATGTATTTGGCGGTAGTGCGGGGTTGGGTTGTGGGCGTCTACGAGTCGGTGCGGGTTCGCGGGAGAAGTGGGAGAACAGCGGGCCGGGGACGGCTACGGACTCAGGCCGACTCCGCGGGCTCCGTGCTCGGCGACGAACTCCGACTCGCCCGGCGGTTCCGGGCGAGCAGCGCGGCGAAGGCGACCAGGCCGACCGCCCGCAGCGCCAGGTCCAGCGCGATGGTCGTCTCGCCCGCCGGCACACCGAGCAGACCGAGCACGTCGTACAGCGTCGAGACGGCCAGCGACGGCGCCATCAACAGCAGCGCGCTGACGGCGTAGGCGGCCCGCTCGGGCCGACCGACGTCCGTGTACACGAACCCGATGACGGTCGCGGCCAGCGCGATGACGCCGAGGAACACGCCGACCACGGGCAGCAGAATCTCGGGCACGGAGTAGCTGAACTCCAGCAGGTCCGGGACGCCGACGACGCTGAACTGGTCGCCGACCGGCAGGTCGCCCTCGTTGCGCCGCAGCAGGACGATGCCGGGTGTCACGACGAACGCGAACGGCACGATGGCCTTGTTCAACGACAGCGAGAACGCCTGTACCCCCGTCTCGAACGGTTCGGACTTCGCCACCCCGGAGGCGGCGTACGCGGCGACCGCCACCGGCGGCGTGATGTCCGCGATGACGCCGAAGTAGAGGATGTAGAGGTGGGCCGCCAGCTCGGGGATGCCGAACGGCGTCAGCACCGGTGCCAGCAGAACGGAGAGGATGATGTACGTCACCGTCGTCGGCATCCCCATTCCGAGAATAATCGAGGAGACGGCGGTGATGCCCAGCACGAGCACCAGCGACCCGCCGGCGACCGACCGGATGAGCGCCACGAGGTTCGGGCCGAGTCCGGAGATGCTGATGACGCCCGGGATGACGCCGGCGGCCGCGACGGCGACGACGACCGGGACGGCCGTGCGCGCGCCGTCCTCCATGGACTTCAGCGTGAAGATGCCGTAGTTGAACAGATTGTTCCCCGTGAGCGACGGCCGGTCGACGGTCTCCGCGACGTTCGCCGCGGTGTCGTCGACCGCCTCGTCGTAGTTCAGGAGGCTGGTGGGCGCCCGCGAACGGAGAGCCATCGTCAACACGCCGGCCGCGATGAGCAGCCAGCCGAGGTCGCCGGCTGTCGCGGCGAGCGCGGCGTCCAGAGTCTGGCTACCCGCCGCGTCCCCGGTCAGCGTCTCCACGATGGAGCCGCCGGCCAGCCACTCGGCGAGGAAGCTCCCGCCGACGAGCGCGGCGAGGATGGCGCCGAGCCGTCCCCGGGTCTCGTCGCCGTAGGCCGCGATGAGCGCCATCAGCGCGCCGATGGCGACGAGCGTGAACCACGCCGAGCGCGCCACCGATAGGCGCTCGACGATGAGGTAGTACAGCAGTAGTCCGATCGGCACGAGGTAGAACCAGCCCGCGACGAGGTGCGAGCGGATGTCGACGAGTTCGGAGGCGTCGAGACCGCCGATGCCCTCCTTGCTCGCCTCGAAGTGGACCATCACCCAGACGCCGAAGAAGAACACGATGGCGGGGATGGTGGCGGCGACGATGACGTCCGCGAACGGCGTGCCCGTGTACTGGACGATGAGGAACGCCGCGGCACCCATCACGGGCGGCAGAATCTGACCGCCGGAGGACGCCGACGCCTCGACGGCGCCCGCGAACTCGGGTCTGTACCCGGAGCGCTTCATCAGCGGAATCGTGAACGCGCCGGTCGTGACCGTGTTCGCGATCGAGGACCCGGAGATGGTGCCCATGAAGCCGGACGCGAGAATCGACGCCTTCGCCGGGCCGCCCTTCCGGGTGCCGGTGGCGGCGTACGCCAGGTCGATGAACCACTGACCGGCGCCCGACATCTCCAGGAACGCACCGAACAGGATGAAGATGTAGATGAACTGCACGGAGACGGTCACCGGGATGCCGAAGACGCCGTTCTCCGTGTTGTACCAGAGGTTCTGGACGATGCTCGCCCAGTCGAACGGCGGGATGGAGAGGATGCCGACGTAGGTGGCGTCCATGGGAATGAGGTAGCCGAACCGGGCGTAGACGATGAACAGCGCGACGATGATCATCAGCCAGAGGCTGATCGCTCGCCGGGTCGCCTCAAGGACGAGCAGGACACCGACGACGCCCAGCAGGAACGCGTAGGACGTCTCGGTCAGCGGCCAGAACAGCGGTGCGAGCGGAGCTATCGCCGACGCGATGGGGTCGACCACCGGACTCAGCAGGTCGAGGTAGCCGAGCCACACCTGGGTGGCGGGCCGGCCGGCCTCCAGGCCGAACCGCCGCATCTCCTGGATCTCCGGGAAGTCCGTGATGAAGTACGTCGCGGCGAGCACCGAGACGCCCACGAACACCAAGTCGATTGGCGTCACGCGGTCCATGTCCTCGTCGACGGTCAGCCACTCCAGGAACGACCCGACGCGGCGCACGCCACGCGTGACCGGGTGAGACGGCCCCAGTCGGTCGTCGAGTGCGGCGGCGAACGCCACGCACCGCCGGGCGAACGGCCCGTCACCCGTGCTGGCGGGATACAGCAGGAACGCGAGCACGAGGGCGAAGGCGACGTGAATGGCGTTGATCTGGAGCGACTGCAGGGTCGCGAGTTCGAACACGCCGTAGAACGGGATGTTCACGGAGAGCTCGAACCCCTTCGCGGCGAGCCACATCTGGAAGACCGAGAAGGCGATACCGACGACCGCGACGGCGACCACGGCGGCCCCCTGGAGCGAGCGCTTGCGTTCGATCTCCTGTAGCACCGAGTCGGCGTCTGGCGTCTCCTCGTCCACTTGTTCGTTAGCCATAGATGTTGTCGATGGTATCAGTCAGAAGTGTTTGGCGCACGACGTGAACGTCCACCGACTCGGCGTCGGTGAGCGCCACCAGGTCGTAGGTCTCGTCGTCGACGTGGAGCCGGTGTCCCGCCACCCGCCCCGGTGCGACGGTTAGTCGCTCGGTCTCACCGGGCGGGTCGTACACGAACATGCCGTTCTCCTCGGTGACGTTCGCGCGACTGGGGAGCCCCCAGCCGTAGGACTCGAACTCCATGCGGGTCATCTCGAGGACGTCGCCGCGGACGGTGTAGCCGTCGTACACGCGGGTCTTCTCGACGCTGTGGGTGTACTCCAGTGCGACCGTCGATCCGTCCTCGACGGGCGCGGTGAGGTAGGTCTCTCCCGTCTCGGTGTCCTCGACGACCAGTACTCGGTCGCCGGGGACGGCCGCCGCAGCCAGGGCTGTGGCGACCGCGAGTGCGACGAAGACGAGGACGACCATGCGGGTGCGTTTCATTCAGTGATGCGTCGTCGCTGGTGGCCCCCGAAGCTGTCGGTTCGGACCGACGGCCCGGCGGGCCGAGCACCGCTACCCGGCCACGGTGGCGCGGGCGACGGGCGGCGTCACTCGAAGTACGCCGCCGCGCCGGGGTGGAGTTCGATGGACATGCCGTCCTGGGCGGTGTCGGCACTGATGAAGTCGGTCTTGATGGTGAGGTCGCCGACGTTGTCGAAGATGGCGGCGGTGACTTCCTCGACGGTGCCCTCGTCGACGCCCTCGTTGGTCGCGATCATCGCCTGCACGGAGACCGTCTCGACGTCGTCGCTGACGCCGGAGTACGTGCCGCCGGGGATGGTGTCGTTCGCGAACCAGGACGCGGCGTCCTTGACGCTCTCGCGGTTCTCGCCCTCGATGGGGACGATGTGGATGTCGTTCGTGTTCGCGAGTTCCTCGATGGCGCCGACCGGCCAGCCACCGACGACGAATGCGGCGTCGATGTCGCCGTTCCGGAGCTGGTCGGCGGCCTGCGAGAACGACGCGTTCTGCTCGTCGAAGTCCGAGACGCCGACGGCCTCCAGAATCTGGAGGGCGTTGACCTGCGTCCCGGAGCCGAGGTCGCCGGTGTTGATGGTGGCGCCCTCGAGGTCGGAGACGGTCTCGATGCCCGTGTTCTGGAGCGTGACGAGCGTGATGGTTTCGGGGTACAGTGTCGCGACGCCCATGAGGTTCTCGACGGGGTCGTCCTCGAAGGCGTCGATGCCGGTGCCGTTCTTCGCGAAGTACGCGACGTCGTTCTGGATGAGCGCGAAGTCGGCGTCGCCGTCCGCGAGGCTGCCGACGTTCTCGACGCTGGCGCCCGTAGACTGTACGTTCAGCGTGTAGTCCGTGCTGTCCTCGACGATCGTCTTGAACTCGTTGGAGAGGGGGAAGTACGTCCCGCCCTGGCCGCCGGCGTGCCAGGAGAGGCGACTACCGTCGCCGTCGCCACCGAGGCCGAGACAGCCGGCCATCGCGGCGACACCGGCGGCACCAGTCGTCTGAAGGAACCGTCTACGCGTGTTCTCGTTTGACATACATTCGATGGAGGTTTCCACCCCGTATTAATATTTCGACCGTCCGATGAGTTGCCGGTCGATTTCACACTGCGTGCCAGGAACTGGTCGACTACAGCCAACGTTGGCCCCCCACCTAGCCGACACGTCTCCGTTCCGACTTGTTCACGCGGCCGTCAGATGCCCTTGCTCATCAGGTGCGAGCGCAGCACGTCCGCGTCCTTGTTCGCAGTCCCCGTGTTCAGGAGCACGACCGTCTCGTCGCCGTCGAACGCCTCCCGGTCCGCGAGCTCCCACGCACCGGCGGCCGCCGCCGAACACGTCGCGCCCATCTCGACGCCCGCCCGGCTCGCGACGGCCGTCCCGGCCTCCAGAATCTCGTCGTCGCTCGTCGCCACTGCGCCGCCGTCGCTCTCCCGGAGCGCGTCCAGGATGAGCGGACTCGCACCCGGGTCCGGAATCTCGATGCCGCCACAGATGGTGTCCGGGCTGTCCCAGGGCTCGTGGACGTCACGGCCCTCCTCGAACGCGCGCACGACCGGCGCACACCCCTCGGCCTGCGCCGCGTACATCGCCGGCAGGTCGTCCGTGATGCCGAGTTCGCGGAGTTCCTTGGCGGCCTTGTGCATCCCGACGAGACCGACGCCGCCCCCGGTCGGGTAGACGACGTGGTCGGGGACCTCCCAGTCGAGTTGCTCGACCGTCTCGTACAGCATCGTCTTCTTGCCCTCGTGGCGGTACGGCGTCTCGAACGTCTTCACCGAGTACCAGTCCTCGTGCTCGTCCATCGCGTCCTCGTAGGCCGCGCCCGCGTCCCCGATGCGGCCGCCCACGACGGTCATCTCGCCGCCGTGGACGTTCACCATCGCCTTGTTCGTGAACCCCGCCCGCGACGGCAGGAAGACGTGCGCGTCCAGGCCCGCACGGCCCGCGTACGCCGCGGCCGACTGCCCCGCGTTCCCCGCCGAGTTCAGCGCCACGTCGCTCGCGCCGTGCTGGACCGCCGCGGTCATCGCGACGGTCTGCCCACGGTCCTTGAACGTCCCTGTCGGGTTTCGGCCCTCGTCCTTGATGTAGAGTTCGCCGACGCCGAGTTCCTCGGCCAGCCCCGGGCACGACACCAGCGCCGTCGCCCCCTCGTCCATCGACACGGCGGACTCGCGCGTGAACGGCAGCAACTCCTCGTAGCGCCACATCGAGTCGAACCGCCGCGACTCGAACGTCCCCGCGTCCACGTCCAGACTATCGAGGTCGTACGTCGGGTCGAGGATGCCCCCGCAGTCCGGACACCGATGCGTCGTCGCCTCGGCGTCGAACGATTCCCCGCAGTCCACGCACTCCAGACCCTCGAAGGCCGGCGTCGTCTCCATAGCAGCGTGCTTCGAACCCCTCGACAAAGGCCCTGTCCCTTCCGGCGTGAGCAGATTGTTTTGATGGCCAGCCTGACTACGAGTGATGAGTGCTCCACCCTCCGAAAGCCCCACTCTGCCGGTTGAGCAGCCGGTAGAGGGCGGGACTGAAAGGGGCGACTGGCTCGGCGAGCGAGACGACGCAAGGACCGCAACGAAGTGAGGACCGCAGCGAGTCGGAGCCGTCGAGCCAGTCGGGGCTTTCGAGGTTGTGTGAACGACGAGTCGGCAGCACTCGGACGGCTCGGCGAATCAAGCAGAACACCGAACCGGAAGCACCCACGTTGATGACGACACCAGACGAAACCCCAGCCATGACCGACGAGGACGTCGTCGTGGCGGGTGCGGGGCTGGCGGGGTTGGTGGCGGCGCGTCGCCTGGCCGAGGACGGTTTCGGCGTGACGCTGTTCGAGCGCGAATCCACCGTCGGCGGCCGGGTGCGTTCGACGCACGCAGACGGGTTCACGTTCGACCGGGGGTTCCAGGTGCTGTTCACGGCGTACCCCGCGGCGAGACGGGAACTCGACTTCGACGCGCTGGACCTGCGTGCGTTCTCGCCGGGGGCCGTCATCTGCCGGGGGGACCGGCGGGCGACGCTCGGCGACCCGCTGCGTGACCCGAGCGCGCTCGTCCCCTCGGTCCTGAACCGCGAGGTGTCGACGACGGACAAACTGCGGACGCTCGCGCTGACCCGCGAACTCCGCGGGAAGTCCGTCGAGGACGTCTGGGCGAGCGAGGACGCCACCATCGAGCAGTACCTCGTCGCCCGCGGGTTCTCAGAGCGGTACGTCGACCGGTTCGTGCGGCCGTTCTACGGCGGCATCACGCTCGACCGGTCGCTGTCGACGTCGAAGCGCGTCTTCGAGTTCACGTTCAAGATGCTCGCCGAGGGGAAGACCGTCGTTCCGGCGGGCGGGATGGGAGCCATCACCGAGCAGTTGGCCGAGCGCGCGCGGGCCGCGGGCGTCCGCATCGAGACGGAGACGCCGGTCGAAGCCGTGGACCGGGAAGACGCGAGGGTCCGGGTTCCTGGCGAGACCCTAGACGCCGAGGCCGTGGTCGTCGCCACAGACCCGAAGAGCGCCCGCGACCTCACCGGCGTCGACGCGATTCCGACCGACGGCCTGGGCTGTGTCACCCAGCACGTCGCGCTGCAGGCCGGCCACCCGCTCGCGGACAGCGACCGCATCCACCTCAATGCCGGCGACGACGTCCCGAACACGGTCGCACCGATGTCCGGCGTCGCCCCCGAGTACGCGCCCGAGGGCCGCGAACTCGTCGCCGCGACGACGCTCGGGACGCCCGACCGCTCGTCGACGGACCTGGCGACGGCCGCCCGGGACGCCATCGGCTCCTGGTACCCGGAGGCGTCGCTCACGGAGATGGAGGTGCTGCACACCCACCGCGTCCCGTTCTCGCAGTTCGCCCAGCCCCCCGGCGTCCACGAGACGCTGCCGGACGCCCGCGACCCCGCGGGCGCCGTCTACCTCGCCGGCGACTACACCCACGACTCCTCCATCAACGGCGCGATGGAGAGCGGCCTGACTGCCGCACGGGCCGTCAGCGAGGACCGTCGCTGAGTCGGTCTACAGGAGTCCGCGCAGGTCCGCGAGCGCGGGGAAGCCGAGCGCTTCGCCCTCGCTGACGACGACCGGTCGGTAGCTCGATGGGTCAGCTAGTAGGGGCGAGACGGCGGCACCGTCCGAGAGCGACTCGACGGGCGTGCCGGCCGCCAGTCGGGTGAACGCCGGTAGCACGAGCACGTCGCTGTCGTCGTACTGGTCGGGACCGTGGAGGAAACACGGGTGGCGCTGCCCCTCGATCTCGACGGCGGGGTGCTGGTGGCCGACCACGTAGCGGGCGGCCCCCTTCGGCGGCGTCTCGTGGCCGTGGCAGACCACCGTCCCGTCGGTCAGTTCGACGTGGTCGACGGCGTCGATACCGACGGCCTCCAGCATCGTGTCGTGGTTGCCGTGGAGGACGTCGAGGGTCGCGTCCGCCTCGTCGACGGCCGCGAGCAGGTCGTCGACGGTCTCACGGACGCCCTCCGGCACCGAACCGTGGACGTGCAGGAGGTCGCCCGCGACCACCACGCGCTCCGGGTCGAATCGGCCGAGGTGCGCCCGCAGTCGGTCCAGCAGATCGTCGTGCTCGCCGAGCGGGAGCGCCACGTCTGAGGCGGCGTCCCGGCCGGCGTGCACGTCCGCGAACACGAGCGTGCCGGCCGCCGGGAGGTAGGCGGCCCGGGGCGCGAACTCGACCCAGTCGGGCGTCTGCGTCACACCGCTCTCTGGGGCTTCCGAGGAGTTAGGAGCGGCGGTCAACAGCCTGCGAACGACGAACCGGGGTCAGGACGCCTGCTGGGCGGCCGCGTACGCCTCGCGGACGCGCTCGAACGTCTCCTGGTCGCCGCCGTGGTCGGGGTGGGCTTCCTTCACGCGCTCCCGGTAGGCCGCCTTCAGTTCGGCGTCACTGGCGCCACGGGAGACGTCGAGCGTGTCGAAGGCGTCCGCGACGCTCTGCTCGTCGCCCCCGTCGTCATCGTCGTCGAACAGGTCCTCGATGGACGGCGTCTCGAACGGCAGTCGACCGCCGAGCGCGCGGCCCGGCATCTCGTGTTCGGCGAGCACGACGTGCGTCGCGGAGTTCCGGATGCGGAAGTACGCGGGCGCGTCGAACGTGACGGCGACGTCCCGACGCGGCAGGTAGAAGGCGACGTGGCTGCCCGCGACGAAGTGGTCCTCCGCGAACGGCTCCTCGATGGCGCGCAGGTACTCCCGTATCTCGCGGCGGCGCTTCCACTCCCCGGAGCGCTCGGCCGCGGGCGTCACGGGCTCGGTCGGGAACAGCCGCTCGCCGACGACGAACAGCACCGCCACGACGACGGTCACGACGGCCGTGATACCGAGTCCCCACGCGAGCCAGCCCGGTTGCACACCACTCTCTGGGGGCTGTTCGAAGAAGAATCGTTCGCCGCCCGCACCGCATCCGGCCGCAGACCGGCTTCCGTGCGTCCGCCCGCCGACCGCTACCGACTACCCGATGTACCGGAGGTCCTCGTCGCCCGGGCTCGGCCCCTCCTCCATGTCCTGGAGTCGAGAGACGACCTCCTCCATCTCGTCCGCGCGGTCGTCGAGGGCCTCCTCGTCCACGTCGAAGCCCAGCAGGTCCTCGAGAACGGCGAGCACGGCCTTCGCGGCCTTCGGGTCGACGAGGTAGCCCGACGTCTCGCCCATCAGACAGACGGCGTCGAAGCCACGCTTCCCGCCGAGGCCGACCAGGAGACCGCTGGAGCCGACGATACCGCCCGCGGGCTCCTCGCTGCGGAACTCCACGCCCGCCTCCGCGAGTTCGTCCTTGAGGTCCGCGCTGGACACCGAGCCGACCACGTCGTGCTCCTCGACGAGTTCGCCCGTCGGCACGCCCCCGAGCGCGAACACGTCACTCGCACCGAACTCCTCGGCGACGTCGAGGAAGGCCTCGGTCACGCGGTAGTGGCCGACGTTGTCCTGGGCCTGGTGGTTGCCCGTCAGGACCAGGAGGTCTCGGCCTTCGGTCTCTACGGCGTAAATCTCCGCCGCCGCCAGCTCCGCGACGCTCTCGTCGTCGACGGTGACCTGCGGCGGGAAGTGCTCGCTGTGGATGCGACAGACGAGTTCGCTGTCGGCCTCCTCGACGACGTGCTCGGCGACGAGCTTGCCGACGTGGCCGACGCCCGGCAGCCCCTCGACGAACGCAGGGTCGTCGAGCTCGGGCTCCGCGACCCACTCCGTGCTGATTTCGTCCATACGCCTAGGCCCGGTGGCGCTCCTTAAGAGCGCGTCGGTACCGTCCGTGGGGGTCCTCGGGGTCGAACGGCGCCGGCGCGCTGTTCACGGCGTCGTCGCCACACTCGGGACACGTGTCAGAAAGCGTGTACACCGGGCGGTCGTGGCGGTCGCGCCACGACGCACACACCCGGATGTCGGACTTCATTCCTCGTCGAGCTGGCGCTCCCGGTGGAACTCCCCGCTCCCGCCGAGTTCGCCCATCTCCGCAACCGCGCGGTCGCCGGCCGCCTCGAGTTCGCCCTCCGCAGTCTTGTAGTTCGGCGCCTGCACGCGGACGCGGTACTCGGGCGCACCGACGTACGTCACGTCCATCTCGACCTCGTCGGGCACCTCGCCGTTGCCCTCCGCGGCCCGCAGCGCCGCCTTCACGTCGTCGACGCCGTCGGCGTCGGGCGACGTCAGCGTCACGTAGCCCGTGACGGTGACGTACGGCACGGAGACGTTCTCGCGGGCGGTCTCCACGATGGCGTCCCGCTCGTCCTCGTCGAGCTCGGTGCCCTCCAGGGCCTCGTGGCCGTGGATGGCCGCCTGCTCGAAGCCGTCGTAGAGGCTGCCGAAGTCCGCCAGCAGGCCGTTCGCGATGTGGCGGAACTGGTCGTCGTCCATGTCCTCGCCGAACGCCAGGGTGAGCCACTTGTCGGCCTTCTGCTCGTTCTTCCACTCCTGAATCTTGTCGGAGTGCTGGTGGTCGTTGACGTCCTTCAGCGAGAGGTCGATCTGCTGGGCGGACGTGTCGACGTCAAGCACCTTCGCGACGACCGTCTGGTCCTCGTTGACGTGGTCGCGGACGTTCTTGATCCAGCCGCTGGCCACCTCACTGACGTGGACCAGCCCGCGCTTGTCCTGGTACTCCTCGAGGTCGACGAAGACCCCGAAGTCCTCGATGTCGTCGACCTTCCCGACGACCAGTTCGCCCTCGTCGGGCCAGCCCTCGTACTTCATCTCGCCTCGACAGTCTCCACGACCTCACCGAGGAGGTCGGCCTCGCCGCCGGTCGGACGCGCGAGCGTCGTCCCGCAGACGGCACAGGCCACCTCGGTCGAGGCCTTCCCGAAGATCGTCTGTTCGTTCTCGCAATCCGGACACTCGACTTTGTAGAATCCTCCTGACATAGTTACTCCTGAAGCACCAGTCGGCCGGCGCGCCATCCCTCGCGCAGGTGTGCGTTGCCGCACTCGCTGCAGCGGTACTTGAGGTTCGTCCGGTTCGTCGGCTTGTTGCCGACCGGCACCTTCGAGAACCGGCCGTGGTTCCCGATGGAGGCGTTCGCGCGCTTCGTGCGGCGAGCGTCCCACTTCATGCCGGACGAGCGGCCGGAACGGACCTTCTCGACCTCGAGTTGGTGGTGTTCGTCACAGTTCGGGCAGTAGCTGTTGAATCGGCGTGGCATCTCCATAGGCGGAATCAGCTCTGTTACTCCTCGCTAATACTCGGCTGTTTAAAATCCGTTTGGTTCGGTGCCGCCATCGCACCCGACTCTCGACCCGCCGTCTGGTACTCGACGCCCGGGCGAGCGGGGGCAGGCTTTTGCCAGCCCGCTGTGACCGGCCACTCGTGTCCGTCAGCCGCCCCTCCGCGAGCGCCCCCGCCAGACACGGGGTCGCCGCCGTCCTCCTCGCAGTCCTCGCGGTCACCGTCCTCCTGACAGCGACCCTTGTCTCACCGGCGACCGCCGCGCCGCCGCCAGCAGACACCTGTAGCGCCTGCGGAGACGACTTCGTGGACGCCGCCGCGGCCGCCGGTGGCGACGTCACGGTGGCGTCCTCCGCGATGGACGTCTTCCTCTCACCGAACGGGAGCGCGCGCGTCGAAGTCGCGGTCGACGTCGGCCCGGCGGACGCCGCGTGGGTCGCCGCGAACGCCGACGCGGTCGTCGCCGAACTCGCAGCGAACGGCGGCACTAGCGAACTGGCACCCGTTCCCGCGGACGCGACCATCCGGACGGCCGACGGCGTCGCCACCGTCCGCTACGACGCGCCCGACTTCGCGCACACGGCTGCGGGCGGCGTCGTGGTCGTGGACGCCTTCGCCGACGGCCGGTCGACCGGCTGGGCGGTCAACGGCGACCGGCTCCGGCTGCACGCACCCGAGAACTACGTCGGGACGCACGGGCCCGCGACGACGCCCACGTCCGCCTGGGCCCTGGACGAGAACATCGACGACGCGTACCTCGTCTACGCGCCGGACGGTGGTCTCGTCTCCACCGTCGCCACCCAGGTCGCGCTCGTCGTCGAGACGGGGCCGGCGTTCCTGAAGGGTGCGACACTCGTGCTCGCGCCCGTGTTCGCCGTCCTCGCGCTCCTGTCGCGTGCCGTCGACGTCACGGCGACGAGGTTCGGTGACCGGGACGCCCGAACGCTCGGCACCGCGACAGCAGCCGTCAGTGCGCTCGCTGCCGTCGCGCTCGTCGCCTCCGGGTTCGTCTCCACGTACTTCTTCCTGCGCGGCGCCGCGCCGCTGGTGACGGCGCTGACGGGTGTGGTCGTCGGCTCGCTGGCGGCAGCCGGTCGCCTCGACAGCGAGCGTTCGGTCGTCGCTGCAGCGGTCGGTATCCCGCTCGTGCTCGGCGCACTCGCTGCCGTCTTCGGCGCGTACGCCCATCCCGCAGTGGCGAGCTGGACGGTCGGTCGAGGGCTCGCCTCCGGCCTCCTCGCCGCCCAGCTCGGCGTCTTCGTCGTGCTCGGCGCGACTCGTGACCGGGCGGGAACGAACGCCTGGCTGCGGTACGCCGCAATCGCTGCGCCCGTCGTGGGTGTCGTTGCGCTCCTCGGTCCCGCACTCGCCGTCTTCGGCTGGGCGGTCGTGCTCCTGCTCGCCGCCCATCCCGCGTACTGGCTCGGCGCCAGCGTCGCCCCCGGGCTTCGAAGCGTTTAATCCGCGTTACGCCGAACCCCGGCGCATGGAGCGGCTCATCATCCACGGCGACGCGGGCATCCGCCGGGACGGCATCATCGAGGTCGACGGCGAGGAGAAGCACGTCTTCCAGGTCAACCGCAACGGGGACTGGCACGGCCCCGACGAGGTTCAGCTGTGGTGCGTGGTCGGCGACGAGGACGAACTCGAGGACTACGAGAAGCGAAACTACGTCCCGCACTGGCTGGACGTCTCCGCTGTCGACGCCGAGGACGTCACCGTGATCAAGCGCGCGGGCGACCTCGCGGTCTAAGTTCTGTACTCCGTCAGCGCCGACTGGTTCACTTCGTAGACCACCACGTCTGGCATCGCGTACGCGGTGCTGATACCTGGCTCGTCGGCCATCCTCGCCACGTCGTAGCGCTCGCGCTCGACGGGGCCGACCCAGACGTAGGTCACGTCGTGCTTCCGCAGGAGCGCCGCCCGCGACGCCGCGTCCTCCGTCTCGTAGATGATGCCGACGTCGCTGACGCGCTGGTCCCACTCCTCCTGGCTGTGGTAGTTCGCCTCGTGGACCCACCCTGCCACGGTCGGTATTCCGGTCAGGCTCGACGCCGGATTCTGCCAGGAGTACGGCTCGATGCCCGGCGCGGAGACGATGTGAGGCTGCCCCGGTTTGTCGTTCAGCCACTCGACGGCGGCCGCCTCGCCCGGCCGCTCGTCGTGGATGTGCTCGAAGGCATCGATGGTCGCGTCGTCGGCCTCGCCGAAGTGCGCGGTCAGCGCGAGGCCGCCGTAGATGGACGCCGAGACCACCAGAAGAGCCACCAGTAGCGTGCCGCCGACCGTCCGCGCGTGCGATAGTGACGGCCCCCGGCTGGCGAGCGCGGCGAGCGCGACCCCGGCCGGGACCGTCCAGAGCGCCCACACCTGCGCGTACACCTTGAACACCGTGTTGAAGCGCTCGAAGGACGCCGCGTCCGCGAGGTAGACGTACTCGACGAGCACGACGAGGCCCGCGCCCGCGACGACCAGCACGCCTTCGAAGCCGACCCCGTCGCGCCGCCGGAGCGCCCACGCGGCGGCGAGCAGCGGCCCGACGAGTAGAACTGCCACGATACCCACGCGAACGCCCTCGACGACGGGGTCGAACGAGAACGCCAGCAGCAGCGCCGCCCAGACCGCTAGTCCCGCTGCAACCCAGCCGAGCCTCGTCTCGGCGACCCGCGAGGTCAGGTACGCGGCGAACGCCACCAGGAACACGCCGTGGACGAGCACGAACGCCCCCAGTTTGGAGGGCGTCGGGAGCGCGGCCGGATGCTGGTTGCTCGCGCCTGACAGCAGCACGCTGCGCACGAACGGCCACGCCACCACGAGCGCGAGCACGGCGACGAGAACGGCGACGACGACTGCCAGGACGTACCGCTGGAGCTCAGCGGCGACCGCCGAGTCACGCTCGCCCCAGTGCGCCACGCGCTCCGGCAGCAGCGTCCCCGGGTCGGGGTCGGCTAGCGCGACGGCGAGCATCGCGATTCCGGCGACGCTCGGGAAGCTCCACGTGTTCACCGCGAGGATGGCCGCCGCGGCGACGGGGAAGCCGCCGAACAACAGCGCCCACCGGCGCCCGCGCTCCACTGCGGGCGTCCGGTAGTAGGCCAGTCCGACGGCCACCGCGAGGAACAGCACGGCGACGCTCATCATGTGCGCGTGCAGGTCGCCGTTCAGGTACGCGAACAGCGGGAACTCGTTCAGCCCGGTCTCGACCACGCGGCTCGCGTACCAGGGGTCGAACGTCTCCGGCGTGATGGTCGGCTCCCGGTTCGAACTGATGCCGGCCGCCGCGACGGCGTCTCGGACGAGGTCGCTGCGGGACGCGAGCAGTCGCACGGGCGTCACGAGGTTGCTCGCGAATCCGAACGCGAACGCGGCGAGTACGCCCGCCCGCACCCGCCGCGAGCGCGTGACGACTGCCACGACGAGCGCCGCCGGAACCACGAGCAGCACCCAGTCCACGCCGGTCGCGAGCAGGACGAGTGTGAACGCGACGCCCGCGGCACCGAGCGCGGTCGACCCCCGCACTCGCTGGCGGTCGTCGGTGTCAGATTCGTCGCTGCTCCGGACCCGCGTCGCTATCGTCCCGGCGAGCCCGTAGGCGCCCGTCACCGCCATCGCGTAGAACCCCGCGAGCGCCGGGCTGTACGCGAACCGGCCCTCGGTGCCCGTGAGGTGCGCGCCGATGGCGGTCATCAGGTGGCCGCCGTAGTAGTAGACGACGCGCTCGCCCGCGAACCACATGTCCTGGGGCGGCAACCGACTCCCCCGCAGCAGGCTCTGGACGAGTCCCAGGTCGAGGAACTTCTCGCCGCCGTAGGGGTGGACGCCGTCGGCCGCCGCCCGAATCGCGACCAGGAACGCGAACGCCACCGTGAACACCGTCACGACCTCCGCGAGCGGCCGCAGGTCGACCTCGACGCCGCCCCGCGCCAGCCACGCGGCGAGCGCCAGGAACACGACGAACACCGCGGCGACGACCCACTGCCCGAACGCCAACTGCCCGACCCACAGCGTCGCCAGCGTCACGCTGACCAGCGACAGCGGCATCGCCACCGACGCTCCGCGGTCAGGCGCGTCCGGCAGCAGCCGCGAGGCGAGCGGGAGGCCGGCTACCAGCAACACCTGGAAGAACAGCCACCACCGGACGACGACCCCGTACTCCATTGCCGGAGTCGTCGGCACGACTCGCCAAACGCTTTCGGGTTCGGGAGCACGCCGCCCGCTCGACTACCCCCCGACGATTGCCGGCATTCCGCGGACCGAACGGCTTACTTTCCGGTACTGACTCCCGGCAGACAGACCGATGGAGGGAGGCCCCGACGACGTACCCGACGCCGAGCGCGACGCACTGCTGACTATCGCTCACGGCGCAGTCGTGACCTCCGGCGGCGTCTCCGCCCAGCGCGCCCTCGTCGCCGCGGCCGAGTTCGTGCTCGCTCGCGGCCTCGGCCCGGTCGCCTACGGCGTCTACGCGCTCGCCTGGCGCGTCGCGCAGCTCCTGTCGCGGCTCGTCACCTTCGGCAGCGTTCCCACGCTCCAGCGGTACCTGCCAGCCGACGACGACGCAGACCGCCGGTCCAGGGTCACTGGACTCGCCTACGCGACGACGGCAGGCGTCGGACTCCTCATCGCCGCCGGCGTCTGGCTGGCGTCCCCGTGGCTCAACGGCGCCACTGTCGACCACCGGGCCTTCCCGGCGGCGATGCGGCTGCTCGGCGCGTTCGTCCTGCTCGTCGGCCTCGTGATGGTGTACGCCGCCACCTTCCGCGCGGACGGGTCGGCCCGCGGCGAAGTGCTGTTCAACAAGCTCCTCCGGCCCGCCGTCCGCCTCGTCGGCGCCGTGGCGGCGCTCGCACTCGGCTACTCCGTCGTCGGCGTCGCCGGCGCGTACGTCGCCAGCATGCTCGTCCTCGTCCTCGTCGGGTTCCCCGTCACGGCACGGCTCACCGGCGTCGACCCGTCGCTGCGCGGCCTCCGTCGGGAAGCCAGACAGTTCTACGACCACGCGGCACCGGTCGCGATGAGCAGTTTCGGGAAGATCTTCCAGAACCGCGCCGACATCCTCCTCGTCGGCGCGCTGCTCACGGCCGTCGCCGCCGGCGTCTACAACGTCGTGCTCGTGCTCGTCTCCATCGCCTGGATTCCCCTCATGTCGTTCAACCAGTTGCTCCCGCCGGTGGCCTCCCGACTCTACGCGAACGACCGCGTCGAGACGCTGAACGCCGTCTACTCCTCGGTGACGCGACTCATCGTCACCGCCGTCCTCCCGATTCTCGCCGTCCAGTTCGTCTACGGCCGCGAACTCCTGTCTCTGTTCGGGCCCACGTACACTCGCGGGTACGTCCCGCTCGCCGTCTACCTCGCCGGCGTGTTCGTCGGGAGCGCCGTCGGTGCCACCGGCTGGCTGCTCATGATGACCGACCACCAGTACGCCCGCATGGCCCTCGACTGGCTGCTCGCGGTGCTGAACGTCGCTTTGACGTACGTGTTCGTCCTGGAGTTCGGGCTCGCGGGCGCGGCGCTCGGCACCTCGCTCGCCATCGCCGTCCAGAACGCACTCCAGGTCGTCCTGCTCCGGCGCTTCGAGAACCTCTGGCCGTTCGACGCCACCTTCCTCCGGCCGATCGCGGCCGCCGCCGTCATGACCGCCGCGATGGCCGGCGTCCGCGCCACGGTCGACGGACTGCCCGCGGTCGCGGTCGGCGCCGTCGTCGGTCTCGGCGTCTACGTCGGCACCCTGCACGCGCTCGGCGTCGACCCCCGCGACCGACTGGTCGTCAGGGAACTCACGGGCCGATACCGCGCCGACATCGCGGACGCGCTCCCTATCTGAGTGGCGCCACTGCGGTCACGAGGCGCTCGGGACGCGTCGCACGCAGGCGACGCTCGGAAGGTGAGTTCTACAGAGTAGCGGCGGTAGATTTGCACCGGAGAGTGAGGTGCTCGCTGCGCTCGGCTGTGTCACTCTGGGTTCAAATTTACGCCCGGACTACAGAGATGGAAACAACTGGGCAGACGAGACTGCGCAGTTGATTACGCGCCAGAAGTAGCGGGAGGTAGATTTGAACTACCGATCTCCGGGTTATGAGCCCGGCGGAATCTCCTGGCTATCCCATCCCGCTACTCCATCGTAACCCGGTTTTACAGTTAAGGGTTCTGATTCGGTCGCCGTGTGGGAGAAATCCCTACGCGTCGAGCTCGTCCAGCAGGGTGTCTGCGGCGGCCGACGAGGACCCGGGACCGCGGCCGGTCAGGAGGTCACCGTCGACGCGCACGCTGACGTCGCTGTCGAGTTCGGTGTCCCAGTCGGCGCCCGCAGTCTTCACCTCGTCCTCGACCCAGTACGGGAGCTTCCGACCGCTCGGCATCCGGTCGTGGTCGTCGACGATTCCCTCCTCCCACGCGTTCGGGAAGCCGGTGACCGAGCGCCCGTCGACGATGTGGTCGCCGTCGTCGTCCCGGGCCCACGCCAGGATGCCGACCGCGTGACAGACGACGAGGGCCTTCCCGCTGTCGCCGGCGACGGCGTTCCGGAGGATGCGGCGGGCGTCCGAGTCCTGGTTGACGTCCCACTCGGTGCCGTGGCCACCCGGGAACACGACCGCGTCGTAGTCCGCGGCCTCCTCGGTGGCGAGCGGCTCGGGGTCGTTCAGGCGGTCGTCTGACTCCGCGACCTCCTTGACCCACTCCGCCGTCTCCTCGTCGACGTTCTCGGGGTCGACCGAGCGCTCGTCGAGGACGGCGGGGCCGCCGCTCGGCGTCGCGACGGTGACGTCGAAGCCCGCGTCGTCCAGCGTGGTCAACGGTTCCACGCACTCTTCGCCCCAGTACCCCTCCTCGCTGACGACTAGCAGTGCCGAAGACATGACACCGAACCGTACCACCGGGAGGCAGAAAAAGCCGCGTTCCGTCCGGAGTTCCGCCGGGACTGTGGAACGCGAGCGGTCCGCTATCCGTCGCCGTGGGCGTCGACGATGACGACGTCGCCGTCCTCGACGTCGACGTTGATGAGCGTCTTCACGTCGGTGTCCGTGTCGTCGAGTTCGTTCGGGCCCGCCTTCTTGATGACGGCGAGCACGTCCGCGACGTCGGCGCCGATGTGTTCGAGGGCGTCCGTGATGGCTCGAAGCGTGCCGCCCGTCGAGAGCACGTCGTCGAGGACGAGCACGCGGTCGCCCTCGTGGACGTCGTTGATGTACATCTCGTTCTCGGAGTAGCCGGTCTGCTGGCTGAGCGCGACCTCGCCGGGGAGGCCGTACTCGCGCTTGCGGATGACGACGATGGGGATGTCGGTCATCAGGGAGACCGCGGTCGAGATGTGAATTCCCATGGCGGCCGGCGTGACGATCTTGTCGACGTCGTCGAGTTCGGCCTTCCGGATGATGCGGATGACGATCTCCCGGAGGAGCTTCGGCTCCAGCATCGGGACGCCGTCACTGATGGGGTGGACGAAGTAGTGGTAGCCGTCCTTCTCGATGATGGGCGCGTCGAGCAGGGACTGCTTGAGCCTATCCATGCAGGGAATACTCGCGGCTGGACGAAAAGGTGACGGAACGCGCCGGCCGTGACAGCCGTCTACAGGGAGACGCTGGCGGCGACGAGCACGGCGAGCACGATTGCGACCAGGAGGATGCTCGTGCTGTAGTCGGCGCGCAGCGAGAGGCGCTCGTCGCCGAGCGTGCGACCGGCCGCGTCACCGGGCGACCGGACGACGGCCGTCGTGACGGCGGCGCCCCGGACGACGGCCCGGTCGACGGCGGCGTACAGTTCGGTGACGCCGACGACGAGGGCGCGCGTGCCGTAGAACAGCGCCGGATTGTAGACGCGGTCGACGTCCGGCACCCGACCCAGCCCCGACAGCGGGCGCTTCACGAGCGCGAACCCGACGAGGCCGAGCGCGGCCAGCGCCAGCCCCTCCAGGATGTGCCCGACGGTGTACGTGTGGTAGACGTGGGAGACGACTGCTCCGGAGGTCACGTCGAACGGCAGAATCGCGAACAGCGCGTTCGGGAACAGCCCGTAGACCACACAGAGCGCCGCGACGGTGACCATCGCGACGGACTGCCCGCGGTTCGCGTCCTTCACCGAGCCGTCGTAGCTACCGTGGAAGAACGCGTAGTAGCCGAACTTGATGAAGGACATGAACGTCCCGACGCCCCCGACCAGCAGCAGAATCTCGAGGCTGTTGTAGCCCGCCACCGCGAAGGGGCCGGCGCCGAAGTCGTAGTGGCTCGCGGAGATGACGATGCCCTTCGAGACGAAGCCGTTGAACCCGGGGAAGCCCGCGATGGACAGTGCGGCGACGGTGAACGCCCCCGCCGTCAGCGGCATCTCGCGGGCGAGTCCGCCGAGTTTCTTCAGGCTCTCCTCGCCGGTCCGGTAGACGACGACGCCCGCCGTCATGAACAGCAGCCCCTTGTAGAGGATGTGGTTGAAGACGTGGGCGAACGCGCCGGCCTGCGCGAGCGCGGAGCCGATGCCGACGCCCGCGACCATGTAGCCGACCTGGGACTGGATGTGGTAGGAGAGCAGCCGGCGCATGTCGTTCTGGAACAGCGCCATCGTCGCGCCGAAGACGGCCATCGCGCCGCCCATGTAGGCGACGGCGACGTTGCCGTCCTGGGGGAACACGCGGTACATGCCGTAGACGCCCGTCTTCGTGGTGAACACGCAGAGGAAGACGCTGGCGGCGACGTGCGGCCGCGGGTAGGTGTCCGGCAGCCAGGCGTGCAGCCCGATGAAGCCGACGTTCACGCCGATACCGACGGCGGCGAGTACGGGCGCGACCGAGCCCGCGAGCCCCGCCGCCTCCGGGCCGCCCGGCACCGAGGCGAACAGGAACGTCCCCGTCTCGGCGAAGTGCCAGATAACGGCGCCGAGGAACAGCGTGCCGCCGATGCCGTGGGCGAGCGCGTACCGGAAGCCGGCGCGCACCGCCTTTCCGCCGTAGTACCAGACGAGCAGCGTGCTGGTGACGGCCATCAGCTCCCAGAAGAAGATGAGGCTGAGCCAGTCGCCACCGAAGACGGCGCCGATGCTGGTGCCGACGTAGCCGAGTGCGAACGCGGTCTGGAGGTTGTCGGCGTCGCTCGCGTAGGAGTACAGCACGCCGGCGGCGCCGATGAACCCGAAGATGAGCCCCATCAGCGTGGAGAACGGGTCGACGTTGAACAGCACGACGTCGAACCCGAACAGCTTCGCGGGGAGGTGGGCGCCCTCGCTGACGAGCCAGACGTAGGGCACGACGGCAGCGGAGGCGAGCGCGCCGAGCGCGTGGCCGGTCCTCCGGCCGAGGAACGGCAGCAGGAGTGCGGCCAGCAACACCGGAACGAACGGCGGGACGATGGCCTCCATCAGAACACCACCCCCACGGCCGTCGCACCAGCGACGATCTCACGCACGACCTGCAGGAACACCGCGGCGTCCGGCACCACGCCGAGCGCGACGGAGCCGGTGGCGGCGAACAGGATGGGGCCGACGACGAACCACGAGCCCTCGGCGCCGTTCGGCGCGCGCCGCTCGAAGGGGCCGTGGTCGTCGTGGCCGTGGTGGCCGTCGTTCGCGTGGCCACCGTCGGTGCGGGCCGCGCGGCCGAATCGGCCGCCGAACGGTCCCGCGAGCAGCGGCTTCTCGTCGCTGTCGCCCTGGGACTCGAAGAACGCGGTGTAGACGACCGGCCAGAAGTACGCGATGTTGAGCACGCCCGAGACCAGCAGCGCGACCGTGAACACCAGATTGCCGGCCGAGACGGTGCCGATGAGCAGGAAGTACTTGCTCGTGAAGCCGGCGACCAGCGGGATGCCCGCCATCCCGGCCGCCGCAACCGCGAACGCGCCCATCGTGAGCGGCATGCGCTTGCCGATGCCGGCCATGTCCGAGATGTCGTCGGTGTGGGTCTCGACGTGCAGCGCTCCCGCACAGAAGAACAGCGTGAGCTTCATGAACGCGTGGGCGGGGATGTGCAACAGCCCGCCGATGAGCGCCCACTTCGTCGCCTCGCTCGGCGCGGCGGCGGCGCCCACTGCCAGCCCGAGCACGATGTAGGAGAGCTGGCTCACCGTGGAGAACGCGAGCCGGCGCTTGAGGTTGTCCTGGCGGAGCGCGATGACCGACGCGGTCACCAGCGTGAACGCGGCGACCACCGCCAGCAGCGTGCCGACGTCGAGGACGGCGACGAGGTCGACGCCGAAGACGTCCAGGAGGACGCGCGCGATGCCGAACACGCCGCTCTTGACGACTGCGACGGCGTGCAGCAGCCCGGAGACGGGCGTCGGCGCCACCATCGCGTCCGGCAGCCAGGAGTGCAGCGGCATCAGCGCCGCCTTCACGCCGAAGCCGGTGACGAGCAGCGCGAACGCCGCCCGCGCGAGCGTCGGGTCGGCGCCGGCGAGTCCGTCGATGCCGCCCGGGACGAACGCCGTGGTGCCCGCGAGGTGGACGACCAGGAGGATGCCGCCGAGGACGGCGACGCCGCCGCCGAACGTGTACGCGAGGTACTTGCGACCGGCCGCTCTGGCTTCGTCGGTCTCGTCGTGGGCGACCAGCGGGTACGTCGCGACGGTGAGTAGCTCGTAGAACAGGTACAGCATCACGAGGTTCGCGGCGAACGCCACGCCCACTGCGGACGCGACGCTGCCCGCGAACGCGGCGAAGTACCGGGTCTGGCTGTGTTCGTCGAGCCCGCGCATGTAGCCGATGCTGTAGAAGCTCGTCGCGAGCCAGAGCGTGCTCGCCAGCAGCGCGAACAGCACGCCGAGGGCGTCGGCCTGCAGCGTGAAGTCGACGTACGGGACGAGCGAGCCGAGTTCGGTCACGTAGACGTCGCCGTCGAGGACGGCCGGCACCATGCTCGCGACGAGCCCGAGCGTGAGCACGGACGCGAGCAGGGTCCAGGCCTCCCTGAGGTTCGGGCGGGCGCCGGACGCCAGGATGGGCGCGACGGCGACCGCCGACACGAGCACCGCGGCGAGCGGCCGGAGTGAGGTGATTTCGGTCATGTCGTCGAGAGGAGGGTTTCGATGGTCGGTTGCAGGAGCTCTCCGTAGCCGAACGCGGCGAACCCGAGCGCGACCGCGAGCACCGCCGCGGCGACGACGGTCGCGTACATCCCGAGGGAGGCGCCGCGGGCGTCACCGCCGTCGGCGACGGCGTCCGCGTTTTCCGTCGAGTTCGCCGTCTCCGCACGCTGGATGGCGGGCTCGGGGGCGGGCTCGCGGAAGAACATCCGCTCGACGAGCCGACCGAAGTACGCGAGCGTGAGCAGCGTGCTGGCGACGATGACGGCCAGCAGCGACCACGCGCCGGCCTCGACGGCGCCGAGCGCGACGTACCACTTGCCCGCGAAGCCGACGGTCGGCGGGACGCCGACCATCGAGACGGCGAGCACGCCGAACGCGCCCGCGCCGACGGGGCTACGCTCCACGAGGCCGTCGAACTCCTCGACGGTGCGCGCGCCGGTCTCCGTGGCGACCAGGCCCGCGGACAGGAACAGCCCGCCCTTCATCACGGCGTGGCCGACCAGGTGGACGGCGGCGCCGACGAGCGCGGGGCCGTTTCCGATGGCGACGGCCGCCACGATGAGCCCGAACTGGGAGACCGACGAGTACGCGAGCATGCGCTTGACCTCGTTCTGGGAGACCGCCAGCAGGCTGCCGACGACGATACTGACGACGGCGCCGCCGACGAGGATGGCGTGAGCGACCGGGTTCGCGTCGAGGAAGCCGGTGCCGAAGACGGTGTAGACGACGCGCAACAGCGCGTACGCCGCGACCGTCGACACGAGCGCGGAGATGAGGCCGCTGACGGTGTCGGGCGCGCCCGCGTAGGCGTCCGGCTGCCAGGTGTGCAGCGGGAACACCGCGACCTTGATGAACAGGCCGACGACGATGAGCGCGAACGCCGCCTGCGCGAGCGTCGGGTCCACGGCGGCGCTCTCCGCGAGCTTCTCGCCGAGGTCGACCATGTTCAGGGTGCCGGTGCCGATGTACGCGTACCCGATGCCGAGCAGGAACAGCGACGCGCCGACCGTGCCGACGAGCAGGTACTTCAGCGCCGCGACCGCCGACCGGCCGCGGTCGCCGCTGGCGACGAGCGCGTACGCCGCCAGCCCCGTAATTTCGAGGAAGACGTACATGTTGAACAGGTCGCCGGTGATCGTCATCCCCGAGAGTCCGGCGACCAGCAGCAGGTAGACCGCGTAGAACGGGTTCGACCGCGGGCCCGCCCGCCGGGCGTACGCGAGCACGCCCAGGGAGACGGCGGCGACCAGCAGGAGCACGGTCGCCGACAGCCCGTCGACGACGAGTTCGATGCCGTACGGCACCTCGAAGCCGCCGACGACGTAGCTGATGCGGTCGCCAGGCTCCGCGAACGCGGCCGCCGCGAGCACGCCCGCGACGGCGAGCTGGGCGATGGACGCGGCGACGGCGACCGCCCACCCGCTCTTCGAGCGCAGGACGCCCGCCACGAACGCGACCAGCGACCCCAGGATGGGAACCGCGACCGCGAACGGGACGAGGTCAGTCACAGCGACGCACCTCCTGGAGGGTGTCCTCATTGAGGGTCCCGTACTCGGCGTAGATGCGGATAATCATGCCGAGCGCCACCGCCGTCAGCGCCACCCCGACGACGATTGCCGTCAGGATGAGCACGTGGGGCAGCGGGCTGACGTGTGGCCCCTCGGTCGTCAACAGCGGGGGGTTCCCGCCATCGACGTACGCGGACGCGATGAAGAACAGGAAGATGCCCGTCTGGAAGATGTTCATGCCGATGACTTTCTTCACGAGGTTGCCGGCCGCGATCATCACGTACGTCCCGATGCCCAGCAGCAGGAACGTCGCGACGTAGTAGTCCTTGGCTGCGAGTGTCTCTATCATTCGTCGTCACCCTCCCTGCCGGCGTCGATGGTGAAGAACAGGCCAGTGATGGTGCCCGCCACGATGACGCCGATGAATAGCTCTACCGCCTCGATACCGTACTTGCTCGGGTGCGGAATCGGGAGCACGCTGTAGTCGAGGAACGCGCCGCCGAGCGCGACCGTGCCGACGGCGACGGCGAGGAACGCCGCGACGCCGACGGCGACGACACCGACCAGCGCGGACTCGCCGACCCACTCCCGGAGCGGGTCGATGCCGAACGCGATGCCCAGCATCAACATCACGGTGGCGACGATGACGCCGCCCTGGAACCCGCCGCCCGCGGAGTCGGCACCGTGGAACATCACGAACAGGCCGTACGTGAACACGAACGGCGAGACCACGCGGACGGTCGCCATGATGATGGTGCTCTCCACGTACGACCGCGGCGCGCTCGTGTCCGTGGCCGCCGCCTCGGGGTCAGGTTCGCTCACGCGAACACCTCCTTGCCGAGCACGACGAGCAGGCCGACGCCCGCCGAGTAGACGACGACCGCCTCGCCGAGTGTGTCGAACCCACGGTAGGACGCGAGCACGGCTGTCACAGCGTTCTTCACGCCGGCCTCGCTGTACGCGTTGTCCAGGTAGTACGTCGTCACCTCGGACGTGAGCACGGCAGTGTCCGGGCTCCCGATCTCCGGGAGCGCGCCGAGCGTCGCCAACAGCACGCCGACGAGCAGCACGGAGACGCCGAGCGCCGGCACGTCCAGGCGCTCGAAGACGCGCTCGCCGGACGGTCGAACTGTCTTCGCGATGGTGAGCAGGAACAACACCGTCGTCACTCCTGCGCCGACGGCGGCCTCCGTCAGCGCGACGTCCGGCGCCTGCAGCACCACCCAGATGACGGCGACCCCGAGGCTGTACGTGGCGAACGCGATGATGGCGCCGAGCACGTCCCGGAGGACGGCCGTCGCCAGCGCCGCGGCGAGCACGAACGCGAGCAGCGGCAGTTCGATGTTCATTCGCCACCACCTCCGTCGTCGTCGACTGTCCACGGCTCGATGCCTTGGTCGGCGGCGGCCCGCGCGATGGCGTGGGCCGCGGTCGGGTTCGTGACGAACATGAATACGACGATCAGCCCGGCCTTCACGGTCGGCAGGTCGGTACCGAACGTGACCGCGACGGCGGCCAGCGCCAGCCCCGCGCCGAGCGTGTCGCTCTTCGACGCGGCGTGTGTCCGCGTGTAGACGTCCGGCAACCGGAGGAGTCCGACGACGCCGACGAACGTGAAGAACACGCCACCCACGACCAGCAGGGCGACGGCGACCTCCGTCGGCGTCACAGTACACCACCCCGCTCGACGGTGAACTTCGAGATGGCGATGCTCATCAGGAAGTTCAGCAGCGCGTACACGATAGCGACGTCGAGCGCCGCCGGCGTGTCCGTCGCCGCGCCGACGAGCGCCAGGATGACGACGATGTTGGTGCCGACTGCGTTCACCGCGATGACGCGGTCCTGCATCGTCGGTCCGTCGACCACCCGGTAGAGTGCGACCAGCGAGAGCAGAATGAAGGCGCTGGCGCCCGTCAGCAGGACGTCGGTGACGAGGCTCACTCGCCGTCACCTCCCGCGCCGGGGTCCGCTTCGACCGACTCCGTCTCGGCGTCTCCGTCGTCGGCTGGACTCGCTTCGCCTGGCTCGACGGAACCAGCCGGCGTCTCGCCGCGCTCGGCGGGACTCGGCAGGCGCATCGCCGCCCGCCCGTAGAAGACGAATCGCACGGCCCGCTCCAGGCCGCCCGCCAGCAGGTCCGTCCGCGCGCCCTCAGTCAGGCTGTGGACCGTGAAGTGGCGCTGTGTCACGTCGACGGTGAGCGTCCCGGGCGTGAGCGTGATGCTGTTCGCGAGCGTCGTCGCTGGCAGTTCCGACCAGACCGCGGCGTCGAACTCGATGATCTCGGGGTCGATGGGGAGCCGCGGGTGGAGCACGACCTTCGCGATGTCGATGTTCGCCTGGACGATCTCCCAGAGCAGGTACGGCACGTACAGCACCATCCGGCCGAGCCGGCCTGCCAGCCTCGAGAGGTCGACGGAACCGCGGGTACTGATGCGTCGGAGCACCGCCGCGACGATGGTCGCCGTCACCGCACCGGTGGCGACGTTGAACGGCGTCACGGCACCACCGATGAGCAGGTAGAAGCCGAACGTCGACGCGAACAGGAGCGCGAACTGGTCGAGACCGGCCGGCCGCGTGAGCGGCCCGCGGCGGGTCGCGCGCTCGACCGGCGCGAGCTCGGTTTCCAGGCCCGCGGCCTCCAGTTCGCGCTCCAGGGGCGGGAGCAGTGGTGCCATCCCGAGCGGGTTGAACTCGGGGTCGAGGAGTACGGAGCCGACGCCGTTCCGACGCGCGTACTCGAGGAGCACGTCCGCGTAGTCGCCGGGTGTGAAGAGATAGATGTCGGCCCCGACGAGAGCGGTCGCGACGGATACGTCCTCGTTGTTCTCCCCGAGGTCCTCCTCGGCCCACACCTCGACGCGGTCGAGCAGCGCCTCGGCGTCCCCCGCGATCTCGCTGTCCTCGCCCCCGACGGGCCGCTCGGAGATCGGGTAGACGAAGTGCAGCGTCACCGGGCCGTCGACGTCCCGGGCGCGCTCGACGGCGTGAGCGACCGTCTGCCTGAGCGTCACGGAGTCCTCGACCGGGACGAGCAGGTCAGCCCCCGGCATCTCTCACCTCCGGTGGTTCGGGCCGCACCCCGTCCGGCGGCCGCGTAGCTGTCGTCATTGTCGTGTTCGGCAGGTGGGGGTGGCCGATGATGATACCTTCGGTTTCCCCGACTGGCGGCCGATTCGGTGGCTTTCCGCGACACCGAAGCCTGTCGACGTCGACGGTCCCGGGGCGGGTGTTGGCGGGGCCCCTGTCTAGAGGCGCGCCGTGAGTTCGTCCGCCACCCGGAGACCGAGCTCGCGCTTGTCACCGACGAACTCGGCGGCGTCGTCGGCCGTGACGAACAGCGCACGCGTCTCCTCGTCGCCCATCACGCCGGCGTCGTTGGCGACGACGAACGAGAGGCTGCTGCGGTCGAGGATGCCGCGGGCCGCGTCGACCATCGCGTCGTCGTCGCCGCTGGTCTCGGCTTTGAACCCGACGACCGGGAGGTCGGGGAACTCCTCTCGGACCGCGTCGAGGAGTTTTGGCGTCGGGTCGAGGTCGAGAGTCAGCTCCTGACCGGAGCGAATCTTCTCCTCGCTGGGTTCGACGGTGTAGTCGCTGATGGCGGCCGCCGAGACGAGCGCGTCGGCGTCCCCGCAGGCGTCGAGGGTGGCCGCCGTCATCTCCGCGGCGGTCTCGACGTCGCGCACGTCGGCGTAGGGGACCTCGCCGTCGCCGTGGACGAGCGTCACGTCGGCGCCGCGGACGTAGCAGGCGGCGGCGACCGCGCGTCCTGTCTTCCCCGACGACCGGTTCGTGAGTACGCGCACGGGGTCGATGGGTTCGCTCGTCGCGCCCGACGTGACGACGACGTGCTCGCCGTCGAGCGGTCGGTCGCCGGTCGCTCGAGCGGTCGCGAGGACGATGGCCTCCTCGCTGGCGATCTTCGCTTTCCCCTCTTCCACCCGCGGGTCGACGAAATCCACGCCCCAGGACTCCACGCGGTCGATGGCGTCGAGGACGCCCGGGTGGTCGTACATCGGCTCGTGCATCGCGGGCGCGACGACGACGGGGACGTCGGCACCGAGTGCCGTGGTGGCCGTCGTCGTCACCGGCGAGTCGTCGATGGCGGCGGCGATCTTCCCGACGGTGTTCGCGGTCGCCGGCGCAATCAGGAGGACGTCCGCCCAGCCGTCGCGGCCGCAGAGCTCGACGTGCTCGACGCTCCCCGTGATCTCGGTGACGACCGGCGCGTCGGTCGCGAACTCGACCGCCCACGGGTGGACGATACTCTGCGCGCTCTCGGTCGTCACGGCGCGCACGCTCGCGCCGCGGCGGCGCAGCTCGTGGGCGAGCTCCACGACCTTCACCGCGGCGATGCTGCCCGTCACGCCGAGGGCGACGTTCACTCCGGAGAGCATTCCCCTGGGAGTCTGTGGGGTGAGGACTTAAATCGCGGCGTTGGCGGGCGCTGGCGGGAGTGGCTGACAGGCGACCCCTGCTGGCGGCGAGTGACACCATCCCGTCCGCCCGGCAGTGGGTCGCGCTCCCGCGGACTACCGGGCGTCTACGGTCACGTCACGGGGCGTGGTGGTCCCGCCTTCGTACAAGAGGATTCGGCTACTCGTCGTCGACCCGGTCGTGCTGGGTCGGGGGGTCGGCAGGCGAGAGCGCGGCGAGCGCGTCCAGGCTCTCCTGCTCGCGCTCCTGCTGCTCGGACTCGTCTATCTCCTCGCAGCCCGGCGGGACGTCCCGGTCGCGGCCCGTGAAGTAGCGGTCGGGAGCCACCCAGTCGTGGTAGTAAGCCACGTCGCTGTCCTCGACGACGGTGAGGCCGGCAGTGGCGCCGTGACCGGCAGCGACGACGGCCTGGTGGTACTGGCGGGCGACCCGGCCGGCGGCGTAGAGGCCGTCGACGTCGAGGCGAGCGAAGCGGCCGGCGACCAGCATCGTCTTCGACCCGCGCTGGACGCGTTCGACGTCGAACTCGTCGAGGTAGCTGGTGTCCGGCCAGGACGCCGCGACCACGAAGTCCGCGCCGTGGTCCGCACCCGACTCGGTCTCCACGGTGAACGGCTGGTCGCCAGTGACGGTTTCGACGTGCTCGTCGACGAAGGCCACGCCGGCGCTCGCGGCCTGTTCGCGAGTTGCCTCGAGGAACGTCCGCGCGTTCACGCCCGCGGGGAACCCCGGGACGTTCTCCAGGTGGGCGTTCCGTGCGAGGATCGGTTCGCCGCCGTCGAAGACCGTCGCGTCGAGGCCGGCGCGCGCCGTGTACGTGGCTGCCATCAGGCCGGCGGGTCCACCGCCGACCACTGCGACTCGCTGGGTCATCGGCGTCGATTGGTCGGCGGGGAATACAAGTGTCGCGGTACGACTAAACCGCCGGCGGCCCTGGGTAGCGGCGTGGAAACCCTCGAAGTCACCACCGACGTCCGCGTGCCTCCGGAGGAGGCCTACGCGTTCCTCGAGAACTTCCCGGGGTACGCCCGGTACTCGAAGTACCTCGAGTCGGTCCGGCAGCACGGCGACGGCGGTGCGAGTACGGAGTACGACCTCACGTTCTCGTGGTGGAAGCTCTCACACACCATCCGGTCCCGTGTCACCGAGACGGACGAACCGAACCGCATCGACTGGGAGGTCCTGGGGGCCCTGGACGCCCACGGCCAGTGGCTCGTCGAGGAAACCGAGGACGGCGCCGAGGTCGCCCTTGTCGTGAACTACGACTCGGGGAGCGCCAGGGGCGTCCTCGACCTGCCGATATTCGCCTCGTTCGACTGGGTCGCCCAGCGCGTCGTCGAGAAGGTCACCGAGGAGGGCGAGCGCGTCGTGGAGCGCGTCGTCGCCGACCTCGAAGGACAGCGACGCCCCGTCGACCTGCACGTCGAGACGCGGTGACGAGGCGTCGAGAAGACGGAACAGTCGAACGTGACGGGCGGAAGCGTCGTCGTTACTGGTCGAACTCGCCGTCGTAGTCACCGCCGTACTTCATGAAGAAGTACGCGATGCCGAGGACGGACGTCATCGACCCGACGGCCGCGACGGCCAGCGTCTTCGCGGAGTCCGGGACGAGCGTCTGGTAGCCCTTGTCTTCGCTGGGGTTCTCCGTGACGACGATGGTGCCGACCATGCCGACCGCCTCGTGGGGGTCACAGACGTACTCGTACTCGCCGGTCGGCCCGTCGAACGTGTACTCGTACTCCTTCGGTGGGCCCGTAATCTCGGTCTGCACGTCCCAGTCCGCGCCATCGGGGACGCTCGTGGCGTGGACGTTGTGGCCGGGGCTGTCCCAGACGAACTTCACCGTCGTGCCGGGTCGGACCTCCACGCTCTCCGGGTCGAAGACGTTCTCGCCGTTCGGTCCGACGGTCACTTCGACCGTCTCACCGCCACCGCCTTCTTCGCCTTCGCCCTCCTCCTGGGCGGCCGCGGTGCCGGTCGTGGCGCCCGCGGCGGCAGCGGCCGCACCCGCCCTGAGCACGCCGCGGCGGGACACCAGCGCGTCGTTCTCGGAGTTCATACCGAGCGCTAGGGAATCACGGGTACTGAATACTTTGGTTTGGAACTCACCCCGGGACGGGAGCGGGCGGCGGGCTCAGAGCGTGAAGTCCTCGCTACCGTCGAGGCTGGTCACGAACGCCGCCGTGAGGTCGACGACCTGGTCGACGTCGTCGGCGTGGACGGCCTCCACGGGCGTGTGGAGGTAGCGGGTGGGCGTGGAGATGGCGCCAACCGGTGTCGCGCCGTGGCTGCGCTGGAGCGGACCGGTGTCGGTGCCGCCCGCGGTCAGGACCTCGCGCTGGTGGGCGACCTGCTGGCGGTCGGCGACGTCGAGGAGGTGGTCGACGACCTTCGGGTTCGGGATGACGACGCCGTCCTTGAACTTCACGGCGGCGCCCTCGCCGAGTTCCGTGACGTAGTCCTCCTCGTAGACGAACTGCGGGATGTCGTTGGCGACGGTCGTGTCGAGGTTCAGGACGAGGTCGGGGTCGACGTCCGCGCCGAGCGCCTCGGCGCCCCGCAGCCCCACCTCCTCCTGGGTGGTTGCGACCCAGTGGACGGTCACGTCGGGGGACGTGCGCTGGGCGGCCTTCAGCATCGCGTAGACGCTCACGCGGTTGTCCAGTGCCTTCGCGGTCACGAGGTCGCCGACCGGCTCCAGGTTCTGGGAGAGCGTCACGGTGTCCCCGACCTGGACGTGGTCCTCGACCTCCTCGGCCGGCAGTCCGAGGTCGATGAACACGTCCCGAATCTCGTCGCGGTCCCGCGTGTAGGGGTTATCCTCGATGTGGGGCGGCGGCGACCCGATGACGCCCGGGATGTCGCCGCTGTCGGTGTGAACGGTCGCGCGCTCGGCCCGCAGGATGCGGGGGTCCCAGCCGCCGAGCGTGTCCACCTGCACGAAGCCGTCGTCGTGGACGTGCTTCACGATGAACCCGATCTCGTCCATGTGCGCGGGCACCAGCACCTCGAAGTCGGGGTTCTGGCTGCCCTCGACGGTCGCGACGAGGTTCCCCATCGCGTCCGTGCGGACGTCGTCGACGTCGTCCGGCAGGTGGGCCCGCACGACGTCGCGAACGCGTTCCTCGTGACCGGGCGCGCCGCTGGTCTCGGTCAGTTCTCGCAGCAGGTCTAGGTCGACGGCCATACCTAATCAGGCGAGTGAGCGGCAATAAAGGCCCGCGTCCCGGTAGCCTGGACGGGGCTGCGGGGGCCGACGCCGGGAAAACTCCACGCCCGGCGTTCGGGGTTCCAGAACCCTTTTGGCCGACGCCGGAGACGGTACGCTCATGTCCGACACCGAAGCCGAACTCCGAGAGGAACTCACCGAGGCGTTCTCGAACGCAGACTACCCCGTGAAGAACCAGATGGGCCTCGTGCCCGCGCTCCCGAACGGCCCGTCGACGTCCTTCGAGGCCGGCGGCGAGTCCTGGACGGCGATGGAGCTCGCGACGAAGCTCTCCAGCCGCGCGGAGTTCCCCTACGACAACGTCGACGACCTGGTCGACGACGTCATCGCGGGCCTCAAGGACGAAGACGAACTGTAGTCGGCTCCGTCTCTACTGCAGACTCCGCTTCCACAACTTCTTAGCGCGCGTCCCGCGTCCAGCCAGCCATGGCTGACTGGATCGGCGACACCTTCACGAGCGACACCGGCTGGACGCACCTCGAACGACTCGTCGACGTCCGGAACCGGATGGCCGGCAGCGACGGCGAACGCGAGGCCGCCGAGGCCACACGGGACGCCCTCGCCGAGCACGCAGACGACGCCTGGCTCGACGACTTCTCCATCCAGGGCTGGACGCGCGGCGACAGCGGCGTCGAGACGCCCGCGGGCGTCGAGGACTGCATCGCGCTCCCGCGCAGCCCCAGCGGCGACGCGAACGGCGACTTCGTCGACCTCGGGCACGGCCTCCCCGAGGATTTCGAGGCGGCCGACCTCGACGGGAAGGTCGTGATGGTGGCCTCGGACGTCCCGGACTGGTACGACCGCTACCTCCACCGCCGCGAGAAGTACTACCACGCCGTCGAGGCCGGCGCCGCCGGCTTCGTCTACAGGAACCACGTCGAGGGCTGCCTGCCGCCGACGGGCAGCGTCGGCACCGACGACGCCCCCATCGGCGACATCCCCGCTGTCGGCGTCTCCAGCGAGGTCGGCGCCCGGCTCTCCCGGCGTTTCGAGGGCGACGAGGTCACCGTCTCCGTGGACGCCGACGTCCACGACGCGACCAGCCAGAACGTCCACGCGACGCTCGGCCCCCACACCGACGAGGAACTGCTCGTCACCAGCCACGTCGACGCTCACGACATCGCCGAGGGCGCGATGGACAACGGTGCCGGCACCGCGATGGTCGTCGAGGCCGCCCGCGCGCTCGCCGCTCGCGAGGACGAACTCGACACGAGGGTCCACTTCGTCTGCTTCGGCGCGGAGGAAGTCGGCCTCGTCGGCGCCGCCCACGACGCCGGTAAACGCGACCTCGACGACGTGCGCGCCGTCCTGAACTTCGACGGCGTCGTGCAGGGCCGGTCCCTGAAGTTCTACGCTCACGGCTTCGACGCGCTCGCCGACGCCGCCCGCGACCTCGGCGCGGACTTCGGTCACCCCGTCTCCGTGACGCCGAAACTCGGCCCGCACTCCGACCACTGGGAGTACGTCCAGCACGGCGTCCCCGGCTACCACGTCGCCAGCGAGACCGGCGACGCCGGCCGCGGCTGGGGCCACACGTACGCCGATACCCTCGAGAAACTCGAAGTCCGGACCTTCCGCGAGCAGGCGGTCCTCCTCACCGACCTCGCCGTCCGCCTCGCCGACGACGGCTTCGCCGTCGCGCACGCCAGCGATGCCGACATCGCCGCCGCCCTGGAGGACGAGGACCTCGCCGAGGGCATGAAGATCACCGGCGACTGGCCGTACTGACCCGGTCTCCTCAGTCCTCCCAGTCGACCCGGACGGTCGCCGCGCGCCCGCGGGGTTTTTGTGACTGCCGCGCCGCAGTCCCACCGATGACACGGACGCCCACCGGCGGGTGGTCGCGGTGACGACGCGGGTCGCCGTCGTCGGCGACGAGACCGGCGGCGCCACCGACGCCGTCCGGGACGCCGGCGGCAGCGTCGTCGACCCGAGTGACGCCGACGTCGTCGCCGCGCTCGGCGAGGACGCGCTCCTCGACGCTGCCGCCGACCCGTCGGCCCCCCTCCTCCCAGTCGGCGCCGGGCGCGAGTACGGCGGCGTCGCCCGCCCGGACCTGGAAGCGGCACTCGCCTCGCTGGCCACTGGTGACTTCGCCGTGGTCGACCGGCCGACGCTCGCGGTCGACGCACCCGGTGTCTCGGCCCGGGCGCTCGCGGACGTCACCCTCGTCACCACCGAGCCCGCGAAGATCTCCGAGTTCGACGTCGACGCCGGCGACCGCGGCGTCGGCTCGGTGCGAGCGGACGGCGTCGTCGCCGCTACGCCCACCGGGAGCCGGGGGTACGCCACGGACGCCGGCGGCCCGCGACTCGAACCCGGCGTCTCCGCGGTCGCCGTCGTCCCCATCTCGCCGTTCAGCGTCGACCGCACCAACTGGGTTGTCTCGCCTCCGCTGTCGGTCACCGTCGCCCGCGACGAGACCGGCGTCGAACTCCACGTCGACGGGCGAGTCCAGGAGACCGTCGCCGTCGACGAGTCCGCCGAACTGACCTGGGGCGAACCGCTACCCGTCGCCGTCGTCCCGGCCACGCCCCACCCGCCACGGGTCGATTGAGCGATTGGAAAAGACATAATACCGCGACACACCCAAACGCGAACATGGTTGACCCCTCGGTCGCGCTCTTCGGGCCTCTCGACACGCTCGTCGCGCCCTACATCGAGTTCGTGTTGCTGGCACTCGTCCTGTTGAACTTCGTGAGCCGCCGGGTCGCGCACGGTCGGCACGTCCGCCAGGCCGAAGACGGCGGCGACGCCGTCTCCCGGCACCCCTTCCACTCGTTCACGACGTGGGGGCTCGTGCTCGCGAGCTTCTACTACCTCACGCTCCACCACCACTCCGGGATGGTGCTGGGGACGCTCGTGCTCGTCACGTACATTGCCGACCTCTTCGAGTTCGAGGCGCGGAAGGTGGAAGCCCGCGAAGGCCGCGACCTCGACGCCCCGAAGGGCGCGCTCGTCGCAGCCGCGTTCACGTTCCTCTACGTTGGCTACCTCAGTGTGTTCTTCCTCATCGAGCCGCTCTGGACGCAGATCATCTGAGGTGGCCTGCGGTCCGACACGCCGCCCGAACTGTTCTCCGTTCTCGCTCCGGCACCACGACGAACCGACGAGAGCGGCTCGGCTCTGGTTCTCGGACGCTCCGCACTGTCGTGCGGTCCCTCGTCGGCTTGGGGGTCTTCCCGTCCGGAGAACGGCTGTTATTCTCTGTCTACAACTCTGTGCTCCGACGCCACTGACGTCAGCAGTGGTCGCCACTCATAGGCACCACGAACGCACGGCGTGACCACTACGCGGTGTGTGCAACGTCGCCGAAGCGAACGGAAGGATTACTCGCCGCTGTACTTCGCGTACAGTTCGCGGCCCAGCGGGATGCCCACCCAGAACATGAGGGCGCCGAAGATAGCCAGCCAGAACATCCCCTCGAGGAGGATGATGGCCAGTTGGTCGTACATCGTCAACTCTCCCGACACCGGGGTAGTCAACTGACCGCCGCTGAAACTCGGCGTCTTGTACCAGCCCGCGAGCACCATCCAGACGAGGCCCGCTCCGGACAACAGGCCCAGTCCCTTCGCAAACTCGTCAGCCATTGTCAGTGGATTCGTCGTCGCTGTCCTTATCGGTTACCATTCCGCGAGCCCGGAACCGGGACGCGAACGCGTACACCACGCCGCCCGCGGCGATGAGTCCGACGCCGAGGACGGCCATCGGGACGCTCACCTCCTCGGGGGCTGCCGACCCCGTGTCCGTCGCCGCGTCCAGGGCGACGAACCCCAGGACGACCGCGACGATGGCGAACAGCGTCGAGAACACCGTCACGGTCTTGTAGAGACGCTCGGGGACGACGACCTCGCGGCCGCGGGAGTCGTCTGCCATTCTCTGAGGCTCCGGCTGCTGGCTACTTTACTGCGGCGGAAGGACGCCACGCGAGACCGGCGGACGCCACGGTCGGCGACGGAACGAACGGAGAGAAGCAGCGGGACGGGCGGTCGGCGGACGGGCCGTTACTTCGGCGGGCGGAGCTTGTAGTACCGACGGTTCAGGTCGTACATGTAGCCCTCCCGCATCGACTTCAGCAGCGGATACGTCAGCGCCCCGATGAGCGGCGGCAGCAGGAACGTCAGGTCGAACAGCAGGTGCGGGTCCAGCGGGATGAGGTTCTTCGCAGAGTACGCGCTGATGGTGAACGCGAAGACGACGCCCATCACACCGACGGACGCCCAGAACGGCTGCTCGACGGGCCGACGCGCACTCCCCTTGTTGAGGAACGGCACGATGGCGATGAAGCCGACGACGACGACGTTCGCGAGCACGCCGTAGGTGCGGTCGGCGAGCAGCTTCTCGCCGCCGAGAATCGCGAGCTCGGGGTTCAGCGGGCCGAGCTTCAGCAGGCCGAACGACCAGTAGAGGTACCAGTCCGGCAGGATGATGCTCGGCGTCGTCGACGGGTTCGCCGGGTCGCCGAGGTGCGGCGGCAGCGTCGCCGCCAGGAAGATGATCATCCCGACGAAGAAGCTCGTCAACGCGAGGTTGCGCACGAGCTCGTGGGGCCACGTCGGGAACGCCAGCACGTCGCGCTCGACGTAGTCGGACTCCTGGCGGAGGTCCTGATCCTCGCGGCGCGACCGCTCGAAGTACTCGTAGGTCAGCCGGGAGAGTCCCGTCGTGCGCTCCTTGCGTTCGCGCCACGTCGGGGTCTCGTCGTCCGGCGGAACGATGCCGGTGCCGTCGGTCCGTGGTTCCTTGGTTTGGTTGTCGTCTGTCATTGTCAGTGGGGTTCGGCGATGCCCTGCATCCACACCAGCCCGAGGTGGATGGCGATGACCGTCGTCACCACGAACGGGAGCAGGAACACGTGCAGGATGTACATCCGCTGGAGCGTCGCCTGGCCGAGCGAGAAGCCGCCGAACATGAGCTGTGCCACCCACTCACCGATGAACGGGATGGAGAGACTCATCTCGACGCCGATCTGACCCGCCCAGTACGCCAGCTGGTCCCACGGCAGCAGGTAGCCCGTGTACCCGAACACCATCGTCAGGCTGAGCAACACGATGCCGATGAGCCAGTTCACCTCGCGGGGTTCCTTGTACGCGCCCGTGAAGTAGACGCGGAGCATGTGCAGGAAGACCGCGGCGGTCATCACCTGCGCGGCCCACCGGTGCAGCGACCGGAGGAAGAACCCGAAGTTGACGTCCGTCATGATGGCTGCGACGGTGCTGTACGCGACCGTCGCGCCCTCGATGTCGACCGCGCCGGCGGCCGCAGACGGCGAGTAGTAGAACCCGAGCAATGCCCCGGATATCGCCGCGACGACGTACGCTAGCGTCGAGAAGAACCCCAGCGAGTACAGCGGATACCAGTACCAGAACTTGTTGTCGAGGTTGTACTGCTCGGTGTGGCTCTTCGGCATCTGGAGGTTGACGCGGTAGTACAGCGTCTCCAGCAGCTCCAGGTAGTCGACGATGCGGATGCGGCGGTCCAGCCAGACCAGCACCGTGAGGAACGTACTCTCGATGGGTGTCAGGTCCTTCTCCTGGATCCAGGCTTCGTGGTCGTGTTCGTCTTTGCGTTCGATGCTCATTGTCAGTTCTCTGGCCGCGCGAACGCGACGAAGCTCTCTTTTACGATGCTGAACGGGTCGTAGATCGACTGGTGGCACTGGCAGTAGATCATGTCGTCCGCCCCGCTGTAACTGGACGTCCGGAACCCGCTCGGCGCACAGCAGAAGTGCGTGCACTTGTTCAGGATGGCCATGACGCCGTCCTGGGTCGCGGCCTCCAGCCAGTCGACGGCCTCGCCGCTCTCGGACTCGATGGTCTCCTCGATGACGGGGCTGCGGATGAGCTGGACCGGAATCGTGTTCTCGGTGTTCTCCGAGCGCCACGTCGCCTTCGCCGGCTTCCCGATGCCGGCCTCGCCGTAGTCGTTCTGCCAGGTTTCGTAGTCCTGGAAGTCCTCGACGTTGACGCGCCCCGAGGTCGGCTGCCAGTCGTAGCCGCTGGCGTACCGGAAGTAGTTGTCGCCGTCGTAGGCCGGGGTGACCCCCTCGTAGCCCTGGACGCCGCAGTACTGGAACCAGTCGGGACTGTACTCGATGCCGCCGAGTTCCTCGCGGGCGACCTGGACGGTCTGGCCCTGTCGTTCGACCTCCTGGACTTCCGGATAGACGCCCTGGATGAACCCCTCGTCGTCGATCTCGATCGGGATCATCGGCATCGACCGCGGCGCGGGGCCGTCGGTGTTCTCTACGCCGAAGAACTCGACCGGACCACCGCCGGCCCCGGTCGGGTTCGTGACGCTGTCGAGGGCCGCGACGCCGGCCGTGCCGGCGCCGGCGAGGGTCGCGCTCCCCACGACACCTTTCACGAACCGGCGCCGCCCCGAGCTCTCTGGGTACTTGTCTGACATGGTGTTATTTCCTCATGTACGGGTAGACTGCCTTCTTGAACTGTTCGACGGTGTTCCCCGTCATCGACTCGCCGTCGGCCTGGTCCTCTCGGACGTAGAGGTCCTCCCACTTCCGGCGGCGCTTCTTCACGATCATCACGTCCGGGAGGAACTCCTTGCGGTACAGCAGGAGGATGAACGAGAGGTCGATGAAGATGGCTGCCAGCAGGAAGCCGAGGTACATGTTGCCGACCGGGTCGGTACCGAGGCCGGTGACGAGCCCCCACGTGAACAGCGCGACGAACACCACCTCGATGATGGTGAGTAAGACGATGGCGATCATCGCCGCGGTGCTCTCGGTGGCGGGCTCGTACCGGTGGATATCGCCGTAGTTGGAGCCTTTCGATGACATTATTCTTTGTTCGGTGCGCTAGCGTGACGCGACTCGCCGTACTTCAGCGCGAAGAACGTGTACACCAGACTCACGATCATCATGAGGATGGTGGCGATACCGACGAAGTGCGCCTGGAAGGGAACCCCCATCTCGTGGGGCGTCCGCTCGCTCCCGCCACCGCCGCCTTCGCCTCCCGGCGCCTGGCCGGACTCGTTGACGACGACTTTGCCGACCATGCCGAGCGCCTCGTGGGGGTCACAGATGTAGTTGTACTCGCCGGTCGGCCCGTCGAACGTGTACGAGTACTCGAACGGCGCCGAGACGATCTCCGTCTGGACGTCCCAATCGGCCCCCTCCGGTACGTCCGTCGCGTGGACGTTGTGGGCGACCGTTCCGCTCCACTCCCACCTGACGGTGTCGCCGGGTGCGACGTAGACGGTGTCCGGGTCGAAGACGTTCTCGTCGTTCGGCCCGACGGTGACGGTCTTGGTGGTCCCGCCACCACCGCCGCCGCCGGACGTGGTCGTGCCATTGGCCTCTGTGCCGTTGCCCGTCGTCGTGCCGTTGTCTGTGGAGTTGTTACCCTCCTGTTGCAGGACGGCTGACGAGGACGAGGACGACTGCGCACCGGCTACTCCGACGGCCGCGGCGCCGCCGGCCGAGCCGGTCGCAATTTTCAGAAAGTCCCGCCTCTTCATACACTCCAGAATCAGGATGGGAACCGCATAAACCCACCGATGGCTGTGTGGCGCTACACCCGCCGTAATGCCGTCTTACGGGGGCTCTTCGGCCGGTTCGTCCCTTCCGTCGTGACCGTCCGTCTCGGGGACGAAGGCCGGTCGTTCTCCCTCGCCGATGCCCGCCGACCGGAGCCGGTTCCGGAACTCCTCGGCCCGGAACCGGTCTGAGAGCCGGGCGTTCGCGACGAGCACCAGCATGAAGACGCCGAACGCGACGAAGCCGACGCCGGCGAGTGCGGCGATGACCGCCGCGTCTCCGAGCGGGTGGAGATTCAGCGTCGTGCCCGCGACCGAGCAGGCGCGCGCGGACGACCCCTGGACGGGCGGACAGCCCCGCACGATCGGGTCGTACACGAACGGCGCGAGGAACAGCAGGACGCCGGCTGCGAGTTGGGCGACGCCGACGTACTTCAACAGCGACGTGCCGAACCCGCCGCTGCCTTCGGGGATCTCCTGGGGGTCGGGCAGCCCTGCTCCCTCCGGCGGCTCCGGCACGTCGTAGTCGTCCATCGAGCAGAGCGCGACGGTCGGCTTGACGTCCCGGAGGACCGTCCCCGAACCCTCGACAGTGCCGTCGCCATAGACGACGCCGTAGCCCTCGTCGGAATACGCCAGCACGACCGGCTCACCGTCGATGCTGTCGCGCTCGACGACGGCGAACACGTCCCGCGTGGCGACCCGGTGGCGGAGGTCGGCCTCCACGCGGTCGAGCAGCTCTACGCCCGTGATCCACGTGTCCGGGTCGAAGGCCGCATCCCACTCCTCCGCGCTCATCTCGGCCATCTGGCGCGGGCCGAACTCCTCGAAGTCGTACTCCTCGTCGACCTCCGCGGCGACGTCGCTGGGCGTCACTGTCTCCGGGTCCGGCTCGCGCCCGTCCGTCGGCGCCTCGTCGCCCGGCGGCTCGGAGTCGTCCCCGCCGGCGCTGGAGTCCGTCATCTCCTGAGGATTGCGGGTCGAACGTGTAAACGCTTCCGACCGACTTACACGACCGACTGGGTGACGCTCGTCCCGTTCTCCTGCACGGCCAGCTGGTAGTACTGGTAGTTCCTGACGGTCCGGTCGAACACCACCTCACCGTCCCGCTCGACGACCACGCGCACGTCGTGCCCGCGGTCGTGAATCTCCCGCGTGAACGACCGCTTCGGCCCGGGGTCGACGTCGAAACTGGACGTCTCACCGTTCGGTGCTAGAGTGACGGTGACGTTCTCGACGCCGGCGTACGCTCGCACGGAGAGGTGACTACCGGCGTGCGAGGTCCCCTGTGCCGTGTGCGGTTCGGTCGTGTCCGTGGCCGTCGGTGTGGATGCCGTGGTAGTACCGACTTCCGTTCCGGTCGTAGCCGTTCTGTCCGCACTTCCCCCGGGTGCACCAGCACCCGTGCAGCCGGCGAGTGCGACGAGGAGGGCGAGCAGCAGCGTCCGCTGCGGTGACATGTTCGGCTGTTCCCGTAGGCTCGGCATACGTCTTGTGGGCCGCGAGTCGAACCCGTTTTGTCGCGTCGGCCGAAGTTCCACGCATGGTCGAGGACGTGGCGGTCGCCACCGTCGCCGGGCTGCTCGTCACGCTGAGTTTTCCCTTCTACATCTACGGCGCGTGGATAATCATCGAGGCCGAACCGGTGACGTGGGGCGTGCTCCGTCACCACCTCTCCTACATCTTCGTCGGGCTGACGCTGAACACGGTACCCGTCGCGGTCTGGATGATCCCCCGGCTGTTCGAGCAACTCGGCGGGTTCGCCGCGCTCCACGCGTTCTTCGGCGTGCAGGCGTACGCGTTTCTGGCGTTCGCGCTGACCGGCATCGTCCCGATCCTCCGCGCGAAACGCGAGTACAACCTCTACCACGACCCGGACCGGGACGTCGACCTCGACGAGATTCACGAGAACATGGGCGCCTGGCGGATGCGCCTGCGCGCGGGCGTAATCGGCTACGTCGTCTGCTGGCTGGTCGCGTGGGTGCTCGGCGTCATCAGGTACGCGATGCGGTACCCGGAGATTCCCGTCTAGCGCTCCCTGTACCAGGCGTACCCGAGGACGACCGAGAGCACCAGCAGCCCGCCGGCGAAGAACAGCAGTCCAGGCGGGATGCCGCTGGCCGCGGCGTCCGCGATCTCGGCGGCGTATCCGACAGTTTCCGTGTCAGCCGCGTCCTGGACTGTCTGTTGGGCCGTCGCGTTCGCTTCGGTGGCGTCCTCGGACGCGATCTGGAAGCCACCGCCGCTGCCGCCGCCGCCAGTCTCGGCCGTTTGGCCTCCCGTGGGCTGACCGCCGACCAGCCGCTGCACGACGAGACTCGCCGCGCCGAGTACGCCGACGACGCCGAGCAGCCGCAGCAGCCGGCTCTTCAGTGAGGGCGCCGACGCCTCGTCGGACGCGAACAGCACCAGCGAGTCGCTGGCCGGCGCGTACACCTTCATCTCGCGGCCCTGCTCGGAGTACCAGGTGTCCGCGACCTCCACGAGGTCGGCGTCGACGAGCTTCTCGATGTGGTAGCTGGCGTTCTGCAGGGACGTGTCGACGCGGTCGGCGACGCTCGACGCGGTGTCCGGGTCCTCGTAGAGCGCCGCGAGAATCTCGCGGGCGGTCCCCGAGGACAGCGCCTCGAATACCTCGTCGGCGGCGTCCTCCCGGATGCTCACGACCTCCGAGCCGTCGCCGCGTTCCACGGACGACCCGCCCGGGAGTAGACGGTTCGCAGTCATTCGAGTGGGCGTTCGTCGCCCTCCGGTAAAACGTCTCCCGAAGCTAAAACCGCGGTTTCACTCCCGGCGAACCGGGGACAAACGTCGACTTACCGCCGGAAAGCCCGCCGTTACCACTCACTGCCGTCCGCCAGATCGACGTCGCTGTCCTCCTTCGAGGACGGACAGATGTCCGAGAGCACGCAGTCCGCGCAGTCGGGGTTGCGCGCTGTACACGTCTCGCGGCCGTGCGCGATGAGCCAGTGCGTGTAGTTCTTCCAGTGCTCGCGGGGCACCACCGGCATCAGGTCCTCCTCGATGGCCTCCGGGCGCTCCTCATCCGTGATGCCGAGTCGCCGTGAGAGCCGCTGGACGTGCGTGTCGACGACGATGCCCTCGGTGATGTCGTGGCCGTGCTGGAGGACGACGTTCGCCGTCTTCCGGCCGACGCCGGAGAGGTCGGTCAGCTCCGACATCGTGTCCGGCACCGCGCCGTCGTGGTCGTCGAGGATGGATCGGGCGGCGCTCTTGATGTAGCCAGCCTTGCTGTTGTAGTACGTGATGGAGTTCAGGTCCTCCGCGAGCTCCTCCTCGTCGGCGTTCGCGTAGTCCTCGACGGTCTCGTACTTCTCGAAGAGGTGCGCGGTCTCCTTGTTCACGCGCTCGTCCGTGCACTGCGCGGAGAGGACGACGGCGACGAGCAGCTCCATCCGGTTCGAGAACGTCAACGAGATCTCCGGCTCGGGATACGCGTCGGAGAGGCGGTCGATGACTTCCTCGACCTGTGCCTCCCGAGATTCCAGACGTGTGCCCATACCGTCGCCTGTGCGCCCCCGGTCTTCGCTGTACCGGAACCGGACGAACGTTCAAGTGCGAGAGCGGGACCACTCCCCACCGTGACCTGACCGTCGCGGTGGGGCGCCAGCGGGAGCGCGGCACGCCGCCCCACCGATAGCGAGTGCCGCCTGTCAGCCCATCGTCACCGCCAGGCCGCCAGGAGCCGGCGCGCTTCCGGGACGTTTATGCGCGCGACCGCCGGGCGTCGAGGTATGAAAGCGACCGCGCGAGCCCACCCCATCCAGGGGCTCGTGAAGTACCACGGGATGCGCGACGAGGAGCTCCGGCTCCCCTACCACGACTCCATCAGCGTCTGCACCGCCCCCTCGAACACTACGACGACGGCCGAGTTCGACCCCGAACGCGACGAGGACCGCTACGTCGTCGACGGCGAGGTCGTCGACGGACACGGCGCCGACCGCATCCGGAGCGTCGTCGACGAGGTCCGCGAGCGCGCGGGCTTCGACCACCGCGTCCGCCTGGAGAGCGAGAACAGCTTCCCGACGAACATCGGCCTCGGTTCGTCGTCCTCGGGCTTCGCGGCCGCTGCGCTCGCCTGCGTCGAAGCCGCCGGCCTCGACCTCACGCTCCCCGAGGTGTCGACCATCGCGCGCCGCGGTTCCTCCTCGGCGGCTCGCGCCGTCACTGGCGGCTTCTCCGACCTCCACGCCGGCCTCAACGACGAGGACTGCCGCAGTGAGGCCCTCGACGCGCCCGACGAGTTCGCGGACGACGTCCGCATCGTCGTCGGCGAGGTGCCCGCGTACAAGGAGACCGAGGCCGCCCACGAGGAGGCCGCAGACAGCCACATGTTCGAGGCGCGGCTCGCACACATGCACGACCAGCTCGCCGAGATGCGCGACGCCGTCCGGGAGGGCGACTTCGAGCGCGTGTTCGAGACCGCCGAACACGACTCGCTGTCCCTCGCGGCGACCACCATGACCGGGCCCGCTGGCTGGGTGTACTGGAAGCCCGAGACCCTCGAAATCTTCGAGACCGTCCGGGACCTCCGCGAGGACGGCGTCCCCGTCTACTTCTCGACGGACACCGGCGCCACCGTCTACGTGAACACGCGCGCCGAGTACGCCGACGAGGTCGAGGCGGCGATCGCCGGCTGCGGCGTCGACACCGAAACCTGGGGGGTCGGTGGCGCCGCCCGCGTCGTCGACGACGCCCTGTTCTGAGGCCGGCCCTGCCGCCGGGCGTACGGTTTTCCCTCGTCCGCCCGTAGCGTGTCGTATGCGCGTCGTCGTGCTCGGCGCTGGCTACGCGGGTATCGTGGTCGCAGACCGACTGGAGGAGACACTCCCCGAGGACGTGGAACTGGTGGTCGTCGACGAGCACGACTACCACCTCGTCCAGCACGAACTCCACCGGGTGATCCGCCGGCCCGGACTGGCCGACGACGTCCGCGTCCCCCTGCAAGACATCTTCGACCGGGCGCGCGTCGAGCAGGGCCGCGTGAGCGACGTTGACCGGGACGCCCGCGTCGTCGAGTTCGACGACGGTCGCACGCTCGACTACGACCTGGCCGCGGTCTGCCTCGGCGCGGAGACCGCCTACTATGGACTCCCCGGCGTGGAGGAGCATTCCCTCCCTCTGAAGCGGCTGGCGGACGCCGAGGCGATCCGCGCCCGCTTCGAGGCCGTTCTCGAATCGGGGGGCACTGCCGTCGTCGGTGGCGCGGGCCTCTCGGGCGTCCAGACGGCCAGCGAACTCGCGGCGTTCGCCCGTGAGGAGGGTGCGAGCGCCGCCGTGGACGTCGTCCTGCTGGAGCAGGCTGCGCGAGTCGCACCGTCGTTCCCGCCGAAGTTTCAGGAGGCAGTTCGCGAGGAGTTAGAGCGCGAAGGAGTCGACGTCCGGACGGACGTCACCGTCAGCGGCGCCACCGGGGACGCCGTCGAGACGGCCGACGGCTCGATTACGCACGGCCTGTTCGTGTGGACGGGCGGCATCCGGGGCCCAGACGCGCTCGACGGGGAGCGGCCGGCCGTTCGCGCGGACCTGACCGTCGACGACCACACGGTCGTCGTGGGTGACGCCGCGCGCGTGGTGGACGCCGAGGGGTCGGCGGTGCCGGCGAGCGCCCAGACCGCGGTCCGGGAGGCGGAGGTCGCGGCTCGGAACGTCGCGTCGCTGGTCGCCGACCGCCGCGACGGCGACTTCCGGCCCCGGCTCCAGCGCTACACGTTCCAGTCGCCGGGCTGGCTGGTGTCCGTCGGGGACGGCGCCGTCGCGCAGGTCGGCCCGAGCGTCTTTCGTGGGACCGCCGCGAAGGCCGCGAAGGTCGGCGTCGGCGTCGGCTACCTGGCGAACGCGGGCGGCGTCGAAGACGCGGTCGGTCTTCTCCGCGAGGAACTCGGGCTTGGTCGCCACGACCACGGCGGCGACGCGGATGGTCGGGCCGGGTCGAGGTAACCCCACGCCTGGGAAGACGGAGCGACGGCGTAACGGTCGGTCTGGAGTCTAGCGGGCGTCGAGGGTGGCAGCGGGCGCGACGAGGGGGCTGTCTGCGAGTCGAGCAGGCCACCCACAGCGCTGGCAATGTGGTCTTCGCGGACCTGGCTCGCGCCGGAACGGGACAACTTGGGAAGTTGTGTCACAGGCGGAACGAATTTATACCATACCCGCGCAACGTCGTGGTATGCCACAACGAATCAATCGGCGTAACGTCATTCGCGGCATCGGCGCAGCCGGCATCGCGGGACTCGCTGGCTGTACAGGAGACGGCGGTGGAGACGGCGACGATGGCGGCAACGGTGGTGACGATACCACCACCGAGTCCAATGGCGGCGACGAGACCACGACGGAGGAGTCCGGTGGCGGCGCCACGGACCGCACCATCAAGCAGGGGGTCTTGCTGCCGACGACCGGCGACCTGGCGGACCTCGGCGCCCCGATCCGCGACGGTGCCATCCTCCCCCAGACCATCCTCGAGGGGGAGACCGACTTCGAACTGGACTTCTCCGTCCAGGACACGCAGACGGACCCGAACGCCGCCCAGTCCGCCGCCCAGTCGCTGCGGTCGGGTGGCTACCCGGCGGTGACGGGCGCGGCCTCCTCGGAGGTCACCATCTCCGTCGCGGAGAACGTCTTCATCCCGTCCGGGATGGTGGGGTGTTCGCCCGCGAGCACGTCACCGGCCATCACGGACCTCCAGGACAACGGCCTCATCTACCGGACGCCGCCGACGGACGCCCTGCAGGGCGAGGTGCTCGCGCAGGTCGCCCAGGAGCGTCTGGACGCCTCGACGGCGGCGACGATGTACGTGAACAACTCCTACGGCCAGCTGCTCTCCGAGAGCTTCGTGACGGCCTTCGAGGAAATCGGCGGCAGCGTCTCTAGCCAGGTGTCCTTCCAGAAGGCGCGGTCGTCGTACTCCTCCCGGCTGGAGTCCGCCTTCGCGGACGACCCGGGCGTCGTGGTCGTCATCGGCTACCCGGAGAGCGGCAAGCAGCTGTTCCGGGACTTCTACTCGAACTTCGACGGCGAGACTCCGATTCTCGTGACGGACGGGCTGCGGTCGGCGAGTCTGCCGTCCGACGTCGGGAATCCGATGAGCAACGTCACCGGCACCGCGCCGCTGGCCGCCGGGCCGGGCCGTGACTTCTTCGACGAGCAGTACCAGAACGAGTACGGCGAGGAGCCCGGCGTCTTCACCTCGCAGGCGTTCGACGCGACTGCCGTCTGCCTGCTCGCGAACGCCGCCGCGGGCGAGAACGACGGCGCCGCCATCTCCGAGCAGATGCAGGCCGTCGCCAATCCCGGCGGCGAGGAGGTCACGCCGAGCAACCTCGCGGAGGGCCTCGACATGGCCGCCAGCGGGACCGAGATCCAGTACAAGGGCGCGTCCAGCGCCGTGGACTTCGACGAGAACGGCGACCTGATGGCCGCGACCTACGAGTACTTCGGCTTCCAGGAGGGCGGCGGTATCGAGACCATCGACGAGGTCCAGTTCTCGGCGTAAGCAGACCCACCAGCTTTCTTTCGCGCGCTCGCCTCGTAGCGGCGCGGCCGTCCACCGGTGGCGGGACAGCAACGGTTTTACTGCTCGCGCTGGTCGCGCCGGACGTGACTCCCTCCAACTCGTTCACTCTGGACGCGCTACTCGGACCGGCGCTGGCGTTCACAATCGGAACGCTGGCCGCCGGCTTCGCGGCGCTGACCGCGTGGACGAACGCCTACATCAACGCGAACCCCGCGACTGGAAGCGTCTCCGGCGGGTCTGCAGCGTTCACGCTCGCGCTGTTCGTCGTCGGAACGGCCGTCGCGTTCCTCGCGGTGTTCGTGGCGCTACACCGGGCCGTGAACGCGAGCTAGTAACGCGGAAAAGACGCGGCGACCGGTCAGCCGCCGAGGAACTCCTGGCGGACCTCGTCGTCGCCCAGCAGTTCGTCGCCGTCGTCCATGTAGCTGTTCTCACCCTGGACGAGCACGTAGCCGCGGTCGCAGCGCCGCAGCGCCTCCTTGGCGTTCTGCTCGACCATCAGGACGGACGTGCCGTCGGCGTTGATGCGGTCGATGCGGTTGAACATGTCCTCGACCAGGTCGGGCGCGAGCCCCGCGGAGGGCTCGTCGAGCATCAGGAGGTCGGGGTCGAGCATCAGCGCCCGCCCCATCGCGAGCATCTGCTGCTGGCCGCCGGACAGCGACCCCGCCGTCTGCCCCTTGCGCTCCTCCAGGATGGGGAACCGGTCGTAGACGGCCCGCAGCCGGTCCTGTGGCACCTCGTCGAGGATGTACGCGCCCATCTCGAGGTTCTCCTCGACGGAGAGTCCCGCGAACACGTTCTCGTTCTGGGGGACGTAGCCGATGCCCTCGTGGATGATGTCCTCGGGGTTCCGGCCCTGGATCTCGGCGCCGTCGAAGGTGACGGTGCCGCCCATGTACGTCGTCAGGCCGAAGACGGACTTCATCACCGTCGACTTCCCGGCGCCGTTCGGGCCGACGATAGTGACGTACTCGCCGTCGCGCACGTCGAGGTCGACGCCCGAGAGCACCTGGAGGTCGCCGTAGCCGGCGTCCAGGTCCCGGACCGACAGCAGCCCCGCCTCGTCGTCCGAGAGGCGGGCCTCCCGGGACGCTCCGACGCTCATACTTCACCCCCGAGGTAGGCCTCGATGACTTCCTCGTTCGCCTTGATCTTCTCGGGCGTCCCTTCGTCGAGGACGCGGCCCTGGTGCATGACGATGACGTGCTCGCAGTTCTCCATGATGAGGTCCATGTCGTGTTCGACGAGCAGGAACGTCAGGTCCTCCTGCTCGCGTAGCGCGTGTATGCGGTCCAGTAACTTCTCCTCCAGCGTCGGGTTGACGCCCGCGAACGGCTCGTCGAGCAGCATCATATCCGGCTCGGTCATCAGCGCCCGGGCGAGCTCCAGGAGTTTGCGCTGGCCGCCCGAGAGGTTCCCGGCGTACTCCTCTGCGAGGTGGTCGATCTCGAAGAACTCCAGGGTCTCCCAGGCGTCCTCGCGGAGTTCGGTCTCCTGGCCGACCACGTCGCTACGCAGGCCCGGCAGCACGGACCGGGTGATGGACTCGCCCCGCTGGCCGCCGGGCGCGAGCATCATGTTCTCGAGGACAGTCATCTCGTCGAGCTCGCGGGCGATCTGGAACGTCCGCACGAGCCCGCGGTTCGCGATGGCGTGCGGGCGGTCGCCGGTGATGTCCTCGCCGCGGAAGTGCACGGTGCCGTCCGTCGGCTCGTGGACGCCCGTGATGCAGTTGAACGTCGTGGACTTCCCGGCGCCGTTCGGCCCGATGAGCCCCGTCAGCGAGCCCTGTTCGACGCTGAACGTGGCGCCGTCGACGGCCGTGATGCCGCCGAACTCCTTGCGCAACCCCTCGACGCGCAGCGGCACGCCGCGAGGGACGCGCTTGGCGGCCTCCTCGACGGCCGAGTCGTCCGCCCCCGGTTCGAGCGTCTCTGGGTCGGGAGCGTCGACGTCGTCGGGCAGGTCCGCGTCGGCCGGCCCGTCACTGCGGTCACTCATCGGTCTCACCTCCGTCGGCGGCGGCCGTGGTGCGTTCCGGTGCCGTCCCCGTCCGGGTGTCCTCGGCGAGGCTGACGGCGGCCGCCGTCTCCTTGCGCGCGCCGAGCAGTCCCTCCGGCCGGCGCTGCACGAGCAGGATCAGCAGCACGCCCATGCCGATGAACCGGAGTGTGTCGATGTTGTTCAGGAGGAACCCCGCCAGCGGCATCAGTTCGCCGTCGACGATGGGGGCGAGCGCCTGCACGAGATTCGCCGGGTCGGCGGCAATCTCGTAGCGGTTCCCGATGATGGTCGCGACCCGCGGCGGCGCCTCGAACAGCAGGCTGGCGAACAGCGCGCCGCCGAGGATGGAGCCGGTGTTCGACCCCGAGCCACCGATGATGAGCGCGATGAAGATGTAGAACGTCAGCTCCGGCCGGAAGTTCACCGGCACGACGGACGCCCGCGGACCCATCGCGTACCAGATGATGCCCGCGAGCCCCATCAGCCCGCAGCCGAGCGCGAACGCCCGGACTTTGAAGTTCTGGGTGTCCTTGCCGAGCGAGCGAGCCGCCGTCTCGTCCTCGCGGATGGCCTTCAGCACGCGGCCGAACGGCGACTTCCCCGTCCGCTCGAGCAGGAGGTAGACGCCGAGCAGGACGACGAGCGTCCCGAGCGTGTAGATGGTGTTGACGACGGTGAGCCGCTGAATTCCGTGCTCCGCGGCGAACGCGAAGATCGGCTGGCCGAGCGCCGTCGGCTCGGAGATGATGCTCCCGGGTTCGGTCAGCAGCAGCGTCCGCACGGGGTCGACCGGGAGGTTGTCGAAGCCGCTGGCGCCACCAGTCACGTCCGCGAACGCCGGCGAGTTGAACGTGATGCGGATGATCTCGGAGATGGCGACCGTGACGATGGCGAGGTAGTCGGCCTTCAGGCGGAGCGCGGGCAGCGCGGCGACGAGTCCGATGGCTGTCGCCGCGAGCACGCCGCCGAGAATGCCGAGCGGGAGCGGGAGGCCGAGGCCCGGCGGGGTACCGCTGGGCGACCCGGACAGCATCGCGACGCTGTACGCACCGACGGCCATGAAGCCGGCGACGCCGATGTTGAACAGGCCGGCGTACCCCCACTGGATGTTCAGCGCGAGCACGGCGAGCGCGTAGACGGCGGAGAGGAACGTCACCCGCCGCACGAGCGAGAGGATGAACGGATTGGTGTAGCCGAGCTGGTCGCCGAACCAGTAGAACAGCAGCCAGATGCCGGCGAACATCGCGAACACCTTCACTGCGTCGGGGGCGAACACGCGCTCGAGAACGCCGCGAGCGTCGTCGACGGCGCTCATGCGGTCTTCACCCCGCCGAAGATGCCCGACGGCCGGAACAGGAGGATGAGAATCATCAGCGCGAACGCGGCCGGGTCCGTGAACGACGAGAAGTCGCCCTGCAGCCAGACGAGAGAGACGCGGCTCGCCAGCCCGATGACGAGGCCGCCGGCGATGGCGCCGTAGATGGACCCGATGCCGCCCATGATGACGGCGGCGAAGATGAGCAGCAGGAGCCGCCAGCCGGTCGTGAACCCGAGGCCGCTCTGGGAGAGTACGAGCAGGAAGCCGGCGGCCCCCGTGAGGCCGGCGCCGAGAATCCAGGTGGTGCGGATGACGCGTTCGGTCGGGATGCCGGTGACGCGGGCGAGGTCGCGGTTGTCCGCCATCGCGCGCATCGCCTTCCCCAGCTTGGTGCGCTGGAGGAGGACGTGCATGCCGACCATGAGCGCGACGGCGACGACGACGAGCGTCACCTCGTGGGCGTTGATTCTGGTGCCGAGGAGGGTGAACTCGGGGAGTTTCTCCGTGGACGTGACGATGCGGCGGCTGTTCCCGAACACGAGCGCGACCAGGTACCGGACGCCGAACGCGACACCGATGGACGCGATGAGCAGGGAGATGCCGTCGGCGCCACGCATCGGCTTGTAGACGACCCGGTCGAGCGCGAGGGCCATGGCGATGGTGAGTCCGACAGCGACGACCAGTCCGAGGACGACCGCGACCGGCGACAGCCAGACGTTCGCGCCGGCGGTGGCGGGCGGCGTCTGGAGCAACACGAGGCTGACGAGGTCGGTGTCCGTGATGGAGCGCTGGCCGATGCCGGTGAGGGAGTTGACGGCCGTTTCCAGGATGGGCAGCAGGCCGCCGAGTCCGGCGACGACGTAGGTGGCCGCCCACCCGGAGAAGGCGCCGGCGGTGATGTAGTCGCCGTGCGCGAAGTTCGCGAAGTTGAGAATGCTGTACGTCAGCGACAGGCCGATGCTGGCGAGCCCGATGACGAGGCCGATGACGACGCCGTCCCAGATGTAGCCGGCGACGCGCGTCAGTGCCATCTCGCCGCCGAACGGCCCGAAGTCGATGCCTGCGACCGTCAGCGGCCCGAGGCTGACCCCCACCAGCTTGGCGAGGAGGTCGAGGAGGAGGAGGGCCGCGAAGGCGGCGACGACGGCGGCACCGGGGTTGGCCCGGGCGTACCGCACGCCGTCTTCGGGTAAGTTAGTTCGTTCCATGAGTGCGTGTCTCGTGGGACCGTGAGACACGGAAGAATAAATAAACCTCGCTCGCCGCCGCAGAATCTGCCGGTAGCGACGGGGTTCGGCGGGTCGGTTCTCTACAGCGCGGGGGTGCCGACGCTGGACGCCCACGTCGAGGTGCCGGTGGCGGCCAGCGCCAGCACGGGAGGCACCGACCGCGACAGTGGCGGCACTGGGTGACGCGCGTGTCCGTCGAAGGATTCGGACTGTTCGGTGTCTACCGGAGACGTCGTCAGACGCCGACGCCCGTGGAGGCGTCCGGGAGGTCGTTGGGCTCGGCGTCCAGACCGAGTTCCTCGAGGGCCTGTTGCATGTGGCGGTCCTCGGCGAAGTCCGCGCCGTCCTCCTCGCGGATGCGCTGGGCGGTCGCCAGCACCTCGCCGCGGCGGTCGTCCGGGATGTCGTACTTGTCCGCCGACAGCTCGATTATGAGGCCGTTGTTGTCCTGCGTGTACAGCGAGAAGAAGATGCCGCGGTCGAAGACGTTGTAGCCGTGGCCCGCCTCCTCCAGCGCTTCCATCACGTCCTCGAAGTCCTCGGCCGCGATGGAGAACGAGAGGTGGTGGACGCCGCCGACCTGCGTGCGGAGGCGGCCGCGGTTCGACGAGCGCTCGTCGCTGACGAACACGGTGAGGATGCGGCCGTCGCCCGTGTCGAAGAACAGGTGCGTCTGGGAGGGGTCGTCGAGGTTCGGCTGCCGGAGCACGAGCGGCATCCCGAGCAGGTCGCGGTAGAACGCGATGGTCTCCTCGGCGTTGCTCCCCCAGACCGTGATGTGGTCGGTTCCGGTGGTCCGGAACGGGCTGTCGGGCGCGTCCGTGCTGACCGGGATGGAGTCGTCTGCCATGCAATCACCTAGTCCCCGACGGGGGAAAAGCGCTCGCGGGCGTCAACGCCACCCGGTGACGGCGGTGTCACCCCGACACTACCTCCGGACGGCCACCGCCGAGAAGCCCGCCAACGAGTCCGGAGCGCCACCGCTTTATCCGGGACGGGCGTAGCCCGTCGCGTGCAAATCGTCGGGTACGAGACGACCCCTGGCGAGGGGCCGGCCGCGCTCCGCGTCGCCGACGCCGGTGAGGTCGACCGCGTCTCGCTGGAGGCCGGAGCCGAACTCACGTACACGCTGAGCGACCGTCACTGCGCGGGCGTCGACCGCGGCAGCGACGGCCACCAGCCCTGCCAGCTCCCCGACGCTCCCTACTGCCGGGAACACACCTCCACGTGGCCGTGCGCTCGTTGCACGGGCAACTGCGCGATGCCCCTGGACTCGTGTCACGAGGAGCACGCCGTCTACCTCGCGGCGTTCGCCCCGGACACGTTCAAGGTCGGCGTGACGCGCTCGTGGCGCCTCGACACCCGGCTCCGCGAGCAGGGCGCCGACCGCGCGGCCCACATTCGAACCGTCGAGGACGGCCGGCGCGCGCGCCGCATCGAGGCCGGCATCGCCGACCGCATCCCCGACCGGGTGCGCGTCCCGACCAAGCTCGAAGGGTTCGGCGAGCCGGTCGACAGCGAGGCGTGGCGCGCGCTCGTCGACGACTTCGACCCCATCGACGAGTTCGACTTCGACTACGGCGTCGACGTGGACAGCCGACCGGTCGCGGAGACGATGCTCACGGGCACCGTCCGCGGGACGAAGGGCCGCGTGCTCCTGCTGGACCGACGCGGGACGACGTACGGCGTCGACATGCGGGACCTCGTCGGCCACGAACTCCGTGAGGGAGCCGACGACCGGGACGTCCAGTCGAGCCTCGGCGCGTTCTGAGCCCGGGGGCGGTCCCGTGAGCCCCGCCGTCTCCGGAAGCCGGCTTTTTTCAGGCCGGGCGGCGAACCGGGTGGTATGGCAGACGACGAACCCGAGCCAGAGGAGGCCGAGAACGGCGACGACGGGGAGGAGAAGTCCTTCCGCGAGCGCGTCGAGGAGATCCGCCAGGAGCGCGCCGAAGAGCGCGACGAGGGCGACGGCGAAGACCCCCGGGAGCGCATGGCCGAGGCGATGGGCGGCGGTGGCGGCCCGCCGGGCATGGGCGGCGGCGGCGGTGGCGGCGGCAACCCGTTCGCGCAGATGATGGGCGGCATGATGGGCGGCGGTGGCGGCCCGCCGGGCATGGGCGGCGGCCCCGGCGAGGAGTCCGGCGGCAGCGGCACCAGCGAGAAGGTCGAGCGAGAACTGGAGATGCTCCGGAAGGAGGTCGAGCGCACGAACAACAAGCTCGACCGCATCGCGAACGCGCTCGAGGACTGAGCGCGCCCCGCTTCTCGAACAGTTACAGGAGTTCGCGGTAGCGGGCCGCGAGCCGGTCGATGGCGCGCCCCACGCCGGCGTCTTCGCGGCGCGCCAGGCAGTTCTCCGCGAGCCTATCACGGTCGTCGAGCGTCCGCCGTATCGCGCGCCGGAACCCCGGAATGTCCCCCTCGTCGTAGTGGTAGCCGGTCTCGCCGTCGAGAACGGTCTCCGAGAGCGCGCCGGCGTCGACGCCCGCGACCGGCGTTCCGCAGGCGTTGGCTTCCAGCGCTACGAGCCCCTCGGTTTCGACGGGGCTGGGGAACGCGAACGCGTCCAGCGCCGAGTAGAACGCCGGCAACTCCTCGCGGTCGAGGAACCCGAGGAAGCGCGCGTCGACGTCGCGCTCCCGAGCCTCCCGTTCGAGGTCGTCGCGGGCGGGGCCGTCGCCGCCGAAGACGACGGTGGCGTCGAGGTCCTCGGCGGCAGCCAACAGGTCAGAGAGCTGTTTCTCGTGGCCGTGGCGGCCCGTGTACCCGACCAGCGGCTCGTCCGCCGGGAGGCCGTGGCGCGCGAGGAAGGCACTGGGGTCGGTCGGGCGGAAGTGCTCGGTGTCGACGCCGTTCGGCATCACCTCCACGGGCGTGTCGATGCCGAGGCTGCGGACGTTCCGGCAGGTGCGCTCGCTCGGGCAGAGCACGAGGTCGGCGTGCCCGAGGAACCACCGCTCGTAGCGCTCGCTGGCGCGCCGCACAACCCCCGTCACGGCGGTCGGGCCGACGTACTCGGCGTACTCGGCGGTCGGCGTGTGGTAGGTCGCGACCAGCGGGGTGTCGCTCCGTCGCGCCAGCCTGAGGCCCGCGAGCCCCAGGCCGAACGGTGTGTGGGCGTGGACGACGTCGGCGTCCCGGACGGCTTTCGGCGCGCTCGGCAGCGCCATCCGGTAGCCGTCGTAGAACGGGAACGGCAGGCTCGAAACCGGGTGCTCGCCGTCCCCAGGGGTGTGACTGGACTTCGGGTAGACGACCGGCATCCGGCCGTCCCGGGACTGGTACTCCTCGTGCCAGGACGAGACGGTGTACGTCACGCCGTTGACCGTCGGCAGGTACGAGTCCGTGAACGCGGCGACGGTCGGCAGGTGTCCGCTCACGCTACCCCTCCACGAGGCCCCGGTAGACGTCGGCCAGTTCGTCGCCGATGCGGTCCAGGCTGTGGGATTCCGCCGTCTCGAGGGCGTTCTCGCCGAGGCGCTCGCGCAATTCGGGGTTGTCGGCGAGGCGTTCGAGCGCCGCTTCGAACTCCTCGAACGTCGAGCACATCAGACAGTCCTCGCCGTCCTCGAAGAACTCCCGGAAGACGTCGATGTCCCGGAGGACGACGGGCTTCCCGCAGGCCATCGCCTCCAGGACGGCGATGCCCTGGTTCTCCACCTTCGCCGGGAACAGGTAGACGTCGCCCGCGCCGAACGCCGCGCGCTTGTCCTCCATGAACCCCGTGAACGTCACGTTCTCGGGCGGGTCGTTCACCCACTTCCGGGTCGCCTTGCCGGCCTGCGGGCCCTCGTCGTAGGGCCCGAACCACGCGAAGTCGTAGTCCGTGGCCTTCGCCAGCTCGCAGAACATCGTGAGGCCCTTGCGCTCGAACACCTCGCCGACGGCGTACACCACCATCCCGTCGAGGTCGAATCGGTCTCTGGTCTCGTCGCGGAACTGCTCGTAGCCCTGCATGCTCTCGACGTCCACGCCGTTCGAGATCTGGTGAATCGGGGCGTCGACGGGGTAGGATTCGAGGACGCCCTTCGTGTAGTCGCTCGGGCAGAGCACGAGGTCTGCCTGCGAGTAGAACCACCGCAGGTAGGGTTCGAGGGCGGGCGCGACGGTACTCGACCCCCGGAAGGACTGCGCGAAGTCCTCGCGGGTGACGTGAGCGTGCAGGACGAGCGGGATGTCCGCTCGCTTCGCGTGCCGGGCGACGGCGACGCTGCCCGGCCCGACGAGGTTGCAGTGCGCGAGGTCGAACTCCGTGAAGTAGCCCTCGCCCGCGAACAGCGTCCCCAGGGACTGCACGGGGTTGCCGGCGCGCCAGGGCGTCTCGACTACCTCGACGTCCGTCGTGGAGAGCGCCGTCCGCTGCTGGCGGGTCGCCGTCAGTATCCCGCCGCGGAGGTGTCCCTCCAGTTCGAGGTAGTTCAGGGCTCGCATTACGAGGGGGATGCTGGTGGCCGCCGATAACCCTACCGGAACTGTCTTGGGTCGGACAGACCGAGAGCCGGTATGTCCATCGCGGCCGAACGAATCGACCGCCTGCACGCGCTCGCCCGGGAGGCGGCGCGCGCTGGCGATGACGACCGTGCCCGCGAGTACGTCCGACTCGCCCGCCGGCTCGCGGAGCGCAACCGCCTCCGGCTCCCCCGGGAGTTCCGGCGGTTCACCTGCGACGCCTGCGACGCTTTCCTCGTCCCCGGTCGGAACGCCCGCGTCCGCACCCGAGACGGCCACGTCGTCGTCACCTGCGACTGCGGGAACCAGGCTCGCTACCCCTACGAGTGACCGGCCCACCGCCGCGGTCCGGGTGGCGAGCGGCCGACGACGAATTGCGGCGTGGCTTGCGGGGACCGGACGGCCAGGCAACAAGCTTCAAACAGCCTGGGCCGCAAGCAGGGGTAACAATGTCCGACGATCTGGCGACGAAAGCCCACGAGGCGGACGTCACCGTCTGGGTGGGGAAGGCCGGTATCGAGTCCGTAGCCGAGGAGCTGTCCGACCAGCTGGACGACCGCGACGTGGTGAAGGTGAAGTTCCTCCGGTCGGCCCGGGGCGGCGACGAGACGGCAGACCTCGCCGCGGACCTCGCGGAACGGACGGGAACCGAGGTGGTCGACGTGCGCGGCAACACGGCGGTGTATCGGTAATGGCCGTCGAGCCGCTGCCGTTCGTCCAGGATTTCGCGGGCGGGTACGCCGTCGGCATCACCCAGGCAGTGTACTTCCTCGTGTCGTTCCTCGCCGTGTACCTCGTCGGCCGGCTGGTCGTCCAGCCGCTGTTCGAGCGCGTCCTGCGGCGCCGCAACCTCGACGCCCACGCGCGTCGGCCGCTGAAGCGTATCGTGAGCGTCGCCATCCTCTTCGTCGCCGTCTCCGTGGCGTTCGGGTTCGCGCAGTTCGGGAACTTCCTGACGAGCCTCGCGACCATCGCGGCGGCCGCGACGCTCGCCGTCGGGTTCGCGATGCAGGACGTCATCGCGAACTTCGTCGCGGGCGTGTTCATCTACACGGACGAGCCGTTCCGCATCGGCGACTGGATCGAGTGGGACGGCAACGAGGGCGTCGTCGAGGACATCAGCCTCCGCGTCACTCGCGTCCGGACGTTCGACAACGAACTGCTGACGGTGCCGAACTCCGTCCTCACTAACGGCGTCGTGAAGAACCCCGTCGCGAAGGACAAGCTCAGACAGCAGTTCATGTTCGGCATCGGCTACGACGACGACATCGAGGAGGCCACCGACATCATCGTCGAGGAGGCCGAATCCCACCCGGACATTCTCGACGACCCCGCCGTCTCGGTCCGGCTGACCGAACTCGGCGACTCCTACGTCGGGCTCAAGTCGCGGTTCTGGATCGCGGACCCGTCGCGGGCGGACTTCGTGAAGACCCGCGGCGAGTACGTGACGGCAGTCAAGCAGCGCTTCGACGAGGAGGGAATCGACATCCCGTACCCGGTCCGCACGCTCGACGGCGACGTGGACATCGAGGTCGCGGGCGAGACCGTCACCGACCACATCGAAGCGTAGCGCCGCGTCAGTCACCGCTGCTCGCTGCCTCCTCTCGCCGCTACTCGTCGAGCGACCGGTGCATGCAGGTCGCCGACGCCGGACAGTGCGCTGCCACCAGCGGCGACTCCAGCACGTCGTCGGGAACCGCCTCGCGCGGCACTGCCTCGTACCCGTGAGCCTCGAAGAAGTCGGCCGCGGTCGTCGTCAGCAGGTAGCCGTCGGTCGCCCCCGCCTCGGACGCGAGGGCTTCGAGCCGCTCGCACAGCGCCGCGCCGTACCCCTGCGAGCGGTGGGGTTCCGCGACCACGACGGACCGCAGCATGGCGTCGGCACCGTACAGTTCGACGCCGCCACCGCAGACGAGGTCGCCGCCGGCGTATCCGGCCACGAACTGCCCGGGACTCGCGTCGAGTCCCTGGTGGGGGAGGTCGTTCGCCGCGAGCACGTCGGCGATGCCGTCGAGAGCCGCCTCGTCGGCCGGCCGCAGCGTCAGGCCGTCAGCAGGCGTCACAGCGCTGCCCCCAGGTGACAGTGACGTCGACGGTCCCGGGGAGGTCCACGGCGAGGCCCCGGCACTCCTCGACGCAGCGCGCCAGCTGACGGGCGTGCCTCGTGGCGACGACTGCGCCGGCGCCTCCCGCGACGGCGACCCCGGCAGCCAGGGGGTCGCTGGCCGCCCACAGCAGTACCGGAACCGCGGCCATCATCGCGTAGCTCACGGCGACCCGCCGCCAGGTGAGTCGCTCGGAGCCGGTGCGTGCGCTCGGGTCGGACGGTGGTTCGTACATGGGGGAGTGGGGTCGCGCTCGGTCGGGGGTCGGTGCTCGGACTCGGACTACTCCGCGGGCTTCGCGGCCTCGATGGTCGCCGCGGCGAGGTAGTCGGTCAGTTCTTCGTGGTCGTGGTCGCCGCCGAACGGCTCGCCGTCGTCGCGCTCGACGGACACGTCGACGAATCCGGCGTCCGCGAGCATCGCCTCCAGGTCGTCCACGGGCGACGCGCCGGCGACGCAGGCCGACAGCGAGTCCGGGTCGCCGCGGTGGGCGGCCGGAATCTCACCGGTCGCCACCACGTCGGAGACCGCGAGCCGGCCACCGGGGCGGAGTGCCCGGAACGCCTCCCGGAACACCTGGGGTTTGTCCGGCGAGAGGTTCACGACGCAGTTCGAGAGAACCACGTCGACGGACTCGTCTGCGACGGGGAGGTGTTCGATCTCTCCCAGGCGGAACTCCACGCGCTCCGCGTCGTTCTCGACGGCGTTCTCGCGGGCGGTCTCGACCATCTCCGGGGTCATGTCGACGCCGACGACCCGTCCCGTCGACCCGACCTCGCGGGCGGCGAGGAAGCAGTCGAAGCCGCCGCCCGAGCCGAGGTCGAGGACGTGCTCTCCCTCGTCGAGCGCCGCGATAGCGGTGGGGTTCCCGCAGCCGAGCCCGAGGTTCGCGCCCGGTTCGACCGCGTCGACGTCCGCCTCGGAGTAGCCGACGTCGCGGGCGACCGCGTCGAGGTCCGACGCGGCCGCGTCGCCACAGCACCGCTCCGAGTCGCCCCCGTCACCACAGCAGCCGGCCGAGTCGGTGGCCGCGTCCGCGTAGCGCTCCCTGACTGCGGCGCGCTGTTCGGCCGCGTTCAGGTCGTCGCCGTCCGCCGCAGTCCGCGTGTTCTCACTCATCTGCGTCGCCTCGTGTCTCGTCGAGCACAGCGAGGACGCGCTCCGCTCGGTCGGTCGCCGAGTAGTACCGCCAGCGCCCCTCCTTGCGTTTGTCCACGAGCCCGGCGCTGAACAGCCGGGAGAGTGCCTGGCTGACGGCGCTCTGACTGACGCCGAGCGCCGGCTCCAGCTCGCAGACGCAGACGCCGTCGTCAGTGTCGGCGACGAGCCGCAGCGCCTCGTAGCGCGTGTCGTTGCCGAGGGCGCCGAGCGTCTCGACGTCTGTCGCGACGTCGGCGGCGGAGAGGTCGTGCGTCGCCGTGCCGCAGCAGGCTGCCGATTGGTCCGCGTCGTTCCCCCGGTCTGCCGTCGGTTCCTGAGAAGCCATGTTAGCGTGTTCTAATATTAGCGTGCGCTAATATAGTAGTTGGGGTGGCGACGACTCGCGGCACCGGCGGTACGGAGCAGCGGCTCGGCAGGCAGCTAACGGCGAGAGAGCGAGGGTTCGGGGGCGGTCCGGCGTCCGGCGGCGTCGCCGCTTACGCCGCTACTTCCGTCTTCACGACCGTCGTCGGCCGGTCGGTGAGTCGGAGCACGCGGTCCGTGACGCTGCCGAGCAGCGACCGGTACTCGTCGGGCCGCCGCTGCGTGCCGAGCACCACGAGGTCGACGGACTCGTCCCCGGCGTAGTCGACAATCTCTCTGGCGGGGCCGCCGTACCGCATCGCGTCGACGACGTCGACGCCCGCGTCGGCAGCGCGCTCCCGAACGCTGTCCAGGGTCTTCCGGCCGTGTTCTTCGAGACCGTGCTCGGGACCTTCGGCCCCGTCGACGTACTCGTCACCACTGTACGCTGTCGCGACCGACTCGTCCACGACGTAGACGACGTGGAGCGTGGCGCCGACTGCCGCTGCGAGGTCGATGGCGTGGGTCTCGGCGTCCTCGGAAGCGACACCGCCGTTCGTCGCGAGCAGGATGCTGTCGTACATACGCACACCTACCACCCCGCGGACAATAAAGCCGGCTCGTGGTTCCCAGCCGCAGGGACGTCTCCCTCACCGCCACGACCGGGCATCCGCGAGCGCTATCGCGGCCGGAGCGGAGGGATTTCCGCGTTCTGTCGATGGAACCGAGGCGACGCCGGGAGCGCGAAGCGACTGGGCGGAACAAGAGATGCGATATGAATGTGGACAGTCGGGGTTGCCCGGCGTTCCCGGCCGGGTAGTCCCGGTCGCCTTCTCCACCCCGCGACCCGTCGAGCGACGGGCGTTCGGTGGTCCGCTGCTCACTTCCGTGCCTGGCGGGCTGCCACCGTCGAACCACGACGCGACGCCCCTGCGGGCGCACGCCGCGGACCGCCGTCCCCGACGGACGAGGCTTCCACGTTGGCTTCCGGGGCCCGACCGCGTCGGCCGGACTTCCCCGGGTTTCGGCCCCCGCTGATGACTGTCTCACGGGTGGAGGGCGGAGCCAAACCGCCCGGCCTAGTCCACTTTCACCTACCCGGGTCGTTCTTAAGGGCCTTTCGGGTTCAAGCGGACGGCACTTGGTACCGAGCGCCGCGTTAACACTTTGTTCGGGTCGCCGGTATCACCGAGTATGTCCGCGTTACCGGACCACTACGAGGCCCTCCGCGGAGCGTTCGACTACGACCGGCCCGCCGTCGACGTCGGTGACCTGGAGTCGGGCGTCGTCGAGCGCGCGTTCGCGGCCACGACCGACGAGAACGTGCTCCGGGGGGCAGACGACCGACAGACGCTGTTCGTGGCGAGCGCGGGGCTGACCGGGACGCCCCACGTCGGTACCGTCGCGCAGATGTTCGCCGTCAAGCGCCTGTCCGAGGCGGGCTTCGACACCGAGTTCCTGCTCGCCGACTACGAGAAGTACGCGGGGAGCGGCCGCGACCTCGACGTCGTCCAGGACCTCGCCGACGACTACCGGGCGTTCCTCGACGGCATCGGGTACGAGGGGCGCGTCCGGACGCAGTGGGACGCCACGGACGTGATGCAGACGGCGTTCCGGTTGGCGCCGTACTTCGACCCCGACGCGAGTATCGACCTCGGCGCCGAGTCGACCGAGTGGGTCGAGGACCTGCGGGCGGCCTACGACGCCGACCAGGTCGAACCCGGGGACGCCAGCGGCGGCACCGAGTTCGGTCGGAGCCTCACCGGCCTGCTCTGTCTCGCGGACTTCGTCCACCCGACGCTCGCGGGCGGCTACGACCAGACGGTGTTCGTGCTCGGCGCCGACGAGCACGCGCTCGTCCTCGCGAACGAACAGTATCTCGCCGACGCACCCATCGACGCCGCCTTCGAGGGACTGTTCACGCGCATGGTGCCCGGACTGGACGGCTACCCGAAGATGGCGAAGACCATCCCGGGGTCGGGCATCACGATGGACCAGGACCCCGAGACGGTTCGCGAGCTCGTCCTCCGGGCGGCCGAGGAGGACGGCGACGCACCCCCGGAAGCGTCGACGGTGTTCGCGATGCAGTGTCTCGTCTCCGACTACGACGCCGGCCGACTGGCCGACCACGAGGCGGCCTGTCGAGAGGGCGGCGAGAGCTGGGACGCCGCCGTCGACGCGTACGCCGACTACCTCGCCGACCTGTCGCGGGCGTGGCCGGCGTAGGGAAACGGTCAACCACCCTGGGCTGCTAGGCCGGGGTATGGGATTCGGCTCCACCGCGAAGAAGCTCCAGAAGGTCACCGAGTACGCCGAGCAGCTCTACGAGCGCTTCGAGAAGCTCCGCGGCGAGGTCGACGAGCTCCGGGGGACCGTCGAGGAGACGAACGACCGCGTCGCGACGCTCGAACGGCAACTCGCCGAGCAGCGTGCGCTCGTCGAAGCGCTCGCCGAACAGGACGGCGTCGACGTCGAGGCGGTCGTCGAGGACGCGGCCCCAGGTCAGGGGGCGGGTGCTGAGACCGCCGCCGACGGCGGGGGCGAGGGCGAGTGAGCGACCGGAACGAGCGGTGGCGAGTCGGCGCGTCCGGAACGCCGGCAGGGGCGGCCCGGATGGCAACGACTAAAGAACGCAGGCAAAAATTACCGACTCGATGACTACCCACCGGAAGCCGCTGGAGTCCGTGCTCGATACCGTCGGTGAGACGCCGCTCGTGCGCGTGCAGGCCGCGCCCGACGACGTCCCGGTGTACGCGAAACTCGAGTCGTTCAACCCCGGTGCGAGCATCAAGGACCGCATCGGTCAGTACATGATCGAGGCGATGCTGGAGTCCGGAGAGCTCCCAGAGGGAGGCACGGTCGTGGAGCCCACGGCGGGGAACACGGGCATCGGGTTCGCCGTCGCCGCCGGTCAGCTCGGCGTTGACGCCGTCTTCGTCGTCCCGGAGCGCTTCAGCGTGGAGAAACAGCAGCTGATGCGCGCTCTGGGCGCCGAAGTCATCAACACGCCGACGGAGGACGACATGGGCGGTGCCATCGAACGCGCCCACGAGCTCGCCGAGGAACTCGACGACGCCGTCGTCCCCCAGCAGTTCTCGAACCCCCTGAACGCCGAGGCGCACTACGAGACGACCGGCCCCGAGATCGCCGAGGCGCTCGACGGCAAGGTCGGCGCGCTCGTCGCCGGCTGTGGCACTGCTGGAACCCTGATGGGGACCGGCCGACGCCTCCGGGAGCACGTCTCGGACCTCCACGTCACCGCCGTCGAACCCCAGGGGTCGCTGTACGGCACGACGAAAGGGCAGGACGTCGAGGAGGCCGAGTACAAGACCGAGGGCATCGGCACTCACGACCCGACGACGAACGAGCTGTTCGACCCCGAGTTCGTCGACGACATCGTCCAGATTGACGACGAGGACACGCACGCGGAGATGCAGCGCCTCGCGCGCGAGGAGGGGCAGCTCGTCGCGTCCAGCGCCGCCGCGAACAGCCTCGCCGCGCTCGACGTCGCGGAGCGCGCGGCCGCCGGCGACGTCGACTTGCCCCACGACTGCGTCGTCACCGTCTTCCCGGACTCCAGCGAGCGCTACCTCTCGAAGGGCGTCTACGGCAGCTACGAGGAGTGGGAGGGCTGACCGACCGGTCCGGTCTCTGTCAGACGTCGAGGCGGCGGTGTTCGACCTTCATGCACTTGTCCTGAACGACGCGCAGCCCCGCGTCCTCCGCGTGCGCCGCCGCGTCACTGTCCCGGATGCCCAGTTGCATCCAGACGACCTGGACGTCGCCGCGCTCGATGGCCGCCTCGACGATGCCCGCGGCCTCCTCGCTCGGCCGGAACACGTCCACGATGTCCACACGCTCCTCGACGTCAGCTAGCGAGTCGTAGGCCTGGCGGCCGAAGATCTCGTCGGCGTACGGATTCACGGGAATCACGTCGTAGCCGTGCTCGCGGAGGTACTTCGGAATCTCGTGGGCGTCCTTCCCGGGCGTCGACGAGCAGCCGACGACCGCGATCGTGTCGAGGTCGAACACGTCGACGAGTTCGCTGTCGGATTCGACGGGCATACGTGACCATACGCCGGCCGCGAGGAAAAGCCTACAGTTCGCGCCAGGACTGGTCGTCGCCGACGCCCAGCAGGCGCGCGCGGAAGCCGTCGTCGTGCTCCTGGATGGAGACGACGCCGTCGAACAGCTGCTTGAGCGTGCTCACGGTCTGCTCGTCGTGAGCGGTGGAGTCGACGACGAACACGCCGAGGGCGTCCGCGGACTGCACGCGGCCCGTGAACACGTGCATGAACCGGAAGACTGTCTGGAGGTCCGAGTACATCAGCAGCGTCGACAGCGAGTGCAGGAGGATGCGGTTCTCCGTGACCTGCCGGCCCTCGTAGAGCGTCCGCAGCAGCTCCGAGAGCTCGATACCGATGCCGGTCAGGTCGTTCGGCGAGGACGCGTACCTGACGAGGTCGGACTCCCGGCGGCTCCCCATCCCCTGCTGTTTCGTCACGCAGTCGACGACGCCGACGGTCGGGTTCTCGACGCCGACAGTCTCCGCGAAGTCCTTCAGGACGCGGTCGGCGCCGTCCTTCGTCGTGACGACGATGGCGCCCTCGCCGTCCTTGACGCCCTCGGCGAGTATCTGGAAGCCCAGCTCGCGCTTGCCGCTCATCGGCGGGCCCTCGATCAGGAGGTTCGTGCCCGGCTCGACGTCGACGCCCGAGAACGCCGCCCCTAGCTCGTACATGTCACTCGTCGCCTCCCGACAGCGACCGGGGGCGAGTCGTCGCTCCCTGGAACTCCCCCGTGCTCATCTGCCCTGATTGTGTTCAGTTTCACTTATATTCCTTTTGATTGGGGCCCTCACGCCGGCGCCAGCCGGCCGACGACGAACGCGGCGGCCGCCAGTAGCTGACCGGCCTTCAGCAGCCCCTGGCCGCGCGCCGGGTCGCTGAAGCTCAGCGCGGCAGCCGCGAGCATCACGGCGTCCGCGGGCACGACCGCGGCGAGGTACCACCAGCCGAACGTCCCGGCGAGATACGGGAGCGGGCTGGCGACTACCGCGACTACCAGCAGGGCGGCGCCGAGCTGGAGCGCGCGCCGCTCGCCGATGGCGACGGGGAGCGTGCGCAGTCCCTCCTCCCGGTCACCGGCGACGTCCTGGACGTCCTTGATTACCTCCCGCGTGAACGTCGAGAGCGCGGCGAGCACCGCGAGCACCGCGCCCGCGAGTGGGTCGCCGACCGCTGCCGCGCCGAACAGGAACGTGCTCCCGCCGAGGTACGCGACGAGGGCGTTTCCGGCGCCCGGCAGCCCCTTGAAGTACTGCGTGTACGTGACCAGCCCCAGGAGGTTCACGGCGGCGATGGCGAGCGCGAGCACCGGGAGTGTCACGGCGAGCACGGTCGCTCCCGCGAACAGCACGACGCTGAACGCGAGCGCGCCACGGGGCGAGACGGCGCCCCGGGGAATCGCGCGCTCGGGGTCGTTGATGCGGTCGATGTCGCGGTCGAAGTAGTCGTTGACGGCGTTCCCGCCCGCGGTCGCGAACCACGTCGCGCCGACGGCGGCCGCGGTCGCGGTCGCGTGGTCGAACGCCCCGCCCGCGACGAACGCACCGATGAAGGTGAGCGCGCCGGCGGCGAGCGTGTTCACTGGCCGCGTCAGCTCCAGCAGCCCCCGAGCCGTCTGCGCGACCGTCATTGCCCGAACGCGCGAGTGCCCGCCACAAAAAGCGAGCGAAACCAACTTCCCGTCGCGCTCCGACGGGACGGTCGATGGCAGACCGCCCGACCCACACCGCCACCCAGGCGTCTCCCTCCACCCCCACCTCGCTCTCCGCGCCCTCCCTCACTGCAGTCAGCACTGCGGCCCTCGTCGTGCTCGTGGTCGCCAGTGCCGCGGTCGCCGGTGTGAGTGTCGCGGGCGCCGGCGGCGCCGGGTCGGTCGCGCAGTCCGCGCCGACCGACGAGTCCGTCTGCTCGTTCGACCGGCCGGCGTGGCGCGCGCCCCAGTTGGTCGCTGGCGTACGCGTGGATGCAGAGCGCGCGTGCCGACCGGACGACCCGAACGTCGTCGCCGTCAGCGTCCTCGGCACGAACGACGCGCCCGACTCGGTCGTCGAGCGCTCGGGACTGGCCCGGGACGCCGTCGTGAAGGGCGCGGACCGCGACGGCGACGGCGACGCCGACGTCGTCGAGGTGACGTTCGAGGCGCTGTCCGTGAACGGCCACGACGCTGCGCTCTCGCGGGCCGTCGCGCCCGGCGTCACCCCCGCGATGTGGGTGTTCGCGCCGAAGACCCGGGGCATCGTCGTGCCCGGGACGCCGGCGGGCGACCTGGTGCGAGCGCCGAGTCCCCCGCTTCGCGTCGAGGCCGGCGACACGCTCCGCCTCACGGTCGAGAACACGCACTACCTCCCGCAGTCCCTGGCGTTCCCCGGCGTCGACGCCGCAGTAGTCGCGAACGGCACGCGGGTCGACGACCTCGCCGCGCTCGACGACCCCGTCGAACCCGGGGAAGCGCGGACGTACGAACTCACGCCCGAGGAGCCCGGGACGTACGCCTACCGGTCGAGCGCCCCCGGCCCCAACGCCGCCATGGGGTTCTCGGGGATGCTCGTCGTCGTCCCGAACGCCGCCGAGAATCCCGTCCAGACGCTGAACGTCGGCGGCGGGAAGGTCAGACACCCACCCGAGGGCGTCGACCACGACGCCGTCTACGACCTCCACTACCAGTCCATCGACGCCGGCCTCCACGAGATTCCACAGCAGTACGACGACGTGCGGGCCATCGCCGCGGCGGTCACGCAGACCTACGACGCGACTGACGCCAGCCCCGACTACTTCCTCGCGAACGGCCGCGCGTTCCCGTACACGCTCCGCGAGTCCGTCGTCGCCACCGAACCGAATTCGTCGTACGCGCTGCGCGTGTTCAACGCTGGCGACGAGACGCTCCCGCTGGCGGCCCACGGCCACGACCTCACTACTGCGACCCGGAACCAGGCCCAGTCTGGAGGCGGCGACCCGGTCGCCCTGGCGCCCTCCGAGCGCGAGACGTTCATCCTCCAGACAGCCGCGGAGAGCGAGTCGAACGCGGGCGTTCGACTCCTCCACGACCCCCGGACTGCGGCCGACACGACCGCCGGCATCGCTCCGGGCGGCAGCGCGACGGTCGTCGCTCCGCGTGACGCCCTCGGCGACGACGGCATCCCGGACACCGCGAACGTCTCCCGGTACTTCGACGCCGCCTACTACGCCGGCGACGTCCCGACCTGGAGCCACCTCGACGACCCGCGCCTCGCGTCGCCACCGGTCGAACTCCACCCCAACCAGACCACGACCACGAGCGACTCGCCCTCGCCAGCGCCCGCGCCCGCCGGTAGCGCAACCGGCCTGCCGGACGCCGTGCTCTTGCTGACCGGCCTCGTCGCCGGCGGCGTCCTCGTCGCAGCCGGCGTCGCCATCGGGAGGTGGACGAAGTGAGCGCGCGCCGTCCTCTCGGTGTCGCCGTGTTCGCGGTCGTGCTGGTGGTCGCCCTCGTCGCTGGCTCCGCGGGGTTCGCGCTCGCCGACAGCGATGTCGCGGCCGTCGACGACGGCGCCGCCCACCACCCGACGCCAGACGGCGACGCCGACCCCGAGACCAGCGTCGTCGAGAACGGCAGCGTCGTCAACGCCAACCCCGACTCGCTCCCGCCCGGCTGTGAGGCCGTCCGGGGCGAACGCCGCCTCACCGTCGACGCCGGCCGCGAGTACGCCGCCGACGGCGACGCGTTCGGCTACGACCTCGACAGCGTCACCGCCCCCGCCTGCACTCGACTCGTCGTCACGCTCGTCAACCACGACGACGTCCGTCACCAGTGGGTCGTCGACGGCCTTCCGACCGACACCTACCCCGGCGGCTACGTCGCCATCGAGGCCGCCGACCGCGGCAGCGTCACCGCCGCCTTCGTCACCCCCAGCGAGCCGGGGACCTACGAGGGGCTCTCCACGCTCCCGCAGCACGAACAGAACGGCATGCGCCTTCCGCTCGTCGTCACCGGCGACAGGTCGAGCGACACCGCGACCGCGACGAGTGACGAGTCCAGCGGGTCAGTTCCCGGCCTCGGCCCGCTGCTGGCTCTCGTCGCGCTCGCCGCCGCCACCCTCCTCGCCGTCCGACGGTGACTCCGAACCACGGGGTTTAAATCCGACCTCCGACTATCTCGGGCCGCAGGGCGCTTAGCTCAGCTTGGACAGAGCACTTGGCTTCGGACCAAGATGCCGCGGGTTCAAATCCTGCAGCGCCCATCATTTTGCGACGAAATAATCGTCCGAAAGCGGGGCGATTATTGGTTGAACGGGCATAATTTTGCTGCCCTTCGATTGCTGATGGAGGCGAGTGGTGTCCACGAGAATTCGCGTACGGTCAAACTGGCCACCATAGAGAAAATCAATCGCCAATCGAGCCCAGCCCTTCGGTTGTGATGAAGAGGAGATGCAAGATGTTCCTGTTTTGAATTTCGTCAGAAACACCGTGCTGACTACGAAGAACGCATCACTGAGTCAGACCCATCGTATCGAGTGGATTGGAGTCAGCTCTGACTGACGCGTAGACACGCTCGGCCCACTCGCGTGCTATCGGGTCATTTGTATCGACGAAGACCTGCATATGGCCAGTGGTCTCCTCGTAGCCGCCGATGCCGACCCGTTCGTCGAACAGCGCGAGGCTATACGGGAGTTCATCACGCGTCCGGAGGGCCAAGTGCCCGCATTCGATTGCTTCCCGGGCACGTTCAGGGTACGTCTCGAAAAGTTTCTCCACGATGTGCGGCAAGTAGATGATCTCAGTGTCGGTTTCGTCGAACACCCGATGGTGGAACTCGCCGAGAACCAGCGGTGCCATGTGCGTCGTATTGAACCCCCGAAACGTCTCCGACTCGTTGACGAGTGAGACGAACCGTTCGACCGGCCTGTAGGGGTTCTCCGGTTCGGCGGCAGTGACTGTCGCGTCCACGAACGGTTCGAGGACGAAGTCCCGGTGATCCTCACAGACTGCCTCCAGAAGCGGCGTCATTCTGTGGGCAGTCCGCACGTTCGCCTCGAACCTGAGAACCTCCTCGGTGATGACTGTACCGCGCCAGGTCAACTGAAATCGGCCATCCACCTTCTCGACGAACCCCTGTTCGTCGAGCCACTGCGTATAGCGGTGGCTCGTCGCTCGCGAGACGTCGAGTCGTTGTTCGATCTCCCGGCGATCGAGCGGTTCCTCCAGCAGGACTTCGAGAACCGGGCCGTGCCTGACTATGTCCCCGAGAAGGTCCGTATCGACACGGTCGCCCGCGGCGTCAAGACGCTGGCCAAGGTAGCGACGGTCCCGTTCGTTTTTCAGAATCGCCTCCAGGATTGGCGACCCCGGTGGTGGACGGCCATCCTCTAGTTGGTCATCTTGGTCGGGGCTCATGGTACTCACTCCCTAGACAAAGACTGCCACTGATAGTAACTCTATCCCGTACGCGCTCTGGAATTCCTCTCACTGGTTGAAACGGTGCTCCTGGCTTCGAATCCTACTCGATGGGTGAGGCCAACACCCGTGCAGGCGTCCACTTCTGTATGGCAAAACACGCCGTCTCCACCGAACAGATCGAACAGTTCGCAGCCGGATTCTACGGTGACGTGATTCGCCCCGACGACGCTGACTACGACGACGCGCGCTCGGTGTGGAACGGGATGATCGACAAGTATCCGGCCCTGATTGCCCGGTGTCGTGGCGCGGCGGATGTCGTCCAGGCGGTCGAGTTTGCCCGCGAGACCGGCCTTCGCGCGGCGGTTCGGGGCGGTGGGCACAATGTCGCCGGGACCGCCGTCTGCGACGACGGGCTCGTCATCGACCTCTCCGAGATGCGGGGTGTGTGGGTAGACCCTGACGAGCGGACGGCGTGGGTCCAGGCGGGTGCCACGTGGGCAGACGTGGATCACGAAACCCAGGCCTTCGGGCTGGCAACGCCTGGCGGGGCCGTCTCGGAGACGGGAGTCGCGGGACTGACGCTCGGTGGTGGAATCGGTCACCTCCGCTGCAAGTACGGGCTGTCCTGTGACAACCTCGCATCCATTGATCTGGTCACGGCAGACGGCGACTATCTAACCGCCAGCCCCGACGAGCACGAGGAACTCTTCTGGGGGCTTCGCGGTGGTGGCGGAAACTTCGGCGTCGTCACCGGCTTCGAGTTCGGTCTCCACCCGGTCGGTCCGGACGTGGCGACCTGCCTCGTGTTCTATTCGGGTGACCGGATGGTCGAGGTGTTAGAAGCCTACCGCGACTACGTTGCGGATGCGCCTCCGGAAGTCAGCTTGCTCACTCTGTCAGGCGTGATGCCCGACGAGGAACTCTTCCCGGCGGACGCTGTGGACGAACGCAAGATCGCAATCGCGGGCTGTTACGCGGGTTCGGTCGCGGACGGTGAACAGGCACTGGCACCCCTGCGAGAGATCGCCGAGCCGATCGCCGACTTCAGCGGGGCGATGCCGTACGTGGAATTTCAGCAATTCTTCGACGGAGACTACCCCGACGGGATGCGCTACTACTGGAAGTCGCTGTACCTCGACGGCCTGTCGGAGTCCGCCATCGATCGAATCGTCTACTGGTCCGGTGTGGCACCGTCACCGCTCTCGACGGTCGATGTTTGGCAGCTGGGAGGCAACGTTGCCCAGGTTGACGTCGAGGAGAGTGCGTTCGCGGGGCGACACGCGCCCTTCCTGCTCGGCGTCGAAGCGAACTGGGAACGTCCGGAGGACGACGACGTGAACGTCGAGTGGGTACGCGACTGTCTCGACGACATGCGCCAGTTCTCGGATGGGTCGGTCTATTTGAACTTCCCGGGATTCCTCGAAGGCGGCGAGGAAACGATGCGGACCACGTTTGGACCGACGTACGAACGGTTGGTTGCGCTAAAGGACGACTACGACCCGACGAACCTGTTCAGTCTCAACCAGAACGTCACGCCGTCCGGGACCGCTCAAACTGACGGCGGAGCTCGCCATGAGTAATCGGAACGACGGATTCAGGGCGGTTAGGGGGCGGGTATCGACGTCTCGAGCCGTTCCGGCGAGCATATTTGTGGTGCCGCTGAGCGTCCTGCTGGTCGCTTCAGTATTCGGTGAATTCGGGCGGGCTGCTGCGACGGTCGGTTTCGTCTTGGCAGAAGCGCTCGTGCTGTACGTCGGATACGGGGTACTGATTCACGTTGCTGGTCCGGTCGCCCGCGAAATACTCGTGAGTGCCTGATCGTGGAGATCCTCGATCTTGGTATCGTGAGTATTGGTCTCTTCGTCGGATTCGGCCTGGTCATCGGCATTCTCTTCGGATTCTTCGGGATGGGCGGGTCGTTCCTCGTGACGCCAGCGCTGTTGGTGATCGGATATCCGGCACCAGTTGCCGTCGGGAGCGGACTCGCGTTCGTCTTCGGCACCAGTGTCATCGGTGCACTCAGACACCGTGATCACGGCCAAATCAGCTACACACTCGCGGCGGTGATGATTCTCGGAATGAGTGTCGGTATCGAGGTCGGCACCCGGGTCGTGTTCTTGCTTGCGGATCTCGGCAGCGCTGACTCCGTCATCAGCGTGGTGTACGTCGGACTTCTCGGCGCGGTCGGGCTCTTCGTCCTGCGAGATGCTCGTACTGACGGTTCCGCTGTGAGGACTGGCCACATCGCTACCGGGGTTCAAGCCATCGAACTCCCACCGATGGTGTCGCTACCCGGCGGTGCGACGGTCTCAGTGTGGGTTATGCTTATACTCGGATCGAGTATCGGCATTCTCTCCGGCTGTCTCGGCGTCGGTGGAGGATTCCTTCTGCTCCCCGTCATGATCTACGGGTTCGGCATTCCCACTGCAATTGCTGCTGGGACTAGCATCCTCCAGATTATGGTTTCGGGTGCATTCGGGACGTTCGTCTACGCCCAATTCAATGCCATCGATGTTTCTGTTGTCGCCGTATTGCTCGTCGGGAGTGCGTTTGGCGCCCGTATCGGAACAGGTGCAACGCGTCTCGTGAACGAAGCCGATATCAGGGGGTACTTCGCAGTGATGCTGCTCTCAGGGGGTGTCGCTATCGGGAGCAAGCAGATAAGTGTGGTGTACGGTATTGAGACGCTTGAAACCGCGAGTACAGCTCTCATCTTTGGAGCCGCGGTCTTGGTCAGTGGTGCAATCGTCCGCACGTCGATCACTGCGCTCCGGAAATCGGACGGTCGGTGAGGGACAGTCCGAGTGAGCGATCGGGGAGATTCGCTCGGACCTCGGGGCCGTTTCTACGCGAATCATACTCGAAACGATCCCTTTGACATGGCTGAATTCGGCAGTCTCACGCCCGAAAGGTCGATTCGTTCGACAGTCGAACCGGAGCCTGCAGCGCCCATCATTTTGCGACGGACGCTCGCTGGCGTTCCTAAAACGTAAAGCCGGAACGGAGCATAGGGGTAGAGAGCGTGGCCGTCACTGAGCCTTCCTCGCTATCGACGTGTACTATCCAGATCGAGCGACGCGGTGGTCGTGGCGAAGCGGGAGCGCGGGCACTCGAGAGACACCTCCAGGGCGTGTCTGGCGTCCACGACGTCGACGTCTCGTTCCGCCTGGGGAACGCTCGAATCACCTACGACGAGAGCGTCACCGCCGAAGAGACGATTCGAGACGCGGTCCGGGGCCGTGACGTCTCGATTCGGGACGACCCCGAGACGGCGACGGACGAGGTGAGCACTCGGTCGGAACTCAGACGGGAGTCGGTGTTCGTCGTGCTGACGCTGCTCGGGATGGCGACCGGCCTGGCGACGGGGTGGCTCGACGGCCCGCCACTCCTCACGTGGACCAGTTACGGCGTCGCGTACGTCTTCGGCGGCTGGTACGGACTCAAGGGTGCGGTCGAGACGCTCCGCCACCGTGCGGTCGACATCGACCTCCTGATGATCGTCGCCGCGCTCGGTGCGCTCTCGATCGGGGCGCCGTTCGAGGGCGCGATGCTCTTGTTCCTGTTCTCGCTGTCGAATACGCTCCAGCACTACGCGATCGGTCGCTCGCGCCGGGCGATCAAGTCCCTCGTCGAGATGCGGCCGGACGACGCCCAGGTGCTCCGCGACGGGGAGGAAGTCACTGTCCCCATCGACGACGTCGCCGTCGGTGACGTGTTCGTCGTCCGCCCCGGCGACAGAATCCCGCTGGACGGCGTCGTCAGGTTCGGCGGGGGGACGGTCGACCAGGCGTCGCTCACCGGCGAGTCCGTGCCCGTGCCGAAGGAACCGGGCGACGAGGTGTTCGGCGGGACGATCAACGAGAGCGGGAGCCTCGAAATCGAGGTCACGCGGCAGGCCCACGAGTCGGCGATCAACCGCCTCATCCACATGGTCGAGCGCGCGCAGAGCGAGAAGGCGCCGACACAGCGGCTCATCGACCGCCTCGAACAGCCGTACGTCCTCGGCGTGTTCGCGCTCACGATAGCGGCTATCGTCATCCCGCTCGCGCTCGGGAGCGAGTTCACCGGGACGTTCTACCGCGCGATGACGCTCATGGTCGCTGCCTCGCCGTGCGCGGTCATCATCTCGACGCCCGCGGCGGTCCTGTCCGCGATTGCCTCGGGCGGCAGGCAGGGCGTCCTGTTCAAGGGCGGCGAGCACGTGGAGGCGGCGGCGAACATCGACGCCGTCGCGTTCGACAAGACGGGGACGCTCACCCGGGGCGATACCCAGTTGACCGACGTATCCGTCCGTGACGGAGCGGCAGACGAGCCACTGGCCGACGACGGCCTGCTCGCGTTCGCGGCCGCAGTGCAGGCCCGCTCGGAGCACCACCTCGCTCGTGCGACGGTGACGGCTGCGGAAGACCGGTCGCTCGACGTCCCCGACGCGCGGGGGTTTCAGTCAGTCGCGGGAAAAGGCGTCCACGCGGACGTCGGAGACGATACCATCCACATCGGGAACCGGAGTTACTTCGAGACGGTTCTCGGAGACGCCGATATCGACGGGCTCGAACCCGGCCTCGACCGACTTCGAGCCTTGGCGGAAGAGGGGAAGACGAGCGTCCTCGTCGCCCGGGAGCGTCGCGGCGACGTCACCGTGTTGGGGTGGCTCGCGTTCACCGACACCGTGCGTCCTGGCGCTGCCGAGATGGTCGAGGCCCTCCGCTCGCTCGGCGTGGAGCACATCGTCATGCTGACGGGCGACAACGAGCGCGTCGCACGGCGAATCGCCGACGAGGTCGGTATCGACGAAGTGCAGGCCGAACTGCTGCCGGAGGAGAAAGTGGCGACTATCGAGGACCTGGTCGACCAGCACGAGAACGTGGCGATGGTCGGTGACGGTGTCAACGACGCGCCGGCGCTCGCCACGGCGACGCTCGGTATCGCGATGGGCGGGGCGGGAACCGACGTCGCACTCGACACTGCCGACGTGGTGTTGATGGGCGACGACCTCAGCAAGATCCCCTACGTGCTGGGGCTCGGACGCAAGACTCGCCGGACGCTCACGGTCAATCTCGCCATCGCGTTCGGCGCGATTGCACTCATGGTCGGCACGATTCTCCTCCGAGGGATTCCGCTGCCGCTCGCAGTGGTCGGCCACGAGGGGTCGACAGTACTCGTCTCGCTGAACGGCCTCCGGTTGCTCGGCTTCCGCGGCTGATTCGTTCGCGAGACAGAACACGTCTCGCGGCCCTGACTTCTCGGGTAGGCCGGTCCGCTCGATTCCGCAGTGCGCACTCGCCACCGCCGACCGGGGTTGTGACACTCGTGCTATATCTGCCTGGAGGCCGTCAGTGGGCCCGTGTCGTCGAGTCGAGCCGCGACGATGGCGGACGCAGAGCCGAGCACCGCGTCCTCGCGCCGAGGCGTCGCCGTCGTCATCGGCGTGGTGTTCCTCGACCTGCTGGGGTTCGGCATCATCGTCCCTATCCTCCCGTTCTACGTCCGGTCGTTCGGCCTGAGCGACGTCTTCATCGGCCTGCTGGCGGCGTCGTACTCGCTGACGCAGTTCCTCGCGGCGCCGACGCTCGGCCGCATCTCCGACCAGTACGGCCGCCGCCCCGTCCTGATGATCTCCGTGGGCGGGGCAGTCGTCGCGTGGACGGTGTTCGGGCTCGCCGGAGAGGTCGCGTCGGTGGCGGGGACGACGGCGGGCGTGGTGACGCTGTTCGCGGCCAGAATCGTGGCCGGCGCGGCGGGCGGGAACATCGCCGCCGCGCAAGCGTACGTCGCCGACGTGACGCCGGTGGCCGACCGCGCCAGCGCCCTCGGTCTGGTCGGCGCAGCGTTCGGCCTCGGCTTCGTCTTCGGCCCGGCCATCGGCGGCCTGGCGGCCAGCGACGCCGCCGTGAGCGCCGCGGACGACGTCCTCCCGGCGTTCGTCCCCACCAACGAGTTCTCGCTGCCGAGCTTCACCGCCGCCGGACTCTCCCTGGCCGCGTTCGTCGCGGCGGCCGTCGTTCTAGAGGAGCCCGAGCGGACCCGGACGGCGGCCGCGCGGGTGACGTTCGTCTCCCAGTTCCGGAACGCGCTCGCCGACGCCGCACTCCGCCCGCTGGTCGTCGCGTTCTTCCTGACGTCGTTCGCGTTCGCGGGCGTGCAGGTGATGTTCGTGCCGTTCGCCGCGGACTTCTTCGGGTACGACGCGACGCAGGCCGCGCTGTTCCTCACCTACATCGGTGTGCTCGGCACCGTCAATCAGGGCGTCCTGATCGGCCGGCTCGCGAAGCGCTTCGGAGCGACCCGGGTGGTGTTCGCGGGGCTCGGGTCGCTGTTCTCGGCGCTCGTCCTGCTCGCGCTGTCACCCGTGCTCGGCGGCGCGTTCGGCGTCCCCGTCGGCCCGCCCTGGGTCACCGGGGGGCTGGTCGTTCTGCTCGCGTTCGGTGCGCTGGCGTCCTTCGGGAACGGCGCCGTCACCGTCGGGCTGTCGACGCTCGTCTCCCAGGGCACCTCCTCGGCCACCCAGGGGTCGGCGTTCGGCGTGACCCAGGGCGCGGGGAGCCTCGGCCGGACCGTCGGCCCGCCGCTCGCAGCCGCCGCCTACGTGGTCGCCTACTGGTCGCCGTTCGTCGCTGGTGCGCTCGTACTGATTCCGGTCGCGCTCGTGCTGTCGATGCGACCGAGAGCGTGAGAAGCGGTGGTGACGGACCGCGGCGAACGCCAGCTACTCGTCCGTGTCGGCGTTCGGTGCGTTCCGCTTGACGCTCTCGACGCCGTCACGGGCCGTGCTGCGGGAGCTGTACCCCTCGCCGCTGTCCATGAGGACGTTGCCGTTGCGGTGGCGGAGCCGCCAGCGGTGCTCGCCGCCGGCGTCCTCGTAGATCTCGAAGGCCGCGCGGCCGACGTCGAGGGTGTCGGCGGCGGGCGCGTGCTCGCGGACGCGGTCGACGGCGTCCTCGGCGTCGGTCCGGCGCGTGTAGCCCTCGCCGCTGTCGCCGAGTATCTCGCCGCTGTCGGCGAGCAGCCGCCAGCGGTACTCGCCCGCCTCGTCCTCGTACACCTCGAACTCGAGGTCGTCTGCGCGCTCCTGGACGCGGTCGACGGCGCGTTTGGCGTCGTTCCGGCGTGTGTACCCCTCGCCGCCGTCCGCGAGGATGTTGCCGTTCCGGTGGACGAGCCGCCAGCGCCACTGACCGGCGCCGTCGCGGTACACCTCGAAGCCGGTCGGCTCGAACCAGAGGTAGTCCGCGGGGCCGACGTGCTCGCGAACGCCCTCGACGGCGCGCTTCGCGTTGCTCTTGGAGGCGTACCCCTCGCCGCTGTCGGCGATGACGTTGCCGTTGTCGTGGCGGAGTCGGAAGCGGTACTCGCCCGCGCTGTCCTCGAAGACCTCGAAGGTCGCCTGGCTCTCCTGCTCCTCGGCGGGTTCGAAGCGCTCGCCCTCGACGGGAGCGGCCGCCTCACTCTCGAAGACGAGCGTGGTGGCGCCGAGCGCGTTCCGGCGCACGCTCTGCATCCCCTTCTGGGCGTTGTGCTTGCGGGTGTAGCCCTCGCCGCCGTCGGCGACGACGTTGCCGTTGCGGTGCCGGAGCCGCCAGCGCCACTGGCCGGCCCCGTCCTCGTACAGTTCGAAGCGCGCCTGGCTCGCGTGCAGCGCGTCGATTGTCGCCTGGCGGTCCGCCCGGTCGGTCTCGTCGTCGTCCGCCTCGCTGCGTGCGTCGGCGAGTTCGCGCTCTAGCTGGTCGCGCTCCGCGCGGACCTCGGCGAGGTCGGCCTCCAGGGCCGCCGCCTCGCTCTCGCTCGCCGCGAGGTCCTCCCGGGAGACGCCCGCGACCAGCGGGACGACGACGCCGCCGAGCGTGATGACGGCGAGGCCGGCGGCGTACAGGACGACGACCGGCTCGTTGCCGGTCTGGACGCTCCAGTCGCCGGGGAACACGGCGACGAACCAGACCGCCGCGGCGAAGCAGACGGCCTGCCCCGCGTAGGCGGCGTAGTTCGCCCACGACTGCAGCGGCAGTCGGATGACCTGTCCGGCGACGAGCATCGCCAGTCCGACGGCCGAGACGAAGATGCTCGCCTCGCGGAGGGTCAGCCCCCCGACCTCGGTCGGCGACGTGCTCGGGAGGAAGAGGATGATGCCGGCCGTCCCCAGCAGGAGCCCCACCAGGAACACCCAGTAGCCCCGCACCTCGTCGTGTGTCGTCGGGGTGCCGACGCGGTCGCGGTACACGTCGTACAGCACCCCCTCCTTGGGTTCAGTTGACATAGTTCGTGCGTGTCCACACGCGGACTTCACTTAAATCGTGTTGCGAGCGAAAGGTGTCCGGGAGGGGCTAGACGGCTGTCTCGGACGACCGTCGTCAGGTCAGCAGTTCGTTGAACCGCTGGATGCCCTCGTCGGTGCCCGCGACCACCAGTTCGTCGCCGTGCTCGATGCGGACGTCCGGCCCGACGGCCGTCAGCAGGTCGCCGTCGCGCTCGATGGCGACGACGGTGCAGCCGGTCCGGGACCTGACGAGCGCGTCCCCGATTCGCTCGCCGACAAGTCCGGGTGCCTCCGTGCGGATCACCTCGACCTGGCGGTCCAGCGAGAGCACGTCGGCGCCGTCCAGGACGGTCGACGCGATCATCCGCCCACTGACGGTCGCCAGTGAGAGCACGTAGTCGGCGCCGGCGCGGTACATCTTCCTGATGCTCTGGGGCGCCTCGACGCGAGCGATGACCTCCGTCTCCGGGCTGACGTCCCGGACGACCAGGGTCGCGAACTCCGTGGTGGTGTCGTCGGGGAGCGCGAGGATGACCGACCGCGCGTCCTCGATGCCCGCCTCGCGGAGCGTCTCCGGCTCCACCGCGTCCCCCACGACGTCGACGCCGTCGAGTGCCTCCCGGTCGACGACGGTGTTCGGGACGCCGGCGTCGTCGAGGGCATCCACGATGGCTCGCCCGACCTCGCCGTAGCCGACGACGACGGTCTCGCCGCGCTCGAACCGGCGAACGGTGGACTGCGTCAGCTCCACGAGGCGGTCGAGTTGCTCCTCCTGGCCCGTGACGAGCAACACCGTCCCGCTCGTGAGCGTGGCGTCCGGGTCGGGCGGCGACTCGAACTGGCCGCCGAACCACGCCCCGACGACGTTCACGCCGGAGCGCTCCCGGATGCCGCTCTCCGCGAGCGTCGTATCCACGAGTTCGCTGCCGCGGTGGATCGGGAGCTCCGCCACCTCGAAGCCGCCCCCGACCTCGACGGCGTCGGTGCCGTTCGTCTGGACCGAGGTGGTCACTTTCGACGCCAGCCCCCGGCCGAGCAGCGGACGCGGCGACAGCACCTCGTCGGCGCCCGCGAGCCGGTGGTAGGCCGTCCGGTCGGGGTCCTCGACGACGCTCACCACGGGCACCTCGTCGGCGACCTCCTGGGCGGTGAGGACGATGCTCGCGTCCACGCGGTCGGAGACGTCCGCGACCAGCGCGCGTGCAGCCGACAGTCTGGCGCTCTCCAGCCCCTCGACGGACTCCGGGTCGGCGTGGACGACGCTGTAGTCGTCCTCGTATAGCTCCGTCGCCTGCTCGCGGTCGGGTTCGACGACGACGTAGTCGACGCCCCGGGACTCCAGTTCGTCGACGAGCGCGTCGGCCCGCGACGTGTACGTGCAGACGACGACGTGGTCGCCGAGGCCGCTCTCCACGCTGGTCGGAACCGTCGTCGACAGCGCGTCCTGGAACAGCGGGAACGCCAGCACCGGCAGCGCCATGAAGATGAGCGCGACGCCGGTGAGGTCCATCAGAATGACCAGCGCGTTCATCTCGGCTGTCTCCCAGGGCGCGTCGGAACCGAACCCCGTCGTCGTGAACGTCTCGACGACCACCTGCAGCGAGTGGAGGAAGGTGAGGTTCTCGCCCTCGAAGACGCGCATCCCGTGGTGGTAGAGGACGGCGTAGACCAGCATGATGCCGACCAGTACCACCGAGTAGTAGACGGTGCGGCGCTGCCACTTGTTCATGGAGCGGGTCACTCCCCCCACCCAGTAAACGGTCACGGGACGCGCCCGCCTCCGCGGTGGTCCAGCCGGTCACCAGGGGAGCTTTATCACACTCCAGCGCCCTCGTTGACACATGACGGTCTACGAGACCGAGGTCCCCGGGGTCGGCCACAAGTTCGAACTCGAACTCGACGGCGACGAGCGCCTGGTCGTCCTCATCCACCACGACGGGAAACGAGAGGTGTACCACCGCCCCGGGGAGAACGCCGACAGCGAGAAGCTGTTCAGCCTCAGCGGACAGCTCGCCCGGCAGCTCGGCTCCATCCTGGAGGGCGCGCACTTCCAGCCCGTCGAGCTGGACGAGGTCCGTGTGCCCGTCGGGGAAGCCATCATCGAGTGGTTCGACGTCGAACCGGACTCGCGGCTCGCCGGACAGACGCTCGCGGCGGCCGACATCCGCGACCGGACCGGCGTCTCCGTCATCGCCATCCAGCGCGGCGAGGAGACCGTCTCGAACCCCGAGCCGACTGAGACGGTGGCGGTCGGCGACATCCTCGTGACCCTCGGCACTCGCGACGAGCAGGACGACTTCGGGACGTTCGTGGAGAACGACGCGCCCGGCACTCCCGAGTCCTGAGCATGGCGGCGCTACTCCTGGAGGTCGGCATCGCGCTCACAGCGATTGCCCTCGCCGGCGCGCTCGCCAACCGCTACGGACTCTCCGTGATTCCCGCGTACATCGTGGTCGGTGTCCTCGTCGGCCCGAACGAGCCGACGTCGCTCGCCGGGATTCCGCTCACACTCGTCGAGCAACGGGAGGTCATCGACGTGCTCGCGGAACTCGGCGTCGTCTTCCTCCTGTTCTTCCTCGGCCTGGAGTTCAGCATCGGCCAGTTGCTCGACGACCGCAGGCGGCTCGCGGTCGTCGGGAGCCTCGACTTCACCGTGAACTTCGGGCTCGGCGCGCTGCTCGGGTTCGCGTTCGGCTACACGCTCCTGGAGACCATGTTCGTCGCCGGCATCGTCTACATCTCGTCGAGCGCGGTCATCACGAAGTCCCTCATCGACGAGGGCTGGGTCGCGAACCCGGAGAGCGGCCCCATCCTCGGGACGCTCGTCTTCGAGGACCTGCTCATCGCCGTCTACCTCGCCGTGCTGTCGGCGGTCGCGCTCGGTGAGGGGACGCCCGCGGACGCCGCGCTCGCCGTCGCTACCGCGTTCGCGTTCCTCGGCGTGCTGGCGCTCGTGGCGTGGTACGGTACGGAGTACCTCGAACGGCTCTTCGACGCCGATTCGGACGAACTGTTCCTGCTGCGTGTGCTCGGCGTGACGACGCTCGTCGCGGGCGCGGCGCTGACGGCCGGGCTGAGCGAGGCCGTCGCGGCGTTCTTCGTCGGGACCGCGTTCAGCGCCACGGACCACACCGAGCGCATCGAGCACGTCGTCGCGCCCGCCCGGGACTTCTTCGCGGCCGTGTTCTTCTTCGCCATCGGACTGACGACGGACGTCACGCTGCTGGCGGGCGTGGCCTGGCTGCTGCTGGCGGCGGTCGTGGTGACGACCGTCGGCAAACTGGTCAGCGGGACGGTCTCGGGCCGCGTCTACGGTCTGGACCGCGTGCGCTCGCTCCGCGTCGGCTTCGGCCTGGTGCCCCGCGGCGAGTTCTCGCTGGTCATCGCCACCCTCGCCGCGAGCGTCGGCACCGGCGCGCTCGGCGACGCCATCCCCGCGTTCACCGTGGGCTACGTGCTCGTGATGAGCGTACTCGGGACGGTGCTCGTCCAGAACGCGGACAGAATCGTCGACCGGGCGGGGCTCGGCTGGGAGTCGACCGCCGACTGAGCGTCACGCGACCCGCGGGCTTTTCCGGCAGCGCGCCCCCACTCCGGGTATATGGCTACCCTCGGCGCAAAACTCGTCGGCATGGACGCGGTGCCCGCGACACTGCACTACGCGGACGGCGGCCAGGACGGCCCGCTGGAACTCCGGCACGTCCAGGTCGACGAGGACACCGTCCAGGCGGTCGTCCACGTGCAGGCCGGCGGCACGCAGTCCCTGGCACGCATCACGGGTAGCGTCGACGCCGACGAACTCGAACTCCAGATTCCGACCGAGCCCCGGGAGTTCGACTCCGTCGAAGCGTTCCTGGCGGCCGACGAGGTCTTCGAGACCGCGAAGACCGTCGTCGACGTGCGCACGGAGCTCTGAGTCCCGTCGAGAACTCTAGAACAACGCCTATGCACGTGGCTCCCCCTGTCGGTGGCAATGGCGGGTGACGCCGACCGGGAGGCGGGCGCGTTGGCGGTGACAGACGACGACAGCGGGGACTCGACGGCCGACGGCGACCCGGTCTACTACGTCCTCAGCGACCTCCACGTCGGTGGCGACGAGCAGCTCGGCGAGGTCGAGTTCCTCGACGAACTACTGGACTTCCTCGAACGCCTCGAACACACCGACGAGGACGTCGAACTCGTCGTCAACGGGGACGCGTTCGGCCTCTGGGAGTTCACGGCCGTCGAGGGGATAGAGAAGTTCGACGTGCTCGTCGAGGAGTACCCCCGGCTCTTCGAGCAACTGCGCGCGACCGGGGAGCGCGTCCCCATCACGATGCTGCCGGGGAACCACGACCACGAGCTAGCGGCCTACGACGCGTACGCCGAGCGGCTCGCCGAGTACAACGTAGACCTCGTGCAGGACGTCTCGGTCAGGCGGCGCGTCGGCGACCACGTCGTGCACTTCGAGCACGGCCACCAGCAGGACCCGAACAACCGCATCGAGGACTGGGGGAATCCCCACGCGACGCCCCTGGGCTACTACTACAACACGCTCGTGACGAGCCGCGCGGGCCAGCTCTCGGACCGCGGGCGTTACAACTGGCTGAAGGACGTGCAGGCGGTCACGCCCACCGAACGGATGCCGGTGTGGCTGCTCTCGAAGTACTTCTACCGCGAGATGAACCCCGTGTTGCGGTACGCGCTCGTCCCGTTCCTCCTGCTGTTCAACGTCAGCGCCGTGCTCGCGGTGCTCGCGGGCCTCGACCTGGTCGGCGTCTGGTCGACGCCCGTCGAGTGGACGACGGCGACGCTCGGCCAGTTCGGCACCGCGGGGACCGCCGTCTGGTTCCTGCTCGCCATCAACGTCGCCGTCACGGGCGTCATACTACTGGTCGGCGTCCCGCTGTACTTCCTGCGGCGGGACGTCCGGAAGACCATCGAGCGGTTCGGTGTCTTCGAGACTGACCTCACCGTCGACCACGAGGCGCCCTACCAGACGGCCGCCAGTGAGACGTTCGCGGCGGCCGAGGACGTCAGCGTGTTCTGCCACGGCCACACGCACCGGCCGTCCGTGCAGTCCGTGAACGGCGGGCTGGTGGTCAACAGCGGGACGTGGCTGAAACGCCTCCACCGGAAGGACGGTATCGTCGGTATCCTGCCGCCCGTCTTCTATCCGTCCTACCAGCTGTGTGCGGTGCGCATCGAGGCGGCGGACGGCGACCTGGTGGTCGACCACGAGTCCGTGAAGAAGCCGAGCCCGAGCCCGGAGGAGCTCACGCTGACCGAGCGCCTGCTCACGCTCGGCCGGAAGCCCGACCCCGAACTCCCGGCTCGGACGGTCCTCCACAGCGACGGTTCGACCACTCGCGCCACCGACGACTGACGCCCGGTCCGGGGCGAACCCATCCCCCGATTTGCGGCGAACATGTTACCCGCGATTGTCGGATGGAGGCATTCGGCTCTCCGTTTATTGCGATAGAGTCGAACGTCGAAGTATGAAGCTCGAACGGAGCACCATCGCGAAGGTCATCGCCGTCGCGTTCGTGTTCAACCTCGTCGTCATGGGCGGGGGTGCGTGGTTCGCCTACCAGGAGGCGCCACCCATCCCCGAGGAGGTCGTCGGTCCCGACGGCGAGACGGTCGTCACGGACGAGCAGGTGCGGGACGGCAAGCGCGCGTTCCAGCAGAACGGCCTCATGAACCACGGCTCCATCCTCGGCAACGGCGCCTACTTCGGCGAGGACTACACCGCCGACGCGCTCCAACTCAAGACCGAGCACATGCGGTCGTTCTACGCCGAGGAGCGCTACGGAACCGACTACGACGCGCTGAGTGTCGAGCGCCAGGCGGCCGTGAACGAGGCGGTCAAACAGGACCTCGACGGCGAGTACGACGGCGGCAGCATCGAGTACTCCGAAGCTGAACTGTACGCGCACGGGCAGGTCCGCGAGGAGTACGTCGACCGCTACCACGACGGCAGCCACGACCGCGGCGTCGCCGAGGAGATGATCGACTCCGAGGCCGACGCCCGCGAGTTCGCGGACTTCGCCATGTGGACGGCGTGGTTCTCCCACACCGACCGCCCCGGCAGCGACCACTCCTACACGAACGACTGGCCGTACGCGCCCGGTGCCGGCAACGACGCCACCGGCGCTGCGATGACGTGGAGCGTCGTCGCCATGGTGCTGCTCGTCGGGGCCGCCGGCTTCGGTATCTGGCTCTACCAGGCCGTCGAACTCCCCGAACCATCCACCGACGGCCTCTCCGTCCCCGAACCCGGCGACGTCAGCGTCTTCCCGAGTCAGCGCGCCGCCCTCCGCTTCATCCCGGTGGCCGCCGGCCTGTTCCTCGCACAGGTGCTGCTCGGCGGCCTGCTCGCGCACTTCTACATCGAGCGCGCCGGCTTCTTCGGCATCGAGGAGGTCTTCGGCGTTCACATCCTCCAGTTGGTGCCGTTCGCGATGGCGAAGACGTGGCACATCGACCTCGCCATCCTCTGGATCGCCGCGACCTGGCTCGGCGCGGGCCTCTTCCTCCCGCCCCTGCTCACGGGCCACGAGCCAGACCACCAGGCGCGGTACGTGAACTTCCTGCTGGGCGCCATCGCCGTCGTCACCGTCGGCGGCATGGCCGGCATCTGGCTCGGCTCCAACGGCTACCTCCCCGGTGACCTCTGGTGGCTGCTCGGCAACGAGGGCCTGGAGTACCTCGAAGTCGGGAAGGTCTGGCAGGCCGGCCTGCTCGCCGGCTTCGGTCTCTGGGCGGTGCTGTCCGTCCGCGGCCTCAAGCCCCTGCTCGACCGCGAACCACTCTACGGCCTCGCCCACATGATCCTGTACGCCGGCGGCTCCATCGCGCTGCTGTTCACGGCCGGCTTCCTGTTCACGCCGTCGACGAACATCGCCGTCACCGAGTTCTGGCGCTGGTGGGTCGTCCACATGTGGGTCGAGGGCGCCTTCGAGTTCTTCATCGTCGCCATCGTCGGCCTCACCCTCGTCTCCATGAACCTCCTCTCGCGGCGGAGCGCGGAGAAGGCGGTCATGCTGCAGGCCCTGCTCGTGATGGGGACGGGCGTCATCGGCGTCAGCCACCACTACTGGTGGGTCGGCCTCCCCGAGTTCTGGGTACCCATCGGGAGCGTGTTCTCCACGCTCGAACTCATCCCGCTGGTGTTCATCCTCTACGAGGCGCTGGGCCAGTACTCGGCGATGACCGACACCGGCGAGTTCCCGTACAAGCTCCCGTTCATGTTCATCGTCGCCAGCGGCGTCTGGAACTTCGTCGGCGCCGGCGTGCTCGGCTTCTTCATCAACCTCCCGCTCGTCAACTACTACGAGCACGGCACCTACCTCACCGTCGGCCACGCCCACGCCGCCATGTTCGGCGCGTTCGGTTTCCTCGCGCTCGGCATGGTCACGTACATGCTCCAGCTCGCCATCGAGCCCGAGCGCTGGGACGGCTCCTGGCTCCGGGCGGCGTTCTGGTGCTGGAACGCCGGGCTCGCGCTGATGGTGTTCGTCTCCGTGCTCCCCGTCGGCTTCATCCAGCTCGACGCCGCGTTCACGGAGAGCTACGCCGTCGCCCGCGGCGTCGAGTTCTACGCCCGGCCGCTCGTCCAGGACCTCTTCTGGGCGCGGCTCCCCGGTGACACCCTCATCATCCTCGGCACCACCATCTACGCCGCCGACCTCGTCCGGAAGCGCTTCGTTCTCCGGAGCGCCGAGGACGACCCCGACGTCGAGGACATGGCGGTCGCCGAAGGCGTCCTCTCCGACGACTGACGCTCCTGGCCCGAGACGGATTCGTTCGGTCGAAAGCGGCGAAAGAAGGAGTGTGTCAGCGGGGAACCGGACTACGGCCGCGGCGCCGTACCGGGGCCGGGCTGCGAGCCGCCCGTCTCCGGCATCGGCTCGCGGTCGCCGGTCACCAGGTAGTCGAGGAGGTTCCCGACGAGCACCTCGTTGTCGGCGACGGTCACCCAGTCGGGGTCGAGGATGGAGGCGTCGCCGAGCACCGCGAGGTTCCCGGAACGGGCGAGCACACCGTACTCGCTCGCGTCACGGGTCGTCGACAGCTCCGAGGACGCGGCCGTGCGCAGCAGCACGTCGCCGCCCGTGACGGGCGTCGCCTCGTGGACGACGACCTCACCGACGCCCGCCGTCAGGTCGCTGTCGGCCGACGGCGTCGCGTACACGTTCGCGTGGTTGTTCACGTTCTCGGTCATGTCGTAGAGGTAGCCGCTCCCGACGGTCAGCCCGTGCGGGGAGAGCGCCGGCGCGAACTCGGCGGTGGTCGCGCCGCCGCCCGTCGACATGGTGATGCCGAAAATCGACGCGCCGAGACTGGAGCCCTCGGGCTCGCCCGCCGCCAGCACGCGGCCGTCCGCGTCGAGGAACGCCTCGACGGAGTCGGCCTCGTTCGACGTGAACCGGTTGTCGGGCGCGAGGGAGACGAACGCGTCCGCACCGCGCAGCGTCGCGTTCAGCGCCTGTCCGCTCGGGCCGCGCTCGGGCTGGTAGAACCGGACCTCGTGGCCGTTCTCCGTGAGCGCGTTCACGAGCGGCCGTATCTGGACCTCGCCGAAGTCGTTGCCGTGGGCCTCGTCGATGACGACGACCTTCCCGCTCGTCGACGAGGAGAGGTCGATTTCGCCCTCCTCGGCGGGCTGGCTCGCGAGTTCGACCGAGCTGTGGCCGTCGACGGTCATCTCCTCGGCGGAGAACGAGTTACCGCCACCGGCGACCATGCCGCTGCCGACGATCGCGGCGGTGACCACGACTGCGATCAGCACGAACGCGCCGACGCGCGTAGCGATGTCAGCAGGACGCATTCATGATCACCTCCACGTCGGGCCCCACCTGGGGAGCGTACGCGAGATAGTCCTGCCCGCAGAGCCCGGGAGCGACCGGCTGCTGGGTCTCGGCGGAGCTGTCACCGTTCATGCCGAGCAGCGACAGTAGGCCGCCGCCGCCCGGATTGTGGTACGTGACCTGATAGCTGGAGACACCGGCGCGCTCGGCGGCGTCCTGAATGGCCGTGTCGAGGTCGCCGACGCTGTCGGCGAAGCCGAGTTCGACGGCGCGGTTGCCGGCGTAGATCTTCGCGCGGCCGACCGTCTCGCGGTCGACCTCGAGTTCCTCGCCGCGCTCGTCCATCACGACGCCGAGGAAGGACTCCCGCCAGGTCGCCGCGCGGGCCCGGGCGGCGTCAGCTGGGCCCGCCGTCCCCTTGTCGGGAGCGGACTGCCACTGCGAGGGCGCGCGCTCGTTCTCGGTGACCGTGCTGAGTACGCCGACGCTCCCGACGAGCGAGCCGGGCGTGACGTAGATCTGTTCGGTCGGGAGGACGGAGTAGTAGCCGCCGGATGCCGCGTAGCCGCGGACGCTCGCGACGACCGGTTTCTCTCGCGCGAGTCGCTTGACTGCGCGGTACTGTGCCTCGCTACCGGGAATCGAGCCGCCAGGGCTGGCGACCCGGAGCACCACCGCTTTCACGGAGTCGTTCCCGCGGAGCGACCGCAGCTCCTTGGCCGTCGTATCGGCTGTGCTACCGGTTATCGACATCGAGTCGAGCGTGACCACCGCGACCGTGTCCGATTGGCTGCCGGCGTCGGACTGCTGGAGGGCCACCCCGCCGACGCCGCCGACCACGGCGGCGAGGACGATGACGACCGTCCAGCTGGTCGCGAGTGTCTTCGCGTGTTCGTCTATTGGGTTCGTCATTGTGTGTTCGCGGACCGTCTGTCGGAGGACAGGACGGCGTCCGGCAGGGACCACTCGGCCACACAACTTAAAAGCGGAACCACGGTTGCAGGCGGTGCGAAGTCCGCCGGCGTCCGACGGTTTTAGGGGGCTTCGCTACTCGCCGCGAGCCATCGCGTAGAACTCGTCGTTCGGCCGCATGTCGGCGACCGACGCCAGCCGGTTCGAGAGGTTGAAGAACGCGACCACGGCGGTGATGTCCCAGACCTCCTCCCGCGAGAATCCCGCATCCAGGAGCACCTGGACGTCCTCGTCGGTGACTCTGCCCGGGGACTCGGTGATGTCGACCGCGAAGTCCAGCATCGCGCGGTGTTGCTCGGAGAGGTCGGCCTGCCGGTGGTTCGTCGCGAGCTGGTCGGCGAGCTTCGGTGCATCGGCGTACACCCGGCAGAGCGCGCCGTGAGCCACCACGCAGTAGAGGCAGTCGTTGACGCCCGAGACGGTGACGACGAGCATCTCGACTTCCTCGCGGGCGAGGCTGGTGTCCTCGACGAGCGCGTCGTGGTAGTCGAAGAACGCCCGGAAGTGACTGGGTTTGTACGCCAGCGCTGCGAACACGTTCGGCGTGAAGCCGGCGCGCTCGGTCTCCTCGTCGATGCGCTCCCGGAGGTCCTCGGGCAGGTCGTCGTGGTCGGGGACGGGGAACCGCCCCATCGCGTCGTCGTTCATGTCCTGACGGGTGGCTGCCGGCACCAAAGCCGTTGCCCCGACGCCGTCGTCTCTCCTCCTGTCCTCACCGAAGCCGGTCCGCGGCCGCGAGCCCGCTCTCGACGGCCGCGTGGACGCGCGCCTCCCCCGCGACCCAGTCGCCGGCGACGTGGAGACCCGCCGCCCTCGCGGCCTCGACTGGTTCCGACGCCACGGCCTCGTCGGCGAGTGCGTACCGCCAGCCGTGCGTGTCGGTCCAGTCGGGCTCCAGGAGGCGGTCGTCGTCCAGCAGGCCGGCCGCGTGCTCGGCCGCGACGCGCGTCTGCTCGCTCGCAGGGGTGTCGTAGTGCTCTCGCGACCAGTCCGGTGCCATCTGGACGACGAGCAGTGCCTCGCCGTCAGGGACGTGGCCGTCCTTGCAGGCCTCCCGCGACAGCCAGCCGACCGCGTGGGCGTCGTCGGTGTTCACGAGGGCGTACCACTCGCGGTCCAGTTCGAACGGGTAGTGCAGGACGGCGGTGACGATGCTCCGGTAGGCGACGTCGGCGGCCGCGTCCCGGAGCGCCTCGCGCCGGTCGTCGTCCCAGTCCGTCGCGGCGAGCAGGTCGGCGGTCTGGGGCGCCGGCGGCGTCAGCAGCACGTCGTCGAAGTCGCCGTACTGCTCCGCGTCGGTGTCGGTCAGCGTCCAGCCGCGCTCTGTCCGGGCGAGCGAGTCGATTCTCGTCTCCTGCCGAATGGTCGCGTCCGTCCGGGCGAACAGCCGCTTCGCGAGCTGGGTGAGACCGGTCTCCCACGTCCACTTCGGCTCGCTGCTGTCGCGGCCCGGCGCTATCTCGCCGTCGCCGTCGAACGTCCAGACCGGCTCCTCGATGTCGACGAGTCCGTCCTCGCCGAGTTCACGCACGAGGTCGCCGACCGGACCGTCGCCCGGCCGCACGTAGTTCGCGCCGTAGTCGTAGTGACAGCCGTCTCTGCGGCGGGTCGCCGCGCGGCCACAGACGCCCCGCGACTTCTCGAAGACGGTCACGTCGCGGCCGCTGTCGCGGAGGCGGTACGCGGCAGCCGCGCCGGCCGCACCGCCGCCGACGATTGCCAGCGAGTCCATACTGTCCCTTCGAGCGGAGCCGGGAAAAACACGACCGACGCGGGCGTCTGTGCCGTTTCGAGGCGTCGCGCGCTCAGGCGTCGTCCGGTCCGACGACCATCACAGGGACGTCGGCCTCGCGCTGCACGCGCGGCGCGACCGTGTCCGGGGCGACGAGGCGGTCGAAGCCGGTCGGCTTCGTCGAGCTCACGACGATGAGGTCGGCGTCGTGGACGTCGGCGTAGTCCAGAACCTCCTCGTGGCAGTGCCCGTACCGGAAGCGCTTGCGCACGTCGACGCCGAACGTCGCGCCCTGGTCCGCGACTGCCTCGACGGCGTCCTCGCCGGTGTCCTCCTCGCGCTCGACGACGACGTCCCAGTGGGTCGCGGTGTCGACGACGTACAGGGCGTCGACCGACGCGTCGTGTCGCGCCGCCAGCTGGACGGCCGTCTCCGCGGCGGCGTCGCCGGCGTCGCCGCCGTCTGTCACGACCAGCACGCGGTCGAACAGCGAACTGGGCGTCGCTGGCGCGGCTGCGTCGGTCGGGTCTACGTTCGTGGGTTGGGTGTTCGTGTGCGTCGACATCTGTCTCCTGCGCCGCGGGCGCGGCACGGTGTTCGATTCCGTATAGGGGCGCTCCACATATACAGTTTTTCGCGGACAACGACTATTATAATGAACTATCTGGTCCAAGGGAGGTACTATCGTACAGCCCTATATATAGGAATTGAAGAAATGCACACTTTGTTTCGGGACGGGCAGATGTGTGTCGGCCGATTCGGCCCGAACCCGATGGTTCGTCGGAGGAAGGAGGCGGATTCCTGGGATTCCGAAGTCGACGGGCTGCCCGGAGCACGAAGAGAAAACGGTATGGGGTAGTCCCGGCCATCATCGACCATGAAAGTACGCATCGGTGGCGGTGCGACCGACTCGGAGGCCGAAGCGGTCGCGGCCGCGCTCGCCGAACACGTCAGCGACGACGTGGAGGTGTACCTGGGAGACGCCGACGAGCCAGCTGCGGTCCATGAGGCGCCCGAGGACGCCGGCGACGCAGCCGGCGACGAGGCCGACGACCTCGGGCCGACCGAACGCGAGGAACTGCTCCGCGAGGAGATCGCGGACATCCTCGAAGGCGGCCCCGAGAAGTACAAGGAGCGACTCCCCGAGCAGGACAAGCTGTTCGTCCGGGACCGCCTCGACCTCTGGTTCGGCGAGGAGGGCGGCGACGGCGACGGCGACCTCCTGTTCGAGGACGGGAAGTTCGCGCATTTCGACGGCTGGCACCCGAACAGCCCGGACGTCGACGAGGCCGACGACGGCACCCGGCTGCCGGCTGACGGCCTCATCACGGGCGCCGCGGACTTCGACGGCCGCGACGTCCACTTCATGGCCAACGACTTCACGGTGAAAGCGGGGTCGATGGCCGAGCGCGGCGTCGAGAAGTTCCTCCGGATGCAGCAGCGCGCGCTCAAGACCGGCAAGCCCGTACTCTACCTGATGGACTCCTCCGGGGGTCGCATCGACCAGCAGTCCGGGTTCTTCGCGAACCGCGAGGGCATCGGGAAGTACTACTTCAACCACTCCCGACTCTCCGGGCGCGTCCCCCAGGTCTGCGTGCTCTACGGTCCCTGCATCGCCGGCGCCGCGTACACGCCCGTGTTCGCGGACTACACCATCATGGTCGAGGGGATGTCCGCGATGGCCATCGCCAGCCCCCGGATGGTCGAGATGGTCACCGGTGAGAAAATCGAGATGCAGGACCTCGGCGGCCCCCAGGTCCACGCCGAGCAGTCCGGCAGCGCCGACCTGGTCGCCCGCGACGAGGAACACGCCCGCGAACTCGTCGCGGACCTCGTCCAGTACCTCCCCGACAACAGCGACGAGAAGCCGCCGAGCCAGCCCTCGAAACCGCCGGCGAAGTCGCCCGAGGGCATCGACGGCCTCATCCCGGAGGCCCCGAACCGCGCCTACGACATGCACGACCTCATCGACCGCGTGGTCGACGAGGACTCGTTCTTCGAGCTCCGGCCCGAGTACGGCAAGGAGATTCTCACCGGGTACGCGCGCATCGACGGCCGCACCGTCGGCATCGTCGCGAACCAGCCCGCCCAGCGCGCCGGCGCCATCTTCCCGGACGCCGCCGAGAAGGCCGCGGAGTTCGTCTGGAAGTCGGACGCCTACAACGTCCCCCTCCTCTATCTCTGTGACACGCCCGGCTTCATGGCCGGGTCGCAGGTGGAGAAGGACGCCATCCTCGAGAAGGGCAAGAAGATGATCTACGCCACGAGCGAGGCCACCGTCCCGAAGCAGTCCGTGGTCGTCCGGAAGGCGTACGGCGCCGGCATCTACGCGATGTCCGGCCCGGCCTACGACCCCGAGTCCACCATCGCACTGCCGTCCGGTGAAATCGGTATCATGGGTCCCGAGGCAGCAATCAACGCGGTCTACGCGAACAAGCTCGACGCCATCGACGACCCCGAGGAGCGCAAGGCCCGCGAGCAGGAACTCCGCGAAGAGTACCGCGAGGACATCGACGTCCACCGGATGGCCAGCGAGACCGTCATCGACGAGATCGTGCCGCCGTCGGAGCTCCGCACCGAGCTCTCGAACCGCTTCGACTTCTACGAGGACGTGGAGAAGGACCGCCCGTCGAAGAAGCACGGCACCATCCTCTGAGGGCAGTCCCCCAGCAGTAGTTGCTGGCGCGGATTCTTCGTCCAGAGTAAGTTTCGGCAGTAGGACGGCTGCATCGATACGGAGGTCGGCCTATTTCCTGACCGCTGCCGGTCGTTCAGACGGCGGTCGCACGACCCAGAGGAGAATCGACACCACTCACGACCAACCCACCAGTACACAAACATAATTCAGAAATAGTTGAGAATCGTACTTTCGCGTGTGTTGCAACCAATTACCGCGGTAGCGGCTAGCACAGGAGTAACAGCCGGTGGCCCCGAATGAACGGCATCGACGGCGGTGTCGCGTTGGTCTCGGGGGCGTCCTCCGGCATCGGCCGCGCGACTGCAAAGCGGTTCGCGGAAGAGGGCGCGAGCGTCGTCGCAGCCGACATCGACGCGGAGGGCGGCGAGGAGACTATCTCGCAGATCGAATCTGACGGCGGCGAAGCGACATTCGTCGAGGTCGACGTGACCGACGAGAACGACCTCGCTGCGGCGGTCGAGACGGCCGTCGATACGTACGGCGGCCTCGACTTCGCGTTCAACAACGCAGGTATCGAGGGCGACCAGGTCGGCTTCTCCGAACAGGACGACGCGAACTGGAACCAGGTCCTCGACATCAACCTCAGCGGCGTGTTCTACGCGATGCGCGAAGAGATTCCGGCCATGCTGGAGAGCGGCGGCGGCGCCATCGTGAACACGTCCTCGATCGCTGGCATCCTCGGCTTCCCCAATCTGAGCCCGTACGTCGCCAGCAAACACGGCGTCGTCGGGTTGACGAGGACGGCGGCCGTCGAATTCAGCGACGAAGGCCTCCGGGTGAACGCGGTGCTGCCGGGCGTCATCGACACACCCATGGTCGCCCGAGCGGGCGAAGAGGACTCCGAATCGATGGACGCGACGATTGCCGGAATCCCCGCCAGCCGGCTCGGTCAGCCCGAAGAGATCGCTTCCGCAGTCGTCTGGCTGTGTTCCGAGGACGCGTCGTACGTGACCGGACAGCCACTCCCCGTCGACGGTGGCTACTCGGTCCAGTAACGCCACGCCGGAATCGGGGCCGCCCCCGATTCTCACGGGCCAGCGGCGAACCAGAACTCATCCGCCCTCGGTCGGCCCAGTCTCTCTCACACCCGCGGTACCGTTTTGTCGCCGCTCGCACTCGACTCGAACATGGACTCGACCGACAGCGTGGCCGTCGTGACCGGTGCCTCCTCCGGCATCGGGGAGGCGACAGCCCGCAAACTCGCCGCTGTGGGATACCGCGTGGTTCTCGCGGCGCGCCGGGAGGACCGACTCGAATCGCTCGCCGCGGACATCGAGGGCGACGGCGGCGAGGCGCTCGTCGTGCCGACGGACGTCAGCGACGAGGGTGACGCCGAGGCGCTCGTCGACGACACCGTCGAGGAGTTCGGCGGCCTCGACGTGCTCGTGAACAACGCCGGTCTCGCCCGGGGCGCGCCGGTGGCGGAGGCGGACCTGGACGACCTGAAAGCGAACGTCCGGGTGAACCTGGAGGGCGTGATGAACGTCACCCACGCCGCGCTCCCGGTGCTCCTCGAGGACGACGGCGGCGACGTCGTCACCGTCTCGTCGCTGAGCGCGCGCTTCCCCCAGGAGGGCGGCAGCGGCTACACCGCGTCGAAGTTCGGCGTGAACGGGTTCTGTCGGTCGCTCCGTAAGGAACTCTCCGAGGACCCCGTGCGCGTGACCATTCTGATGCCCGGTCCCGTGAAGACGGAGCTCAACGACTGGAAGCACTGGGAGGGCCGCGCGATGGACCCGAGCGACGTCGCCGAGACGGTCGAGTTCGTCGTCTCCCGGCCGGACCACGTGGAGATTCCGAGCCTCAGCGTCAACACGACGGACAAGCTCGACTGACCACCTGGCAGGCCGCTGCCAGCCCGCTACGCTTCTCGGAGCGCGTCGACGAGCACCGCCAGTGCCAGGCCCGTGAGTCCAACGTCTCGTGCGACCACGTCCCCGAACTGCCCCGTCGTGGCCCAGACGATTGCGAGGTACCCGGTGGTCGCGGCGAGCGAGACGGCCGCGACGAGCGCCGCGAACGCCGTCCAGCGGTCCGCGAGCAGGAGCGCGGCGAAGCCGAGTTCGAGGTAGCCGTTCGCCAGCATGAACGTCGTCGGAGAGACGACCAGCCACGGCGCCAGCCAGCCCGTGACGTAGACGGTCCAGCCCTGGGGGTCCAGGAGTTTGTGCGCGCCCGCCGCGACCAGCATCAGTCCCAGCCCCCACCGGGCGAGCGTGGCCGGAGACGGCCCACCCGCTGCGAGGCTGGTCGCGCGCTCGCCGAGCGCGTCCACGCGGTCGCCGGCGGTCACGGCTGCTCAGTCCTCGGTCTCGGCGTGCTCGCGCTTGAGCGAGAGCACTGTGCGGTCGAACTCGCAGACGAGCGGTTCGTCTTCGCGGTTCACGGCGAATACCTCGACGTGGAATGTGACGACGCCGCGCTCGCCGTCGCTCGTCTCGCGCTTGTCCGTGACCGTCGACTGCACGCGGATGGTGTCGCCGTGGAAGACCGGCGCGGGGTGTTCGACGTCGTCGTAGGAGAGGTTCGCGACGATGGTGCCGTCCGTCGTCTCGGGGATAGTGATGCCGACGGCCAGACTCATCGTGTAGAGGCCGTTGACGATGCGCTCGCCGAACTGGGTGTCTTCGGCGAAGTCGGCGTCGAGGTGCAGCGGCTGCTGGTTCATCGTCGCGTCGCAGAAGTCCTGATTGTCCGACTCCGAGATGGTGCGGCGTTTGTCGTGTTCGATGGTCTCGCCGACCTCGAAGCCCTCGTAGTAGCGGCCCGTCATGACCGGGTGGTGGACGCCGGGAATCAAAGTCGCTCCGGAAACGTACAAGGCCGGGGGCGTCCACCCTCCGGTATGGTCCGACGCAGCGTGCTGTTCTCGCCCGGCGACCAGCCCAGTTTGATGCGGAAGGCCCCGAGCGCGGGGGCGGACGTCGTGGTCTTCGACCTCGAAGACGCCGTCGCGCCCGGACGGAAAGACGAGGCCCGGGAGGCGGTCAGCGAGGTTCTGTCCGACCCCGACTTCGACCCGGACTGCGAGGTCTGCGTGCGCGTGAACCCCGTCGGCTCCGGGGCTGGTGCGGACGTCGAGTCGGTGCTCGCTGGCGGGAGCGCGGCCAACGCCGTGATGCTCCCGAAGGCCACCGACAGCGAGGACGTGGAGACGCTCGGCAGACTGCTCGCCGAAGAGGACGCCGAAGCGCCCGTGTTCGCGCTCGTGGAGTCTGCGGAGGGCGTGCTGAACGCCCAGGAGATCGCGGTCGCGGGGCCGACGGACGCGCTCGTGTTCGGCGCCGAGGACCTCTCGGCGGACATCGGCGCGACCAGGACCGACGAGGGGACGGAAGTCCTGCACGCGCGCGAACACGTCGTGCTCGCGGCGAGCGCGGCGGGCGTGGACGCCATCGACACCGTCTACACGGACATCGAGGACACCGAGGGGCTGGCCGAGGAGACGCGGTTCGCGGCCGGCCTGGGCTTCGACGGGAAGATGGCCATCCACCCCGCGCAGGTCGACCCGATCAACGACGCGTACACGCCGGCGGCCGAGGACGTCGAGTGGGCCGAGCGCGTGCTGGCGGCCAAAGAGCAGGCCGACGAGGACGACAGGGGCGTATTCCGGGTGGACGGCGAGATGGTTGACGCGCCGCTGGTCGCGCAGGCCGAGCGCGTCCTCGAACGGGCGCGGGCCGCAGAACCATAATATCTCTTAAATTTCCCACTATCGTACACCTTCCGCCATCCTTATTCGTCGGCTGGTGGTCGGCTCTAGTAATGCCGGAAGCTAACCCATTCGAGAGCCTGCAGGAACAGATCGGGGACGCCGGGGAGTTCCTCGACGTCGGCGACGACGTGCTCGAACGCCTCAAGAACCCCGAACGCGTCCTCGAGACGACGCTCTCCGTCGAGATGGACGACGCTACCATCGAGACGTTCACGGCCTTCCGGTCGCAGTTCAACGGCGACCGCGGCCCCTACAAGGGCGGTATCCGCTACCACCCGGGCGTCACCCGCGACGAGGTGAAGGCGCTCTCGGGGTGGATGGTGTACAAGACGGCGGTCGTCGACATCCCGTACGGCGGCGGGAAGGGCGGCATCGTCATCGACCCCAGCGACTACTCCGAGGACGAACTAGAGCGCATCACGCGAGCGTTCGCGACCGAACTCCGGCCGTTCATCGGCGAGGACAAGGACATCCCCGCGCCCGACGTGAACACGGGCCAGCAGGAGATGAACTGGATCAAAGACACCTACGAGACCCTCGAGAACACCACCGCGCCCGGCGTCATCACGGGGAAGGCCCTGGAGAACGGCGGGAGCCGGGGTCGCGTGGAGGCGACCGGTCGCTCGACGATGTTCGCCGCCCGCGAGATCTTCGACTACCTCGACCGTGACCTGGAGGGCGCGAGCGTCGCCGTTCAGGGCTACGGGAACGCCGGCTCCGTCGCCGCGAAACTCATCGAGGACCAGGGCGCCGACGTCGTCGCCGTCTCCGACTCCTCGGGCGCCATCTACAACGCCGACGGCTTCGACACCCGCGCCGCCAAGGAGTTCAAGACCGAGACCGGCAGCGTCACCGGCTACGACGCCGCCACCGAGGAGTTCTCGAACGACGACCTGCTCACGCTCGACGTCGACCTCCTCGTCCCGGCTGCCCTCGAGAACGCCATCGACGAGGGACTCGCCCACGACGTGGAAGCCGACGTGGTCGTCGAGGCCGCCAACGGCCCGCTGACGCCCGACGCCGACGACGTCCTCACGGAGCGCGGCGTCACCGTCGTCCCGGACATCCTCGCGAACGCCGGCGGTGTCACCGTCTCGTACTTCGAGTGGGTGCAGAACCGCCAGCGCTTCCAGTGGACCGAGGAGCGCGTCAACGAGGAACTGGAGGCCGTAATCACCGACGCCTTCGACGCGATGACCGCCGCTCACGAGGACGCCGGCACACCGAACCTCCGTACCGCCGCCTACGTCGTCGCCGTCCAGCGCGTCGTCGACGCCTACGAGGGCAGCGGCTCTTGGCCGTAAGCCGGGCTTTCCGCGGCGACGGGGCACCGGCGCCCGCGCTCGACGCCGCGCTCTGACCGCCCGCACTACGCCCGATTCTCTAGTATCTGCCTGTCGACGGCCGTAATTTTCGTTAGTGGACGACTGCCCAGCTACGAGACCTATAACAATGACTGCCGGACCGCTTGTGGACGACCATGACTGGACAGTCGTCCAGCAGGGAACCCAGGGTCGAGCACGGAGGGTACACAATTCGGCCCTACGAAACCGGGGACGCGGACGGCGTACGTGCGCTCTTCGAGACCGTATGGGGGAGCGACCGGAGCACCGAGTGGGTGGCGTACCGCTACGAGACGACCCCGTACCTCGACGGACCGGCGATGATCGTCGCCGAGTGGGACGGCGAGGTAGTCGGCGCGCGGCCGTTCCTGGGGTTACCGGTCCAGGCCGGGGGCGTAGACGCGACCGCCGTCTACCTCGGGAACGTCATGGTCCACCCCGAGCACCGGCGGCAGGGCCTGTTCACACAGATGACCACCCTGGCGACGGACGCCTACGCGGACAGCGACGCGTCGTTCTTCTTCAACTTCGCGAACGAGCAATCGGCGCCGGGCTACCGGAACCTGGGCTTCGAGCCAGTCGGGGCCGGCCCCGAGAAGCGCCTGCGAATCCAGCGACCCGGCCAGGTCGTCCTCGACCGGACGTCGCTGCCGTTCGGCCGCCGCCTCGCCGACCTCCTCGACGACGCGGTGGCCGCCGTCCGCTCCCACCGACGCCACGACCGAGTGTCGGACCTGTGGCGCGTCGAACGCGAGCCCGGCGTCGCGGCCGCCCTGCTCGCTCGACTCTACGACGACGCCGACCACCCCTCGGCGATACACACGCGCCGCGAGGAGACGCTCTACCGGTGGCTCGGCAACGGCCCGTACTGGCAGTACGAGACGTACGTCGCGTCGACCGGTGACGCGCCCGCCGCCGCGATTCTGGTGCGCCGGCACTCGGAGCGCCGGGACCGCGACGCCTGGGTCGTCGACGTCGTCCCGCCCTGCTCCCGGAACCACCAGGACGCCTACAGGGCGCTGCTGGACGCGGTGCTCGCCGACTACTCGGAGTCGCCCGTCGTCTCCACGACCGGCCCGATCGTCCACGAGCGACTGCTCCCCGAGGCGACGCTGCGAGAGTTCGGCTTCCTCTCGTCGACGCTACCGGGGCTCGCCCAGACAGTCGGCCTGGAGAACACCATGTTCTTCTACCCGCTCGGGGAGTCGACGAAGGCGCTCTCGCTGGGCGGTCTCGACCTGCGGGACCCGGAGAACTGGGCGGTGGAAGTCAGCTAGTCGAACGGTCGTGACGGCGAGACGTCTCGCTACAGGTAGCCTTCGGCCGCGAGACGGTCGACCGCTTCCTCCAGCCGTTCGGTGCTCGCCGCGTACGAGAGCCGCGCGTAGCCGGGTGCGCCGAACGCCGACCCCGGGACGGTGGCGACGTGGGCGTCCTTCAGGGCGTCCTGGCACCACTCCTGGTCGTCGTCGGCGACGGGGAGCATCAGGTAGAACGCGCCGTCGGGCACCGAGACGTCCTTGCCGTGCTCGCCGAACAGTTCGACGAGGCGGTCGCGCCGCGACTCGAAGGCGTCGACCATCTCGTCGACGGCGTCCTCGGTGTTCCGGAGCGCGTCGACGCCCGCGCGCTGCACGAAGTTCGCGGCCGACGAGACCGAGTGCGAGTGGACCTTCCCGGCCTGCGAGACGACTTCTTCGGGGGCGGCGAGGTAGCCGAGGCGCCACCCGGTCATCGAGTACGCTTTCGAGAAGCCGTTGACTGTCACCGTGCGCTCGAACATGCCGTCGAGGCCAGCGAGACTGACGTGCTCGGGACCGTAGTTGATGTGCTGGTAGATCTCGTCCGAGATGACGGTGACGTCGTGGTCCACGGCGAGGTCGCGGACGCCCTCCATCGCCGCCCGCGAGTAGACCGCGCCCGTGGGGTTGCTCGGCGAGTTCACGACCAGCAGCTCGGTGTCGTCCGAGACCGCGTCCGCGAGGTCGTCGAGCGCGGGCTCGAGCTGGAAGTCGTGGGGCGCGAGGTCGACGCGTTCGAGGTCGCCGCCCGCGAGCTTCGCCATCGCCTCGTAGGACACCCACGCCGGGTCCAGCAGGACGACCTCGTCGCCCTCGTCGACGACGGTCTGGAACGTCTCGTAGAGCGCCTGCTTCGCGCCCGGCGTCACGATGACGTTCTCCCGGCCGTAGTCGAGGCCGTCGCCCTGGAGCTTCTCCGCGATAGCGTCCCGGAGTTCGGGGACGCCGTTCGACGGCGCGTAGCCCGTGTGTCCGGCGTCCATCGCGTCCTTCCCCGCCTGCACGATGTTCTCGGGCGTGGCGAAGTCGGGTTCGCCCACCGAGAGGTCGACGACGTCCACGCCGTCGGCTTCCAGTTCGCTCGCGAGGTTGCTCACCGCGAGGGTCGCACTCGGTTCGACGCTGGTGACTCTGTTGCTGAATTTCATATTAAAGTGCCTCCGCGAGACCGACCGCGCTCTCGACTGCATCTGCGCCCTTCTGTACGCGCTCCCGGGCCTCCGCGCCTGACATCCCCGGCCCCGACACGCCGAACGTCACGGGCGTGTCGCGGTCGAGGCTCACGTCCGTGAGCTTCTCGGCCGCGGCGCTCGCGATGACCTGGTCGTGGTCCGTGTCGCCGGTGACGATGGCGCCGACGACAGCGACGGCGTCCACGTCCTCGCGTCGCGCCAGCCGGTCGGCGGCCAGCGGCGAGTCGTACGCCCCCGGTACGTGGGTCGTCTCCACGAGTTCCGCGCCCGCGTCGGCAGCCGCCTCCCGCGCTGCGGCCTCCATCTGTTCGGTGACGCTGCGGTTGAACTCCGCAACGACGAGCCCGAGCCGTGTCATACTCGAACCGTCGCCGGGCCGCGACTAATGCCTACCGCTCCCGCAGCGTGACACGGAAAACTTGTATGGTGGCCGTCCCGTTGAGCGAACGATATGGACTCGTCGGGTCGCCGCCGTGCCGCCGCCGCTTCTCTCGCCGCCGTCGTCGCCGTCGCCCTCGCCGTCCGGTTCGTCGGGCTCGGAGACCGCGTCTTCCACTGGGACGAGGCCCGCGTCGGCTACTGGATTCTCCAGTACCAGACGACCGGCGACTGGGAGTACCGCGCCATCGTCCACGGGCCGTTCCTCTTCCACGTGAACGAGTTCCTCTTCGGTGTGCTCGGCGACTCGAATACCGTCGCGCGGGCGCCCGTCGCGCTCGTCGGCGGACTGCTCCCCGGGGTCGCGTGGCTGTTCCGGTCCCGACTCGACGACGTCGAGGTCGTCGCGCTCGCCGGCCTGCTCGCGCTCAACCCCGTGCTCGTCTACTACTCGCGGTTCATGCGTAACGACGTGCTCGTCGCGGCGTTCGCACTCGCCGCACTCGGGTTCGCCGTGCGCGCCATCGACACGGGACGCGGCCGGAATCTGGTCGCCGCCGGCGCGGTGCTCGCGCTCGCGTTCACGACGAAGGAGAACGCGCTCGTCTACGTCGGCATGTTCGTCGGCGCGACGGCGCTGCTGTTCGACGCCCGGCTGTTCACCGCCCGCGAGCGCGGCGAGTCGTGGCGGTCGACGGCCCGCGACCACGCCTCGCGGACCGCCCGCGGGCTCTGGGCCTGGCGACGCTCGCTGGTCGGCGCGGCGGCCGCCTTCCTCCTGATATTCGTCGTCTTCTACGCGCCTCGACCGGCGTTCTACCAGGCGTTCTCGAATCCGTCGAAACTCCCGGGCGCGCTCGCCGCGGGCACGGTCGGGGCGGTCGAAGAACTCTGGGGTGTCTGGGGGGTCAGTGGGTCGGCGAGCCGCGATCACAGCTACGTCGCCTTCCTCTCGGACGCCGTGGAGACGATGGGGTCGACGGCGCTCGTCGTCTCGATTGCGGGCGTCCTGGGCTTCCTCGCGGAGCGCTACGTCGCCGACGAACCCCGGGACCTCGTGCTGTTCGCTGGCTACTGGGCGTTCGCGTCCGTCGTCGTCTACCCGGTCATCACCGACATCTCGGGCGTCTGGTCGGTGACCCACGCCGTCGTGCCGCTGGCGATTCCGGCGGCGGTCGGCATCGGGATGGTCGTCCACGTCGGTCGGCGGTCGCTCGAATCCGACGACAAGGCCGGGGTCGCGCTCGCCGCCCTCGTCGTGCTCGCGCTCGTCGCCCAGATGGGCGTCGTCACCGCCGAGACGTCGTTCGTGATGCCCCAGGAGGAGGAGAACGACCTCGTGCAGTTCGGCCAGCCCGGTAGCGACATGAGCGACACGCTCGCGACCGTCGAGTCCGTCACGAGCGCCCACGGCGGCGACCCCGACGTGGTGTTCTTCGGCGACCACTTCCACGTCTCGAAGGACATCGACCCGAGCGACCCGGCGAGCGTCGCGAACACGAACTGGTTCAACAGACTGCCGCTGAACTGGTACCTCGAGCGCGGCGACGCCGCGGTGGCGTCGACCCAGACGGAGGGCGCGCTCACCGAGTGCACGACGGGTGCCGAGGACGGCGGCCCCGCACTCTGCGACGCCCCGGTCGTCATCATGCGAGTCGACCACTACGCGGACCTCGCGCCGTCGCTGACCGAGCGCGGCTACGAGAGCCGGACGTACGAACTCACGTCCACGAACACCATCATCGTCGTCTTCGTGGACTCGGACGCCGCGGGCTACGAACCGCTCTGAGGCCCCGCTCCGAGTGTCCGACCGCAAAGTACGGCACGTTCGTGGATACTTGGCGACCCCGTTCGGCAATTCTTATGCAGGAGTAGGCGGAAGGCGAAGGTGATGGAACGCGTCCCCGGAGCCACCGTCGGCGTCGTCGGCGGCGGCCAACTCGGCCGGATGCTCGCCGAGGCCGCCAGCCCGCTCGGCGTCGACGTGGTCGCACTCGACCCGACTCCCGACTGTCCGGCCGTCCCGCCGGCCACCGACCAGGTCGTCGCCAACTTCGACGACCAGGGTGCCGTCCGGGACCTCGCCGAGCGCGCGGACGTGCTCACCTACGAGATCGAACTCGCCGACCCCGACGCCCTCGACGCGGTCGCCGACGAGTTCGACGTCGAGGTCCACCCGACGCCCGAGACGCTCCGGACGATACAGGACAAGCTCGTCCAGAACCGGGCGCTGGCCGACGCCGGCGTCCCGGTCCCCGACTTCGAGGCTGTCGACGGCGCCGACGACCTCCGCGCAGCCTTCGACTCCCTGGGCAGCCCCCTGATGCTGAAGCGCCGCACCGGCGGCTACGACGGCCGCGGGAACGCCCCCGCCGCGTCGGTCGCCGAGGCCCGCGAGGAGTTCGGCGACCTCGACGGCTTCGTCGCCGAGGAACTCGTCGACTTCGAGCGCGAACTCTCGGTCATCGCCGCCCGCGGCGACGGCGAGACGGCGACCTTCCCCGTCGCCGAGAACGTCCACGAGGCCGAAGTCCTCCGCGAGTCCGTCGTCCCGGCTCGCACGAGCGAGGCTGTCCGGGAGCGGTCGACGGCGGTCGCTGAGGATGTGCTCGGCGCGCTCGACGGGAGAGGAGTGTTCGGTGTAGAACTGTTCGAGGTCGACGGAGCGGTGCTCGTGAACGAGATTGCTCCGCGGCCGCACAACTCCGGCCACTACACCATCGAGGGCTGTCACACGTCACAGTTCGAGCAGTACGCTCGCGCCGTTCTCGGGCTCCCCCTCGGCGACACGACGCTGCGCGACCCGGCCGTGATGGCGAACGTCCTCGGGGCGCCCGACGCGGAGACGCGTCCCGCGGTCCTCGACGGCGTCCCGGAGATTCTCGAAGACGACCGGCTGGCCTTCCACTGGTACGGCAAGCGGGAGGTCCGGCCGCTCCGGAAACTCGGCCACGTCACCGCCGTCGGCGACGACCGCGAAACGCTCCTCGCCCGGGCGAGAAACGCGCGGGACGCGCTCTCGTTCCAGCAGGGAACAGAGACAGCGAGCGAACGAGCAGACCACACCACCCAATCATGACCACTGTAGCCGACCTCGTCGACCTGTTCGAAGCGGAGGCAGCGCGCGACCGACCCAGCGAGCAGACCCCGGACGTGGGCGTCATCATGGGCAGCGACTCCGACCTCGACGTGATGGCGGGCGCCCACGACGCCCTCACCGACCTCGGCTTCACCGAGGTCACGGACTACGACGACGCGCCCTCGGGGTACTCCTTCGAGTCCTGGGTCGTCTCCGCCCACCGGACGCCCGACCTCATGTACGCCTACGCCGAGACTGCCGTCGACCGAGGCCTCGACGTCGTCATCGCAGGCGCCGGCGGGAAGTCAGCGGACCTCCCGAACATGACGGCGTCCCTGGCGTACCCGCTACCCGTTATCGGCGTCCCCGTCCAGGAGAAGTCCGTCGACTCCGTCATCGGCATGCCGACTGGCGCGCCTCTGACGGCCGTCGACGCCGGCAAGTCCTACAACGCCGGGCTCTCCGCCGCCCAGTTCCTCGCCACCGACGACCCCGACCTCGCCGACCGTCTCCGCGACCTCCACGCGGAGCGACGCGACGGCGTCGCTGACGTCTCGGCCGCCCTGCACGACCGCGGAACCAAACGCTTCCGTGCGGACCGCGACTGACGACCAGCGCGCGCCCGCTTCCGCGAGGGGGCTTGAAACCCCAGAGAACCCGCTTCTCCGCCCGTAAGGGCATAAATCAACGTTTATGAGTGTGCGGTTCGAACCACCGTCCGTCACGGAGATAATCCTATGAATCCATGGATAGCCATCGGGGCGCTGGCGCTCGTATCTGTCCTCATCCCGGCCGGGATGCTCGGCGTCTCGGCACTGATACGGCCCAGTGTACCCGAGCAGGGAAAACGAGCCACGTACGAGAGCGGCGAGGTGCCGACGGGGGACGCGCGCCTCCAGTTCAACACGCAGTACTACATGGTCGCGCTGCTGTTCCTCGTCTTCGACATCGAGACCGTTCTCATCTTCCCGTGGACCGTCATCTACCGCGACGCGCTCGCGATGGAAGGCGTCGGCCTCGTCGAGGTGCTCGCGCCGATGCTCGTCTTCATCGGCATCCTCGTCGTCGGCCTCGCCTGGGCCTGGCGCAAGGGCGTCGTCCAGTGGATGCGGACCCCGGCACACGAACGGAGGACCACACATGAGTAGTGACCAACCAAGAGACAGTATCACCGGATCGAGCGACCCGCTGACGGCGACTCGCGACGCCCGAATGGGCGAGGGTGTCGACGACCGCTTCAACTCGCGGCTTCGCGAGGCGTTCGGCTCCACCCCGTTCATTCTCACCAAGTTCGACAAGTTCATGAACTGGGTGCGGGGGTCGAGCATGTTCATGCTGCAGTTCGGTATCGCGTGCTGCAGCATCGAGATGATGCACACCTATTCGGTCAAGCACGACCTCGACCGATTCCACGCCGGTGTCCCGCGCGCGTCGCCGCGGCAGGCCGACGTGATCATCGTCCCGGGCACCATCGTCTCGAAGTTCGCGCCGCGCATGAAGCGCGTCTACGACCAGATGCCCGAACCGAAGTTCGTCGTCGGCATGGGCAACTGCACGGCCTCCGGCGGCCCATTCCAGGAGGGGTACAACGTCCTGAAGGGCGCCGAGGAGGTCATCCCGGTCGACATCCACATCCCGGGCTGCCCGCCGCGCCCCGAGGCGCTCGTCTACGGTGTCGCGAAGCTTCAGGAGCGCATCGCCAACGGCGAGTCGTCGCCGGTTACGGTCAAGCCCTACGAGCTCGAGCAGTTCGGTGATCTCGACCGCGACGAGCTCGTCGAGAAGATGGCCGAGGACATCGACGAGGAGACGCTCGTCATGCGGTACAACTGGGCTGATTCACCATGAGCACGCAGAAAGAAGAGCCGGAGACTCCGGCCACGGTCGAGGAGGGCGTCGACGTCTCGGAGATCGAGGCGCTCATCGGGGAGCACGTCGTCGACCGCGAGGACCACGTGAACGCGCCCGGGTTCGTCATCCGGGCCGACGCCGTTCAGGACGTCCTCCGCGCTCTCAAGGAGGAAGCGGGCTTCGACCACCTCTCCTGTCTCACCGCCGAAGAGCACGAGGACCGCTTCGAGAGCATCTACCACCTGCGGAAGTACGACGAACCGACCCAGGAACTCTCGGTCATCGTGCCGACGAGCCGCGAGGAACCGATCAGCGAGTCCGCCGAACCAGTGTTCCGGACGGCGGACTGGCACGAACGGGAGGCGTTCGACCTCGTCGGCGTCGAGTACGACGACCACCCGAACCTCGAACGCATCCTGCTGCCGGACACCTGGAACGGCCACCCGCTGGGGCGGGACTACAACCAGGACAAACCCCAGATTGTCACGTTCGAGGAGAACAAGAACCCCCTGGAGGACGACCACCGGGCCGCCGGTGACTCGGACACGATGTTCCTCAACATCGGCCCTCACCACCCGGCCACGCACGGCGTCCTCCACGTGGAGACGGTCCTCGACGGCGAGCAGGTCGCTGACGTCAACCCCGACATCGGCTACCTCCACCGCTGCGAGGAGCAGATGGCCCAGAACGGCACGTACCGCCACCAGATCATGCCGTACCCCGACCGCTGGGACTACGGCCCCGGTGGCATCCTCAACGAGTGGTCGTACGCTCGCGCCGCAGAGGACCTCGCCGACATCGACGTCCCCGAGTACGCGCAAGTGCTGCGGACGATGGGCGCGGAGCTCTGCCGCATCGCTGCTCACATGCTCGCGCTCGGAACGTTCTGCCTGGACATCTACGGCGACTTCACCGCCATCTTCATGTACGCGATGCGGGACCGCGAAGTCGTCCAGAACCTCCTCGAAGACCTCACCGGCCAGCGGATGATGTTCAACTACCTCCGCCTGGGCGGCGTCGTCTGGGACGTCCCGGAGCCCCGCGAGGAGTACTTCGAGAACGTGCGGGACTTCCTCGACGAACTCCCGGAGCGCCTCGACGAGTACCACGACCTCATCACGAGCAACGAGATCTTCCAGGCTCGGACCGTCGACACCGGCTACCTCGACCCGGAGACCGCGAAGAACTACGGCGTCACGGGTCCGGTCGCTCGCGCGTCCGGTATCGACTACGACGTCCGTCGCGACGACCCCTACGGCTACTACGAGGAGCTCGACTGGGACGTCGTCACGGACGACGGTGGCGACAACTACTCGCGACTGCTCGTGCGCATGCGCGAGGTCGAACAGTCCGCCCGCATCATCGAGCAGTGCGTCGACCTGCTGGAGGACTGGCCGGAGGACGAGCGGAACATCCAGTCGAACGTCCCGCGCACCCTCAAGCCGGAGCCCGGCAAGGAAGTCTACCGCACCGTCGAGGGCGCGAAGGGCGAACTCGGCATCTACATCCGCGCCGACGGTACGGACAAGCCCGGACGCTTCAAGATCCGTAGTCCGTGCTTCTGCAACCTCTCGGCGCTCGAGGAGATGTCGACCGGCGAGTACATTCCGGACCTCGTCGCGACGCTCGGCAGCCTCGACGTGATTCTCGGGGAGGTGGACCGATAGATGACCGAGACACCGCTGCCCGACACCATCGCGGACCTGCTCGGCGTCGGCGGCTTCCTCGGCGAAGCCATCTCGATGCTGCTGGCGGCAGCCATCGTCGGCACCATCATGCTGACGATGACCGCGTTCGCGGGCCCGTGGGCGAAGCGGAAGATCACGGCGTCGTTCACGGACCGTATTTCCGTCAACCGCATCGGTCCGTGGGGCCTCGGCACCATCATCGTCGACGCCGTCCGCCTGCTCTCGAAGGAGCTCATCATCCCGGAGAACGTCGACCGCCCCGCCTACGACCTCGCACCCATCGTGCTCGCGGGGTCCGCGATTCTCGCGTTCGCCGTCATCCCGATGGGCAACGGCATCCACCTCGCCGACCCCGAGGTCGGCCTGGTGTTCGTGTTCGCCATCGCGTCCATCGCGAGCCTCGGTCTGCTCATGGGCGGCTACTCGTCGAACAACAAGTACAGCCTGCTCGGCGGCCTGCGCGCCGTCGCACAGAACATCGCGTACGAGATTCCGCTCGTCCTCACGGCGGCCTCCGTGGTGCTGTTCACGGGGAGCCTCCAGATGAGCGAGATCGTCGCTATCCAGCAGAACACCACGCTCGCGACCATCGCCGGCGTCCGCATCCCGGCGTGGTTCGCGTTCGTGAACCCGTTCGCGTTCGTGCTGTTCCTGGTCGCGAACCTCGCCGAAGTCGGTCGTAACCCCTTCGACACGCCGGAGGCACCGACCGAGATCGTCGCTGGCTACCAGACCGAGTACTCGTCGGCGTACTTCGTGCTATTCTACCTCGGCGAGTTCGTTCACATCTTCCTGGGCGGCGCGATCATCGCCACGCTGTTCCTCGGCGGTCCCGGCGGGCCGTTCCTGCCAGGGTTCGTCTGGTTCACGATCAAGATCTGGGCGGTGTACATCTTCACTCAGTGGTGCCGCTCGGCGATTCCGCGCGTGCGCATCGACCAGCTCATCGGCATCGGCTGGAAGGGGATGCTGGTGCTGTCGTTCGCGAACCTCGTGCTCACCGCGGCCATCCTCGGAGTGACTGGACTATGATCGGCGTACTCAAATCGATGGCAACGACCATGAAACACGCACTCGACGGCAACACGTTCACCGTCGAGTACCCCGAGGAGACGCCGGAAGTGTCGGCGCGCTTCCGGGGCATCCACAAGTTCAGCCAGGAGCGCTGCATCTGGTGTCGGCAGTGCGAGAACGTCTGTCCGAACGACACCATCCAGATCGTCACGGACAAGCAGCGCAACGGCGAGCAGTACAACCTCCACGTCGGCCAGTGCATCTACTGCCGGCTCTGCGAGGAGGTCTGCCCCGTCGACGCGATCCTGCTCACCCAGAACTTCGAGTTCACGGGGGACACGAAACACGACCTCGTGTTCAACAAGGAGCAGTTGAAGAACGTACCGTGGTACAAGGACATCGACCCGCTCGCCTCCCGCGAACCCGACCGCGGCGCCTGGATCGGCGAAGGCGAAGGCGAGGTCGACTACCAGTAGAGCGTCTCGAAACCTACAAAGGGCGCTCAATCAATCCATCAGGTGACCAAACCAATGCCATACGAGACACTCGCGTTCGCGCTGTTCGCCTTCGTCACGATAGCGAGCAGCCTCGGTGTCGTTCTCGTGCGGGACGTGTGGCACTCCGCGCTGTTGCTGGGCGTCGCGTTGCTCAGCATCGGCGTCCACTACGTGATGCTGCAGGCGCCGTTCCTCATGGCGATGCAGGTACTCGTGTACGTCGGCGGAGTGCTCATCCTCATCACGTTCGCCGTGATGCTCACGAAGAAACAACAGGGGGTGACGTCATGACGACGCGCCCCGAGTTCGCGGACGACCTGAACTTCGTTCCCGGGTTGGCCGCAGTCGCGCTGTTCGCCATAATGGCGGCCGTGTTCGTCGGTGCGGGCTTCGAGTCGGCGACCGCCGGGTTCCCGGCGGACGTCTCCGTCACGGCGAGCCTCGGCTACGTGTTGATGGACCTCAACGGTACGTCGCTGGCCGAAGCGACGCCGGGGTTCCTCGCCGCGTTCATCATCATCGCCGTGCTGCTCGACGCGGCACTCGACGGTGCCGTCTTCCTCGCCGACCGCGAGGACCAGGGAGGTGATCGGTGATGGTGCCGATGGAGTACTACCTCCTGCTGTCCGCGGCCGTCTTCAGCATCGGCGTCTTCGGCGTGCTGACGCGCCGGAGCGCGCTGATGTTCCTGATGTCCGTGGAACTGATGCTGAACGCCGCGGGCGTGAACCTCGTCGCGTTCTCGTGGTTCTACGGGAACCTCACGGGGCAGGCGTTCACGCTGTTCGTGATGGCGCTGGCGGCCGCCGAGGTGGCGGTCGGCCTCGGCATCATCCTGACGCTGTACCGCAACTTCGACGATATCGACGTGACCAACGCGACGACGATGAGGTGGTAAGATGGTAGGTGCACTCGAGTTCACTCCGGCGATTCCGTTGCTGCCGCTCGCGTCGTTCTTCGTCGCGCTGCTGGTGGGCTACTTCGCCCCCCGGCTGCTGCCGAAGGGCGGTGCGATTCCCGGCATCGTAGCGACCGCTGGCTCGCTCGTCATGTCCGTGCTGGCGTTCTTCGCGGTGAGCCAGGGAGACTACTACGCCGAGACCCTCTACACGTGGGTCGTCGGCCAGGGCACGTTCAGCCTCCACTTCGGCGTCCTCGTCGACCCGCTGTCGGCGATGATGCTCGTCATCGTGTCCCTCGTGGCGTTCCTCGTACACGTGTTCAGCCTCGGGTACATGAACGACGAGGGCGAGACGGGCCTCCCCCGGTACTACGCCGGCCTCGGCCTGTTCACGTTCTCGATGCTCTCGTTCGTCGTCGCGGACAACCTCCTGATGGCGTTCATGTTCTTCGAGCTCGTGGGCCTCTGTTCGTTCCTGCTCATCGGGTTCCACTTCCGCGAGCCCGGCCCGCCGAGCGCCGCGAAGAAGGCGTTTCTGGTCACCCGCTTCGGTGACTACTTCTTCCTTATCGGCGTCGTCGCCGTGTTCGCGACGTTCGGCACGGCGCGGTTCGTCGCCACGGGCGAGGGCGCGGAGAGCTTCCCGCACCTCGCCGAACAGACCCTCGCCGCCGTGGGCGGTGAGGGTGCCGTGCCCGAACAGGTCGCTGGCTTCCTCGACGTCGTCGGAATGAGCGCCCGCGACTGGTTCAGCGTCGTCGGCCTCCTGATCCTCGGTGGCGTCATCGGGAAGTCCGCGCAGTTCCCGCTGCACACGTGGCTGCCGGACGCGATGGAGGGCCCGACGCCCGTCTCCGCGCTCATCCACGCCGCGACGATGGTGGCGGCCGGCGTCTACCTCGTCGCGCGCATGTACGGCTTCTACGCGATGCTCCCGACCGTCCTCGCGATTATCGCGCTGGTCGGCGGGTTCACCGCGCTGTTCGCCGCGACGATGGGCGTCGTCAAGGACGAACTCAAGCAGGTGCTCGCGTACTCCACCATCAGCCAGTACGGCTACATGATGCTGGGACTGGGCACCGGCGGCTACATCGCGGCGACCTTCCACCTGATGACCCACGCGTTCTTCAAGGCGCTGCTGTTCCTGGGCGCCGGGTCGGTCATCATCGCGATGCACCACAACGAGAACATGTGGGACATGGGCGGCCTCAAGGAGAAGATGCCCGTGACCTACTACACGTTCCTCTCCGGCAGCCTCGCACTCGCCGGCATCGTGCCGTTCGCGGGCTTCTGGTCGAAGGACGAGATTCTCTACGAGGCGCTCATCTACGGCGCCGGTGAGAGCCCCATCCTGCTCGCCGCGTACGCGATGGGCCTGCTCGCAGTGTTCTTCACCGGGTTCTACACCTTCCGGATGGTGTTCCTCACCTTCCACGGTGACTCCCGGACGGAGACGGCCGAGAACCCTCACGGCGTCGGCTGGAACGTCAAGTTCCCGCTGGTCGTCCTCGGGATTCTCGCGGCGACGGTCGGACTCGTGAACATGACGCCCGTCGCGAAGCTCACGGGCGCGCACATCGAGTTCCTCAAGGACTGGCTCGTCGGCACCGAAGGCACCGCGTTCTCGGCGCTCGGCTACGAGCACTACCACCACCTGCTCGTGGACTTCGCCGGCTACGGTGCCGCGGACATCGGCCCGCTCGTGCCGGCCGCCATCTCGCTGGCGCTCGCGCTCGGCGGGGCCGGCCTCGCGTGGGTGCTGTACAACGTTGACGAGCCGACCGAGCACACGGAGAAGCTCGGCGGCGCGAAGACGGTGCTGTACAACAACTACTATCAGGACGAGTACCAGGTGTGGCTCGCGAACGGCGTGACGCGGCCGCTGGCGCGCGCCGCGGACACCTTCGACCAGGGTGTCATCGACGGCGTCGTCAACGCGGTCAGCAGCGTCAGCCTGTTCTCCGGCAGCCGCATCAAGCGCGTCCAGGACGGCGTGGTCACCCACTACGCGGCGATGCTCACGCTGGGGCTGGTCGCGCTACTCGTCGTCTTCGGAGTCGCAGGGGGGTGGTTCTAGCATGATGATCGAAGCACTGATCGGCGTTACACTGCTGTCGGCGTTCGTCGTGATGCTCGCGCCTGACAAGGTCGCGGGCAAGCTCGCAGCCGGCCTCAGTCTGCTCCCCGTCGCGGGGAGCCTCTGGATGTACGTGCAGTTCGACGGGAGCGGCAACGCGCTCTTCGAGAGCGGGACGCTCGCGTTCGAGACGATGACTCGCTGGATCACGGTCGGGCCGTACGCGCTCAACTGGCACGTCGGCGTCGACGGCATCAGCATGCCGCTGGTCGTCCTGTCGACGATTCTGACGACGCTCGCCATCATGAGCGCGTGGACGCCCATCGACAGCCGTGAGAGCCAGTTCTACGCGCTGATGCTGTTCATGGAGGCCAGCCTCCTGGGCGTGTTCACGGCACTGGACTTCTTCGTCTGGTTCGTGTTCTGGGAGTTCGTGCTGGTCCCGATGTACTTCCTCATCGGTATCTGGGGCGGCCCCCGGCGGAAGTACGCCGCCATCAAGTTCTTCGTGTACACGAACGTTGCGAGCCTGGTGATGTTCATCGGGTTCATGGCGCTCGTGTTCGGGCTCGACGTGAACACGATGGACATGCCCGCCATCGCGCAGGCGCTGGCTGCGAACGAATTCACCACGACGTACGGACTCGGCGCCGAGACCCTGAAGGTCGTCGCGTTCTTCGCGATGTTCTTCGGGTTCGCGGTGAAGGTGCCGACGGTCCCCCTGCACACGTGGCTGCCGGACGCCCACGTGCAGGCCCCGACGCCAGCGTCCGTGATGCTGGCGGGCGTTCTCCTGAAGATGGGGACGTACGCGCTCTTGCGGTTCAACTTCACGATGCTGCCGGACGTCGCGAGTCAGTACGCGGTGTTCATCGCCGCGCTCGCCGTGGTGTCGGTCATCTACGGCGCGATGCTCGCGCTCGCCCAGCAGGACCTCAAGCGCATCGTCGCGTACTCCTCCGTGTCGTCGATGGGGTACGTGATCCTCGGCCTGGTGGCGTACAACGTCTACGGGCTCGGCGGCGCGACCTTCCAGATGGTCGCCCACGGCCTCATCTCCGGGCTGATGTTCATGTGCGTCGGCGTCATCTACAACACGGCGCACACGCGCATGGTCGGCGACCTCTCCGGCATCGCGGACAAGATGCCGGTCACCGCGGCGGTGTTCGTCGCCGCTGCGTTCGGCTACATGGGCCTGCCGCTGATGGCCGGCTTCGCCGGGGAGCTGTTCATCTTCCTCGGCGGCTTCAGCGCCGAGTTCGCGTACGCCCAGCTGTTCACGGCGCTGGCGATGTTCGGCATCGTCATCGTCGCCGGCTACCTGCTGTTCGCGATGCAGCGCGTCCTGTTCGGGCCGTTCGAGGCGGACACGGACTACGACATCGTGCCTGCGGCGACCCACGACACCGTGCCGATCGTCACGCTCGTCCTGCTCGTGGTCGTGCTCGGCACCGTGCCAGATCTCTTCTACGGCATGATCCAGGACGCCGTGACGCCGATGGTGGACGCGATGGCGTCTGCCGTCGTCCCGTTCTCCGGAGGTGAGCTACTGTGACGGAACTCCCACCCCTGACGCCGCAGCTCGTGCTGGCGGGGACGGCCCTGCTCGTGCTCGGCATCGACGCGCTGACACCGAACTCTCGGAACAACACGCTGCTCGCCGGCATCAGCGCCGCCGGTACGCTGCTGACCGCTGGCGTCGCGGCGTGGTTCCTGTCCGCGGGCACCGGCGACTTCCAGTTCGTGCAGTTCGACGGCGCGCTCGTCGTCGACGCGCTCTCGCTGTTCTTCGCGTTCGTCGTCGGCACCGTCGCCACGCTCGTCGTGGTGGCGAGCCACGACTACATCGAGGGCCGCAAGCACATCGCCGAGTACTACACGCTCGTGTTGCTCGCGGCGACCGGGATGACGCTGATGGCGTCGGCCAACAGCCTCGTCACGGTGTTCATCAGTCTGGAACTGGCGAGCCTGCCGTCGTACGTGCTCGTCTCCTACCTGAAGACTGACCGCGGCAGCGTCGAGGCGGGGCTGAAGTACTTCCTCGTCGGCGCGCTGTCCTCGGCCATCATGGCGTACGGCATCAGCCTCGTGTACGCCTCCACGGGCGTGCTGGGCCTGCAGCCGATTGCGGAGAGCTTCGGGAACGGCGTCGAGTTCACAGGCGTGCTCGGTCTCGGCGTCGTGATGCTGGTCGGCGGCTTCGCGTTCAAGACCGCCTCCGTGCCGTTCCACTTCTGGGCGCCGGAGGCCTACGAGGGCGCGCCCGCGCCCATCTCGGCGTTCATCTCGTCGGCGTCGAAGGCCGCCGGGTTCGCCGTGCTGTTCCGCGTGTTCACGACGGCGTTCCCGCTGGAGGTCATCGCGGGGACAGTCATCGACTGGTCGCTGCTGTTCGCGGCGCTCGCGGTGGTCACGATGACCCTCGGGAACTTCGCCGCGGCGACCCAGGACAACGTCAAGCGGATGCTCGCGTACTCCAGCGTCGGTCACGCGGGATACGTGCTCATCGGCCTCGCCGCCCTGCAGAGCGGCGCGGGTGCGGAGAACTCCTTCGTGCTCGGCGCGTCGATGATGCACCTGCTCGTCTACGGCTTCATGAACACGGGCGCGTTCCTGTTCGTGGCGCTCGTCGAGTACTGGGGCGTCGGCCGCACCTTCGAGGACTACAACGGCCTCGCGGAGCGGGCGCCGGTCGCCTGCGTCGCCATGACCGTGTTCATGTTCAGCCTCGCCGGCCTGCCGGTCGGCGGCGGCTTCCTCTCGAAGTACGTGCTGTTCGCGGGCGCGGTCCAGTCCGGGTTCGCGTGGCTCGCTGCGATTGCGGCCATCAACAGCGCGCTGTCGCTGTTCTACTACTCGCGCGTCGTGAAGGCCATCTGGATCGAGGAGCCCGACGGCGACCTCTCGCTGGAGGGGCAGCCGACCGGCCTCTACGTGGCGGTGCTCGCCGCGGCAGTCGGGACGGTCGTGCTCCTGGTCGCGTTCGACCCGGTGGCGCAGACCGCGAACCACGCCGCGGGCGTCCTGTTCGGCTAACTCCGGCCGGACGGTAGCTTTTAACGGCCGCAGTCGGTAACACCACGACGAATGGTTTCTCGGCTCGTACTCGGCTGTGGGACGACCGGCCACGCCCTCGTCGACGCGCTGGTCGACCGCCGCGGCGAGCTGTTCGTCTACGACGGCGACGAGAGCCGGGTGGAGAGCCTGCGCAACGAGAAGGTCGCCGCGGAGACCCGGGACGTCACCGACCCGGCGACCATCGAACGCCCCGACGTGGACGTCGACGTGGTTATCGTGGCGGACGACGTCGCGAGCCAGAATCGGCGCGCCGCAGAGGTGGCCCGGGAGGTGTACCCGGACGCCGAACTCCTCGTCTACCTCGGATTCGACGCGACGGCCGACGACCGGGCGGTCGTCGCGGACCTCGCCGACCGGGTCGTCGACCCGGGCGCCGCGCTGCTCGACCACATCGAAGAGGTGACGGCGTCGGGAGCGTCCGGCCGTCTGCAGGAGCTGCGGGCGACCCTGAACGGCATCGACGGCCAACTGGGGGTGTTCATGCACGACAACCCCGACCCGGACGCCATCGCGGCCGCGGTCGGCCTCCAGCGCATCGCCGAGGACGTCGGCGTGGAGAGCGAAGCCTGCTACTTCGGGGAGATATCCCACCAGGAGAACCGCGCGTTCGTGAACCTCCTCGACCTGGAGGTGCGGAACGTCACACCGGACGAGGCCTTCGAGTTCGACGCCATCGCGCTCGTCGACCACTCCGGGCCGGGGGTCAACGACCAGCTAGACCCCGACACCGACGTCTCCATCGTCGTCGACCACCACCCGCCGAAGGCCGACGTGAACGCGGACTTCGTGGACATCCGGGAGGAGACGGGCGCGACCAGCACCATCCTCGTGGAGTACCTCCGCGGCTACGGCATCGGCCTGGAGACGAGCGTCGCGACCGCACTGCTGTACGGCATCCGGGTGGACACGAAGGACTTCGCCCGCGAGATCACGACTGAGGACTTCGAGGCGGGGGCGTGGTTACTCCCGCAGGCCGACACGGACGTCCTCGAACGCATCGAGAGTCCGTCGTTGAGCGCGGACACCTTCGACACCATCGCGCGCGCCATCCGCAGCCGGGAGCTCGACGGGTCGGTACTGGCGTCCTGCGTCGGCCAGATTGCGGACCGTGACACGCTCGCGCAGTCCGCCGACCGGCTGTTGACGATGCGTGGCGTCACGGTGACGTTCGTGTACGGATACACCGATGGGACCATCTACGTGTCGGCGCGCTCCCGGGGGAGCGACGTGGACCTCGGTGACGTGCTACGGTCGGCGTTCGGCGACCTCGGCTCCGCGGGCGGGCACGCGGACATGGCGGGCGCCCAGTTACCCCTCGGGCTCTTCGACGAGGTGGGCGGGGAGGCCGAGGCGACGCTGACGGAGATGGTCGAGGACGTTGTGGCGACGCGCTTCTTCGAGGCCGTCCGCGGGGAGTGAGCGAACGCGTTGCGTTCGCGAGGGTCAGCGAGTTCACGTCGGTCAGTGGATTCGCGGGGAGTGAGCTATTTCCGGGTCGGCGCCGTACGCCCGAGTGATGGACGAGGCGCTGGAGGTCCACGGCGAGAAGCCGATTGTCGGGGAGTACATGACTCGGGACGTAGCGACGGTGTCTCCCGACGACACCGTGGCTGACGTGGCGCGGCGCATCTCCGAGAGCGAGCACAACGGGTTCCCGGTGACGGAGGCCCGCCACGTCGAGGGGTTCGTCTCGGCCCGCGACCTGCTGCTGGCGGACCCCGAGGAACTGTTGTTCAAGGTGATGACCGAGGACCTCGTGGTCGCGCACCCGGAGATGAAGGTGACCGACGCGGCCCGCGTCATCCTGCGGTCGGGCATCCAGAAGCTCCCGGTGGTCGACGATGCCGGCAATCTCGTGGGCATCATCTCGAACGCGGACGTGATCCGCTCCCAGATCGAGCGCGCGACACCGGAGAAGGTCGGGAAACTCAAGCGCACCCTGGAGACGATTCACGGCGTCGACGCGACCGAGGAGCGACGCACGGTCGACCTCGCCGAACTGGTGCCCACTCAGGGGAAGGTGTACGCCGACGAACTGGAGGGGCGACGGTACGAACTCGATCACGGGCTGGCGGAACCGCTGGTGGTCATCGACAACGGGGCCACGGGCGACGACGGCAGCCTCCTGCTGGCGGACGGCCACCACCGCGTGATGGCGGCCGAGCGCTGCGGCGTCGATGAGATGGAGGCCTACGTCATCGTGCTTGCGCGCGCCGTCGACCTGGGGATGGCCCGGACCGCGGAGAAGGAGGGTCTCGAGTCCATCAGCGACATCGACGTCGTGGACTACGCGCGCCACCCGCTCGTGGAGACTATCGAGCGCCTGCAGTAGGCCGAACGGGTCAGAACTCGAACAGAATCGCCGTTCTGGAAGTCCGCGGACAGAACAGTCATTCTCCAAACCGTTAATGCGGGCTCTGCCCACGGTCGGTGTATGAGTCAGACAACCGACCGCCCCCAGCGAGTCGACGGCGACGCGTCGTCGACGCGAGCCCCCGCGGCGGAGACGGTGCTCGCCGTCGACGACCTCCGGAAGTCCTACGGCAGCGGCGAGGACGCCGTCACCGCCGTCGACGGCGTCTCTTTCGAGATCACCCGCGGCGAGGTCGTGGGCGTCCTCGGGCCGAACGGCGCCGGCAAGACGACCACCATCAAGTCCATCCTCGGTCTCGTCGTCCCCTCCTCCGGGTCCGTCGAGATCGCGGGCGTGGACGCCGACGACGACCTCCGCGGCGTCTACCAGCACGTCGGTGCGATGCTCGAGGGCGCCCGGAACACGTACTGGCGGCTCACCGTCCGGGAGAACCTCCGGTTCTTCGCGGCGCTCGGCGGCAACGACCCCGGCGCCGCCCGCGAGCGACACGACCGACTCCTCGAACAGTTCGACCTCGCGGAGAAGGCCGACGAGACGGTCAACGGCCTCTCCCGCGGGCAAAAGCAGAAGGTGAGCCTGGCGGCGACGCTCGCCCGCGGCACCGACGTCGTGTTCCTCGACGAACCCACCCTCGGCCTCGACGTCGAGGCGTCGCTGGAGCTCCGCCGGGAACTCCGACGGCTCGCCGACGAGGAGGCGATTACGGTCGTGCTCTCCAGCCACGACATGGACGTCGTCGAGGACGTCTGCGACCGCGTCGTCATCCTCTCCGATGGTCGGGTCATCGCCGACGACCCGGTTGAGGAACTCGTCGGCGTCTTCGACACGCAGGCGTACCGCGTCGTCGCCGACGGCCGGCTCTCCGACGCGGTGCGCGCCCGGCTCGTCCGGGAGTACCGCGTGGAGAACGTCGAGGTGCTGGCCGACCGCACGCGCTTCGACGTGACCCTCGGCGACGACGACGCCCTCTACGACGTGCTCGGCGTGCTCGACGACGCCGGCCACGACCTCCTGGACGTCGACGGCCTCGAACCCGACCTGGAGGACGTCTTCCTGGACGTCACGGACCGCGCGCACCGCGAGCCTGAGAGCGAGGACCAGCGCGACGACGCCACGGAGGGGTCGCGGTGAGCACGACGACCGACGACGCCAGGGACGTCGACGTGGGGCCGCGGGGTTTCCTCCGCTTCTTCGGCGCCTCGGCCCGGAAGAAGCTGCTGTTGCTCGTGCGCTACCCCGTGAACACCATCTCCCAGTTCGGCACCGTCCTGCTGGTGTTCTTCGTCCTGTTCTTCGGCGGCCGCGCGGTCGCACCGACGGCCATCTCGGACAGCATCGAGGGCATCATCGTCGGCTACCTGCTGTGGAGTATGTCCATCACGGCGTACTCGGGCCTGTCGTGGGGCGTGACGCGGGAGGCGCAGTGGGGAACCCTCGAACAGCTGTTCATGTCGCCGTTCGGCTTCGGCCCGGTGATGGTCGTCAAGACCGTCGTGAACGTCCTCGAGTCGTTCCTCTGGGGCGCCGGGACGCTGCTCGTGATGATGGCGGTGACCGGCCGCTGGCTTGCCGTCGACCCGTTTACGGTGCTGCCGGTGGCCGCGCTCGCAGTCGCGCCCGCCGTCGGCATCGGCTTCGTGTTCGGTGGACTGGCGATTCGGTTCAAGCGGATCGAGAACGCGTTCCAGCTCGTGCAGTTCCTGCTCGTCGGGCTCATCGCCGCGCCCGTCGCCGACTACCCGCTGCTGAAGTGGGCGCCGCTCGCGCAGGGTAGCCAGCTCCTCCAGACGGCGATGACGGAGGGTGTCCGCCTCTGGGAGTTCCCCGCGGGCGACCTCGGCGTGCTCGTGGCGACCGCTGTCGGCTATCTCGCGCTCGGCTACGCGGCGTTCCACTACTGCCAGCGGTGGGCGCGCCGCGAGGGCGTGATGGGCCACTACTGACCGCCGCCGTCGCTTTTGGGCACGCCGTCGGGCTCGCGACTAGCGCCGCCTCTGTCCGGATTTAATATTACCTCCCTACCAGATGGCCAGGTTTATTAGAAACCACTCCAGTGTTAATAACACATGGCGCACATCCACCTCGGCGACGGCTCGTTCCCACTCTGGGCACTCGTCCTCTGGACCACCCTCGGCGGCAGCCTCGTCGCCTACGTCCTCTACCGACTCCGGACGCGCAGCGTCGAGACCAGGCACGTCGCGCTCGCCGGCGTCGCCGCTGCCGCGAGCTTCGCCGTCTTCCAGTTGAACCTCCCCGTCTGGGGCGGCGTCCACCTCAACCTCACCGGGCTCGTCGGCATTCTCGCCGGTCCCCTACTCGGTCCGCTCGTCACGGTCGTCGTGAACGTCTTCTCCGCCGCGCTGGGGCACGGTGCGGTCGGCCTGCTCGGCGCCAACACGCTCGTCAACGCCACCGAAGCGCTCGTCGCGTTCTACGCGTTCCGGACGCTCGTCCGCGCGAACTGGTCGCCGTTCCCGGCCGGCGCTACCGCAGCCACTCTGGGTCTGGCCGCGGGCGCGTTCCTCATGGGTGGCATCGTCGTCGCCAGTGGCGTCAACGGCAGCGCGCTCCCACGCGCCGACCTCGCACTCGCCGTCTCCGGCATGGTCGCCGTCAACCTCGGCGTCGCGGTCCTCGAAGGCGTCCTCACCGGCTTCGTCGTCCAGTTCCTCGCGACCGTCCGCCCCGACCTGGTCGGCGCGGCGGCCGACGACACGACGGAGCCCTCGGGGGTGGCTGTCTGATGGGCGCCTGGCGACAGTACGGCGCTCTCACGGCGGTCCTCGGCGCCTGCACGGCGGCGGGGCTCTGGGGGTTCGCGAACACCGGCGGCCCCCTGCCGTACGCGAAACGCTTCGCGAGCGCGCTCCAGCAGGGTGCCCGGGATGGCAGCGGCGCGCTCCTCGACGTCGGTCGGGGCGTCGTGGTTGCCGGCCCCATCCGGAAGCAGGGGCTCGTCGGCGAGTACGTCGCCGTCGTCGCCGTCCTCGCCCTCGTCGGTCTCGCCACCTACGCGTACACGACACGTCGCGCCAGCGACCCGCCGCGCCGATGACCGCGCTGTCCGACCACGTCCCCGACCCGCGACTCGTCACCGCCTACGCCACCCGCGGGAACGGACCGCTGCACCGCGTGAACGCCTGGACGAAGGCCGGCGTGCTCGGCGCCCTCGTGCTCGCCGTCACGGTCGTCGACCATCTCGGCGCGCTCGCCGTCCTCTACACCGGCGCGGTCGCCGCCTACGGTATCGCCGGCCTCCCGTACCGTCGCCTCGTCGGCTGGTACACCCTCCCGGCAGTGTTCGTCCTGAGCGTCGCCGCACCGGTCGCGCTCCTCGAACCCGGGACGCCCGTCGGCGGCTCAATCGCCACCCCGTTCGGCGCCGCCGCCGTCACCTGGGAGGGCGTCGCGCTGTTCGCGGCGCTCGCGCTCCGGTCGGCGACGGTTGTCACCTTCGTGCTCGCGGCCGCGATGACGACGCGGTACGGAGACGTCGCCGCGGTGCTCGGTCGCCTGCTCCCGTCGCCGCTCGACCAAATCACGCTGGTCGCCTACCGGTTCACCTTCGTCCTCCTCGAAACGCTGGAGGACCTCGTGAAGGCCGCCCGAGCCCGCGGCGCTACGCTCTCCGAGTTCTGGGCGAACAAGCGGCTCTACGCCCGGCTGTTCGGCGCGACGATGCTCTCGGCCATCGAACGGGCCGAACGCCTCGCGAAGTCGATGGACGCCCGCGGCTACACGGGCGACGTATCCGCTTACGGTGACCTCGGCCGGCCACCGGCGGTAGAAATCGCGGCCGTCGTCGCGGCCTACGGTGCCGTCGGGGCGTACGCAGTCGTCGCCAGCGGGGTGGTGTCGTGACCGGCCACGCGACGGCTCGGGGCCCGATTGTCGAACTCGCCTGCAGCGCTCACACCTATCCCGACGGCACCGTCGGCCTCCACGACGTCGAGTTCGGCGTCGACCGCGACGAGACCGTCGTCCTCGTCGGCGGGAACGGCGCCGGCAAGTCGACGTTGCTCGAACACCTCAACGCCACGCTCGTGCCCGACCACGGCGAACTCGTCGTCGACGGCACGCCAATCACTGGCGACAACGCCTCGCTCGCTCGCTCGACGGTCGGCTTCGTCTTCCAGGACCCCGACACCCAGCTCGTCGCCCCCACGGTCGTCGACGACGTGATGTTCGGTCTCCTGAACGACGGCGTGCCGCCAGCAGAGGCCCGCGAGATGGCGCTCGACGCGCTCGACGTGGTCGACGCCGGCCACCTCGCCGACCGCGTCCCTCACCACTTGAGCGGCGGCGAGAAGCGCCTCGTCGGCATCGCGGGCGTGCTCGTCCTCGACCCCGACATCGTGGTCCTCGACGAACCGTTCGCGGGCCTCGACCCGGACCGTCGACGGCTCGTCGTCGACGCTATCGAGCGCATCCGGGAGGCGGGCGCGAGCGTCGTCGTCTCCACGCACGACCTCGACACCGCGGCCGCGCTCGCCGACCGCGTGGTCGTCGTCGCGGACGGCGACGTCGCGGCCAGCGGCACGCCGACGGACGTGTTCTACGACCGCGAACTCCTCGACACGGCGGGGCTCCATCCGCCGACCGCCGTCCGGGTCGCGCGCCGCACCGGCCTCGCCGACGCCCGGCCAGTCACGGAAGACGACCTCGTCGCCGCCGTGGACGGCGACGACCTGGCGGCGCGCTGAACCGCTCGCGGCACCCTCGTTTCGGAGTCGCTGGCGGCCCGCCCACCGAATCCTTGATGAATCTGCCGGCAGATTTTACACCCACATGTACGACGACGACGACCTCGCAGACATCCGCGAGGCGCGCGAGGACTGGGAGGAGGAGACACTCGACCCGGTCCTCGACGCCTACGGCGAACGCAAAGACCGGTTCGCGACGGTCTCGAACATGGAGGTCGACCGCCTCTACACGCCCGCGGACGTCGCCGAGACGGACTACGAGGAGGACCTCGGGTTCCCCGGCGAGTTCCCGTACACGCGGGGCGTCTACCCGACCGGCTACCGCGGCCGCACGTGGACGATGCGGCAGTTCGCGGGCTTCGGCACCGCCGAAGAGACCAACGAGCGCTTCCACTACCTCACCGAGAACGGCCAGACCGGGCTCTCGACGGCCTTCGACATGCCGTCGCTGATGGGCCTGGACTCCGACGACCCGATGAGCCTCGGCGAGGTCGGCAAGGAGGGCGTCGCCGTCGACACCCTGCGGGACATGGAGATTCTCTTCGACGGCATCGGCCTCGACGAGGTGTCCACGTCGTTCACCATCAATCCGAGCGCGCCCGTCATCTACGCGATGTACCTCGCGCTCGCCGACCAGCAGGGCGTCCCCCGCGAGGAGATTCGGGGCACCCTCCAGAACGACATGCTCAAGGAGTTCATCGCGCAGAAGGAGTGGGTCGTCCCGCCGCAGCCCTCCCTGGACCTCGTCACCGACGTCGTGGAGTACTGCGCGACCGAGACGCCGAAGTTCCACCCCATCTCCATCTCCGGCTACCATATCCGTGAGGCCGGCTCGACGGCCGTCCAGGAGCTCGCGTTCACGCTCGCCGACGGCTTCGCGTACGTCGAGGACGCCATGGAGCGAGGCCTCGACGTCGACGAGTTCGCGCCCACGCTGAGCTTCTTCTTCAACTCCCACAACTCCATCTTCGAGGAGGTCGCGAAGTTCCGCGCCGCCCGCCGCATCTACGCGAACGTCATGGACGAGTGGTACGACGCGGAGGATGAAGCCTCCAAGCAGCTGAAGTTCCACACGCAGACCGCGGGCCAGAGCCTGACCGCCCAGCAGCCGAAGAACAACATCGCCCGCGTCACCCTCCAGGCGCTCGCCGCGGTGCTCGGCGGCAGTCAGAGCATCCACACGAACTCCTTCGACGAGGCGCTCGCGCTCCCCAGCGAGGAGGCCGTGCGGGTCGCGCTCCGTACCCAGCAGATCATCTCAGACGAGTCCGGTGCCGCCGACATCGTCGACCCGCTCGGCGGCAGCTTCGCCGTCGAGTCCCTCACCGACGAGGTCGAGGCGGAGGCCATGGAGTACATCGAGGAGATCCGGGAGATGGGCGACGGCTCCGTGCGGGACGGCGTCCTCCAGGGCGTCGCGGACGGCTACTTCCAGCGCGAGATTCAGGAGTCCGCCTACGAGTACCAGTCCCGCGTCGACGACGGCGAGGAGACGGTCGTCGGCGTCAACGAGTACGAGGTCGAGGAGGACACCAGCCCCGACCTCCTGCACGTCGACGAGGACGCGACCAGGGAACGACAGCTCGGCCGCCTCGAGGACGTCAAGGAGGAGCGCGACGACGACGAGGTCGAGGCCACCCTCGACGCGCTCCGGGAGGCCATCCACGCCGACGAGAATACGATCCCGTACATCGTCGACGCCGTGAAGGCGTACGCCACGATGGGCGAGATCATGGCGGTCTTCGAGGACGAGTTCGGCGGCTACCAGGAGACCGCCGCGGCCGCCTGACTCGGATTCTCCTTCCGCCCGCCGTTCAGAGGTAGGCGGCGTCCCACCGCGTCGCACGCCGCTCGTTCCCGCAGTTGTTGCACGTCACCTGTCCCATCGTGTTCATCGCCGTGTTCGCCGTCTCGCAGTTCGCACAGTAGAAGCCGTACTTCTCCGTGCGCTGTTCGTCTCGGTAGGCCGCGTAGAACGGCGCCTCGGAGCCGCGCTCGCGCTCGTCGAACGCGACCCAGAGCGGGCCGTCCTCGGTCTCGCGGCGCTCGGCGAGCTCCGCGCCGTCCGTCGGCAGTTTCACGTACCGGTGTTCGGTGTGCGTCGACCCGGCGACGTCCAGTTCCACCTCGCCGCTCCGGGAGAACCCCCGGTCCTGGTAGAACTCGTTGCCCACGTCGTTCGCCGCGAGCACGCGGCCCTCGACGCGGGCGGCGCCCTGCTCTCGGAGAGCGGCCTCGGTGCGCTCCAGGAGTTCGACGCCGATTCCCTCGCCGCGTGCGTCCGGGTGGACGTGCAGCCACTGGATGGCGGCGGCCGCGTCGCCGTCCAGTTCGCTCTCCGAGAACCCGACGACGCCCTCGTCGGTCTCCGCGACCAGGTACGCGACCTCGTCGGCGTCCAGTCGGTCGTCCAGTCGGTCCGGCGCGTACCACTTGTCGGCCGCCTCCGCGACAATCTCCCCGCCGAGCGGGTCGGCGTACGTCTCTCGGAGTGACGCCGTGGCGACGTTCCGAATCTCCTCCCCGTCCACAGGCGTGGCCTCTCGAACGTCCATGCTAGTGTGATACACGCTCGAACACATATAGTTAGTCGCGCCGACACTCACGCCGCGTCGGCCCGCTCCGAGACCACGACTATCGCCGCCAGACCGATACCGAGAACCACGCCCACAGACACGACGCCGAACAGCGCCAGGTTCACGGGCGTCAGATCGAAGACCACGGGACCGACGCTCCCGACCTCGGGCGTCCCACCCCCGGCCAGTGGGCCGACCGGCCCGCCGCTGCCACCGTACACGATCAGTCCGAGCACGTAGCCGAACAACCCGGCCGTCGCGACGGCGGTCGCGTACATCCACAGCACCACGCGCCGTCCCGCGGTCTCGCTGTCACTCACGGCGAATCGTTGGCGCCGGAGTGAGTAGCCTTTTGCGGTGTCGCGCCCAAACCGCGCCCATGGAGGACAAAGAGATACTGATGCTCGTCCTGGCTGCCGTCGCCGTCCTGATGTTCGTCACTGGGTTCGTCCTCGTACTCGCCTGAGAACCGAGTACCGCAGAAGAACGCCGCCGCCGCTAGTTCTGGTCGACGCCGCCGTCCGTCGCGACGTCTTCGCTTTCCTCGCCACCGTCCGGGAGGACGTCGGTGTCCTGCTCGGAACGGAACCAGGCCCAGTCCTTCGTGAACTGGTCGGTCTCCTCGAGGTTCCACGGGTCGGTGGAGTCGACGCGGCGGCCCTCGTTCCAGGACACCACCATGTTCCACAGCCAGATCAGCGTCGAGATGCCGATGAGGAACGCCCCGGCCGTCGCGAGCTGGTGGGCGGTCGCGAACTGCGGGAGGTAGGTCGCGTACCGGCGCGGCATCCCGCCGTACCCCAGCCACAGCATGGCCAGGAACGTCAGGTTCGAGCCGACCAGCGCCGTCCAGAAGTGGGCGTGCCCCAGCTTCTTCTGGTACATGCGGCCGGTGACCATCGGGAACCAGTAGTAGGTGCCCGCGAACAGCGCGAACCCGATGGCGCCGTAGACGATGAAGTGGAAGTGACCGACGACGTAGTAGGTGTCGTGGAGGATGAGGTCGACGGGGATGGCGGCGAGGAAGATGCCGGTGACGCCGCCGATGATGAAGTTCTGGACGAACCCGATGGAGAACAGCATCGGCGCGGTGAGCCGGATGTTGCCGTTCCACATCGTCGTGATCCAGTTGAACACCTTCACCGCGGACGGTATCGCGATGGCGAGTGAAACGGCCATGAAGCTAGCCCGGAGCCGCGGGTCGATGCCCGTCGTGAACATGTGGTGGGCCCAGACGCCGAAGCTCAGCACGCCGATGGCGAGCGTGGAGTAGACGACGAACTTGAACCCGAACAACTTCCGTCCCGAGAACTTCGGGAGGATGAGACTGACCAGCCCCATCGGCGGCAGCACGAGGATGTACACCTCGGGGTGGCCGAAGAACCAGAAGAGGTGCTGCCAGAGGATGGGGTCGCCGCCCGCGACCGTGAAGAACGTCGTGCCGAAGTTCCGATCGAGCAGCAGCATGATGAGCGCGCTGCCGAGCAGCGGGAACGCGAACAGGATGAGCCCGGACTGGGTGAGCATCGTCCACGAGAAGATGTCCAGGCTCGGCCAGCCGACGTCGTCGCCGCGCTCGGTGAAGATGGTGGCGATGAAGTTGATCGCGCCCATCGTCGCGGAGACCCCCGTGAGGTGGAGGCCGAGCAGCATCGTGTCGACCGCCGCCGACGACATCTGGATGGACAGCGGCGTGTACATCGTCCACGCGGTCTGCGCCGTCGCGATGCTCGGGATGAGGAAGCCTGCCCAGATGAGCAGCGCACCCGGCGGCAGCAGCCAGAACGCGATGGCGTTGATGCGCGGGAACGCCATGTCGTCGGCGCCGATCAACAGCGGGATGAAGTAGTTCCCGAACGCCGCGATCATCGGCGTCCCGAACAGGAACAGCATCGTGATGCCGTGACTGGTCATCAGCCCGTTGTACAGCGAGGGGCCGATGACGTCCTGAGCGGGTGCGGCGAGTTCGGTCCGCATCAGGAGGACGGAGACGCCGCCCCACGCGAAGGCGACGACGCCGTAGATGCCGTAGAGGATGCCGATGTCCTTGTGGTCCACGGTCGTGAACCAGCGAATCAAACCACCCGGTTTCTCTTCGTGGCCGTAGCCGGTGCGCTCCCCGAGCGCACCGCCCACGTCGCTGAGGGGCGTGTAGGACCGCCAGTCCTCGAGACGGCTGAGGATGACGACCACGCCGACGAGCAGCACGCCCATCAGCACGGTTAGCACAAGTGATGACGTAGCCGGAGCCATAGAGCCTAGTCAGGATTGGACGGTAAAGAAAGCTTAGGATTGGTCGCCGGCCACTCCCGGCATCACTGACGTGTCGGCGCTCGAAGGGAACGGCGGAGAAAACTACCCGCGGGCGATTCGCGTTCCGCAGTACTCGACGCGGGTCGGTCGGGTGGCGTTACTCGTCGACCTCGATCTTGACGGCCGCCAGGTACGTGAGGATGGCGAGCCCGACGAACATCCAGCCGACGAGCACGAACTGGAGGCCGCGGGTGAGCGTGATTCCGCCGCCCCAGGGGTTCAGCGCGACGAACAGCACGAGGAAGAACCCGAGAATCGCGAGGGGGACGATGTTCACCGTCAGGTCGAGTATCGTGTCTTTGTCGAAGACGCCGAGATTCATTGTCGGGAGTAGGTGGGGGCAGACAAATATAGCTTGAGGATTCAGAGCCGTTCCGTCTCGTAGAGGAAGGCGGCTCCGCTCGAAGCGGCGACGACGACGGCGGTGCCGACCATCGCGAGCCCACGGGTGGCCGCCGCGGTACCTGTGTAGATGACGGCGCCGACGACAGCGAGCACAACGGCGACGACGAGCGCCGGTTTCCAGAGCGTCGCGGCGAACCCCGACTCGCGGGTGATGCCGACGATGCTCGCCGCGAACAGGAGCATGCCGCCGACCGCGACCGGGAGCAGTCCCTCGAAGACGATACCGAGTTCGGCGACGACGAGCCCGATTACGAGCGGAATCGGCCACGGGCTGGCGCGCGTGTACTGGTCGCTGAGTCCCTGCTCGGTTCGTTCGGCCATGCACCAGGCTTCGGTCGGCGGCGTTAGAAACCCACCGGTTCGGTCACAGCGTCACGACGGCGTACGTCATCAGGAAGCCGAAGTAGAGGACGACGAGCACGGCGAGCGCGCGCAGCCTGAACGACCGGAGGTCGTCGGTCTCGGACTCGTAAGCGGTCTCGTAGGCCGCGCGCTCGCGGTCGTCGAGGTCGCGGTAGTGTTCGAGGCCGCGGTGGAGGTCACGCAGGCGCTCGGTCGGAAAGCGCTCGCCGCAGTGTTCGCAGGTGGCGTCGGCCAGGTCTCCGGGGTCGTCGGTCACCGCTCCGGTGTCGTGGGCCTCGGTCATAGGAAAGGGGGGCTGCCGGCTGGCTGGCTGACGATCCACATGCTGCTCATCGTGTAGAACACCATGACGGCGGTGAGCGCGTACTGGCTACGGATGGCCTGGAGCCGTCCCGGGAGTTCGTCGAAGGCGGTGCCGTGGGCGACCCAGATGGCGAGCAGGTGGCCGACCAGGACGGCGGCGACGCCGAGGCCCGACACCCACGCTGGGAGCACCAGTCGCATCGCGGTCGGCGGGTCCAGCGGCGAGAGCACGGCGCCGACCAGCGTCGGCGAGAGGCCGAGGAAGTAGACGAGGTAGTGCGCGAGGTGGTAGCCGGCGGCGATGGCGAGCAGCGACGGCGCGAACCGCATCGCGAGCCTCGCAGCGTCGGTGTACGTGGGCGCCGTCTCGCGGGCCGTCCGCGCCGCCCACCAGTAGAGCCGGTGGAACGCGAAGAAGCCCAGCAGGAGTGCGGCCGGGTAGAGGATGGCTGGCGGGACGCCGGCGTTCACGAATGCGCGCGCGACGGTCGCCCACGCTGGCGTGCCCACGAGACCGTCGTAGGTCGTTCCCCAGAGCACGGCGACGACGAACGCCACGCCGCCCCGCGTGTGGACGACGCGCTCGGTGAGGCGGGCAGCCGGTACCCGCAGTGCGAGGCCGTCGCCGGTGCGCTCGACGGGGGCGACGGCGCCGTACGCGCGGAAGAGCCGGGCGACCGGGTCGACCTCCCCGAACCAGGTCTCGTGGCCGACGGCGAGAACGCCGACCGCCGCGAGCGCGAGGTAGCCGAGGGCGGCGGCGGCGAGCAGTCGCGGGGCGTCGGCCAGCGGGCTCACCACCTCGACCCAGACGAGTGCGAGCAGGAACGCCGTGCTCGCCCACGCCGCCCGGTCGGCGTCGAGGTCGCGGGCGCCGTCGGTCACCCACGCGAGCGGTCGCGTGAGCGTGCGGAACGGGTCTAGTGCGGGCCAGGCGTTCCCGACGAGGTACGTCGCCATGACGAGGCCCGCCCACCACGCCACCCAGACGAGGACGATGGCGGCGTTCCGCAGGGGCTCGGTCGGCCCGAGGAAGCCCGCGACGACGAGCACGGCGAACACCGCCACGCCGAGAGTCCGTCCCGTCCACGCGAGCAGCCGCCGGGGCGCGGGCAGCGCGCGCCGCCAGCCGTGGACGCTCGCGACGAACTGCCGGTCGGTGACGAAACTCGCTAGCAGGAACGACGCGCCGACGACCGCACCGCCCGTCGAGAGGAACAGCCACGTGGGGATAGCCATCGATTCCCCGGTCGCCCCTCGGAGGCTGCCGCCGTGGGCGACGGCCACTCCGCAGACCGCCGCGAGGCCGAGGGCGGCGCCGAGGGGGTGAGCGAGGCGGCGGAGCATGGCCGCGAGTTGGAGTGGACCGCTCCTGAGGGTTGCGGTCTGCCGGCCGCCGCAGTTGGATGGGTTTTTAGTACTCGCTCCGCAACCCGGTGGTATGAGCGTAGCGGACGACTCGACTGACGACCACGGCCACCACCTGCCGGCCGTGGAGGACTGGCCGAAGGGCTTCGGGGAGGCCAGCTGGTGGCCCTTCATCACCGCGCTCGGTGTCGCCGGCTTCTACGCCGGCGCCGCACTCTACGTGCTCGGGCGCGGGAGCGACTCGCTCGTCGGGCCGATGATCGGCCCGGGCGTGTTCGTCGCGAGCACGTTCGCGTTCCTCACGGGCCTCTACGGCTGGGTGTACCACGCGTTCGTGAAGGCCTACTGGAGCGGCGGCCCCGGTGAGTCCTCCGGGCTCCGGTGGGGAATGATCCTGTTCCTCGGCTCCGAGATCGCGACGTTCGGCGCCGGGTTCACGTACTACTTCTTCATCCGCGCGGGCAGCCAGTGGACGGACGCCGTCAGCGCTGTGCCGGACGGCTTCCTCGGTGCGCTGGTGCTCGGGAACACCGCCATCCTGGTGGTCTCCAGTTTCACACTGCACTACGCGCACGTCGCGCTCCGGAAGGGCAACCGCAGTCGCTTCCTGAGCCTGCTGGTCACCACGCTCGTCCTGGGTGTCGTGTTCATCGGCGGCCAGATCTACGAGTACTACGAGTTCATCGTCCACGAGGGGCTCACGTTCTCGGGTGGCGTCTTCGAGAGCGCGTTCTTCGGGCTGACCGGCCTGCACGGCCTCCACGTCAGCCTCGGCGCGGTGCTCCTCGGTATCATCACCGTGCGGGCATTCAAGGGACAGTACTCCGCGGAGCGCCACACCTCGATCAGCACCGTCTCGATGTACTGGCACTTCGTCGACGCCGTCTGGATCTTCCTCGTCGTCGTGCTGTACGCTGGCGCCGTCGTCTGAACGCGGGCTTTTTTCGCCGGCGCGCCGAAGCGCTGGCATGGTAGTCGACCCCGACGAGCTCCGAGCGCGCCTCGACGCGCCGCTCGTTCACCGCGAAACCTGTCCGAGCACGAACGACGTCGCGCGCGCCGAGGGACGGGCCGGCGCCACCCACGGGACGTTCGTGGTCGCCGACGAGCAGACGGCGGGCCGCGGCCGCACCGGGAACGTCTGGGCCAGTCCGCCCGGTGGCGTCTGGTCGAGCACGCTCGTCCGCCCGGAGTTCGCCGCGAGTCACGTCGGCCGGCTCACGTTCGCGGGGGGACTCGCCGCCGTCGAGACCGTCGAGGCGTTCGGCGTGGACGCACGCCTGAAGTGGCCGAACGACGTGGTCGTCGACCGAGCCGACGGGACGCGAGCGAAGGTCTGCGGCGTGCTCACCGAAGCCACAGTGGACGAGGTGCCGGTCGCCGGGAAGCCGGTCGACGACGTACTCCCGGGCACCGACCCCGAGCGTGCCGACCTCTCGTTCGCGGTGCTCGGCGTCGGCGTCAACGCCAGTCTCGACCCCGGCGACCTCGACGTCGACCGGGCGGTGACGACGCTTCGAGAAGAAGCGGGGGCGGTCGACCCGACCGAGGTCGCAGCGACACTTCACGACCGGCTACTGGGCTGGACGGCGCGCGTGGAGACCGACGGCGGCTTCGCGGACGCTATCGAGGCGTTCCGTGAGCGCAGCGCCACGCTCGGCGAACGAGTCGAAGTGACCCGACGCAACGACGACCCCGTGGTCGGCGAAGCGGTGGCGGTCACGGACCGCGGTGCGCTCGTCGTGGACACTGGCGAGCGACGCGTGGACGTGACGGAAGGAGAGTGTCGGCGGCTGCGGCGGGCCTGATCGGTCGTTCGACGTGTCGTCTACGCGTCCCCGACAGTCGTGTTCTCGGGGTCTTCGACGTAGTTCTCGTAGGTCTCCCGGTCGACGACCTCGATGTCACCGAGCATCTCGGAGTGGCCGACGCCGCAGAACTCGGCGCAGTACAGCTGGTAGGTGCCCTCCTCCAGGTCGTTCGTGATGATGTAGTTCTGCTGGCCGGGCAGCGCGTCGACCTTCAGGCCGAGCTCGGGCGCGTGGAAGGCGTGTATCACGTCCGCCGACTCGGTCTCTATCACGACTTTCGTGTCTGCCGGCAACACGAGCGGCTGGTCGCCGACGGCGTTGGCACCTCCGGCGCCGGAGCTCGTGGAGACGTTCGCGTCGACGTACTCGTAGTTCCAGTACCACTGGACGCCCTCGACGTTGACAGTGACGCTGTCCTCCTCGGCCATCGCGGCCTGGGCGTCCGGGCCCGTCGCGGTGACGACGCTCTGGCCCATCACGCCGTAGGCGGCCACGCCGACGAACAGGAGGACGACGGCGGTGGCGACAGTCCACGTGATTTCCAGGCGGCGGTTCTCCTTCGTGGGTTTCGCCTCGTCGCTGTTCCGGAACTTCCAGACCGTGTAGATCAGGATGCCCTCGACGAGCAGCGTGATCGGCAGCGCAGCCGCGAGCATCATGGAGTTCAGGTCGCGGATGTACTGCTCGGTGATCGACTGGTAGCCGGAAGCGGCCACCGGGTCGACGAAGGCAGCGAGGAACCCGACGACGACGAGAACGGGTGCGAGCCGCTTTCCTCTCATGCTGGTCCGAAGTTGGGAACGGTTCCATAAATAGGTGCTGAATGGCCGTCGGCCGGAGTCGGACAGGCTAAGTGGCCCCGCTCGCAACCACCAGAGGAGAGAGGCTCGTGAACGGAAACACTCCCGACCGGTTCGTCGCCGTGCTCGCCGCCGCCGCGATGGGCGTCTACACGCTGCTCGTGCTCGGCGCCACCACCGCCCTGACGGGTGCCGCCGACGCCTGCCAGTCGTGGCCGACGTGTGGCGGCCAGTGGTTCGCGGTCGGCTCCCTGGACCTGGCCGTCGTCTGGGGACACCGTACCACCGCCGCCCTGACGGGCGTCGTCGTCGTCGCTGCTGCCGTCCTCGCGTGGCGGCGCGGCGAGTCACGTCGTGTGCGGGCGGCGGTCACGACCGCGCTCGCACTCTACCCCGTCCAGATAGCCCTCGGCGCGTACGCCGCGACGACGCAGGGGTCGACGGCGCTCGCCGGCGGCCACCTCGCACTCGCCGTCGGCATCTTCGCCGCGCTCGTGCTGGCGCTCGCGTGGACGCTCGACGCTCAGACCGGACACCTGCCGTCCGCGGAGTGGGAGGGCGAACCCCGCCACGACGGCGACGAGTCGTCGGAGCCGGGGACCGGACCGCTGGCGACCGTGAGAGCGTACGTCCGGCTGACGAAGCCGCGGCTGATGTGGCTGCTCTGCCTGGTCGCCGGCGCCGGCATGGCGCTCGCCGGCGGCAAGCAGCTGGCCGTCGAGACCGTCGCGCTGACGCTGGGTGGCGGCGTGCTGTCTATCGGCGCGTCGGGGACGTTCAACCACGTTCTGGAGCGAGAGAAGGACCAGAAGATGGCGCGCACGGACGACCGCCCGGTCGCCACCGACCGCATCCCCCCGCGGAACGCACTCGTGTTCGGGCTGGTGCTCGCCGCCGCCTCGCTGGCGGCGTTCGCGGCCGTGAACCTCCTGACGGCGTTCCTCGGGCTGACGGCCATCGTGTTCTACTCGGTCGTCTATACGCTCGTGCTGAAGCCGAACACCCGACAGAGCACCGTCATCGGCGGCGCGGCGGGCGCGCTCCCGGCGCTCATCGGCTGGGCGGCAGTCACCGGCGAGGTCGGCGTCGCGGGCCTGGCGCTCGCCGCCGTCATCTTCCTCTGGACGCCGGCGCACTTCTACAACCTCGCGCTCGCCTACAAGGACGACTACGAGCGCGGCGGCTTCCCCCTGATGCCGGTCGTCGAGGGCGAGGCGAAGACCCGCCGGCACATCGTCTACTACCTCGGCGCGACCCTCGTCTCGGCCGTCGTGCTCGCCGCGCTCACTGGACTCGGACCGCTGTACGCGGGGACGACCGTCGCGCTCGGCGCGGTGTTCCTCTACTTCGCCGTCCGACTCCACCGCGAGCGCGACCGGGCGGCCGCGATGCGGTCGTTCCACGCGTCGAACGCCTACCTCGGCTGCCTGCTGGTCGCCGTGGTGCTGGACGCGATGGTGGTGTAGATGGGGGCGACAGTCTCCACCGAGCGTCTCGCGCCGGACCGCGGCAGCGTCCTGACGTGGGCGGCTGTCCTGAACGGCGAACTCGTCCTCGTCCTGTTGTACTTCGCGCTGTCGTCGTCGGCGCCCGGTGACCTGCTGTCGCTGGCGTACCCGTTCGTCTGGCTGAACGTCGCCGCCTGGGGCGTCGCCCGCGTGGGCGTGCCGGAGGCGTCGCGGCGGCAGTGGCTCGCGGCCGGCGGCGTCGCCGTCGCGTACTTCCTGCTGCTCGGGGGCGTCGGCGGCCTCTACATGTTCCACGGCGACGCCCTCGGGACGCGCATCGCGTGGCTCTCGCCGGGCTGGGGGCCGGCGTTCATCTACAGCGGGTCGGCGCTCACCGTCAGCCTGCTCCCGTTCAAGGTCGGGGGGTACGCCGCGCTCGCGTACCTCGTCGCCGTCACCATCATCGACACTGCTCGCACCGGCGTCGCCGGCCTGCTGGGGCTCCTCTCGTGCGTGAGCTGTACGTGGCCGGTCGTAGCGACGCTCGCGGCGGGTCTGTTCGGCAGCGCGTCGACGGTTGTCGTCGTCGCCGAGAGCCAGCCGTACGCGCTCTCCACGGTCGTCTTCGTCTCTTCAGTGCTCCTGCTCGCGTGGCGGCCGAGCCGGTAAGTCGGTCGTTCGACCGCGGGCTGTTTTCACCAGAAGCGCAGTAATATCGACGGTTAAACGCGAAGTAACAATGTTCCCGGGGTGGTGAGCGTCGGCTGGTCGGACCAGGGGGCAACGCGACCCCTCCCGACCTGCACACCCATGACCGACGACACACCACACCTGGACCGGCGCACAGTTCTCAAGGCGACCGGCGCGCTCGGCGTCGCGGGCCTCACTGGTGTCGGCGCGGCGAGCGCAGCGTCGCGGAACGACCACCCGAAGTACGTCCCGCGCGGGCCGTGGCCGGGCGACCTCCAGGCCATCAACCTCAACGGCCTCCACACGAACGACCAGCTCGCGCGCGAACTCGCGCAGATCGACCGGCGGAGCGACCGCCTCGACCTCCGGCAGATCGGCGAGTCCGCGGGCCGCGGCGACCCGATCTGGGAGGCGCAGGTCGGCGACGGCGACACGAGCATCCACCTCATCACGCAGATTCACGGCGACGAGCCGGTCGGCACCGAGGTCGCTCTGAAGGTCATCCGGGAGCTCGCGCTCGGCGACTCCCGGCAGGTCGAGGGCCTCCTCGACGAGCTGTCGTTCACTATCGTGCCGCGCGTGAACCCCGACGGCGCGATGTTCGAGTACGACATCGACGACGACGGGCGCGAGGAGTGGGTCGCGCGCCGGTACAACACCCAGGAGTGGGCGTCCGACGACTCCCGCCACGAACCCTGGTACCACTACTACTACCCAGAGGGGTACACGCCGGGCTACGACATGAACCGGGACTTCAACATCCGGCCGCCGAGCGAGTTCGACCCCCGGGAGGACGACGAGGCCGACTGGTGGACGGAGTCCAACGACTACTGGTACATGGACATGCCCTACGAGGGGTACACGCTCCCGAACGTCGGCCTCCGGATGACTCCCGAGGTCCGCGCGGTGACTCGCTCGTACCTCGAGGCCGACCCGGACTACGCCATCACCCACCACCACATGGGCGCCAACCTCGTGCCCGACTTGGGCGGCCCCGGCGGCAAGCCGCCCAAACAGACCGTCATGGCGGTGATGGCCCAGTACGGGCCGTCGTACTTCGACCGCTCGCCGTTCCAGTACCCGGGCGCCGAGGAGATCGACCTCACCAACCCGTTCGTCGACGAGGAGACGAGTACGCGCTCGATTCGGCTGAACGCGCTCGTCGCGAACGCGCTGGCCGAGCGCGGCGACAGCGTCTTCGACAGCGTCACGCGGTACGGCTACTACCCGCTCTGGGGGTCGTACCTCGACGCCCTCACGCCGAACACGGACGCCGCCGGGATGCTCTACGAGGTGGCTTACCAGTCGGACATGATCGGCAACATGAAACTCGGGCAGATGATGCAGGCGACGAAGGTCGGGTTCCTCGAGTCCTTCGAGGCCATCGCCGACGGCAGCCTCGCGGATGTCGACGTCGAGGACTACTTCGACGTCCCGCTGACCGGCGAGAGCCTCGAGAATCCGCACCTCCAGCAGCCACCCCGCTGACCGCCCTCCAGCCGCCGCACTGACGGGCGCCGCCGCGCCACCGCCCGGCCGCGTTCCGCAGTCCTTTATTCGCCGGACACCCACGCGGTCGTATGGACCCGGTACTGGTCGCCGAGGACGTTGAGAAGGCCTACGGCGACGTCACCGCACTCGACGGCGTCTCCCTGTCCGTCGGCGCGGGCGAGGTGTTCGCGCTCGTCGGCCCGAACGGCGCCGGGAAGACGACGCTCGTGCGCTGTCTCACCGGCACCGCCGAACCCGACGCCGGCAGCGTCGAACTGCTCGGCGAGTCACCCAGGGACGCCCGCAAGCAGCGGGTCGGCCTGCTCCCGCAGGCGTTCTCGCCGCCCGAGCGCCTGACCGCTCGCGAACTCGTGAGCTACTACGCCGGACTCTACGACGACGCCCGGGAGCCCGACGCCGTCCTCGGCGAGGTCGGTCTCGACCCCGCCGAGGACACCTGGTACGGCGACCTCTCGGGTGGCCAGCAGCGGCGCGCGTGCGTCGCCGCGGCCCTCGTCAACGACCCGGACGTGCTGTTCCTCGACGAACCCACCACGGGCGTCGACCCGGCCGGTCGGCGCGCGCTCTGGTCGCTGTTCGAATCGCTCGCGGACGCCGGCACCACCATCATGCTCACCACGCACGACATGGCCGAGGCCGCACGGCTCGCCGACCGCGTCGCCCTGCTCGCGGCGGGCGAGGTCGCAGCGACCGGCACCCCGGGCGAGCTCGTCGCCGAGTACGCCGGCGACGCCCGCCTCGTCGTCGACACGGACGAGAACCCCGACCTCCCGAGCTACGACGCCGAGCGCACCGAGGAGGGGCTGGTCTTCCACGGCGTCGACCCCACGAGCGTCGGCGAAATCGCGACCGCGCTCGACGACGCCGGCGTCGACTTCGGCGCGCTGTCGTGGCGAGAGCCCACGCTGGAGGACGCCTACATGGCGCTGGCCGGCGACGCCGAGCGCGGGGAGGTGGCACGATGAGCCGCCTCGACAGGATTCGGGCGGAGGCCACGGGGGCGATGCGGACGTTCCTCCGTCGGCGCACGGCCGTGTTCTTCACGTTCTTCTTCCCCGTCGTGCTCATCGTCATCTTCGCCGGCCTCGTGCGCACGCAGGGCGGCGGTGGCGCGGGGCTGTTCTCGGAGCCGACGGGGTACTACCTGCCGGCGTACCTCGCGACCGTCGTGCTGTTCACGCCCCTGTCGCGGGTCGGCAGCGAGGTGGCCCGGCACCGCGAGGACAACCGCTTCGAGAAGCTGGCGACCACGCCGTTGACGCGCGCCGAGTGGCTCGCCGCCCACGCGCTCGTGAACGTCGCGCTCATCGCGCTCGCGTCGGCCGTCTTGGTCGTCGCACTCCTCCTCACGGGCGCGAGCTTCGTGCTGTCGCCGTGGCTGGCGTTCTTCGTCCCCGTCACCTCGGTGCTGTTCTGCGGTATCGGCGCCGTCCTCGGGAGTCTCGCCGAGGGCCAGGACGGCGCCATCGCCGCGAGCAACGGCATCGCGCTCCCGCTGCTCTTCCTCTCGGAGACGTTCGTCCAGCCCGCGCTGTTTCCGGAGTGGTTCCGGCCGCTGCTCGACCTCTCGCCGCTCGTCTACTTCTCGCGGGGCGTGCGCGCAGCGACCTACCCGGAGGCCGTCGAGGCCGCCGGGTCCTCGGGCGTCGTGGCGACGAACGCCGCGGTGACGCTGGTGCTGGCGGTCGTCGCGTTTGCAGTGGGTGCTGCGCTCATCCCCTGGACCGAGTAGCGGACTGCGGCGGCCCGGCTACGGGCCGGTTGCCAGGTCGAACGCGTCCACGAGGTGCGCGAGGACAGAGACAGTGAGCGCGAGTGCGGCGAACCCGCCGAGCAGGAGTGCGGCGCCGTACAGCAGCGAGGAGAGCAGCGATGGTGCCGGGAGGCCGAAACTCGCGCCGGCGACGACCGCCGTACAGCCGGTGGCGAGTAGCGTCGTGCGGGCGGACGCCGACTTGACGTGCTCGACGCGGGTGGCGGTCAGATCCGCGCCCGACGCGGGCGTGTTCGAGAGGTCGGCGAGGCGGGTGCCCGGGCCGGCGGCGCCCTCCGCGCCCTCACCGGAGACGAAGGTCGTGCCCCAGCAGCTCTCGCAGGGCGGGTTCGGGTCGCGCTGGACCGCCCCGCACTCCCTGCAGCGCCAGACGTCGGCGTCGTCGGCCTCGTCAGCGCCTGTCTCCTCGTCCACCGGTTCGACCGCCATGCTGTCGGGAGGTCCATGTGCGGCCAGCAAATAGGTGTCGGTGTCAGCGGGACCGGGACGGCGCTACCGGGGGACCCAGGCGTAGACGTGGTTCAGCATGACGTACGTGACGACGCCGAGGAACAGGGAAATCGCCCACGAGGCGACGGCGATGCGGCCGTACTTCGCGTGGCTCGTCTCCCGGAGTTCCTCGGGCGTGCGGGTGAGCCCGAGAATCACGGCGTAGAGGACGACGGGGACGGCGACGACCGAGAGCAGGATGTGGACGGCGAGCATCAGGAGGTAGGCGAGTTCGACGGTGCCGGCGTACTGCCCGAGGAACGCAGTCTCCCGGATGACGATGGACTTCTCGAAGCCTCCGCCGACCTTCCAGAGGTAGAGCACGAGGAACAGGCAGATGAGGCCGAAGGCGGTGAGCATCGCCGCGCGGTGCTTGCGGACCTCGCCGCGCTTGATGAAGGCGACGCCTGCCAGGAGACTCGTGAGCGCGAGCGTGTTCACGACGGCGATGGCGTCGGAGAACAGCAACACCGTCTCCCGGGAGAGTTCCGGGAACAGGGGGAGGATGCCCTCGAAGGCACTGATGACGAGCGCGTACCCGATCACTGAGAGGGCGGCGGTGACGCGCTCGGGGTGGGACCTCGCGTAGCCGGCGTCGGCGGATGCCATTGGCGACAGTTGGGACGGGGGCGGGAACCCGCTTTCGCTTCAAGCGAAATTGAGGTAGTGCAACCGTAACTGTAATACAAGTCCGTTAGAGTGAAACGGTCATGCGGCGATTCTTCGGCCATGAGCGAGGAAACTCAGCGGAACGTCCGGTGTCTCGTGGCGAAGGTCGGGCTGGACGGCCACGACCGCGGCGCCCACGTCATCACGCGGGCGTTCAGGGACGCCGGCTTCGAGGTCATCTACTCCGGGCTCCACAAGGCCCCCGAGGAGATCGTGCAGGCCGCCGTCCAGGAGGACGTCGACGTGCTCGGTATCTCCATCCTGTCGGGCGCCCACAACACACTCGTCCCGAAGATCATCGAGGGCCTGGAGGAGTACGACGCCTTCGGGGACACGCTGGTCATCGTCGGCGGCATCATCCCCGACGAGGACCGTTCGGAACTGGAGGCGGCCGGCGTCGACGCCATCTTCGGACCGGGGACGCCGATGGCCGAGACTGTCGAGTTCATCGAGGACAACGTCCCCCGGCGTGACTGAGATGGCGATAGACCAGCCCGAACTCGTCTCGGACCTCCTCGCGGGCAAACACCGGGCGCTCGCCCGCGCCATCACGAAGATCGAGAACCGCACTCCGGGCTACCGGGAGGTCGTCTCCGCGCTGTACCCCCACACGGGCAACGCCGACGTCATCGGCATCACCGGGAGCCCGGGTTCCGGGAAGTCGACGCTCGTCGACAAACTCGCCAAGCAGTACCGCGACCAGGGACTGACGGTCGGCGTCATCGCCGTCGACCCGTCCAGCCCGTTCACGGGCGGCGCCGTCCTGGGCGACCGCATCCGGATGGCCGCCACGGCGACGGACATGGACGTGTTCTTCCGGTCGATGTCCGCCCGCGGTAGCCTCGGCGGGCTCTCGACCGCCACCGCGGACGCGGTGAAGGCCCTCGACGCGTTCGGCAAGGACAAGATCATCATCGAGACGGTGGGCGCCGGCCAGAACGAGGTCGACGTCGTGAAGACTGCCGACACCGTCGCGGTGCTCGTCCCGCCGTCGTCCGGCGACGACGTCCAGATGCTGAAGGCGGGCATCCTCGAAATCGGGGACGTCTTCGTCGTCAACAAGGCCGACCTCGACGGCGCGAACAAGACCGTCACGGAACTCCGGAACATGCTCGACCTGCGGGACGGCGAGGAGGGCGACTGGGACCCCGAGATCGCCGAGACCATCGCGAAGGACGGCACGGGCGTCCCGGAGCTGATGGACCTCTTCGAGGCCCACGCCGACTGGCTCGACGAGTCCGGCCGCCGCGAGGAGAAGCGCCACACCCGGTACGCCGAGGAACTGCGGAACCTCCTCCGGGAGGACGCCAGCGAACTCCTCGAGGACGAACTCGAGGCCCGCGGCGGCATCGACGAACTCGTCGCGCGCATCGACGACGGCGAGACCACGCCCTACGAGGTCGCAGACGACGTCGTCGCTCCCGTCAGGGAAGCTCTCGGCGACTGACTCGACACAACGGCTAAACACCTGGCAGCCCTCGATTCTCCCATGCGACTCCGCAGACTCCTCGCTGGCGCAGCCGCCAGCGTCGCCGCGACCGCGGGCGCGAACCGCCTCCTCCGAGCCCGGGCCGGCGACCTCGACCCCGCCACTGACAGCGACCAGGGGACGTACCACTGGCGCGGCTTCGAGGTGGCGTACGCCGAGGCCGGCGACCCAGAGCACCCTGACGTGGTGCTCCTGCACGGCGTCCACGCCGCTGGCTCCAGCCGCGAGTTCGCCGAGATTTTCGACGGGCTCGCCGAGGACTACCACGTGCTCGCGCCCGACCTCCCCGGGTTCGGTCGCAGCGACCGGCCGCCGGTCGCGTACACGTCGAAGCTCTACGAGCAGTTCGTCGCCGACTTCGTCGCCGACACCACCGAGGACGCGGTCGTCGTCGCGTCCTCGCTGACGGGCTCGTGGGCCGCGATGGCAGCCAACGACGCCGACGTGGCGGGCCTCGTGCTCGTCAGCCCGACCGCGGACACCGGCCGCCGTCGACCGGTCGTGCGCCGCCTGCTCCGGACGCCGGTCGTCGGTACCGGGCTCTTCAACGCACTCGTTAGCCGGCGCGGCCTCAGGCGGTTCGACGGACGCGATGCCTTCTACCGCGCCGAGAACATCCCGGAGGACTTCGTCGCGTACCAGCACGCGACGAGCCACCAGCCCGGCGCGCGGTTCGCGCCCGCGTCGTTCGCCGGCGGCTTCCTCGACCCGAACGTCGACCTCGCCGACACGCTCGCCGACGTCGACGCCCCCGTCACGCTCGTCTGGGGCCGAGAGGCGACAATCACGCCGCTCTCCGAGGGCCACGAACTCGCCGACGCGGCGGACGTCCGGCTGGTCGTTCTCGACGACACCAGCCTCCTCCCGCACGTCGAACAGCCGGACTCCTTCCTCGAAGCGGTCCGCGACGAGCTACCGCAGCTCGAACGTCACTAACCGCTCGCCCGTCGTCGCACTCTCGCCGACGTCCGGCGCGACCTCGCTCCCGATTTCGACGTCCTCGGAGTCCGCTCGCACCTGACCGGTGAGCCGCACGGCACCGAAGTCCACGACGGCGACGACGTACGGCGCGTCGTCGACGAACGACGGCGTCGCCACGTGGATTGTCGAGCACGAGTCCACGGTCCCCGTCTCGGGGACTGGCGTCTCGACGAGGTCGCGGTCGCCGCACTGCGGGCAGGCCAGCCGCGGCGGCAGGCTGCCGTGACCCTCGCTGCACTCCAGGTAGTAGCCCTCGCCCGCGGCGAGCGCGTCCAGGAAGTCGTCGTAGCCGGCGTCGCGGACGTCCTCGCTCATGCTCCCACCTCCTCGTCGTCGACGGCTTCCAGCACGTGCACGACCGCGCTCGCGACCGTGCCGCCGGCGTTGTGCGCGACGGCCGTGGTGGCGTCGGCGACGTGTTCGCTGTTCACGTGGTCGCCCCGCAGCAGCTTCGTCAGCTCCGCGACCTGGCTCGTCCCAGTCGCTCCGACCGGGTGGCCCTTCGCTTTGAGGCCGCCCGAGAGGTTCACGGGGAGGTCGCCGTCCCGGGTCGTGACGCCCTCGCGGGCCGCCGCGATTCCCTCGCCGTGCTCGAAGAAGCCCAGGGACTCGACGGCCAGCACCTCCGCGATGGTGAAGCAGTCGTGGACCTCCGCCAGGTCCACGTCGCTCGCCGAGACGCCGGCGTCGGCGTACGCCTCCTCGGCGGCGTCGGTCGCGGCGGGCGAGGTCGCCACGTCGTCGCGGTCCTGGAGCGCCATCTTGTCGCCGCCCTGGCCGGTGCCCGTGACCGCGACCTCGGCGGCGACGTCGTGCGCCGCGGCGTATTCCTCACTCACGAGCACGACCGCGCTCGCGCCGTCCGTCACGGGACAGGCGTCGTAGAGGTGCAGCGGCTCTGCCACCGGGGGCGAGTCCAGGGCGTCCTCGACGGTGATCTCGCGCTGGTACTGGGCGTGGTCGTTGCCCAGCGCGTTCGCGTGGTTCTTCACCGCGATGTGCGCGAGGTCCTCGCGGCTCCCGCCGAACTCCTCGAAGTACGCCGCCGCCATCAGGGCGTACGCGCCGGGGAACGTCATCCCCGCCCGCACCTCGTAGAGGTCGTCCGCGGCGATGGCGAGCGCCTCCGTCGACTCCGCGGTGCTGAGGTTGTTCATGCGCTCGCTGCCGCCGACGACGACCACGTCGGCCTCGCCGTTCCGGACGTCCCGGAAGGCCTGCCGGAGGGCAACGCCGCTGGACGCACAGGCGGACTCGTAGCGCGTCGCCGGCACGTCGAGGCCCAGCGCCTCTGCCGCCAGCGGCCCCTGGTGGCCCTGGTGCTCGCTCAGTTCGCCCATGAAGTTCCCGTAGTGGACGGCCTCGACGTCCTCGCGGTCGATTCCTGCGTCGTCGAGGGCGGCGAGGCCCGCCTCCGCGAACAGTTCGCGGCTCGTCCGCTCCGGGTGGACGCCGAAGTGCGTCAGCCCCACGCCGCCCACGCGTGCGTCTGTCATGTACGACCGTACTGGAACCGGGTTCAAAAGGTGTGCGGAACCGGGGCCGACGGCCCCGACTTCGCTCCGGGCCGCTACATTCCCATGTCGGCCGCGGCCTCCGGCACCGGGAGGTCGTGTTCGCTGACCCCCAGCAGTTCCGCGGCGTGGTCCAGCGCCATGTCGAAGCCGTAGTAGCGCTCGAGTTCGTCGCCGTCAGCGGACGGCCGCACCTTCAACATCGCGTACCCCTCGACGTTCTGGGCGACCGCCGCCGTCGCCCCGCCGTCGCCCGAGAACGCCAGGACGCGCTCGGTCTCCGTCTCGTAGTACCGGGCAGTGATACCGTCGGCCTCGGCGGTCTCCTCGGTCATCGGCGGAGGTTCGGCCGGCACCGGCAAAAACACGACGACTGGCCGTCCGTCATCGGCGGAATCTGCCTCGTCTCCGAATCGTTTTCACCGCGGGCGTCGTCGGACGACGCGATGCGAGTCGCCGAACGGAGGGCCAGCGGTGGCTGAAGCCGAACCGAGTGCGGACGGGTCCGACCCGACAGCCGACGGTCCCGGCGCGACGGGTGACAGCCACCGGGAGCCCCTGACGTTCACGCTCGCGGGGTTCCGGGAGGGATTCGTCGCCGGCACCCCGGTCGCCCTCGGTGTCGCCGGCTACGGCGTCGTCTTCGGGGTCGTCGCCGCGGGCGCCGGACTGAGCGTCGCCGAGGCGGCGCTGATGAGCGCGACCGTGCTCGCCGGCGCCGCGCAGCTCGTCGCCGTCGAACTGTGGGCCGACCCGATTCCGGTCGTCGCAGTCGTCACCACGACGGCTGTCGTGAACCTCCGGTACGTCCTGATGGGGGCGGCGCTCCGGCCGTGGTTCGAGGACCTCACGGCCGGCCAGGCGTACGCGAGCCTGTTCTTCTTCGCGGACGAGAACTGGGCGCTCACCGTCGCCGCGCTCCGCGAGGGCAGCACCCGCGGCGCGTTCCTCATGGGCAGCGGCGTCGTGCTCTGGCTGCTCTGGGTCGCCGCGACCGTCGCGGGCGCGACCGCCGGCGATCTCGTCGGCGACCCCGCGCAGTACGGCCTCGACTTCGTCGTGACCGCGCTGTTCCTCACGCTCGCCGCCGGCTTCTGGGAGGGCCGCGAGTCGCTCCGGCCCTGGCTCGCGGCCGCGGCCGTCGCGCTCGTGCTCGATGCCCTCGCCCCCGGCCAGTGGTACATCATGGGCGGCGCGCTCGCCGGCGCCGCCGTGGAGGTGCTGACCTACGATGACTGACGCGCTCGCACTCGACCCGGCCGTCGTCGCCGTGATTCTCGCGATGGCCGTCGTCACCTACGGCACGAAGAGCGTCGGCCACTGGGTGGTCGGCCAGGTCGACCTCTCGGACCGCGTCGAGGCCGGCATCGACGTCCTCCCCGGCGCCGTCGTCGTCGCGTTCGTCGCGCCCGCGCTCGCGAACGGCGGGGTCGCGGAGTGGCTCGCCGCCGCCGTCACCGTCGTCGTCGCGCGGAAGACCGGGAATCTGCTCGCGTCGCTCGCCGTCGGCGTCGGCGTCGTGCTCGCCGTCCGGCCGGTACTGTGACGCCGCGGCTGACGGGAGCGACTTCACTGCCGCGGGCGGGAACGTATATGTCGGCCACCGCCGAAGGCCTCGACATGACCCCGGAGCCTGCCACGGATGGCTGACGTCGTCTTCTGGTCGCTGGTCGCCGTCGCCACCGCGACCAGCCTCGGGACGGCGTGGACGCTCGGCGCGAACAGTAACTCGCCGCCGTTTGCGCCCGCAATCGGCGCGAACGCCGTGTCGACGATGCGAGCAGCGTTCCTCGTCGGCATCCTCGCAGCCGCTGGTGCGCTCACGCAGGGCGGCGCCATCTCGGAGACGGTCGGCGCCGGCCTCGTCGACGGCGTCGCCATCACGTCGCTGGCGGCGACAGCGGGCCTGCTCACCGCTACCGGATTCATGGCGTTCGGCATCTACACCGGCTACCCGGTGCCCGCGGCGTTCGCCACCACCGGTGCGATGGTCGGCGTCGGCCTCTCGCTCGGCGGCGACCCCGCCGTCGCCACGTACCAGCAGATCGCGCTGTTCTGGGTGCTCGTCCCGCCGGTCTCGGGTGGACTGGCCTACGGGACCGCCACGCTGCTGCGCCGCGACGACGTCCCGGAGACCGTCTCGATTCCCCTGCTCGCGGCGCTCGTCGCGGGCGTCGTCGCGAACGTTCGGCTGAGCGTGCTCCCGTCTCCGCCCGGCGCCAGTCAGGGCTCGATTGCGGGCGCAATCGCGCGAACCGTGGACGCCCCGTCCGTGGCGGGCGTCGACGCTGCCGCCGTGGCGGTGTCGCTGGGGTTCGCGGCGCTCGGCTTCCAGTTCGTCCGAGTCCGCACCCAGCGGTCCGTCCAGGGCGGCGTCAAGACGTTCCTGCTCGTCCTCGGCAGCATCGTCGCGTTCTCCAGCGGCGGCAGCCAGGTCGGCCTGGCGACCGGGCCGCTCGAGAACCTCTACAGTGCCGAACTCGGCCTCCCCGGCTTCGTCCTGCTCGCGCTCGGCGCCGCCGGCATCCTCGGCGGCGCGTGGATGGGCGCTCCGCGCCTCCTCCAGGCGACCTCGCGGGAGTACGCCCAGCTCGGCGTCCGGCGGTCCATCGCCGCCCTCGTCCCCGGGTTCGTCATCGCGCAGGCCGCCATCTTCCTCGGCATCCCCATCTCGTTCAACAACATCATCATCTCCGGCGTCATCGGCGGTGGACTCGCCGGCGGTTCGGCGGGCGTCTCGCGGGAGAAGATTGTCACGACGGTCACCTTCTGGCTGGTCACGCTCGTCGGCTCCGTCCTCGTCGGATTCGGCGCCTACCGGGGACTCGCAGTGGTCCTCGGCCCGTGACGCTCACCGGACGACCGTGACCGAGACGGGCGCCTTGGTCACGACATCCGTCGCGACTGTCCCCAGCAGGCGCTCGGCCAGACCGGCGTCCGGGCCGCCGTGACCGCCCATCACGACGTGGTCGACGTCGTTGGCTTCGACGTACGCGAGAATCGTCTCTGCCGGCTCGCCAGTCTCCACGACCGTCTCCACGGCTCGGCCCTGGCTCGCGGCCGCCTCGCTCGCCTGCGCGACCACCGACTCGGCGTGCTCCAACGCCGCCGCCTCGCGCTCCTCGTCGCGCTCGAGGACGCCGCCCTCGCTCATCCCGCTGTCCAGCGGCGTCACCACGTTCAACACCGTGATTCGTCCGTCGAACAGTGCCAGCGCCCGCCGGAGCGCCTCGTCGGCCAGCGGCGACCCGTCGAGGGGAACGAGCACTTCGCTCTGACTCATACCGGCCGTTCGCGGCCGGCACACAAGTAGCCTGGTGGGTGTCGATGTCGAATTCGCGTACCGGAACACGGTACTGCTCGCCGTGGCGGATTCGCCGTGTCGACCCAAGCCAGCGTTTGACCCTCCCCGACGTCTTTTGTCCCGGGCAGTTAAGCCGCGGTATGGACGTCCGAACCCGAACGGCTACGGCGGCGAGTCTCGCCGCGCTCCTGTTGCTCGCGGGCTGTCTCTCCGTGGGCGGGCCCGGTGGAAGCACCCAGCCGACGTCGACGACGATTCAGCAGTCCGGAACGCCGACGCCGGTCCGGGACGGCTGTCCGAGCGGGCTGGCGTTCTACGGGCTCGGTAATCCCGGAGACTTCGGCTGGTCGACGAACGAGGTCGCCGTCGGATACACTCTGCCGGCGGACAGTACCGCCCTCCTCGTAGTGCTCGAGGACGAGACGGTGCTCGGTACCGTGCAGGTCAGCAACACGAACTCCGACTACGCAGTCGCAGCCGACGGTGACACGGTCCTCCTCGACGAGCCACTGGCGGGCTCACACGAGATTCGCGTCGTCGCCTACGCCGACAGCGACGGCGACGGCGAGTTCGACGCCAGTACGGACGCGCCCTGCCACGGCGACGACGGCACCCTCGTCACGACCGGGTCAGAGACAGTCGACTTCGACGACCTCGCGTCGTAAACGGCGGACCCGTAGTTCCGACTGGTCGGTGTGCTCGTCGTCCAGAGTACCCGCGTCGCCGCTCCGAATACATCGAAAAATCCCCATCTGGAACCGTCTCGGCCTCCCCGTTCAGTCCAGCAGTTCGTTCGCGATCGTGTTCCGGAGAATCTCCGAGGTGCCCTCGTAGATCTCGTTGAGTTTCGCGTCCCGGTAGTACCGCTCCACGTCGAAGTCCTTCGTGTAGCCGTAGCCGCCGTGAATCTGGATGCCCTCGTTCGTGACCTCCCGGCTGATTTCGGACGCGAACAGCTTCGCCTGCGCGGCCTCCTTGATGAAGCGCTCGCCGCGCATCTTCTTGTCCGCGGCCTTGTGCATCAGCAGTTCGGCCGACTCGACCTTCGTGTCCATGTCCGCGAGCTTGTGCTGGATGGTCTGGAAGTCGCTGATGGGCTGGTCGAACTGCTCGCGGTCCTGGGCGTACTCCAGGGAGTCCTCGAGGGCGGCGCGCGCCAGGCCGATGGAGCGCGCCGCGATGGTGATTCGCCCGCCGTTCAGCGTCTCCAGGGCGTGCCGGAAGCCGTCGCCCTCCTCGCCGAGGATGCGGTCCTCGGGGATGCGCATGTCGTCGAAGCGGAGTTCGGCGGTCGGACAGCCCTTGTCGCCGAGCTTGTCCTCCGTGCCCTCCACGATGAAGCCGTCGTCCTCCTCGGGCCGGACGACGAACGACGAGATGCCGCGGTGGCCGGCGTCCGGGTCGGTCTTCGCGAACAGCGTCACCGTGTCCGCGACGCTCCCGTTCGAGATCCAGAGCTTGTCGCCGTTCACGACGTACTCGTCGCCGTCCTTCTCGGCGGTCGTCCCCATCGCGGGCACGTCGGAGCCCGCGCCAGCCTCCGAGAGCGCGAACGCGCCGATGTCGTCGCCGCGATTCAGTCCCGCGAGGTACTCCTGCTTCTGGTCCTCGTCACCGTACTCGTAGAGCATGTTCCCCGCGAGACTCGTGTGCGCCGCGACGACGGTGCCGAGTCCGCCGCTCCCGCGAGCGACCTCCTCCAGCGCGCTGGCGTACGCGTGGTAGTCGAGGCCCGCGCCGTCGTACTCCTCGGGGAACGGCATCCCCATCAGGCCGAGGTCGCTCATCTCCTCGACGAGGTCCCACGGGAACTCGTCCTCCTTGTCGATCTCGGCGGCCCGGGGTTTCACTTCCTCGTCGACGAACTCCGCGACCATGTCCAGAATCTGGCTGTGCTCTGCGGAGCGCGTGAAGTCCATGTTCGAACCTTCGGCGGTCAGTCCTTTACTGTTCCCATCCCGGCTCCCGTGGCCGGGTCCGGTCGCTCCGACGTCCTCCGCCCTCGCGAGCCGACCGTCGCCCCAATCCCTTTTGTATTCCCCAATCCTAGTTGGGAGACGAGTAATGGACGGCCGTCAGTCCCAGCCGCCGACAGTGTCGGACCGCGAGTGGTGTCATAGCGCGGTACAGGACGTCTCCAGGACGTTCGCGCTCACCATCGACGCCCTCGAGGAGCCGATGGCGACGCGGATCTGTGTCGGCTACCTCCTCTGTCGGGTCGCCGACACCGTCGAGGACGCCACGTCGATTCCGCCCGACGAGCAGAGCACACTCCTGGAGACCTACGACGCCGTCCTCGACCCGGACAGCGACACGACGGTCCACGACTTCCAGGCTGCCGTCGCCGAATACGTCCCCGACGACCAGGACGCGGACTGGCGCGTCGTCGCCGAATCCCACCGGATCGTCGGCGCTTTCGAGAGCCTCGACGAGGACGCCAGGGAGGCCATCCGGCCGACCGTCCGCGAGATGGCGACCGGGATGGCGTCGTTCGTCGAGCGGTACGCCGACGCCGGCGGGCTGCGCATCCAGTCGGCGAGCGAACTCGAGGAGTACTGCTGGTACGTCGCCGGCACCGTCGGCGAACTCGTCACGGAACTGCTCGTCCACGACGCCACGCCGGACGCCGCCGACGCGATGCGGGAGAACGCCCGGTCGTTCGCGCTGCTCCTCCAGCTCGTGAACGTCGCGAAGGACGTGCGGCCGGACTACGAGGAGGAGAACAACGTCTACCTGCCGCAGGCGTGGCTCGACGACCACGACCTCGACCCCGAGGAGGTCGCCGACCCCGAGAACGCCGGCCGCGTCGCGTCCGTCGTCGAGCGCGTCACCGACCGCGCGAGGGGCTACGTCGACGGCGCCCAGCGCTGGCTGGAGGCGATGCCGACCAGTCAGGGCAACACGCTCGCCGCGTGGACGGTGCCGTTCCTGCTCGCTGTCGGCACGATGCGGGAACTCGGCAACCGCCCCCAGGACGTGGTCCGGGAGGGCGACGTCAAAGTCGACCGCGAGGAGGTCCACGCCGTGCTCGCGCTCGTCGCCGGCGACTTCGACCGGAGCGCCATCGGCACCGCCCGCGAGCGCATCGCCGACGGTCGGCTCTCCTGACACCTCATTCAGTTCTCGCCGTCCATCCGCACACTCGCCGGTCGTCACTGACGAGCTACGCGCTCCGAACGTTCAAACGTGAAAGCGGGACCAGACCCGCCGTGACCTGAATCCAGGCGCGGGCGGCGCCGGGGCAGGAGCACAGCACACCCGCCCGCGGACGCAGGTGCTGTCTGTTCGCCCGGAGAACCGAGAGCCGCGCTACTCGTACTCGTAGAAGCCCGTCCCGGTCTTCTTCCCGAGGTCGCCGGCGGCGACCTTGCGCTTCAGGAGGTAGGCTGGCTTGTAGCGGTCGCCGAGCTCCTCGTGGAGGGTCTGACTCGCGTCCAGGCAGATGTCGAGCCCGATGTGGTCGGCGAGCTCCAGGGGCCCCATCGGGACGTTCGTGCCGAGTTTCATCCCCTTGTCGAGGTCCTCCTTCGTCGCGACGCCCTCGTCGAACGCCCGGATGCCCTCGTTGATCCACGGCATCAGGATTCGGTTCGTGACGAAGCCCGGCTTGTCGTCGGACTCCCAGGTCTCCTTCCCGAGGGCCTCGGCGAACTCGTGGGCGAACGCCGCCACGTCCTCGTCGGTCTTCTCGCCGACGACGACCTCCACGCCCGTCATGATCGGGACGGGGTTCATGAAGTGGAGGCCGACGACCTCGTCCTCGCGGTCGGTCGCGGACGCGATGGTCGTGATGGAGAGTGTGGACGTGTTCGTCGCGAGCACGACGTCCTCGGGGACCGCCTCGTCGAGGTCCGCGAAGATGTCCTGCTTGACGTCCATGTCTTCCAGAGCGGCCTCCACGACCACGTCGCAGTCCGCGAGGTCCGAGAGCTCCGTCGTCCCAGCGATGCGGTCGAGGACGGCCTCGGCCTCGTCGTCGCTCAGTTTGTCCTTCGAGACGAAGCGGTCCAGTGAGGACTCGATGCTGTCGAAGCCGGACTCCACGTAGTCCGTCTCGATGTCACGCATCACGACGTCGTAGCCCTCGGTGGCGGCGACCTGGGCGATGCCGGCGCCCATCGTCCCGGCGCCGACGACGCCGACGGTCTCGATGTCTGCGAGGTCTCGCATACTCGGGGCTGGGACGGGCCCGAACCTAAGGGTGCCGGAAACGTGGAAACACTGAAGCCGCTTCGGTCGCACCATTCACCCAACCGTGGCACCCGATGACGCCCAGGAGTCGCTGCGCGACCTCCAGCACGTCGGCCCGGCGACGGCCGACGCGCTCGCGGCGGCGGACGTGACTCTCGAAGACGTGACGGGCAAGCGTGTCTCCCACGCTCAGCTCGTCGAGTCCGGCGTCAACCCCGGCGTGGCGGCGCGCATCCGCCGCGAGTACTCTCTCCAGTGGTCTTTCGAGGGAGGGGAGGACCTCGACCGGCGCGCCGAACAGGTCCGGGGGCTCAAGGACGACGAGCGCCAGTGGGTCGCCGCGAGCTACGGCGACGACGCCGAGGCCGACGGGAGCGGCGATGCGGCGGCCGAGGAGGCCGACTGGCAGGCGACGTCGAGCGCGGGCAGCGAGGACTCGACCGCAGTCGAGCAGCCGAACGCGACGGACGAAGCCACCGACGAGGACGCGGAGGCGGCCTGGCGCGAGGAGGCGTGGCCGAACGGCGACGACGGCGAATCCTTCGAGCGCGACGAGGCGGCCTGGCGGGAGGCGTCCGAGCCGACGCCCGTGACGGCCCTGGAGGCCGTCGACGATGACGCGGCGGCGATGCTCGCGCGGGCGGGCATCACGTCGGTGCGGAGCCTCGCGACCGCGCACGTCGGCCAGGTCGCGGACTCGCTTGGGGTGTCCAGCGACCGGGTCGCGGCGCTCCGGGACGCCGCCCGCAGGCACGCCGAGTAGTTTACTCGGTCTGTAGTCAAAACACCCGAATCGGCGGGCGTGCGGCCCGAACAGAGGGTTAGACTCTTATCCCTCTCCGTTGCAGTTTGAGGTGATGCGACCCTTCGAGGACTCACCGATCTCTCGCGACGGGAAGGTACTGATTCTCGCGTACGACCACGGCCTCGAGCACGGCCCGGTCGACTTCGAGGCGGTGCCCGATACCAAGGACCCCGCGGCGGTCTGGGACGTCGCGACGCACGATGCCGTGTCGGCGATGGCCGTCCAGAAGGGCATCGCGGAGGCGTTCTACCCGTCCTACGAGGACGACGTGAACCTCCTCGCGAAGCTCAACGGCACGTCGAACCTCTGGATGGGCGAGCCGGACTCGGCCGTGAACTGGTCCGTGGACTACGCGGCCGAGGTCGGCGCCGACGCCATCGGGTTCACGATGTACGGCGGGTCGAACAAGGAGGTCGAGATGGCCGAGGAGTTCCGGAAGGCCCAGGAGAAGGCCCGCGAGCACGACCTGCCCGTGGTGATGTGGTCGTACCCGCGCGGCCAGGGCCTCAAGAACGACAAGAAGCCCGACACCATCGCGTACGCCGCCCGGCAGGCGCTCGAACTCGGGGCTGACATCGCGAAGGTGAAGTACCCGGGTGGCAGCGACGACATGGCCCACGCCGTCGAGATGGCTGGCCCGACCGAGGTCGTGATGTCCGGCGGGTCGAAGACGAGCGACCGGGACTTCCTGGAGACGGTGAAGGGCGCCATCGACGCCGGCGCGAAGGGGCTCGCCGTCGGCCGGAACGTCTGGCAGCGCGAGAACCCGGCGGCGTTCCTCGACGGACTGGAGGCCGTCATCTACGAGGAGACCAGCGTCGAGGAGGCGCTGTCCCGCATCTGATGGCGGACGTCGTCGACCGCGTCTTCGACGTCGTGGCCGACGCTGCCCCCGAGATTCGGGCGGGGCTCCCGGAGCGCCGCGCGAAGCGGGACGCCGAGAACGTCTCCGGGGACACCCAGTTGGAGGCGGACGTGTGGGCCGACGACCTGCTGTTCGACCGCACGGACTCCATCGAGGGCGTGAACTGGTACGCGAGCGAGGAGCGCGACGCCGTGGTGACCGTGGGGGACGCCGACGAGGGGTACGCGGTGGCGCTGGACCCTCTGGACGGCTCCTCGAACGTGAAGTCGAACAATCCCTGCGGGACCGTCGTCGGCGTCTACGACCAGCCGCTGCCGGCGCCCGGTTCCAGCCTCGTCGCCGCGGGATTCGTGCTGTACGGGCCGACGACGACGATGGTGGTCGCGAGGGGCGGCGAGGTCCGTGAGTACCTCGTCGAGGCCGACGGCCGCACCGACCTCGGGACGGTCGAGCTACCGGCGGACCCGACCGTGTACGGGTTCGGCGGCCGGGTGCCGGAGTGGAGCGAGGACTTCGAGGCGTTCGTGCGAGACGTCGAGAACGACCTCAAACTCCGGTACGGCGGCGCGATGATCGCGGACGTGAATCAGGTGCTGGTCTACGGCGGCGCGTTCGGCTACCCGGGGCTATCGTCGGCGCCCGACGGGAAGCTCCGCGCGCACTTCGAGTCGATGCCGATGGCGTACATCGTCGAAGCTGCGGGCGGGTCGTCCTCCGACGGCAGCGGGTCGCTGCTGGACCTGGAGCCGACGCGGCTCCACGAGCGCACGCCGACGTTCGTGGGCAACGACTCCGTCATCGCGGACCTGGAGGCGGCGCTACCGGACTGACTAAGCCCCGGCAGTCCTTCTTCTCGTGTATGTGTGGTCGGTACGCGCTGTTCTCCGACGCCGGCGAGGTCGCCGACGCGTTCGGGCTGGCGGACGTCGACTTCGAGCCGACGTACAACGCCGCGCCGAGCCAGGAGCTACCCGTGATTCTCGACGACTCGCCCGAACACCTCACGAGCGCTCGCTGGGGCCTGGTGCCGGAGTGGTCCGACGGTCCGCGGGCCGGCCCGGACCCCATCAACGCCCGCGCCGAGTCGCTGACCGAGAAGCGCCACTTCCGGGATGCCTACGAGCATCGGCGCTGTCTCGTCCCCGTCGACGGCTTCTACGAGTGGGTGGCGGACGAGAGTGGGGACGGTGACGGGGGCGGCGGGAAGACGCCGTACTTCGTCTCGCGGGTGGACGACCGGCCGTTCCTGCTGGCGGGGCTCTGGGAGACGTGGACGCCCGAGCAGACCCAGACCGGTCTCGGCGAGTTCGGTGGCGGGAGCGGGCCGACGCGCGAGGCCGAGGCGGTGCGGTCGTTCACCGTCGTGACGACGGACCCGAACGACTTCCTCGCGGACTACCACCACCGGATGGCGGTCTGTCTGGACCGAGAGGCGGGCGAGCGCTGGCTGACCGCCGAGGACCCCCGGGACCTGCTGGCGCCCCGGGAGTTCGACCTGGAGGCGTGGCCGGTCTCACCGGCCGTCAACGACCCGTCGAACGACCGTCCGGACCTCGTCGAACCGGTCCCATAGGCCTGGAATCGGGCGAACACACTTGATGGCTCCCGGTGAACGTTCAGGAACGCATGACCGGCATCGAGTACGAGGACTTCGTCGACGAGGGATACGAGCCCCGGGACACGGACCTGGTCTGCCAGTTCGTGCTCGAACCGGGTGAGGGAATGGACATGCTGGACGCCGCCGGCCGGGTGGCTTCCGAGAGCTCGAACGGCACGTGGGCGGCGCTGAACGTCCCGGACCGCGTCACCGAACTGTCGGCGACCGCCTACGACATCGGCGACGGCGAGGTGACGGTCGCGTACCCCGGCGACCTCTTCGAGGCCGGGAACATGCCCCAGGTTCTGTCCTGCATCGCGGGCAACATCATGGGCATGAAGGCCGTCGACTCTATCCGGCTGGCGGACTGCGAGTGGCCCGAGGAACTGGCGACGTCGTTCCCCGGCCCGCAGTACGGCAGCGACGTGAAGACCGAGATTCTGGACGCGCGCGACCGCCCCGCGACGGCGACGGTGCCGAAGCCGAAGGTCGGGCTCTCCACCGAGCAGCACGCCCAGATCGGGTACGACGCCTGGGTGGGCGGCGTCGACCTCCTCAAAGACGACGAGAACCTCACCGACCAGTCGTTCAATCGCTTCGAGGACCGCGTGAAGCAGTCCTTCGAGATGCGCGACCGCGCGGTCGAGGAGACGGGCAACCCGAAGGACTACCTCGTGAACATCACGGCGGACACGGAGACGATGCTCGACCGCCTCGAACTCGTCGCCGAGCAGGGTGGCGGCTTCGTGATGGTCGACGTCGTCACCAGCGGCTGGTCGGCGGTCCAGACCGTCCGCGAGCACGCCGCAGACCACGGGCTCGCCATCCACGCCCACCGCGCGATGCACGCGGCGTTCGACCGCATGGAGCACCACGGCGTCTCGATGCGCGTGCTCGCGCAGGTCGCGCGGCTCACGGGCGTCGACCACATCCACACGGGGACGGCGGGCCTCGGGAAACTGGAGAACGAGGACACGCCAGGCATCAACGAGTGGCTGGCCGGCGACCTCTACGGGCTCAGTGACGTGCTGCCGGTGGCCTCGGGCGGCCTCCATCCGGGCACCGTCGCACCCCTCCTGGACGCGCTCGGGACGGACATCATGGTGCAGGCCGGCGGCGGCATCCACGGCCACCCGGACGGCACGGAGGCCGGTGCTCGCGCGCTCCGGCAGGCCGTCGACGCCTACCAGGACGGCGTCGCCGCGGAGACGTACGCCGAGGACCACCCCGAACTGGCGACGGCGCTGGAGAAGTGGGGTACCGGGTCGCCGCGCTGAGAACGAGCCCGCGGCTGGGACGCGTCGAGTGGCCCGGGGAGTAGAGTGGACCGCCCCGGAGCCTGTCAGAGGCACAGCCGGTGCGCGTGCACCAGCAATCGAACAGTTCACTCGGGGTGGCATTAATTTACCCAGCGAGGTGGTGCCCGCTGCCCGGTAAACCCTCAAAGCGTTGTCGGCTCTTTAACACGAAGCGTTTTTCAACTAACAGAAAGTGGGTGGCAGTCATGACTTCCTCGCCGGCCGCCGTCGAGGTACTCGCGCGGCGTGCCGACCTGCTGGCAGCGGTCCGGGAGCAGTCGCGGTCGAAGCCGGCGCTCGTCGACGAACTCGCGGTGTCGCGGTCGACCGTCGACCGGGCCGTCCGCGAACTCGAAGCGGAGGGATTCGTCGCACGCTCGGATGGAGTCTCGCTCACGCTGCAGGGGCGGTTGGCCCTGGACAGCTACGAGACGTTCGCAGCCCACCTGCGGGACCTGGACACCGCCGAGACCGCGCTCGCGACGCTCCCGGACGGGGCGCGAGTGGAACGCGCCCTGCTCCGGGACGCCACCGTGGTGGAAGCCACGCCGGTCGCCCCGCAGCGAGCGACGGAGGCCTACCGGTCGCTCGTCGACGGGGCCTCCCGCGTCGAAGGGTACGCGAGCGCGCTGCTGGACGGCAACGTCCAGACCTTCCGGGACCGCATCGTCGAGGACAACCTTGAGGCGGACCTCGTCCTGTCCCCGGACGTCCTCGACGCGCTCGTCGGCAGCCACGGCGACGCCGTCGCCGACGCACTCGACACCGGTCGCCTCACACTTCGAGAGGCGTCTCGGCGGCTCTCTTACAGCCTGATGCTGGTCGAGACGGCCGCGACGACCCAGGTCTGCGCGCTGTTCTACGACGACAGCGGTCACACCGGCCTCATCCGCAACGACGCTCCGGAGGCCGTCGCGTGGGCCGAGGACGTCTACGAGGACCTGCGCGGGGCTGCCGACCCGCTCCCCGAGTAGCGCCCCGTCCTCGCTACCGACACCCGAACCCTCAAGCGCCCCCCGTGCTTCCACCCGTCCATGATTTCGGTCCGGGGACTGGAGAAACGATACGGAGACGTCACCGCCGTCGACGACGTCTCCTTCGAGGTCGGCGCCGGCGAAGTGTTCGGGCTGGTGGGGCCCAACGGCGCCGGGAAGACCTCTACGCTGAAGATGCTCTGCGGGCTCGTCGAGCCCTCCGCGGGCGAGGTCACCGTCAACGGCTTCGACGCCGGCGAGACGGAGATGCGGCGCTCGCTCGGCTTCCTCCCCGAGGAGTCGCCGCTGTACGACGAGATGAGTCCCCGGGGCTACCTGCGCTTCTTCGCCGACCTCTACGACGTCGACCGCGAGGCCGCCGACGAGCGCATCGAGGCCGCTCTCGACCGCCTCGACCTCGACGCCCGCGACCGCCCCGTCGGCGACTTCTCGAAGGGCATGAAGCGGAAAGTCGCCATCGCGCGCTCGCTCGTGAACGACCCGGACGTGCTCGTCTACGACGAGCCGGCCAGCGGCCTCGACCCCCTGACGACGAACACGGTCGTGGAGTTCACCCGCGAACTCGCCGCGGACGGGAAGACCATCGTGTTCAGCGCCCACGACCTCCACCACGTCGAGAGCGTCTGCGACCGCGTCGCCATCATGCGCGACGGCGAACTGGCCGCGACCGGGACGCTCGCCGACATCCGCGACGAGCACGGCGAGGTGTCCTACCGCGTGTTCACGAACGTCCCGCTGGCGGGCTCGGAGCCGGCGGGCGACCGCCACGTCACCGAGGTGGCCTCGATGGCCGACGTCGAGGCGCTGCGTGGCGAGGCCGAGGAAGCTGGCGGCGAGGTCGTGGACATCCGCACCGACGAGTCGACGCTCGAAGACGTCTTCCTCGACGTGACGGGGACATGAAGGCGCGCAACGTCGCCCGCATCGCGCGCTGGGAGACCACCCGGAGCGCCGGCGACGTCGACCGCGAGACCGCGGTCGCGTTCGTCGTCGTGCTGCTCGCGCTCGCCGCCATCGTACCGGCGCTCGTCACCACCGGCCCGACCCCGGGCGAGGGCATCTACCGGGTCGGCGTCGACGACGACAGCCAGTACGCCGACGTCGTCGCCAGCGACCCGCAACTCGCGGCCGTCGACCCGGCCGCTGACGCCGACATCGTCGTCACCGAGACCACCATCACCTACGAGGACACGCCGAAGGGCCGGGCGGCGCTGTCGACGCTTCGGTCCGCGACGGTGTCGTACAACGACTTCCTGATGCGCCAGGAGCCCGACCAGGCGGCCGCGTTCCCGGTCGTCGTCTCCCTGACCTACCTCCCGCAGTCCATCTCGGTCACGGGACAGCCGGCGGACGGCGCGGACCCAGCAGGCGACAGCACGGGCACGGGCGGCGGCGACGCCGGCACTGGCGGCGACACCCCTCAGACCGGTACCGACGGCGCCACGACGGGCGGCGACGTCCCGACTGCGGGTGGCGGCCTCAGTGGCCTGCTCGGCCAGGCGCAGTCCGGCACGCCGTCCTCGATATCGCCGCCGTTCCCGCTGCAGTCCCTCGTGTTCGCGTTCGCGTTCCTGCTGCCGCTGAACGTCGTCATCCAGGCCTACGGCTCCAGCGTGCTCGCCGAGCGCATCAACCGCCGGGGCGAGCCGATGCTGGTCGCGCCAGTCTCCCGCGGGGACATCGTCGCCGGGAAGACGCTGCCGTACCTCCTCGGCGCGCTCGCTCTCATCTCGGTCATCGCACTCGCGACCGGCGCCGGCGCGCTCTCCGTGCTCGCCATCGCGCCGCTCGCCGCCCTGTTCCTCGCGGCGACCTTCTTCGGCGCGATGCTCGCCCGGTCGTACAAGGAGCTCACGTTCGTCACCGTCACCGTCAGCGTCGGACTGACCGCGTACGCGTTCGTCCCCGCCGTGTTCGCCGAGGTCCACCCCATCGCCGCCATCTCGCCGCTCACCGTCGTCGTCGACTCCATCACCGGCGACGGCGTCTCGGCGGGTCAGTTCGTGCTCTCCACGACTCCCCCCGGGCTCGCGGCGTTCGTCCTCTTCGGCCTCGGCACGGGCGTCTACCGCGAGGAGGACATGTTCACGCAGCTCCCCGTCCCGTCGAAGCTCCTGGACGCGCTCGCCGCGCCGCTGACCGCGCGCTGGCGGGTCGGCCTCTGGACCGCACTCTTCCTCCCGTTCGTCCTCGTCGCGGAGCTGTTCGCGGTCGCCGTGCTGTTCGTCGCGCCGGTCTCCCTCTCCGTCCCCCTGCTGCTCGGCGCCGTCGCCGTCATCGAGGAGATTGCGAAGAGCGTCCACGTCCTCGCGGGCTTCGAGCGCGGGACGTTCGACCGGTCGGTACGGACCGCGGTCGTCGTCGGCGCAGCGTCGGGCGTCGGCTTCTTCCTCGCCGAGAAGCTCTTGCTCGTCACCCAGTTGGTGGGGCTGCCCGACCTCGACGTCGCGCAGGCCGCGTTCTCCCCCGCAGCGCTCGGCGTCTCGCCGGGACTGCTGCTCGTCGCGCCGCTCGCGCTGCACGTCGTGACCGCCGCGATATCCGCGCTCGGCGCGGCGCGCTCGCGACTCGCGTACCTCGGGACGCTCCTGGCCGCCGTTCTCGTCCACGTCGGCTACAACCTCGCGGTGGTGGTCGCCGTTGCGTAGACTCGTCCTCGCCCGCCGCACGCTCGGGTCGCTGCGCTCCGAGAAGACCATCGTGCTCGCGCTCGTCATCCAGCTGTTCATCGCGGGGTTCTCGTCGTTCCTCGTCGTCGGCCTCGTCTCGCTGTACGACCCCGGGTCGACGGAGGGCGCCATCGAGGTGGACGTCGGCGTGACCGGGAACGCCAGCGGCGACGTCGCCGCAGCGCTCGCCGACGATGGACTCCGCGTCGTCCCCGCGGAGTCCGAGGCCGCCGCGAGCGCGGCGTTCCAGCGCGGCGAACTCGACGCGCTGGTGCACGCCACGACACAGCCGGGTGGCCGCGTCCTCGTCGAGGCGACGGCGCCCGAGGGGTCGTTCCGCACGACGCTCGTCGTCTCGGAGCTGAAGAGCGCGCTCTCGGCGCTCGAACGCGAGCAGCGGGCCGGGTTCTCCCAGCGCCTCACTCGCCAGCCGCTCGACCTGCCGCCCGAGGAGCGCTCGAACCCCTACTTCTCGTTCACGTACACCGTCCTGCTCCCGCTGCTGGCGTTCCTGCCCGCGTTCATCTCCGGCAGCGTGATGGCGGACTCCCTGGCCGAGGAGGCCGAGCGCGGCACCCTCGAACTGCTCCGGGTCGCGCCGCTGTCGCTCCGGGACGTCGTCGACGGGAAGGCCGTCGCGCTCGTCGGGCTGGCGCCCGCGCAGGTCGCGCTCTGGCTCGCGCTGCTCTCGTACAACGGGACGGCTATCGCGAACCCGCTGGCGGTGCTCGCGCTCGTCACGGGCGTCGCCGCCGTGCTCGTCGCCGGCGGCGCCGCGCTCGCGCTCCGCATCGGCGCCCGTCGGGAGGCCCAGTTGCTGTACTCGTTCGTCGCGCTCGGCGCGTTCGGCGCCGCCAGCCTGCTCCCGCAGAGCCCCCAGAACCTCGTCGCGCGCCTCGCCGTCGACAGCGCGACGACGCTGACGTGGCTCACGCTCGCCGCGACGCTCGTCGCTGCCGCGCTCGCGTACGCCGGTCTCCGGTGGTTCGCGGGCGGCGGCGAGGCCTGACTGTCCTCCCGGTGGCGGTGACCGCCCCCGACCCGGGTTACGACCGGACGTAGCGGACGGCGGTCAGGAGGACGCCGACCAGTCCGATGGCGACGAGTTTCACCGGCGTGTCCGTCTGCTGGTTCTTCAGGAAGGCGTCGCCGGGGGCCGAGGGGTCGACGTACGCCGTCACCGTGTCGCCGGCCTCGTACTCGGCGACGACCTCCCGGGCCGCCGACTCGGTGTCGTAGTCTGGCGTCACCGACCCCGGGAACACCGAGTTCCCCGTGTACGCTTCGCCGTCGTAGCTGTACTCGAAGGTCGCCGTCGGCCGGTGGTCGACGCGGCCCCGGCGCCCGGAGACCTGCTCGACGCCGGTCTCCGTGACCGTCGCGTCGACCTCCACGGCGTTCCGGACGGCCTCGGACTGCTGGAGGTAGTCGTAGCCGCCGTACCCGGCGACGGCGACGCTGATAATCAGGAAGACGAGGGCGCCTCGGGCGGAGTCGCCGTCGCCGCCACCGATGTTGATTCTCGGGGACACGTCGCCACCGTCAGCGCCCCGCCTGTTAACCGTGGCGAGTATTCTCCGCGCTTGCGTCACTGCCCGGACCCACGGCCCGCTCCCGGAACCGGTCACCCCCCTGTGTCTCCGGCGGGCGAACCACTATGCCGCCGGGTACCGACGACTGCCGCATGGAGTACACGACACTCGGCAGCACCGGGATGGAGGTCTCGAAGATCTGCCTGGGGTGCATGAGCTTCGGGTCCTCGGACTGGCGGCCGTGGGTGCTCGACGAGGACGAGGCCCGGCCCATCATCGAGCGCGCCATCGACCTCGGCGTGAACTTCTTCGACACCGCGAACATGTACTCGGACGGCGAGAGCGAGCGCGTGGTCGGGAACGTCCTCGGGGACTACGACCGCGACGAACTAGTCGTCGCGACGAAGGGCTACTTCCAGATGGACGACGACAACCCGAACTCGGGCGGGCTCTCCCGGAAGGCCATCGAGCAGGAGTTGTCGAACTCCCTCGACCGCCTCGGGATGGACACCGTCGACCTCTACCAGACCCACCGCTGGGACTACGACACTCCCATCGACGAGACGCTCGCGGCGCTGTCGGACGCCGTCCGCCGCGGCGACGTCCGGTACGTCGGCACGTCCTCGCAGTGGGCCCACCAGTTCGCGGACGCGCTCCACACCAGCGACCGCGAGGGTCACGAGCGCTTCGCGACCATGCAGAACCACTACAACCTCGTCTACCGCGAGGAGGAGCGTGAAATGCTCCCGCTCACCCAGAACGAGGGCGTCGGGGTCATCCCGTGGTCGCCGCTCGCTCGCGGCTACCTCACGCGACCCCACGAGGAGATCGACGCGACCACCAGGGGCGACACGGAAGAGCACATGTACCGCCACCCGTACACCGAGGGCGGCGGCCAGGAGATCAACGAGCGCGTCCAGGAACTCGCGGCCGAGCAGGGCGTGGAGATGGCCCAGATCGCGCTCTCGTGGCTCTTCCACAAGGACTGGGTCGACGCACCCATCGTCGGCACGACGAGCGTCGAGCACCTCGAACAGGCCGTCGAGGCCCTCGACATCGACCTCTCGGACTCCGACATCGACTACCTAGAAGAGCCCTACGAGCCGGTGCGCGTCTCCGGCCACGAGTAGGCACGTCCAAAAGATTCCCACGATTCGACACGTCCCCGGCTACACGACTGCGCAATTCGAGTGGCTGCTGCTACTCGCGGTCGCCGTCGGTGTGACGCTGTACGCCCTCTATACCGTCTAGAACCTCTCGTCCTTCCTCGGCGACCTCCTGCGGTCCCGGCATCCGAGACCGCAACACCGAACCGCGGGCCGTGCGCAGCAGCACGCATGGAACCGGGGACGTACACTCTCCTCGTCTCGCTGCCCGGCCCCGCCACCGTCGAGTTCGGCGCGAAGGGGTCCTACGACCTCGACGCCGGCTGGTACGCCTACACGGGGTCGGCGTTCGGCACCGGTGGCCTGGCTCGCGTCGACCGCCACCGCGACCTCGCTGCCGGCGAGCGAGACGCCCGCCACTGGCACGTCGACTACCTGCTCGGCCACCCCGAGACGAGCGTCGAGGCCGTCTACGTCACGGAAAACGAGGACGTCGAGTGCGAGACGGCTCGCCGGCTGGCCGACGAAACGGGGTCGGTCGCCGGACTCGGTGCGTCGGACTGCGACTGCGACACGCACCTCGCGTACGCCCCGAGCCGGGACGCGCTCGCTGCGCTCCTGGACGACGCACACAACCGAGCACTCCCGTAGTGCTCACTCCGGGAGGTCGTGCAGGAACGTCTGGACCTCCAGCGTACGGCCTTCGGGGTCCTCGGCGAAGAACTGGTAGATGTCGTAGTCGTCGTTCTCCCGGGGGGCCTCGACCGCGACGTCCGAGAGGTCGCTGTACTTCTCGTCGACGTCGGCGCGAGTGTCGTAGTACAGCGTGACGATGCCGTCCGTGTCCACGTCGCTCGCGCTCGCCGCGTCGCAGAACCCGAGTTTCAGGTCGTCGTGGCGCAGAATCGTACAGCCGGCGTCCTGTTCGAGCCACACCTCGAAGCCGAGGCGGTCGCGGTAGAAGTCCGCGACGCGCTCCCGGTCGGCCGTCCGGAAGAAGACGATGCCGCTCACGCTACGCCTCCAGGGGCACCCAGTCGGTCGGCGTGTCGGTGACGCCCCGGAGCCGGGCCTCGCGGCCGCCGTCGTCCAGAACCCGTACTTCGAGGACACCGTCGAACAGCTGGCTGATGGTGTTGACGGTCTGGGCGTCGTGGCTCTCCGGGTCGACGGAGAACACGCCCAGCCAGCCCTGGCTCTGGATCTGGCTCGTGAACACGTGCAGGAACCGGAACAGGCGCTGGATGTCGACGTACATCAGCAGCGGCGACAGCGAGTCGAACCCCACCCGGAGGCGGTCGACACCCGCCTCGGCGGCGGTCTCCGCGACGCCCGAGAACTCGATGCCGATACCGGTCAGGTCCCCCGGCGAGGAGACGTGGTGGACGCCTTCTGTGGCCGTCGCGCTGCCGGACTGCGTGCTCACGCAGTCGACGACGTGGAGGAAGGAACTCGGGCCCTCCAGGGCGTCCTCGTACTCCTCGACGACCTCCTCGGCGGGGTCCCTGGACGTGACCAGCACCGACCCCTCGGAGTCGCGCTCGCCGCGCGCGACCAGGTCGAAGAGCGTGGCGCGCTTGCCCGACATCGCCGGCCCGCTCAACAGGAGGTTCGTCCCGTCGTCGAACTCCCCACAGAGCGCGTCCGGTAACACTCCTGTGACGTCGTACGGCATGTGTAGGCCCGCCGAACCCAGTATTCGGCGCTGTCCGTCCGTCCGGACCGGAGGCACATAAGTGTGGGCGGGACAGCGACGGAACCGAACGGTTTTCGGCCGACGCTGCGACGAGTCGGCCGTGACGAGTTACACACCGAAGGCGGTCGCACGAGCGTCTGGCGTCGCTGCGGTCGCGTTCGCGTTCGCTGGCATCCTCGCTGCCGTCGCGTCGGCGCCCTGGTTCTCGTGGGCGTCGAACGCGCTGTCGGACCTCGGCGTCGCGGGCGGCCTCACCGCGGGGCTGTTCAACTACTCGCTCGTCGCCGCAGGCGCCCTCGCGCTACCGTTCGCGTGGTGGCTGGCGGCGACCGCGGACTCCCGGTTCGGTGTGCTGACCGCCGTCGGGTTCGGCGTCACCGGCGCCTGCATGGCGGGCGTCGGCCTCTTCTCGAGCGACACGAGCCTCCACTTCCCGGCGGCGGCCGGCACCTACCTCGGACTGACGTACACGCTCGCGCTCGACGCCAGCGACGCCGTCCACGCCGGCGCCACGCGTCGCGCGCTCGCCGGCCTCTGGGGCGCCCTCGGCCACGTGACGATGTGGCTCACGTGGGCCGTCGCCGGCCCCGCGGTCGGCGTCGACGGTCTCGCGCTCCCCGAGGTTGCCGGGGCACTGCTGCTGGCGGCGTGGGTGGTTGCGACTACACGCCGGCGCACGGGTGGAGAGGCCTGACCGCTCCGCTTCGCCGGAACCCCGAACGTTGACGGGGGAGCGCTCCAATTCTCGACCGTGACCGTCGTCGACACACTCGTCGTGGGCGCGCTCGGCGCCTGGCTGGGGAGCATCGTCTTCTTCTCGTTCGTCGCCGCGCCGGCGCTGTTCGCCGAACTCGGCAGCGACCGCGCGGGCGAGGCCGTCAACGTCGTCTTCCCCCGGTACTACCTGTTCGGCGTCGCGATGGCCGCCGTCGTCCTCGCTGTCTGGGTCGTGGGTCCGCTGGCCTTCGACACCGCCGAACCGCCGCTGGCTGCCGACGCCGGCGTCTTCGTTGGGGCCGCCGCGAACCTCTACGCCCGGTACGTGCTCGTCCCGAAGATGGAGGCCGCGGGCGCCGACGCGTTCGCCCAGTACCACAAGCAGTCCGTCGGCCTGAATCTCCTCGCGCTGGCCGGGGTCACCGTCGCGCTGGTATCGGTGACGGCCTGACTGCATTCCCCGAATCGCTTCGGATTCCAAAGAACCACCCCTCGTTTACTGAACGTCCGAAGGGAGAAACCTCTTGAACGGGGGTACCCTAGGACGTGACAATGACAGAGCGAACAGCCCGCATCGACGTCGGTGGAATGACGTGCGCGAACTGCTCGGGGACCATCGAGGACGCCCTCCAGTTGCTGGACGGCGTCAGCAACGCCGACGCGAACTACGCCACGGACGGCGCGTCGGTCACCTACGACACCGACCGGACGGACCTCGCCGCCATCTACGAGGCGGTCGAGGACGCCGGCTACGACCCCGTGACCGCCGAGACGACCATCCCCATCCAGGGGATGACGTGCGCGAACTGCTCGGGGACCGTGGAGGACGCTCTCGACGGCGCCCCTGGCGTCGTCGACGTGGCCGCGAACTTTGCGACCGACGAGGCCCACGTCACGTACAGCCCCGGCGCCTTCGACCGCGAGGCGGCGTACGAGGCCATCGAGGACGCCGGCTACGAGCCAGTCCGGGACACGGGCGGCGAGGACCCGGACGCCGACCGGAGCGCCGCCGACGATGCCCGGCAGGCCGACATCCGCCGGGAGCGCAACCGCACGCTGTTCGGCGCGCTGCTGTCGGCGCCGATGCTGCTGTTCGTCGCCGACAAGCTCCTGCTCGGCGGAACGGTGTTCCCCGAGACGCTCGCCGTGGGCGGACTCGAGTTCGGCTTCGGCTGGGTGCACTTCGCGCTCGCGACGCCCGTCTACGTCGTGCTCGGCCGGGTCTTCCTGAAGAACTCCTACACGGCGCTCGTGAAGAACCGGACCGCGAACATGGACGTGCTCATCGCCCTCGGGTCGACGACGGCCTACGTCTACTCCATCGTCGCGCTGCTCGACATCCTGCCGGGCGCGGGCCTCTACTTCGACACGGCCGCGCTCATCCTCGTGTTCATCACGCTCGGGAACTACCTCGAAGCGCGCTCGAAGGGCCAGGCCAGCGACGCGCTCCGTGAGCTCCTGGAGATGGAGGCCGACACCGCCCGCGTCGTCGACGAGAGCGGCGAGGAACGGGACGTCCCCGTCGCCGACGTCGAGGTCGGCGACCGCATGAAGGTCAAGCCCGGCGAGCAGATTCCGACCGACGGCGTCGTCGTCTACGGCGAGTCCGCCGTCGACGAGTCGATGGTCACCGGCGAGTCCGTCCCGGTGTCCAAAGAGCCCGGCGACGAGGTCGTCGGCTCCACCATCAACGAGAACGGCGTGCTCGTCGTGCAGGCGACGAAGGTCGGCTCGGACACCGCCATCCAGCAGATCGTCGACACCGTCCGGGAGGCCCAGTCCCGCCAGCCCGACATCCAGAACCTCGCGGACCGCATCAGCGCGTACTTCGTCCCCGCGGTCATCGCGAACGCGCTCCTCTGGGGGGTCGTCTGGTTCCTCGCGCCGGGCGTGCTCGCAGACGTCGTCGCAGCCATCCCCCTCTGGGGGCTCGTCGGCGGCGGCCCGGCCGCAGTCGGAGCGTTCGAGTTCGCCGTCGTCGTGTTCGCGTCCGCCGTGCTCATCGCGTGCCCCTGCGCGCTCGGGCTCGCCACCCCGGCGGCGACGATGGTCGGCACGAGCATCGGCGCGAACAACGGCGTGCTCTTCCAGGGCGGCGACATTCTGGAACGCGTCACCGAGGTCGACGCCGTCGTCTTCGACAAGACGGGCACGCTGACCACGGGCGAGATGGAACTCACTGACGTCGAAGTCGTCGAAGGCAACGCCACTCCCGACGGCGGTGTGGTCCAGCAGACCGTCGACGAGTCGTTCGTCCTGCGGATGGCGGCCGCCGCGGAGTCCAACAGCGAGCACCCGCTCGCCGAGGCTATCGTCGCGGGCGCCGAGGACCGGGACGTCGACGTCCCCGAGGTCGACGGCTTCGAGAACGTCCCCGGGAAGGGCATCCAGGCGACCGTCGACGGCAGCGACGTGCTCGTCGGGAACCGCGCGCTCCTCGAAGGCGAGGGTGTCGACCCCACGCCCGCCGACGACGCGATGGAGCGCCTCGAACGCGAGGGGAAGACCGCGATGCTGGTCGCCGTCGACGGCCGGGTCGTCGGCGTCGTCGCCGACGCGGACACCGTCAAGGAGTCCGCGAAGCGCGCGGTCGGCGAACTCCGCGAGCGCGGTCTCGCAGTCCACATGATCACCGGCGACAACGAGCGCACCGCGCGCGCCGTCGCCGAGGCGGTCGGCGTCGACCCCGAGAACGTCCGCGCGAGCGTGCTGCCGGACGAGAAGGCCGACGCCGTCGACGAAATCCAGCAGTCCGGCGCCGAGGCGATGATGGTCGGCGACGGCGTGAACGACGCCCCCGCGCTCGCCGCCGCTCACGTCGGCGTCGCCATCGGCTCCGGCACCGACGTCGCCATCGAGGCGGCCGACGTCACCCTGATGCGCGACGACCCGTCCGACGTCGTGAAGGCCGTCCGCGTCGGCGAGGGGACGCTCGCGAAGATCAAGCAGAACCTCTTCTGGGCGCTCGGCTACAACACCGCGATGATTCCGCTGGCCTCCCTCGGCCTGCTCCAGCCGGTGCTCGCGGCCGTCGCGATGGCCATCTCCAGTGTCAGCGTCCTCACGAACAGCCTCCTCTTCCGCAGATACACCCCGGACGAGGACTACAAGCTGTTCGGCCGGTAATCAGACCGCAGTTCTCTCGCTCTCGCCATTACCGGCCCCGTTCAACGAGGCCGAATTCACTCTCGGCTCGACGGGCTGACTCCCTGCCTCCCGGCGGACTGAACGGGGGGCCTTCTCGACGAACCCCGGCGAAGGAACACGTGAGCAACCAGCAGCGAGCGACCACGCGCAGCGAGCCGCGGGAGCCGAGAACGCAGGCCTTTCGACAGGTCTCGTGCTGGCGTTTGTGTCGCTCCTCCAACGGGCTCCCGTCGCACCAAGCCGCAAGACCCTAATCGTTCGACCGAGAAGCGCCGGTAGCATGTCGAAGACTCTCTCCATCGACGGGATGGGCTGTGACGGCTGCGAGGACATCGTCGAGAGCGCGCTGGGCGACGTGAGTGGCGTCTCGGACGTCGAGGCGGACTACGAGGCGGGCGAAGCGACCGTCGAGGGCGACGCGGACACGGAGGAACTGCTCCGGAGCGTCGAACTCGCGGGCTACAGCGCCGAATCGGCCGACAACTGAGGCTCCGTCTTCTCCCGTCCCGCTACACTCGGACGTGTGTGAGGCGGTAGTCCGGCAGACCCGGTTACTGCGAGGTAACCGGCTCACACCGGCGTTACCGAGTGCCTAAGGGGACGGCACCCCTCTTGGGGGATGAATGACCTCGACCGACGACATCGTCCAGGACCTCCCTCCGAGCGCGAAGCTCGTGCTGAAGGTACTGGAGTACAACGGCGGGCTCACGCAGAAACAGATCGTGGAGAACTCCCGGCTGTCACAGCGCACCGTCCGTGACGCTCTGGACCGTCTCCAGGAGTCCGACGTTGTCGAGAAGGACATCTACATCCCCGACGCACGCCAGAACCTCTACCGGCTCCGAATCGACGAAGAGGAGAGCGAGGACAGCGACGCCGACGCCGACGCGCCCGAAGCAGAAGCGGTCCTCGACTAGCGGTCGACCGCCTCAGACGATCGACGCGGCTTCTTCCTCGACGGGGTCGAGGTGCTGTTCGCCCCACTCCGCCATCGACACCACCACCGACTCCAGGGATTGACCGAGGTCGGTGAGCGCGTACTCGACGCGCACTGGCTTCTCGCTGACGATGGTCCGGGAGACGATGCGTTTGTCCTCGAGGTCGTCGAGGCTCTCGGAGAGCACCTTGCTGGAGATGCCGTCGACCTCCTCCTGGAGAGCGTTGAACCCGAGCGGGCCCTCGTTGAGGAGGCGGTGGATGATGACTGGGTGCCACTTCTTCCCGACCAGCGACGCGGTCGTCGTGATAGAATACCAGCCCTCGCCGGGACACCAGGCCGGCAGCCGCTCCGTGTCTGCCATATCCCGACGTTCGGCTGCTGGCGTGTTAAGGCTACCTAACGCTACCCGGTTACGGTCGAGTAAGGGGCGTGGGAGCGGGACGGCGGTTCGGGCCGCTCCCGCCTCCGTCGTCAGCGCAGTTTCTCGTAGACCTTCGCGACGGTGTTCATCCCCATCGACCCGGTCTGGAGCGAGAAGTACGGGACGAGGTCGGGCGCGAACTTCGCCTTGTACGTGTAGATGCGTTCGTGGTTCGCACCCATCAGGTCCAGGCACTCCAGCCCGCGTTCGATCCCGTCGACGCACACCTGCCACTCCAGGAGGTCGTTGACGGGCACCGGGGCGTCGGTCTTCCCGTTGGCTATCCAGGCGCCCGCGGTGGTGTCGTCCTCCACGTCGACGAGCCCGCCGACGACCTCGCCGTCGACCCGGCAGACGTACGGTCGGATCGCTCCGGGCGGGAGTGCGTCCGCCAGTTCGCGGACGAACTCGGCGGTGATGGGGAACGATTCGCCCTGCTCGCGGTGACGGTCCCGCGTGATCTCCACGATGGTCTCGATGGCCTCCGGCCCCGCCTCGACCACCTCGTAGCTGGCGTCGTAGTCGTCGCTGACGCGACTCCGGAGGTCGGAGCTGAACCGCGCCAGCAGGTCCTCGGGAGTGGTGTCGAGGTCGACGACGTACGTGTACCGGGGCACCACCTCGTAGTCCCGCCACTGGTAGGGGCGGACGTCGTCGTAGCCGACCGTGGTCCGGAGGTTGACCAGGTTCGGGGAGAGTTCGCTGTCGACCCAGTCGAGGGCGGCGTCGACGAACCGCCGGTGGCGGCGGTCGCGCTTCCGGCGCTTGAGCTTCTCCGTGTTGACCATCACCGGACCGAGGTAGGGGAGTTTCAGGCCCGGCGGCGGCGAGGCGGCAACCGTCGCCGGCCCCTTCGTCAGTTCGTAGACGGGGAACACGCCGACCGGCTCCTGGCCTTTGAACCCGACGAGCCGGTGGAGGTCGGCGTTGGCGTGGTCGGCGAACACGTCCAGGGCTTCCGCGCGGTGGAACGGCGTCCCGGCCGGCGCGGTCGTCACGATGTCGTTGTACTGCTCGTCGTCGATGGTGCGGATGTCCACGCTCATGAATCGAGGTAGCCGAGGTTGGCGAGGCGTTCTTCGACTCGTCGGTCGTCCGTGCGTTCGGTCGGGCCGTCCTCGTAGTCGCCGTAGTCGGCGGGCGAGACGGCGTCCACGACGGGTAGCGGGTCGCCGTCCATCTCGGTGCTGGGCGGGACGCCGAGCGCGGAGAGGACGGTCGGCGCGACGTCGAAGAGGTGGGCGTCGTCGAGGTCGGCGTCTGCGTCCACGCCGTCGCCGACGGCGGCGACGAGGCCGTGGCGTTTGTGGTTCCAAGACTCGGACGCCGGCCCGAACGTCTCACCGTGGAGCGACGCGCTGAGGTACGTGTCGAAGCCGTCGGGAACGACGAGCACGTCGGCAGCCGCCTCGACGTGCTCGCCGTCGAAGACCGCCTCGCGGGGCTCGACAGCCGAGAACACGGGGTCGCCGTCTGGCGTGCGTGCGGCCCGGAGTTCCGCGATCAGGTCGTTCCGAACCTCGTCGTACTCTTCGCGCGAGACCGTCCCCTCGGGCTCGCGACCGTCGAGGTTGATGCGGACGCCGAGTTCGGTCCGCGAGCGCATGTAGGCCGTCGAGGCGGCGAAGTCGACGCGCTCGGTGCCCGCCCGCACCGTCTCCGTGGAGACGAGCCGGAGGACGAGGCCGTCGAGGTGGAGCGCCGAGAGCACGCGGCCGATGCGCTGGCTCGTCAGCCCGACGGACGCCGCCCGCGAGACGAGCCGTTCGCCCAGCGACGGCCCGCTGTCGCCCTCGCTGCCGTCCTCGTCCTGTTGGTCCCGGTGCAGCGACGTCCAGGAGGGCATCCCGCCCTCACCCCGGGTGGTCTCCACAAACCCCGTCTCGCGGAGGTACTCGTTCACACGGAACTCCTCGGGGTCGTAGGGGCCGACGCCGTGGTCGCTGGCGAGCACGACGGTGTCCGGGTCGCAGGCGTCGAGAACGGCGCTCAGTTCCTCGTCGACGGCCTCGTAGACGGCCCGCAGGGCGTCCTCGTCGTCGGGCCGCTCGTGGATGACGGTGTCCGTCTGCTGGAACTGGAGGAAGCCGAACTCGGGGTCGAAGCGCTCGGCGAGGTGGCGGAACGCCGCACCCCGCATCTCGGTGAGCCGCTCGTACCACTCGACCTGCTCGTCGCCGTCGACGTCCCGAGGCGCGTACACCCGGTAGTCGCCGAGTTCGTCCCGGAGCTCCTCGATTAGTCCCTCCGGGTGGGTCGGCGCCGACTCCGGCGCGATGTAGCCGGGGACGAGCGCGCCGTCGAAGGTCGCCGGCGGCGACGTGACGGGAACGTTTACGACGACGCTCGTCAGCCCGCGCTCCGAGAGCAACTCCCAGAGCGCGGGCTGGCGGACGTGGGTGCGGTTCACCACGTCCCAGTCGTAGCCGTCGAAGGCGAGGAAGTCGAAGACGCCGTGCTTGCCGGGGTTCGTGCCCGTGTACAGTGAGGGCCACGCGCTCGGGGTCCAGGGTGGAATCTGGGACTCCAGGTGCCCCGATGCCCCCCGTTCGAGGAGGTCACCGAGCACCGGGAGCCGGCCCGCTTCGACCAGTGGCTCGACCACCGGCAGGCACGCGCCGTCCACCCCCACGAGCAGTGTCCGCAGTCCGGGCGAGTCCTGTCTGCTCACGACTCCTCCAACCTCGCACGGGAGGATTGTTACAACGCGATTACCTCCCGCGTTATCCACTGCCAAACGACCGCAGCGCCACGGTCCGGGCGACGTCTGGCGGCGCGTCGACGCTGGACGGACCGCCAGTTGCCGTCCGTCAGTCAGTCCTGCTCGCGTCGCGCGAGCGCGGCTCCGGCGACCGCTATCAGCGCCGCGACCAGCGCCGCTTCCAGGGTGAACCCCGGGACTGTCGCCGGCGCGTCGTCGCTCCTGGTCGTGGTCGTCGTCCCGTCGTCGACGACGGTAACCGTGACGCTCTGACCGTCGACGCTCGCCGTGTACGTCCCCGGGTCTATCAGCCGGCGCGTGAACGAGACGGTCCGCGTCTCGCCGGGCGGCACCGAGACCGCCTCGACGGCGACCACTTCGCCGAACAGCTCCAGTTCGACGTCCATCGAGCCGGCGCGGCCGCCGTCGTTCCTGACGGTGGCGTCGACGCGGAACTGGTCGCCCGAGGTCACCTCCTCGGCGCTCGCCGCGACGTCGGTCACGGCGAGCCGCGGGTCGGCCGGCGTCACCTCGACCTCGACGCGGCCGGCGTTCTCCGCGGTAATCTCGTAGGCGCCGGCCGTCTCGAACCGGTGGGAGACGGTGACGGTCTTGCGTTCGCCCGCGTCGAGGGTGACCGTCTCGGTCGTCAGGGTCTCGCCGTCGAGCGTGAACGTCACGTTCGTCGTCCCGGACGCGTTGCCGGTGTTCGCGACGTCGACGGTGAACGTTGCGTTCTGGCCGGTGAGCAGGTGGCCGTTCGTGGCGTTCAGTTCGCCGACCTCGAATTCGGGCTCGGGGTCGTCGTCCCCGCCGCGGACCTCGTCGGAGCCGCTCTCGTCACTGCCACCGCCACCGCCGCCGCCACCACCGCCACCGCCACCACCGCCACCACCGCCACCACCGCCGCCACCGCCGCCACCGCCGCCGCCACCGCCGCCACCGCCGCCGTCGTCAGCCTCTGAGACGGATATCTCGAGGGTCGCCGTGTCGGCCCTCGTCTCGTTCCCGGCGTCGCTCCCGTTCACTGTCAGTTCGACGGTGTACGAGCCGGCGGCGTCGTAGGCGTGGTCGACGGTCTTCCCGGTCGCAGTCTCGCCGTCGTCGAAGTCCCACTCGTAGTCCTCGATGGCGTCGGCGGGCGTCGAATCGCTGCCGTCGAACGTGACCGACTCCCCGGGTTCCACCTCGACCGCGGACGCGTCGATGGACGCCGAGAGCGTCGGCGTCTCGTTCGCCGGCTGAACGTCCAGTTCGGCGGTCGCATCGTCGGTCTCGCCGACGGAGTCGACGATCACGACGGATACCTCGCGGGTGCCCGCCTCGCCGTAGCTCGTCGTGGTCTTCGGCTCGCTGGTGTTCCGGTCGACGGTGCCGTCGCCGTCGAAGTCCCAGCGGTACTCGACGATGCCCTCGTCGTCGGTCGAGTCCGACGCGTCGAGAGTGACCGGCTCGCCGACGGCTGCCGTCTCCGGCACTGTGAGCGCGGCCATCGGCGGCTCGTTCTCGTTCTCGCGTTCGACGGTCAGCGTCGCCGAGGCGTCGTCCGTCTCCCCGTCGTTGTCGGTGACGGTGACGGACGGCTGGTACTCGCCGGCCTCGTCGTAGGTGTGTTCGACGCTCGCGTCCGTCGTCGTCGCGTCGACGGTGCCGTCGCCGTCGAAGTCCCACTCGTAGGACTCGATAGTGCCGTCCCCGTCGGTCGACGCCGAGGCGCTCAGCACCGCCGTCTCGTTCGTGGCCACCGACTCGGGGACGGAGAGTTCGGCCGTCGGCGGCTCGTTCTCGTTCTCGCGTTCGACGGTCAGCGTCGCGGACGCTTCGTCCGTCTCTCCGTCGTCGTCGGTGACGGTGACGGACGGCTGGTACTCACCGGCCTCGTCGTAGGTGTGCTCGATGGTCGCGTGCTCCGTCGTCTCGCTGCTGCCGTCGTCGAAGTCCCACTCGTAGGACTCGATAGTGCCGTCCCCGTCGGCCGACGCCGAGGCGTTCAGCACCACCGTCTCGTTCGTGGTGGCCGACTCGGGAACGGAGAGGTCGGCGGTCGGCGGCTCGTTCGCCGCTACCACCGAGAGCGACGCGCTCGCGTTGGCCGGCTGTCCTGCGTCGTCCACGACCGTCACGGTCGGCGTGTAGTTCCCCGCCGACTCGTAGGTGTAGTTCGTCGTCGCCCGGTCACCGTCGGTCGTGTCCTCGGCTTCGCCGTCGCCGTCGAAGTCCCACTGGTACTCCTCGATGTCCCGGTCGTCGCTGGAGTCCGAGGCGTCGAAGGACACCTGCTCGCCCACCTCGGCCTCGTCCGTGACCGAGAGGTCCGCCGTCGGCGGCTGGTCCACCTCGACAGCGATCGTCGCGGTCGCGGTGTCGGTCGCGCCCTGGCTGTCCACGACAGTCACGCTCACGTCCCGGTCGCCGGTCTGCTCGTAGGTCGTCTCCAGCGTCGGGGTCTCGGTCGTCTCGTCGACCGTATCGTCGCCGTTGACGTCCCACTGGTACTCGACGATTTCGTCGTCGTCGGTGGAGTCCGACGCGTCCAGGGTCACCGTCTCGTTCGGGGAGACGAGGTCGGGCGCCGAAAGCGAGGCGCTCGGTGGCTCCACGACCGTCACGTCCAGTTCGGCGCTGTCGTGGTTCCCGTACGTGTCGAACGCCGTCACGGTCACTGTGTACATTCCGCCGTCGTCGAACGAGTGGTCCACCGTCGGGGTCTCGGTCGTCTCCTCGGCTTCGCCGTCGCCGTCGAAGTCCCACTCGTAGCCAGTTGCGCCCGTCGTCCCAGACGCGTCGAACGTCACGCTCTCCCCCGTGCTCGCGCTCGACGGGCCGACGAGGGCGGGCTCAGGCGTCGCGCCGCTCTCGCAGGTGTCGTGATGGACGAACACCCGCTGGTCGAGCGTGAGGTGTTCGACGATGTCGCCACCGGGACCTCGCAGCGTCCAGCCTTCGGTTCTGTTGTCCTCGTCGCCGGAGTACGGCCAGTCGCCCCAGTACTGTGCCTCCTCGTTGTACGCCGGGTCGATGGTGATGGTCGTGAAGTCCTCACCGTCGAGTCCTCGGAACGCGGCACCGTCCGTGCGGTTGTCGGCGTACTTCCAGTCGACGTCCGCGGCCCGGTCGCCGTCCTCGTAGTCCCACTCGTCGTCCATGGACTCGTTCTCGTAGTAGTCGTCCTGGACGGCGAGGTCCCCGCCCGCCGGGAGCCCCGACAGCGACCACGTCACGGTACTGCCGCCGTCCTCGTCGCCGGTCTCGTCGTGGACGACGACGAGGCTCGTCCCGTTCGCGCCGTCGTAGAAGAACATCGAGGACGTGCTCGTCTCCTGGAACTCGGTCGTCCCGAACGAGCTGTACGTCTTGTTCCCGGGTTCGTTCGAGTTCTCGGGGTTCCGGTAGTCGTAGAACGCCTCGACGGTCTCGCTGCCGTTCCCGACCGGCTCGACTGTTTTGCAGTGCGTGCCCTGTGCGACGGCGATGCTCGACGGCGCGTCAGCGCTGGCGGTCCCCGCGAACAGCGCGAGCCCCGGGACCGCGGTCACTGCACCCGCGGTGACGACGGCGGCCAGTGCGACTGCGAGCGCTCGTCGTCGACTGGTCTCTGTGCCCGTCATTGTCGCCCGCTACCGGCGAGTGCGGCATTGTTATGGGTCGACTGACGTCCACTACCCGCCGAATTCGGGCTGTCAGTGTTCTGTCGGCAGGTGGTAACCAAGCTGCCAGTAGGCGATAGTGACCGCATTCCGACGACGCCGGCGGCCCGTCGACATCCGATACGCAGTGTGTAACGGAGGGAAATCGGGCGCCTGGGGCGTCCGGGAGAACGGGCCGGCAACGCCTACGGTCCGGCCACACGCCGTGGTGGCGTTCGCGCTCTCCCTGACCGCCGTCGAGAGGGTCGACGGTGCCGCGGCCGCCACCGTCGTCGTCGGCGAGAGCGCCGACCGAGTCGCGTCTCGGGGTGCTTAAGCCATCGAGTCGCCTACCTGGTAGCGTGCAGAACGTCACGGACCGGACGAGCAACCCCTTCGACATGCGACCACCCTGTGACGCCTTCGTCGCGGGGTACGGCGACGCCAACGCCGACTTCCACGTCGTCGGCGACCACCCCGGCGTCCACGGCGGCGCCGACTCCGGAATTCCGTTCACGGACACGCCGGCCGGCAACCGCCTCCGCGAGGCGCTGCGGGCCGGTGGCGTCCTCGGCGACGACGACGAGTCGAACAACGTCTTCTTCTCGTACCTCCACGCCTGCGTCCCCGACGGCGAACCGACCGACGACGACTACCGCGACCTGGAACCGTTCTTCGACGCCGAACTGCGCGCCATCACGGCCCACGTCCTGCTGCCGGTCGGCGAGCGTGCGACCCGCCACGTCCTCGCGAACTACACCGCCATCGCGCCCGACGACGTGATTCTCTCGGAGGTCCACGCGACGGAGCTCCACGGCAGCGGCTGGCTCGTCGTCCCCTGCCTCGACCCCGCGGGCTGGAGCGACGACCAGGAAGCCGACTACGTCGACGCGCTCCGGGCAGTCGTGGCGACCGACTACCACCGGGAGGCCGACCTCGGGCGGTTCCTCGTCGGGCCCGAGTCGTACACGGTTCGGTAGCCGCCGACCACGCCGAGCCACCGGCGGCCGGTTCAGGTAGGCATATGTCCGGGCGGCGGCTACTCGGCGTCGTGCAACACGTCCAGTTGACGAACGCCGCCTTCGAGGGCCGGAACAGCGTCTACCTCCTGGGCGTCGGCGACGACGCCGCGCCGACGACGCTCGTGGACACCGGCATCGCCACGCCCGACGTCGAGTCGGAACTCCGGGCGGCCCTCGACGCTCGCGGCGCGTCGTTCGCCGCCGTCGACCAGGTCCTGCTGACGCACTGGCACCACGACCACGCCGGCCTCGCGGCCGCCATCCAGAACGAGGGCGACGCCACCGTCTACGTCCACGAGGCCGACGCCCCGATGGTCGCCCAGGACCCCGACGCCGTCGAAGCAATGGAGGCCAGCCAGGCCGACTACCTCGACGAGTGGGGGATGCCCGCCGACAAGCAGGCGGAGCTCAACGACTTCCTCGACACCCACGACGGCCTCCAGGGCGAGCCCGCCGACGTCACCCCGCTGGCGGACGGCGACACCGCCGACCTCGGGTACTTCGAGGTCGAGGTCGTCCACCTCCCCGGGCACGCCGCCGGCCTCGCCGCCTACGTCTTCGAGCGCGACGGTCGCCGGGAGGCGTTCGTCGGCGACGCCGTCCTCCCGAAGTACACGCCGAACGTCGGCGGCGCGGACGTCCGCGTCGAGCGCCCGCTCCAGCAGTACCTCGACAGCCTCCAGCGCGTCGAGGGCCTCGACCTCGACCGGGCGTGGCCCGGCCACCGCGGCCCCATCTTCGCGCCGACGGAGCGCGCCCGCGACATCGCCGACCACCACGACGAGCGCACCGAGCGCGTCGTCGACGTCGTCCGGGAGCAGGCGCCGGTGACGGCCTGGGAGGTCAGCTCGGAACTGTTCGGCGAACTACGGCACATCCACATCCTCCACGGTCCGGGCGAGGCGTACGCCCACCTCGACCACCTCGTTCACGAGGGCGTCCTCCGCGAGGTCGGCGACGAGGACGGTGCGGTCCGCTACGAACTCGCCTGAACACAACGATTTTCGGCGTGCCACTGCAACGCTCTGGTATGGTTCAGAAGGAATCCGACCAGCAGCTCGACCGAGGCGACGCGGCCCCCGACTTCGACCTCCGGGGCACCGACGGCGAGACGCACACCCTCGACAGCTTCGCCGACCACGAGGCCGTTCTCCTGGTGTTCACGTGCAATCACTGTCCGTACGCGAAGGCGAAGTTCGACACGCTCAACGACATCGCGGCGGACTACGACGACGTCGCCGTCGTCGGCGTCAACCCCAACGACGCCGCGGAGTACCCGGACGACTCCTTCGAGCGCATGCAGGACCTCGTCGCGGACGGCACCATCCAGTACGACGCCTACCTCCGCGACGACACCCAGGACGCCGCCCGCGCCTACGGCGCCACCTGCACGCCGGACCCGTTCCTCCTGGAGAACGCGGACGACGGCTTCGAAGTCGCGTACCACGGGCGCCTCGACGACGCCCTGAACCCCGACGACGACCCGACCCGCGAGGGCGGCGACGTCCGCGACGCCATCGACAGCGTGCTGGCGGGCGAGCCTGTCGACGACGAGTTCAAGCCGTCCCGCGGCTGCTCCATCAAGTGGCGGGAGGACGCGGCGTAACCCCGGCGCGTCGACGGCACCGAACGACCACCCGGGACCGCGTGGTCAGGACGCGCCCGAACGCTCCGCTCCGTTCTCGTCTGCGTCGGTCCGCTCCCGGATGTCCCCGAACCGCGACGTCGACCCCTGACTCAGCCCCATCGCCTCGCTGATGCTCTCGTTGACTTCTTCGAGGCTGTCGACCGTCTGGTTCACGTCGGACTCGACGTCCTCGACGAAGGCCGCAATCTCATCGGTCTGCGTGCGCGTCTCCGCCGCCAGTTCCTTGACTTCGTCGGCGACGACGCCGAACCCGTCCCCCGCCTCGCCGGCGCGAGCCGACTCGATAGCCGCGTTCAGCGCGAGCACGTTCGTCTGCTCGGCGACGTCGTCGATGAGGTCGGCGAGTTCGGCGATGCGGTCGACTGCTTCCGTGAGGTCCGCGACACTCTCCCGCGCCTCGCTCGCCGCGACACCGACCTCAACGATCTTCTCCTCGGTCGCTGCCGCCTGTTCGTGGCCCTCTGCGGCGAGCGTCGCCACCTGCTCGACGACCGCTCCGGCCGCCACGTCTAACTCGCTGCCCGACCCGTCGCCCCCGTCACTCGTAGATTGTTCATTGGACATGCTGGTGCTCGACCCCGTGCGGGGTCCTCACCTGCGACCAGGGGAGGCTGGCGCCGCGAGCACGGGGAGTCAACCTGGTATGTTGCTAACACGAACTTAAATCCACTCCCGGCCCCGTCGGCACCGGCCCTGCACAGACGGCGGATTCCGGACGCAGGTAGTCGATTCCAGGGGTGCTCGGGGCAAAGCCGCTAAGAGTCCTGCTGTCGACACGTCCCCTATGAGTCGGATTCTCGACGACGCGGTGGAATCGCTGCTCGCGGCCGCGAACCCCGAACCGTCGCCGCTGCTCGCGGAGATGACCGAACACGGCGAGGACAGGGGGTTCCCGACGGTCGGTCCGGACGCCAGTCAGTTCCTGCGGCTGCTGGCGACGCTCGCGGACGCCGAGCGCGTCTTCGAGTTCGGCTCCGGGTTCGGCTACTCGGCGGCTTGGTTCCTGTCCGCGCTCCCCGCCGACGGCGAGATAGTGCTCACCGACTACGACGAGGGCAACCTCGACGAGGCCCGCGAGTTCCTCGGCCGCCTCGACGCCGACGCCACCGTCCACTACGAGGCTGGCGACGCAATCGAGTCCTTCGAGCGCTACGACGGCCCCTTCGACGCCGTGTTCCTCGACCACGACAAGCAGCGCTACGCCGAGGCGTTCGACAAGGTGGTCGAGGACATCGCTCCGGGCGGCGTGGTCGTCGCGGACAACATCATGGAGGGGCCGGTGAACACGGAGGACGTCACCGACGCGCTCCGCGGCGGTGACCCGGTCGACGACCAGACCGCCGGCATCGCGAGATACGTCGAGCGCGTGCGGGACGACCCGGACTTCGAGACGGCACACGTGCCCCTCGGTGAAGGCCTCGCGGTCAGCGTCTATCGCGGCGAGTAATCAGTCCTGTCCGCTCACGCCTCGGCGTCGCCGCTCCGCTCCTGGAACTCCTCGACGCGCGTCAGCGCGACGTCCTCGCTGCCGACCTCCACGCGCTCGTAGGCCGACCCCTCGTCGGCCTGCTCCAGTCGGTCGTAGGTGACCGCCCAGTCGCCGCGCGCCGTCTGCCGCAGCCGGATGACGGCGTTGCCGTCCGAACGCTCCCACTCACGGCCGGCCTGCCGCTCGACCTCGTGGTACTCCATGCCGGCGAGTTCGGCGCCACCGACGTAAGCACGGCGCATTCGGCGCGGCGTTCTCCTACTCGTCCGGTGACTCGAAGTCCGGCTCGCGGTGGTCCTCGGTCGGTTCGACGCGCTCCAGGACGACCCCCTCGACGAAGCCGCCGCGGTCGTCCGTCTTCGCCGCGCGCATCTCCTCCAGGTAGTCGCGGTCGACGTCCCGCGCCGCGCAGATGGCGTCGACCACGTCCAGCACGTCCCCGAGCTCCGCGACCGTGCGACCCTCCGCGAACTCCTCGGCCTCCTCGACGAGCTTCGCGGCGAGACGGTCCCGGTACTCCTCGCCCTCGGCGCGGTGCGTGACCGGCGTTTCGTCGTCCTCCCGGATTTCGGCCGGCACGTCGTCGCGCACGAGCTTGTCGTACTCTCGGGCCATGTGTGGAGTCCGGCAGTCAGCGACAAAGGACTGTCGTCTACTCGTGGCAGCCTACTCGATGGCGGCCAGCACCTCGTCGGCGTGGCCCTCGGGGTCGACGCCCTCGAAAGCGGCCGCGATGGAGCCGTCCGGCCCCACGACGTACGTGTTCCGGAAGGTGACGTCCATCACGTCACCCATGACGTCGCGCTCGCCGAACGAGTCGTAGGCGGTCGCGACCTCGCCGTCGGCGTCGCTCAGGAGGTCGAACGGGAGGTCGTACTTCTCCCTGAACGCCGCGAGGTCCTCGACGGGGTCGTCACTGACGCCGAGGACGGGGACGCCTGCGTCCTCGTAGCGCTCCCAGTTGTCCCGGAAGTCACAGGCCTCCGTCGTGCAGCCCGGGGTGTCCGCCCGGGGGTAGAAGTAGACGACGACGTGCTGGTCGTCGAAGTCGGACAGCGCGACGGTGTCGCCGTCCTGGTTCGGCAGCTCGAAGTCGGGTGCCGTGGTGCCTTCGGCTAGCATACCCCCGAGTTTGGAGGCCCCCGGGGAACCAGTTACGGTACCAGCGAGAGCACGTACAGCGCGCCCATCCCGACGACGACGGTGGCGAGCATGTCCTCGGTCTTCCAGGCGACGCCGGCCGCGACGAGCCCCGCAACGAGTCGGTCGTTGCTCAGGGAGACCGAGAGCCCGTCGCCGTAGAGGACGAGTTCGGGGAGCACGAGCGCCGCGAGGACGGCCGGCGGGACGAACGCGAGCGCGCGCTTCACCCGCGACGGGACGTCGTCGACGCGCCCGAACAGCGTCACGAACGACACGCGGAGCGCGTACGTCCCGGCCGCCGCGGCGAGGACGACTAGCCAGAGCCTCACGCTCCCACCTCCGCGACGTCGGCGAGCGCGCCGGCGGTGATGCCGAGCAGTGCGGCGACGACGATGCCGACGTTCATCGGCAGCCCGGCCGCCGCCACCGCGACGAAGCCGCCGACGGCCGCGGCGATTCCCGTCGCCTCGTCCGTGATGGAGGGGACGAGCAGCGCGAGGAAGAGGAGGGGCACGGCGAAGTCCAACTGGAGGCCGTCGGGGACGGCGTCGCCCACGACGACGCCCGCGGCCGTCCCGAGCACGTAGCCGAGGTAGATGGTCGCGCAGACGCCCAGCCAGTAGGCGAGCCTGTCGGTCTCGGGGTCGCGCTCGTACTCGGTGACGGCGATGGCGAACGTCGTGTCGACGATGAACTGGCTGGCGAACAGCCGCCACTTCGACCGGAACTCCTGGAAGTACGGCGCGATGGCCGCGCTGTACATCACGTACCGGAGATTGACGACGACGGCCGTCAGCACGACGATGACGAGTGGCGAGCCGGAGTCGAGCAGGTCGATGGCGGCGAGTTGGCTCGCGCCGCCGAAGATGAGCGCCGACATCGCGACCGCCTGGAGGTCAGAGAAGCCCGCCTGGACGGCGGCAGCGCCCGCGACGAAGCCGAACGGGACGTTCGCCGGCAGCGTCGGCACCGAGTCCCACGCGCCGGACAGGAAGTCCCGTCGTTCGGTCATGGACCGTGGTACTCGGCGCACCGGTCAAGAGGGTTCGCGTTCCGGCAGGCTCGGTCAGGCGAGCGCGACGAGTGCCACCTCGTCCTCCTCCACCTCTGCGGCGACGTACAGCGTGCCGTCGTCGAGCACCGGTCCGGGGCCGACGCGGCCGGCGAACGAGTGCTCGAAGCGCAGCGCCGGTCCGCCCGCCGGGTCGCCGCCCGGCGTCGGGTCGAACGCGTACAGCGCGTCCCCGCCGACGAACACGGTGTCGCGGGCGACCGTCGGCGCCGTCTGCGGCCAGTCGCCGACCGGCTCGCGCCACGCCGCCGACCCGGACTCGGTGTCCACGGCCACCAGGTCGGTGCCGTTCGCGACGAACGCGAGGCCGTCGGCGGCCGCGACGCCGCCGGCCGCCCAGCCGGTGTCGGCGCGCCAGCGCCGGGCCATCTCCGCGTCGTCGCCGTCCCGGAGCGCGTACGTCCCGCCGTCCCGGCCGTTCACGTACACCGACTCGGCGTCGACGACCGGCGGCGCCATCGGCGGCGCGGGCAGCTGCCACTGCCAGGCTCCGACGCCGTCCGGGTCGAGGAGGTAGACGCGGCCCGCCTCCGTGGCGACCACCGACCAGTACCCGGAGAGGAACGCGGGGTGGTCGAGCACCTGCCCGAAGACGCCCCGGGTCCACCGGACCGCCCCCGTCTCCGGGGCCAGCGAGACGACCTGCTCGCCTGCGCCACACACCACCTGGTCGCCGGCGTACGTCGACGGCGCCGTCACCTGGCCGGGCGTCGCAAGCGTGCGCTCCCACACCTCGCCGCCGTCCGCCGCGTCGAGTGCGAGGACTGCGTCGCTGGTCGACGCGTAGACGACTCCGTCAAGGACGAGCGGAGGCGCGGAGACGCCGTCGGCGGTCCACTGCTGGTCGCCCGTATCGGCGTCCAGCGCCCGGAGCGACTCCCCGGTCGAGACGTAGACGGTGCCGTCGGCGACGACGGGCTCCGCGTGCGAGAGCGACGGGAACGGCGCTCGCCACTGCTCGGTGACGCCGTCGACTGGCGCCTCGCCGTCGGCGACCTGGCGGTTGTTCGCGGCGTTCGCGCCGAACGACGACCACTCGCCGTTCGCGCCGAAGACGTGTCTGTCGCGGTCCGGTCGGTCGGCGCCGGCCGGCGGCGGGTCGTCTGGCTCCGGAGAACTCGAGACCGTCGCACAGCCGGCGACGAGCGGGACGGCGGCAGCGGTGCTCGCGAGGAACGAGCGTCGCGTGGAAGGCATCTGCGGAGAGTTCCGCCGGCCGCTACAAGTGCCTTCGGGGTCTCAGAACGAGTAGTCGGACTCCCGAAGCTGGGCGTACCGGCCCTTCCGGAGCCCGAACTTCGCCTTCCGGTACTTGCCGTAGAGCTTGATGCCGCCGCCGGCCGAGCGCGCGTTCGACTTCGTGATGATCTGCCCGCCGTCGTTGGTCTCCAGCATCGACCGCGTGACGCGGATGGTGTTGTCCCAGTCCTGGGGGCCGAAGTCGGCGACGACGTCCGCCATCGCGACGTTGCGCTTCAGCTCCTCGCCGATGGCGTCGTGCCAGGCGTCGTTGTACTCCTCCAGGCGCCCCTCGGCGGCGAACTGCCCGGCGAGCAGGCCGGTGCGGTGGGCGACGTGGTCGCCGCCCTCGTGGAACGCCGACGTGGTGCCCATGGCGCCGCCCGTCACGGCGATGCCGGCCTGCACGGGGGACTCGATGGGGCGCGTCGACGAGATGGGGTACGTCTCCGTGCCCTTCGACTTCCCGTGGTCCTCGGCGAGCGGGAAGTCCTCGTCGACGTCGTACTCGTCGCCGTACAGCTCTTCGAGCAGCCGCCGGATGTAGACGGAGCCGGAGGGAATCCTGTCGTCGTCCTCGCGGAGCAGCCGCCACTCCGAGGCGTCGAACTCCTCGACGTCCAGCCCGATGGGCATCGTGAGGCCGACGCGCGCGACGTTGTTCCGGTTCGGGAACACCCACGGGTACGCCGTCTCGCCCGGCATCCAGCCCCACCAGAACTTCAGGGAGTCGTCGTCGAACAGCTCCTCGGGGAACTGCCGGTACTCCTGGTAGGCGATGTGGTTCGCCGACGGCGGGCTCAGGACCTCGCTGGCCTTCTTCCCCTCGGGCAGCAGCGGGTCGAGGACGCGCATCGTGACCTGGCGCTGCGGGCCGTCCGCGAGAATCAGGTACTCCGTCGTCACCGTCTCGCCGTCGCCGAGGTGGAGCGTGTGCTCGTGGCCGCCGTCGAGGTCCGAGTCCACGGACTTCACGCTCGTGCCGGCCTCGTAGCGTGCGCCGGCGTCCTCGGCGCGGTCGCGGAGCCAGTCGTCGAACTTCGCGCGGTGGAAGGTGAACCCGAAGTGGTCGTAGTCGCTGTCGAGGCCGGTACGGTCGAGGACCGCGCGCTCGCTCGGCCCGACGAACTCGGCGTCCGTGAGTTCCTGCTCGACGACGTCCTCGGGGATGTCCTCGAAGTCGATATCGGCGACCTCGAGCCAGTAGTCGAGGAAGCCCGCCGCGTCCGTCGAGTCCGGTCCGAGTCGCTGTCGGTCGTCGCGGGGCACACCCTTCTCGAAGACGACCGCCTCCGCACCGCGGTCGGCTGCCGCGTAGGCGGCGGTCGAGCCCGCCGGCCCACCACCCACGACGGCCACGTCCACGTCAGTCATATTCCCACCCTCACCGCGCTGGTCTTAAAGTGCTTCGAGTTTTCCGACGGCGACGCCCCCCGATTCCCGCCCCCACGCTGAAGCGGCCGGCGCCCGTCGGCGACGGTATGCCGCGCCTCGACGACCCTGTGGATGTCGGCGGCCTCCGGCTCCGGAACCGGCTCTACCGCGCGCCGCTCCTGGAGTGCGCCGGTACCGACCCCGACACCGCCCGTGTGCTCCGCGAGGAACTCGAACCGGCCGCGGCCTCGGGCGCCGGACTCGTCTGCCAGGGCGCCACCGTCGTTCGGGGCGAGGGCGGCTGTGCCGCGCCCGGGATGACGCGCGTCCACGACGACGACTTCGTCGCCGGCCTCGCGCCCGTCCCGGCGGCCATCGAAGCCCACGGCGGCCGCGTGTTCGCCCAACTCGAACACGGTGGCCTGCGCTCGATGGAGGTCTGGCACGCCGGCTACCGGGACGCCCACCCCGACCTCGACCAGCTCGCCGTCTCCCGGCCGCCGCTCCCGCTGCGCGCCGCCGACCGACTCGGTCTGCTGGACGTCTCGCCGCGCGTGCTCTCGACCGACGAGGTGTACGAACTCGCCGCGGACTTCGGGCGCGCGGCCGGCCGGCTCGCCGACGCCGGCTACCACGGCATCCACGTCGCCGGCGCGAACATGGGCATCGTCCAGCAGTTCCTCTCGCCGTTCTACAACCGCCGCAGCGACGAGTTCGCCGACGGCTTCCGGTTCCTCGAGCTGGTCCACGACGAGGTCCGCCAGCGGACGGACGTTCCCCTGATCGCGAAGCTTCCGGCCGAGACCCGCGCGCCCCCCGTTATCCGGCGCCACCTGAGCGCCGAGGACTGCGTCCGGCTCTGCGAGCGCGCCGCCGAGACGGGCTTCGACGCCGTCGCGCCCGTCTCCGGGAGCGTGTTCTGGGACATGCACATCGTGCGGGGCGAGTACCCCGAGCGCGCGTGGCGCGACGACCGCTTCCAGGCCGGCTACGCCGACGCGTTCGGCGGCCGGTGGCGCGCGACACTGGTCTCGCTCGCGAACCGCCTGCAGGCCCGCCGTGCGAGCTTCGAGCCCGCGTGGAACGCCGACCTCTGCCGCCGCGTCCGCGAGCGCGTCGACGTCCCGGTGATGCTGGAGGGCGGCGTGAGAGGGCGCGAGCGCATCGACAGCCTGCTCGGGGACGCCTGCGACCTCGCCGGCATGGGGCGGCCGTTCTACGCCGAGCCGCGGCTACCGGCGAGGCTGCTCGACGACCCCGAGGCGTCGGCCGTCTGCGAGAACTGCAACAACTGCGCCGTCCCGCAGGCCGCGGGCGCCGACGGCGTCTGCCGCACGCCCTCGGTGCTCGCCGAGCGCGGCCGTCTCGACCGCGAGGGCGCCTACGACACCAGCGAGGAGTGACTCCTACGCGGAATTCTCCGCGACGAACGACCGGACGAACCCGGCGACGCGCCGCTCGTCCCGGAGCAGCCGTCCGTCGGCCGCGAGCGCGTCCCGCGCGCCAGTCACGCGGGCGTCCAGCGCCCTGGCGGCTCGGCCGCCGCCCGAACTGCCGGGTGCGCCTGCTGTGACGAGCCCGTCGAAAACCGGATTCAGCAGACTGCCAAGGGGGTGCGTGGTGCGCGTCGCTTCCAACACGGCGACTCGCCCGCCGGACTCCAGACAGTCGAGCCACGCTCGAACGCCCGCTGCGGGGTCCGACAGCATCCCGACGACGAACGTCCCCAGCACGCCGTCTACGCCCTCGACGGGGGGTCGCGCTGCGTCGCCCCGCACGAGGTGGACGTTCTGCCAGCCCGCGGCTTCGACGCGCTGCTCGGCCTGCGCGAGCATCCCCGACGTGAGGTCCACGCCCACCACGGTCCCGGCCGGGCCGACGGCCTGCCGCAGATGCGGGAGGTTCGCGCCCGTGCCACACCCCAGGTCGACGACGCTGTCACCGGGCGAGAGGTCGAGGCTCGCGACGGCGCCCGCGCGGAGGCCGCCGAGGCCCGGGAGCAGCCGGACCAGCCAGTCGTAGGCCCGCGCCCAGCGGTCGTAGGCGGCCTGCGTCTCGGAGACGGTCACGGTCGTGGGTTCGACGGAAGCGACCAAAAATTCGCCGCCGGGCGAAAGGATAAACTGCCTGATACCGCAGGCTGTGGTATGGACCGGGTCCGGCTCGGCTACGACCTCGTGCGGGCGTACGTCTACGCGCTCGTGCTCGGGGCCGTCGCCACCGTGGTCTGGCTCGCCGCGCCGGAGCTCGCTGCCACGCCGCGAGTCGCGAGCGTCTGGTTCGCCATCGCCGGCTTCGGGCTGCTCGTCCTCGTGACGTTCGCGCTCACGCAGTACTCGCGTCGCTTCTGAGGCCGTGGGCGAGCGCGCCGACGAGGCCGAGCGCGAGCGGGATGCCGACGCTCGCGTACAGCAGCAGGCCCGCGTCCCAGTACGCCGCGAGCCGGCCGACCCGCCACAGCGTCCCGAGGAACAGCAGCCAGGCGAGCGCGCCGAATCCGAGGCCGGCGGCGAGTGCGCGCGGCCACGACGACGCGAGCAGGCCGACTGCGATGCCACCGACGAGCAAGCCGACCCAGTGCACCCACGCGAGGGCCAGCGACGCGACGACGGCGACCACCGCGACCAGCACTCGACGGCGATCCATCACTCACCACCCCCGAATTCGATGGACGGTCCCTCGAACTCGCGGTCGAAGGCGTAGTAGTCGCCGTCCGCCCACGCCCGGAGCTGGTCGTCGTACTGCTCGCTGAACGGGTCGCCGTCGTTACCGCCGGGGAGGACGACCGACGCCTCGCCGTCCTCGCTCATCGGGACGACCATCCGCCACGAACTCCCGGCGTCGCTGTCCCGCCGGTAGTTGTTCAGGGTCGCCGGCGAGCCGTCCGTCGGCAGTCGAGGGTAGTTGAGGAACGACTGCCCGAACGGGTGTTCGAGCGAGACCTCGTTGTACTCGCCGTAGGTCTCCCAGCCCTCGTCGGCGAGGCGGTCGGCGGCCGCGTCGAGAGCCGCCCGCATCGCGGCGTTCGCCGAGTTCGGCGTCTCGTCCCGGTCGAACCAGGACGAGTTCTCGAGCGTGACCGTCACCCAGTCGGTCGGCCAGTAGTCCTCGCTCAGGTCCGCCGCGCCGAACCCGTCGGCGTAGAGCTCCTCCCGGTAGGCGTCGAAGAACACGGCGAACGCCAGCGCGCCGTCGCTGTCGCGGTCCATCCGGTAGTCCCAGTCGGGGAGCGCGTCGAACGGCGGCCCCGCGGCCTCGACGTCGGCCGCGTCGATGAGCCGGGGGACCAGTCGACGGGCGCGCGTGTCCAGGGTATCCCGCTGGAGGTCACGCATGTCCTCGGCGGTCATCGCACCAGAGTCGGCCCAGTCGTCGAGAACCTCGTAGAGCCGTTCGCCGCGGAACGGCGGGCTGTAGGACTCGGCGAGGTAGTAGCCGGGGTCGTCGACGATGCGCTGGTTCGCGGTGCCGACGTAGTCGGGGTTCACGGCGCCCGGCTTCTCCTCGAACGGGACGAAGCCGTCCCAGGAGGACTCGCCGTAGGGCGTGTACCCTTCCCACTCGCCCTCGCGGGCGGTGCCGTCGAAGACCTGCCAGCCGGGCACGCGCTCGCCGTCCGTGTACCGGAACGGAATCCGGCCCGTGACCTTGTGGTAGGTGTTGCCGTCGCGGTCGGCGTAGACGACGCACTGCGTCGGCAGGTCGAAGTCCCGGGTGGCCTCGCGGAAGTCCGCCAGGCCCTCGCTGTGGGCCATCGCGTGGACGGCGTCCGTGGTCGCCGTCGCGGAGAACCCGGTCCACGCGACGGCCACCTCCTCGCCCTCGCGCTCGACGACCGGCCCGTGGACCGTCTTGCGTTTCGTGACGGTGACGTCCTCGGCGCCGTCGACCGCGATGGTGTGCTCGTCGGTCTCGAACTCGCGCCACTCGTCGCCGTAGCCGTACCCGGTCTCGTCGGAGTCGTACGTGTAGCAGTCGAGGACGTCGACGCCGGCGTTCGTGAACCCCCAGGCGCCCGCGTGGTTCTCGCCGATGATGACGAACGGCACCCCCGGGAAGGTGACGCCCCGCACCCAGCCGTCGCCCCAGTCGAGGTGCTGCTGGTACCAGACCGGCGGCGCGAGCAGCGACAGGTGCGGGTCGTTCGCCACCAGCGGGTCGCCGCTCTCGGTGAACTCGCCGCTCACCACCCAGGAGTTCGAGCCGATGCCGGGCGGCGACTCGAAACCCGACAGCCAGCCCGCGAACTCGCCGGAGACGGGCGACGAGTCGCGGGACTCGCTCCCGTCGCCACCGCCACCACTACTGTCGCCGCCGGCAGTCCCGACGCCCTCTCGTAGAATCGGGCTGTCGTGGTCGTAGCGCCGCGGGAACAGGTCCGCGAAGCTACCGCCGAGTTTCGACTCGAGTACCGACCGCCGCAGCGACTCGAAGCTCCCCGTCAGCGTCCAGGAGATCTGCAACTGGAGAATCAGGGTGTCCGCGGGCGTCCACGCGGCCGGCTCGTAATCTAGCAGTTCGAACTCGGGCGGGAGCGCCTGGTCCTCGCGGGCGGCGTTCACGCCGTCGGCGTACGCCTCCAGCAGGCCGGCGGCCTCGGGGTCGCGGTCCTGCATGGCCGTCCAGTTCGCCTCGGCGGCTCGCGCGAAGTCCATCTGCACCCGGAAGCGGTCGGAGTCGAGGGCGGCCTCGCCGACGACCGCCGACAGCTGGCCGCGCATCAGCCGGCGCTGGAGGTCCATCCCGAACAGCCGGTCGGTGCCGTGGGCGTACCCGACGGCGTGGTAGAGCGCCGCCTCGTCGTCGGCCTCGATGTGAGGCACGCGGTGGCCGTCGTACTGCAGGGTCGCGTCGCCGTACTCGCTGTCCACCCGACTGGGTGGCTCGTCCGTCGTCGACGCCCACACGTCCCCCGACAGCGGCGCGAACTGGTCGAGGTACGTCGACGCCGGTGTGAAGAAGCCGCCCGCCGCGACGCCACCGAGTACGGCGGCGACCAGCCCGCGTCGCGCGGTGTCCACGTCGTCCATACTCCGCGAGTGTCGGCGCACGGACCATAACTGTGCAGGATGGTGGTCAGCCACACAGTCCGGGCCAGCGACGCCACACCGGGTGGCGGAGTCGAGTATACAGGCCCGGAGAGCGCGCTACTCCTCGGACTGGCCGTAGGACTCGAACTGCTTCTCGACCGCAGCGAGCTGGTCGTCCGTGAGTTCGTTCGGCTCGCCGTGCTGACGGGCGCGCAGGTAGACCTTGCAGAGCTCCTCGACGTGGACGGTGTTCTCGATGGCCGTCGGGAGGTCCTCGCCGACGACGACGAGCCCGTGGTTCGCGAGAATGCAGGCGTCCGAGTTCGCGTCCTCCATCTCGGCGACGACGAGTTCGGCGAGGTCGTCGGTGCCGTAGGGCGCGTAGCCCGCGACGGGGACCTTCCGACCGACTGCCGTAATCATGTAGTGAACGGGTGGCAGTTCCTCGCCGAGCACCGCGAGCGTGGAGGCCCACGGCGAGTGCGTGTGCACGATGGCGCCCGCGTCGAGCCGCTGGTAGATTCCGGTGTGCATCGGCACCTCGCTCGTCGGCTCCATCTCGCCGGCCACGACGTCGCCGTCGAGGCTGACGACGGGCACGTCGCTCGCGTCGAAGCCGTCGTAGGGGACGCCGGTCGGCGTCGCCGCGAATCGGTCGCCGTCCCGGACGCTGAGATTGCCCGTGCGGCCGGGGGTGAGGTCACTCAGGTACGGTGCGTGGTCGACGACGGCGACTCGCTCGCGTGCCAGCATTACAGTACGACCTCCGTTATCTCGGGGAACGATTCAATCCTGTGGTCGGGCCGCCGGCGGCCAGCGAGGTCGTCGGCGTCCTCGTTGAACAGCACCGTCGTCAGGCCGACCGCGTTCCCGCCCTCGACGTCCGCGGAGACCGAATCGCCGACCATCACCGTCTCGCTCGGCTTGACGTCGAGTTGGGCCATCGGGAGCGTGAACATCACGCTGGAGGGTTTTTCGCGGCCGGTCTCCTCGCTGGTCAGCACGAGGTCGACGTGGTCGTCGATGCCCAGCTTCTCGATCTTCTTCATCTGGATGCGCGTCGTCAGATTCGTCACCACTGCCACGTCCAGCCCCGCGTCCTGGAGGTCGGATAGCGTTCCGACGACGCCGTCGAACAGCTCCATCTCTTCGACGTAGGCGTCCCAGTACGACTCCCCGAGCGCGAGCGCGTCCTTCGCGCTGTGCGTCCCGGTGTGAATCTGGATGGCGCGCTTGAAGTAGAGGAAGCGCTCGTGGGCGCTCGCCGTCCCCGCGAGTTCGCGTTTCACCTCGCGGCGGGACTCCAGGTAGAGGTCCTCGAAGGCCTCCCGGCTGGAGTCGTAGCCCAGGTCCTTCGCCGTCTCCCAGGCCGCCTGCTTGCCCGCCTCGTTGCACTCGGGGTACGGGTAGAGGGTGTCGTCGAGGTCGACGAACACCGCTTCGTAGGTCATGCTCCGCCGTCCTCGCTCGAATTGGTTAACTCCTCGGTCCGCACGTACCGTGGCAGTGACTGGCCGGCGAGCGCGTCAGCCACGCGTCGCCGAGTGAACGGCCGTCGAGGACGAATCGGTCACTCCGCCCAGTCCGGCGGCTCGATTCCCGTCGCCAGCCTGTAGCCGGTGTTCCCGTGGTAGCCGGTGAGTGCGGCGTATCCGAAGGTGTACTCGCCGCGCGTCGGGTCGTCGTGGAGTGCGAACGACGACGGGGTCCCGTCGGCGTCCGCGGTCACGTAGACGGCCTCGCCGGGTTCGAGGCGCTCGTCGGTCGTGACGGTTCCGTTCACTTCTTCTCGGAAACTGATCGGCGAGGGTTTCCGGGCTGGTTCGTCGGCTCCGTAGATGTCGAACGACGTGTTCGCGGGGACGGCCGCCCCGCCGGTGTTCCGAATCTCGACCGCTTTTCCGTCCTCTACTATCGACAGCGAGAGCTGCGGGACGTCGCCGACCCACGACGGCGGTCCGCACCACTCGATGTCGGTGTTCAGGGACATCGACGCCTCGAAGCGTTCCCCGGCACGGTCGCCAGCCGTCTGTATGAACGAACTGTCGACGTCGTAGACGACGCCGTCGGGCGTGACGAGCGCCGTCCCGTTCGTGATGTGGTCGGTCTCCGGTGCGTCCTCGTCGACCGTGAGTTCGACGAACGTTCGGTCACCGCGCTCGACGGTGCCGTTGACCGTGTAGTTGCCGTTGTGGAGAAAGCCGCTGACTTGGTCCTCTAGGCCGCCGAACGTGTCGTAGCCCGTCAACGCACTGACGCCGGCGTTGCTGGCGTTCTGGTAGACGAGGTGGCGTGTCTCGTTGGGCAAGACCACCTGAGCGAATCCGTGCGAGTGCGTCCCGTAGAACTCCGTCAGCGTTTGCTCGCCGTCGTGCGTTTCGCTATGTGTACTGTAGAACGGCACCCGGTCTGGACCGTGGACCAGCGTACGGACGAAGCCGTGTCGCGAGGATTCGAGCCTGAGTGCCATCGACGTGTTCGCGGTCACGTCGAAGTGCGCGTCGTAGAGGGTGGAGGCGTTCACGAGTGTGCCGTTGTCGGCGACACCCGGCGGGTACTGCTCTACCGAGGCGTTCGGCGACCACGCCCCAGTCACGTTCGAAGCGGCCGTGGCCGCGTCGTACGTGCACTCAGCGTTTTCGGGAGTAGACGAGGCGCTGGTACCGGACGGTGCCGTCCAGCCGAGACAGCCGGCGGTGACGAGGAGGAGGGCAACAGAGACGGCGAGCGCCACACGTCGTGTCGGGGACTTCATACGACGAATCGACCACGCCGAATGGTAAAAGCCACGTGGCCTATTCGGCCCACTCTGGTTCCTCCACGCCCGTCAGCAATCGGAAGCCGACGCTCTCGTTCCCACCCCTGACGCTGGCGGCCCCGAACGCGTACTCGCCGCGGGTCGGGTCGTCGTGGAGCGCGAACGACGGCTCGCTCCCGTCGACGCTAGCGGTCACGTAGACGGCGTCACCTGGCTCGAGTCGCACGTCGGTCGTGACGGTCCCGCTACGGTCACTGCTCGGGTGAATGCGATGTTTCCACACCGGCTCGTCGTGACCGGCGACACTGAACGTCGTGTTCGCCGGGAGGGCTGTCCCGCCAGTGTTCCGAATCTCGACCGCGTGGCCGCCCTCGACGATGGACAGAGAGAGGTGTGGAACGTCGCCCACCCACGACGGCGCACCGCACCACTCGATGTCGGTGTCCAGCGTCATCGACACGTCGAGGCGCCGCTCGGTGTCCTCGCCGGTGCTCTGGACGGCGGTGGCGTCGACGTCGTAGATCACGCCGTCGGGCGTGACGAGCACCGTCCCGTTCGTGTAGTGGCCACCTTCCAGTGAGTCTTCGTCGGTAGTGAGCTCGACGAACGTTCGGTCACCGCGCTCGACGGTGCCGTTGACGCTGTAGTTCCCGCCCGAAAGCAGGCCATTGACGTAGCCCTGTGGCCCGCTTAACGGTTCGTCGTAGACTGTCCACGCGCTGACGTGGGTAGTGGTGTTCTGGGAGACGACGTGGAGCGTCTCGTTGGGAAGGACCACCCGGCCGAAGTCGAGGGATCCCGTCCCGTAGAACTCAGTCGTGGTCCGCTCGCCGTCTTGCGTTTCCGCGTACGTACTGTAGAACGGCGTCCGGTCCGGCCCGTGTATTAGGGTTCTGACGCGGTCGTCTCCCGATGATTCGTACCTGAGTGCCATCGTCTGGTTCGCCGTCTCGTCGAAGTGCGCGTCGACGAGGGTGGAGGCGTTGCTGAGCGTGCCGTTGTCGGCGACGCCCGGCGGGTACTGCGCCACCGAGGCGTTCGGCGACCAGGTGCCCGTCGCGGCCGCAGTGGGCTTGCTCGTGTCGTAGGTACAGGGGGTGGGTTCGCTCGTAGAGGGCGTGCTCGTCTCGGTCGGACTCGTTCCGCCGAGACAGCCGGCGGTGACGAGGAGGAAAGCGACGCCAACGGCGAGCGCCACACGTCGTGTCGGAGACCTCATACGATGAACCAACGACGTTGCGGGTCAAAAGTAACGTGGCTCCGACCACCGCCCTCGGTGGTGCTACTGGTTCGCTGTCACTGCGGCGGGCCCCAAAGTATATTCCTCGTGACGGCTCTCGGATGAAATATGAACTATCGTGTCCTCGTCTCGCCAGCCCTGTACGGCGGCGGCGCGGCCGCCGTCGTCGGCGCACTCGGGTACTGGCTCGCCCTCTGGCAGTCCGTCTCCGTCTACATTCCGACCATCGTCTTCGTGTTCGGCGGCTTCACCGCGTTCGGGATGCTCGCCGGCGCCAGTAGCCTGAACGAACACTCCGAGGATATTGAGACCGCCAACGACGGCGACGTCACCTCCGCCCCGACCGAAGCCGGAACGCCGCGCCGCCTGCTGCTCATCTGTTTCTCGCTCGGCCTCGCTGTCGCGGGGATGGTCGGCGTCACGCTGCTCGGCTGACCACCTGACCGCCCTCCAGACCGCACAACGAGACCGGCCGACTACCGTGCGTTACGGGAACAGGCCGCGGTACTCGTGGGCGTCCGCGCTGCGCTCTAAGGCGATGGTGTAGGCGGCCGTTCGGAGCGTCGGGATGTCGCGGGCCTCGTAGGCGCCGAGCATCTCGTCGAAGGCACTCGTGAGCCGCTGGCGCAGGTCGCGGTTGACCTCCTCGACGTCCCAGGAGTACTGCTGGCTGTTCTGCACCCACTCCAGGTAGGAGACGATGACGCCGCCGGCGTTCGCGAGGATGTCCGGGACGACCGGGACGCCGCGCTCTTTGAGAACCTGGGCGGCGTCGAACGTCGTCGGGCCGTTGGCGGCCTCGACGACCACGTCGGCCTCCAGGCGCTCGGCGACGTCGACGGTGATGACGTCCTCGATGGCGGCCGGGATGAGAGCGTCGACGTCCAGCGTGAGCAGGTCGTCGTTCGTGATGGCTTCGGCGTCGTACCCCTCCAGTCGGCCGGCGTTGGACTCGGCGTACGCCTGCACGGCCTCGATGTCGAGGCCGTCCGGGTCGTAGATGGCGCCCGTGACGTCCGAGACGGCGACGACGTTCGCGCCGCGCTCGTCGAGCAGGTCGGCGGTGACGCTGCCGACGTTCCCGAAGCCCTGGATGGCGACGTCCGCGTCCTCGACGTTCGTGTCGAAGTACTCGAAGGTCTCCTCCGTGATGATGGAGACGCCGCGACCGGTCGCCTCGACGCGCCCCTCGGTGCCGCCGATCTCCGGGGGCTTCCCGGTGACGACCTCGGGGACGGCGTACCCCTGGTAGACGGAGTACGTGTCCATGATCCACGCCATCGTGCGCTCGTCCGTGTTCATGTCGGGCGCGGGGATGTCGGTCTCCGGGCCGATCATCCGGCGGATGCCCTCGGTGTACCGGCGCGTGAGCTGCTCGATCTCGTTGTCGGAGAGGTCCTTCGGCTCGCAGACGATGCCGCCCTTCGCGCCGCCGAACGGCAGGTCGACGAGCGCGGTCTTCCACGTCATCCAGCCGGCGAGCGCCGACACCTCCTCCTCGGAGACGGTCGGGTGGTAGCGGATGCCGCCCTTGAACGGACCTCGTGCGCTGTCGAACTGGCAACGGTAGGCGTCGAAGACCTCCACGCTCCCGTCGTCCATCCGCACCGGGAGGCTGACGGACAGCGTTCGCTCGGGCGATTTCAGTCGTTCGTAGATCCCGTCGTCGATGTCGACGTACTCGCGGGCCTGCTCCATCTGCGCGAGCATGTTGTCGAGGGGGCCGTTCTCGGACATACCCTCGCAAAATCTGCCGCCGTTGAAGTACGGTTCGGCTCGCGCCCGCCTTGTCACGGGACGACACGCCGCCCGGCTACTCGTCGAGGTCGTCGGCCTCGGGCAGCTTCAGGACGTTCTCGCGGCCGATGCGGAACTTCTCGATGTCTCCCGCCTCCTGCATCTCGTTGACGACCTGACTGGTCTTGGCCTCCGTCCAGTCGAGGCCCTCGACGACCGCCTGCTGTTTCGCGCGCCCGCCCTCGGACGCGAGGAACTGCTCGACGCGCTCCTCGTTGCTCAACAGCTCCGACGGCGGTCCGTCGTCCTCCTCCGCCTCGTCGTCGGCTGCTTCACCGGCGCCCGCTGCCGCGCCCGCACCGCCGTCCCCGGGGCCGCCGAAGTCGCCCTCTCCGCCGGCCGCGCCGTCGAGCGAGCCGTCCGGCCCGCGCTGCCGGAGGTAGAGCCAGCCGCCGACGCCGAGCACGAGAACCGCGACCAGCGCGCCCACTGCGGCCGGCACGACGAGGCTGCTGGCGTCAGCGTCGTCGCCGCCGCTCCCGCCGCTCCCGCCGTCGTCGGTCGTCGAGTCCGTCGTGGTCGGCTCGGGCGCCGGCCCCACCACGACCCGCGGCTGGTCCGTGCCGAACTCCAGGGGGCCGCTCCAGCTCACGGCGCGCTCGCGGGGCTCGTTGCCCACGGGGTCGACCGATTCCAGCGCGTAGCCGCTCGGCCACGACATCGTCAGCGACGTCTGGTTGTCGAGGTAGAAGCCGTCGAGGGCGTCCCCGGCGGTCACGCGGTCGCCGTCGACCGCGGCGAAGCCCTGCCACTCGAAGCTGTAGGTCACGACCCCCAGCGAGTCCTCGTTGAGACTGTTGATGCGAGTGGAGACGGAGACGTTCTCCACGGCCATCTCGCGGCCGGTGGCGTTCTCGGCGGCGTCGACGGTGTTCGTGATGCGACCGCGGAACCGGTCGAGGTACTCCGAGGTGTTCGCGTTGACGTCGTCCTGGAGCTGTTCGAAGGCCTGGGTCTCGTTGTCCGTCTCGAGGGCCATCCGGTAGGTGAACTGCCACTGGGCGTCACCGTCGGCGGCCAGGTCGGCGCTGAGTGAGACGGTGTCGGGGTCGAACTCCTGTGGGAGGCCGAACGGCTCTTCCTGAGCGGACGGCGCCGCGGACGTACCGGCGGCCGACGCACCCGGCACGGCGACGCTCACCACGACGACGGCGACGACCAGCCAGGCCGTCACTCCTCGCTCCATACGCGCTTCGACGCGGGGCGTGCTTGAAAGAATGACGGCTCGGTGAGGCAGCTGTCAGCGACCCTGCCAGTCGGGGTCGCGGTCCTCCAGGAAGGCGTCGATGCCCTCGTCCTTGTCCGCGGTCGCGAACAGCCCCGCGAACAGTTCGGCCTCGTACTCGATGCCCGCGGACAGGTCCATCTGGCTGGCGGCCTTCACCGCGTCCTTCCCGCGTTCGAGCGCGAGCGGGCTGTGCGTCGCCATCGACGCAGCGAGGTCCCGGACCGCCGCTTCGAACTCGTCGTCGCCGTACACGTCCTCGACGAGTCCGATGTCGCGGGCTTCCGCGGCGTCGACCAGGTCGCCCGTCAGCACGAGCTTCATCGCCTGCCCTTCACCGACGAGTCGGGGGAGTCGCTGAGTCGCGCCGCCGCCCGGGATGATACCGAGATTGATCTCGGGGCTGCCGAGCTTCGCGTCCTCGTGGGCGACCCGGACGTCGCAGGCGAGCGCGAGTTCGAGGCCGCCGCCGAGCGCGTGCCCGTTGATGCGCGCGACGACGGGCTGGCGCAGCGCCTCCACGGTCTCGTACACCCGGGGGCGCTCGCTCGCCCGGCGCTGCTCGGTGGCGTCGCGCTCTCGCAGTTCGGTCACGTCCGCGCCCGCGACGAACGCTCCCGAGTCCTCGCTGCCCGTCAGCACGACGACCCTGGCGTCACTCTCGTCGATTGCCTCACAGACCCGCTTCAGTTCCGCCCGAACCTGAGCGTTCAGGGCGTTCCGCGCGTCCGGCCGGTCGATTGTGACGGTGACGACGTGCTCGGGGTCGTCCTCGGTGACGGCGACGAACTCGCAGTCCGTCGCTGCGTCCTCGGGCGTCTCGGTCACACGTCCTCACCCCAGTCGTCGGAGGCGCCGACGATTTCGCCGTCCTCCCAGACGTAGAACCCCTCGCCGGTCTTCTTCCCGAGCTTACCCGCTCGGACCTTCCGCTTGAGTATCTGCGGCGGCCGGAAGCGCTCGCCGAGTTCCTCGCGGAGGTGTTCGAGGATGTCCAGGCGGACGTCCAGCCCGACGACGTCACCGAGTTCGACGGGCCCCATCGGGTGATTGTACCCGAGCTCCATCGCCTGGTCGACGTCCCGGGGGCTGGCGACGCCCTCCTGGAGCATCCGCATCGCCTCGACGCCCAGCGAGACGCCGAGCCGCGAGGAGGCGAAGCCGGGCGAGTCCGCCACTTCGATGGGCGTCTTCTCGATGCCCTCGACGAACTCGGTGGCGAACGCGAGCGTCTCGTCGCTCGTCTGCTCGGCGACGACCACCTCCACCAGCGCCATGATGTGCACCGGATTGAAGAAGTGGAGGCCGACGAACCGACCCGGCTCGTCGAGGGCCGCCGCGATCTCCGTGACCGGGAGGCTGGACGTGTTCGACGCCAGCACGGCGTCGTCTGGGGCCACATTCGCTGCCTCCCCGAGCACGTTCTGTTTCAGTTCCACGTCCTCAGGGACCGCTTCGACGACGAGGTCGGCGTCCGAAGCGGCCGCGGCGAGGTCGGTCGTCCCCTCGATGCGGTCGAGTGCGTCCTCGCGTTCCGCCGGCGTGACCTTGTCCCGTTGGACGCCGCCCTGGAGATTCTCGTCGATGGCGTCGACGCCGTCGGCGACGATGGTCTCGTCCACGTCTCGCAGCGACACGTCGTGGCCCGCCATCGCCGACACCTGGGCGATGCCGTGGCCCATCGTCCCGGCGCCGAGTACGGCTACGTGCATGCTCCGGGCTACTGCGCCCCCGCTCAAAAAGGTGGACCCGCTACGCGAGCGCGCCGAGGACTTCGCCGCAGGACGGACACGCCGGCTCGTCCCCGGTGCTCGCCACCGAATCGGACTGCCCCGTCCAGCCGCAGGCGGGACACATCACTGGCTCGGACATTCCGTCTGGACGTCCAGCCGCCGGCCGGAAAAGCGTGGTGCCGCGTAGCACGGGATTCAAGCCGCCCCGGTCCCTCCCGCCGACAGATGCCAGACACCGACCCGGCGACCGCCGACTCGCGGCTCTCCCCGCAGCGCGCCCTCGACTGGCTGCGCGCCCGCCTCGTCCCCCGGCTGGCGGCCAGCGACCGGGTGTCCGACGAACTCGCCGCGCTCGCCGAGGAACTGCTGCGCGCGGACCGCGACCCCGATAGAGCGACTGAGAACCTCGACGACTGGGTAGAGTCGCGGAAAGAATAGTCGGTAGCCAGCTTCGCCAGTCCCTCAGAGTTCGGCGGCGAACTCCCGCGCTCGCTCCCGCACCTGCTCGGAATCCATCCGGACGTGCTCGCCGTCCCGGTAGAGCACGTCGCCGTCGACCATCGTCAGCGTCACGTCGTCCCCGTGCGCGGCGTAGACGAGGTGGGAGTACGGGTCGTGGATGGGCGTCGAGCGCGCGTTCTCGGTCGTGAGCCCGACGAGGTCCGCCTTCCAGCCCTCGGCGATTCGGCCGACGTCCTCGAAGCCCGCCGCTTCAGCACCGTTCCGGGTCGCCATCTCGAAGACGGTTCGGGCGGCGAGCGCCGTCGGGTCGAGTTCCTCCACTTTGCCGAGGAGGCTGGCCTGGCGCATCTCCGTGAAGGCGTCCAGGGTGTTGTTGCAGGGCGGGCCGTCGTTACCGAGCGCGACGTTGATGCCGCGGTCGAGGTAGTCCTCGATGGGCGCGACGCCCGAGGCGAGCTTCATGTTCGAGGAGGGGCAGTGCGTGACGTGTGTCCCCGTCTCGGCGAGCAGTTCGCGCTCGGTCTCGTCGGTCCAGACGCAGTGCGCGAGCACCACGTCCTCGCCCGTGAGGCCGACCTCGTCCAGCCAGTGGATGTTCCGGCGGCCGGTCTCCTCCTCGACAGTCTCGATTTCCCCCTGATTCTCGCTGGCGTGCGTGTGGATGCGGACGTCGTACTCGTCCGCGAGGTCGCGGCAACCACGCAGGCACGCTTCGGTGCAGGAGACGGCGAACCGGGGGGTGACGGCGTACTGGATGCGGCCGTCCCGGGCGCCGTCCCACTTCCGGATGAGCGCCTCCGTCTCGGCGAGCGCGTCGCCGGTGTCCTCCTGGAGGCCCTCGGGCGAGCTCTTGTCCATCAGGACCTTCCCCAGGCGGGCGCGCACGCCGCTGTCCGCGGCCGCCGCGAACGCCTCGCCCGCGTGGTCGACCGAGAGGTGGTCGACGACCCCGGTCGTCCCGGACTCCACGAACTCCAGGTACGCCAGGTCGGCGGCCGCGCGCATCTCCTCGGCCCCCATCGAGGCCTCCATCGGGAGCACGTGGTCGAACAGCCAGTCCAGCAGCTCCTGGTCGTCGGCGATGCCCCGGCCGAGGCTCTGGACCGAGTGGACGTGCGCGCCCACGAGCCCCGGTGCGAGCACGTCCACGTCGACGCGCTCGTGGTCGGGGTACGTGTCGACCAGATCGCCGCGGTCGCCGACCGCCGCGATCCGGTCGCCCTCGACGACGACCGCGCCCTCGTGGAGCACGCTGTCGGCGTCCCGGACCACGGTGTCGGCGCTCAGTAGCGTCATTCCCTCACCTGATACGCCGTCGACCCCCCTAAGGGATTGCGGTCCTACCGACGGCGCCGCGAGTCGGCCGGCAGGACCTTCGCGCCGTACCGCCGCACGCCCTCCTGGTCGTACAGCACCCGGGGAACCGCCACCACCTCGTCGCCGATGGCGGGCGCGTCCTCGTCGGCGAGCACGACCTGCACCGGTACGCTGACCTCGCCGCCGCCGTCTCGAGCCGTGAAGGCGACGATGGCGCTCGCGTACTCGCCGGTGCGGGCCTGCTGTGGCGCGAACTCGGGCGGGGCGCCGCCCTGCGAGATTGTCGTGACTGTCTCGACGGTCCCCCGCTCGCGCAGCGGCGCGTCCTCGTAGCCGTCCGTCGCGCCGCAGTCCCCGCAGGCTCCCTCCGGCGGGAACCGGAGCGCGCCACACGCCCGACAGCGGCCAGCGACGAGGCGGTGGCGCGCCGCGAGCGTGCGCCGGTAGGAGGGGACGCTGACGTACGCACCGCCGCCCTCGGGCGTCCCCAAGTCGAAGTCCCCGCGCCGGCGACGCGCGCCGGCGAACGACAGCTCCCGGTCCCCGTTCAGGGTCGCGCGTACCGGAACGTCGCTCTCGCAGACGAGTCGGAACGCGTGGCTCGCCGCACCGCTCCCGTACGTCGCTAGCAGCACTTCCTCCGCGCCGTCTCGGAGCGCGTCGGCCAGCCCGAGGAGCGCGCTCGCCGCGCCCGCGTCGCCCACGTTCCGGACGACGCACCCAGCCGCGACCGTCTCCGTGTCGAGACCGAGTGCGTCCGCCACTCGGTACGGCAGGTCGCCGTCGGGCGCCTGGAGCGCGGCCGCGTCCACACGCTCCCAGTCGAGTTCGTCGACGGCGCCGGCGAGCGTCTCGCGGAACGCCTGCCGGTCGTAGCTCGTGACGCCGAGGCCGGTCGTCTCCGCGCTCCCGCGCTCCCGAAACCGGCTGCCGGGGTAGGTCGTCGTCTGGCTCCCGCGGCCCGCCACCCGGCCGGGGCCGTCGCGGTCGAGGACGAGCGCCGCGGCCCCCGCTCCGGCGGCGTGCCCGAGCGCCTCGTCGTCGGCACCCCTGACCGCGTCGCTGGCGACGACGAGCGTCGGGTCGTCGCGCTCCAGTGCCGCCGCGAGCGCCGCGCCGCCGGCGTCCGTGCTCCCGCCGAACTGCGCGCTCTCGGTGTCCTCGCCGAGTCCGAGTAGGCTCCGCAGCCGCCCGGTTCCCGCCTCCTCCTCGCAGGGGAGCGTCGTCGAGGCGAGGTGGAGCACGTCGACTTCGACGGCTTCGAGGCCGGCCGCGTCGAGCGCGCGCTCGCCCGCTTCGGCTGCCATCGTGAGCGCGTCCTCGTCGGCGTCCGGCACCGCGACGCGGTCGATGCCGCGAGCCCGGAACTGGCCGAGCGCAGCTTCGACGGACTCGGCCGGGAGCCGGAACCGGGGGGCGTACGCACCCACGCCGGAGACCCTCATTTCCCGCTCACCTCCTGGCCGGCTCCTCCCTCCTCCAGAATCGTCACGACCGCCGCGCCGCCACTGCCGCCGACGTTGTGCGCGAGGCCCACCTCGGGGTCGTCGAGCTGTCGGTCACCGGCGTGCCCCGTGAGTTGCTTCCAGAGTTCCACGATTTGGCCCGCACCGGTCGCGCCGATTGGGTGGCCCTTCGCCTTCAGGCCGCCCGAGACGTTCACGGGGAGGCGGCCGTCGCGGTCGGTGACGCCCTCGCGGAGTAGCTCCGGGGCCTCGCCGCGCTCGCAGAAACCGAGGTCCTCGTAGGCGAGCAGTTCCGCGATGGCGAAGCAGTCGTGGACCTCCGCGAAGTCCACATCCTCGGGAGACGTGTCGGCCATCTCGTAGGCCGACTCGGCGGCGCGCTCGCTCGCCGGAATCGCGGTGTAGGTGTCGCGCTCGAAGAGGCCGACGCGGTCGCTGGCGGCGCCGACGCCCGCGACTCGGGCGGCGTCCGTGTCCGGGTGGTCGGCGGCTACCTCCTCGCTGACGACCAGGACTGCGGCGGCGCCGTCGGTCGTCGGACAGCAGTGATAGAGCGTCAGCGGGTCGGCGACCGTCGCCGCGTCGGAGGCGTCGTCGAGGCTGCACTCGAATCGGAGTTGCGCGTGGGGGTTCTCGCTGCCGTTGGCGTGGTTCTTCACCGCCACTCGGGAGAAGTCGTCGACCGTAGCGGCTCCGTGTTCGTCGAGGTAGGCGCGCGCCATCTGGGCGTACGTACCGGCGAACGTCGCGCCCGTGAGGCGCTCCCACTCCGTCTCGCCGCTCACGCCGAGCCAGTACTTCGTCGTGTCACCGGACGCGTCCGTCATCACCTCGTAGCCGCCCGCCAGCACGACGTCCGCCATCCCGGATTTCACGGCCTGGACGGCGTTCCTGACGGCGTAGCCGCTCGCCGCGCAGGCGTTCTCGACTCGCGTAGTCGGCACCGAGAGGCCGGCGAACTCGGTGACGGCGGGCCCCGAGAGACCGAGTTGGCGGCCGCCGACACCGAGCGTGCCGACGACGGCCTCGTCGACGTCCTCGCGCCCGAGGCCCCCGGCACTCGCCAGCGCGCGGTCGACGGCCGTCGCGAACAGCGACCGGTAGGACTCGTCGGGGAACGACCCGAAGTCGGTCTGGCCCGCCCCGACGACGTACGCGTCTCGCATGGCTCCGGCTTCGCGGGCACTCCTCATAGTCCCCGGGGGCGGTGGGTCGTCGTCGCAGCGACTGCCGATAGCCGGTAGTTTCACCCCGCTGGCGGCGAACGTCCGGACATGTCACTCGCTGACCGCTTCCGGGCGTACCTCGGGAGCGCGGACTTCGCCGTGACGACCGGCGCCGTCGTCGTCGCGCTCGTCGCGGGCGCCGTCGCGTTCGAGACGCTGCCCGGGGACACCGACGGCTACTTCGTCGTCCTGCTGGCGGGCGTCGCCGTGCCGGGCATCGCCCGCGACCAGTGGCAGCGCTCGTTCGAATCGCGCGGCTGGGCGGTCCTCTGGGGCGCCATCGGGGCAGTCGCCGTCTCGCTGGCGTACGCCGGCGTCGTGACCGCGATGCGCCTCGTCGCCGGGGACCCGGTCGCGCCCATCGTGGCGTTCGCCGCGACCTGGATACTCGGCTCGTTCGCCGTCCGGACCATCACCAACGACCCTGCATAATTATCTGGTCTTCGGGTGTCGGTGGGGGTGTGCCATACAGCTACCGGCCCCACCACTTCGAGGACTTCGAGGAGGGACAGACCTTCGAGAGCGTCGGCCGCACCGTGACCGAGTCGGACTTCACGATGCACTCGATGTTCACGGGCGACTGGACGGAACTCCACTCGAACGCCGAGTACGCCGACGACCAGGAGTTCGGCGAGCGCGTCGCCCACGGCCCGATGACGTTCGTCCTCGCGACCGGGTTCGTCTATCGGTGTGGGTTTCTCGAGCGCACCGTCGTCGCATTCCTCGGGATGAACTACATGGACATCCCGGCGCCCGTGAAGATGGACGACACCATCTCGCTGGACATGGAGGTCACGCAGACGAAGGAGCTATCCTCGCGTGACGACGCCGGCCTCGTCACCATCGACACGGAGATGACGAACCAGCACGACGAGACCGTCTTCCAGGGGGACATGAAGTTCCTCGTGAAGCGAGCATGAGCCTCGACGACCTGCTGGCCGAGGAGCGCGCCGTCGACACGCACGCCCACCAGCCGACCGCCGAGTTCCTGGAGGACGCGGGCGGCCAGATGATGGCGGACGCCGCGGCGAAGTTCGGTTCCGAGATGGACACCTGGGACTACGACGCGATGGTCGAGGAGTACCACGACGCGGGCGTCGGCCGCGCCGTCATGCTCGGCTGGGACGCCGAGACGAACACGGGGAACCCCCCGGTGCCGAACGACTACGTCGCGGCGGTCCGGGACGACTACCCCGAGTTCTTCGTCGGGTTCGCGTCCGTCGACCCCCTCAAGGACGACTGCGTCGAGGAGGCCTACCGGGCCGTCGAGGACCTCGACCTCTCCGGGTTCAAGTTCCAGCAGATAGCCCAGGGCTTCGACCCGAGCGACCCCGAGCACGACGACCTCTGGGACGCCATCGAGGACCTCGGCGTCCCCTGCGTGTTCCACGGCGGGAACTCCACGCTCGGCGCCGGCGCGCCCGGCGGCCGCGGGCTCAAAGTCAAGCACGGGAACCCGATGCTGCTCGACGACGTCGCCGCCGAGCACCCCGAGCTACAGATACTCATCGCGCACCCCGCGTTCCCCTGGGAGAAGGAGCAACTCGCCATCTGCCAGCAGAAGGGCAACGTGAAGATGGACCTCTCGGGCTGGCTCCCGAAGTATATCGACGACCAGGTGCTGCAGTACGCCGGCAGCGTGCTCCAGGACGACGTGATGTTCGGCACCGACTACCCGATGATCCGGCCCGGGGAGTGGCTGGAGTCGTTCGCCGAGCACACGGACTACAGTGACGACGTCTACCGGAAACTGCTCTGGGAGAACGCCGAGGACTTCCTCGGGCTCTGACCGACAGACCCACCAATTTGCCGAACTGAATCTACGGGCAACACACGCTGCGTTTTCCGCAGTTTCTGGGGTAGACTTATTCCGTACCGGGACCAGATGTGGGGTATGTCGAGTCCCTTACTGACCAGGCACACCAGCGGCGTGTCCGGTCTCGATAGTCTGCTCGGGGGCGGATTCGTCTCCGAGCGCATGTACCTCGTCCTGGGCCGGCCCGGAACCGGGAAGTCCATTCTCGGTTCGACGTTCCTCGCCGACGGGGCCGCTCGCGGCGAACGCACCCTCTACATCCACGGCGAGGAGTCCCGCGAGGAGATTCTGTTGAACGCGTCGACGCTCGGCATCGACCTCGAGGACGTGGAGTTCCTCGACCTCGGCCCGGACTCCGAGTTCTTCAGCGAGGACCGCACCTACGAACTCGTCGACCCGAAGGACGTCGCCGACGAACGCTTCATCGACGACATCCGGGAGACCATCGAGGACCTCGACCCGAGCCGCGTCCTCGTCGACCCGATCAGCCAGCTCCGGCACTTCGAACCGACCGACCACCAGTACCGCCGCCGCATCGTCTCGTTCATGCGGTTCCTCCGTGAGCGCGGGACGACGGTGCTCGCGACGGAGACCGTCGGCAACCAGGACACGACGGCTCTCCAGTCGCTGAGCGACGGGGTCGTCGAACTCCAGCGGGGCGACGAGGGCCGGCGTATCGCCGTGTCGAAACACCGCGGTACGGCCGCCCCGGCTGGCACCCACGGCCTCGAAATCCGCAGCGACGGCCTCGAAGTGTTCCCCGCGATTATGCCCGAGCCAGACGACCGCGAGTTCGACCCCGAGGTGCTCGCGACGGGCGTCGACAACCTCGACGACCTCCTCGGCGGCGGGCTGGAGCGCGGCACCGTCACGATACTGAGCGGGCCCACCGGAATCGGGAAGTCGACGACAGCCGCGGAGCTCCTGGGCAGCGTCACCGAGTCGGGCACGCGCGGCGCCATCTACCTCTTCGAGGAGGACGTGGCGACGTTCACGCACCGCTCGGAGACGTTCGGCGTCCCGGTCACGGAACTGGTGGACAGCGGCGACCTCACGGTCGAGGAGATCGAGCCACTGACGCGCTCACCCGAGGAGTTCGCGCAGGGCGTCAAGCAGGACGTCGAGGACCTCGGCGTGGAGGTGGTGGTCATCGACGGCGTCAGCGGCTACAAGCAGGCGCTGCACGGCAACAGGGCCGACACTACGCAGAAGCTCCACGCCCTGACCCGGTACCTGAAGAGCGTCGACGTCTCCGTGGTGCTCGTCGACGAACTGAGCCAGGTGACGGGGCTCCGGGAGGCGACCGGCGAGGGCATCAGCTACCTCGCCGACAACCTCGTGTTCATGAACTACGTCGAGCGCGAGGGGCGCATCGAGCGGGTCGTCGGCGTGCTGAAGAAGCGCGTGGGGGACTTCGAGGAGACGCTGCGCGTGTTCGAGATCACCGGGGACGGCATCCAGGTGGCAGGACCCGTCGAGGACGTCCACGGGATTCTCGACGGCGCGCCGTCGGTCCTGAGAGATGCCTGAACGGCGGGGCAGCGGGAGGCCAAGGGGCGTGGCGTAACCGATGCCGCGCATCCACCTGCTCATCGGGGACGACGCCGAGCGGCGCGCGGTCGGTCAACTCCTCGACGACGGCGGCTACGAGCACACCGCGACCGGCGACTTCGAGGACGCCGACCTGTTCCTGGTCGACGACCACACGCTGCCGGACGTCCGGGAGGTGCTCCTGGCGGAGAAGCGCGAGCGGGCGCCCGAGTTCTGTCCGGTCGTCCTGCTCCGTCGGGAAGGCACCCGCATCGCGCCGGAACTGCACTCGCGCAGCGACGACGACGGGCCGCGGACGGTCAACGAGACTGTCGTCGCGCCCGTCGAGAAGTCCGTGCTGTTCCGCCGGCTGTCGAACCTACTGGTGCGCCAGCGCCAGACGCGGGAGCTCGCCAACCGCAACGAGCGGCTGGACGCGTTCGCGGGGAAGGTCAGCCACGAGCTCCGGAACCCCCTGAACGTCCTCTCGGGGCGCCTCGAACTGGCCCGGGAGTCCGGCGACGAAACCCACTTCGAGGCGATGGAGCAGTCGCTCGACCGCATCCACCGGCTCGTGGAGGACGTGCTGTCGCTGGCCCGCACGGGCGACGTTGAGGTCGACCCGGAGGCGGTGGCGCTGTCCGGGGTCGTCGAGCGCTGCTGGGAGACCGTGGATACGACGGTGGCGACCCTGCGCGACGAGACGGCTTCGACTATCGTCGCCGACGAGGACCGCCTCCACCAGTTGCTCGCGAATCTCGTGCGCAACGCGGTCGAACACAACGGCGGAGAGGTGACCGTGACGGTCGGCGACCTGACGGACGGCTTCTTCGTCGCCGACGACGGCGTCGGGATTCCGGACGGCGAGCGCGGACAGGTCCTCGAACGCGGCTACTCGGGGTCGGGCCACGGCACCGGCCTGGGGCTGGCCGTCGTCACCGAGATTGCGTCGGCCCACGGGTGGACGGTGACCGTGACCGACAGCGAGTCGGGCGGCGCCCGCTTCGAGTTCCGCGGCGTCGAGCGCGCCGAACCCTGACCCTGCGGGCCTGCCCGTCTCTCAGGGCGCCGCGACGAACGCCGCCGTGACCTTCCGTTCCGCGCGCCGCAGGTGTTCCTCGAGCGTGGAGCGCGCCAGCCCGAATCGGTCGGCGAGGGCGTCCGTCGTCGTCCCCCGGGGGCGGTCGTAGTAGCCGGATTCGACGGCCGCCCGGAGGACGGCTGCCTGGCGGGCCGTGAGGTTGGGGGCCGCCTCACCCGGTGCGGCCGAACGCGGCGCGCTCACGGTCTGCTTGTCGGCGACCGTGACGTCGTAGTCCGCCCGCAGGTCGTGGTACACCTCGGTCAGGGACGCCGGGGTGAGTGCGAGCACGCGGAGGTGCTTCTCGCCGTCGGCGTACGTCAGCGGCGGCACGAGGAGGCAGCCGTGGCGGGCGAGCGTGTCCTCGACGCCGTCAGTCTCGGTCCGCAGGCAGGCGTCGGTGACCGCCAGCGTGGCGTCGCCCTCGGAGACGCGCTCCCGGACGCCCACGTCGTCGTCGACGGCCGCCAGCACGCCTTCGGCGTCACCGCCCCGGACGTCGAGGAGGTCGCAGTGGTCGTTGCACCAGAGCCGCACTCTCGCGTCCGCGTCGGCCGTCGCCGCGGCGTACCCGTCGCCGCCGGCCAGCCGGAATGTCGCCTGCTGCACGGACGGGCTTCCCGCCCCACTGATAAATAACCCGTCGTGAGGTGGGGTGCACACCTTTGGGAATCGTCGCCGAACCATCGGGCATGGACGCGCCAGACGCGGACTTCGAGGTGGGCGAGCCCTCCCCCGAGTGGGAGTCCTACCGGGGAGCACCCACCGGCACCGACACCGAGTGCGAGGGCTGGCGCCAGGAGGCCGCCCTCCGCATGCTGAACAACAACCTCGACCCCGAAGTCGCCGAGAAGCCCGAGGACCTCGTCGTCTACGGCGGGACGGGCCGGGCCGCCCGCTCGTGGGACGCCTACGACAGCATCCTCGACGAACTCCGGGCTCTCGGCGACGAGGAGACGCTGCTCGTGCAGTCCGGGAAGCCCGTCGGCGTCTTCGACACCCACGAGCGCGCGCCCCGGGTGCTCATCGCGAACTCGAACCTCGTCGGGAAGTGGGACAACTGGGAGCACTTCCACGAACTCGAAGCCGACGGCAAGATCATGTACGGCCAGATGACGGCCGGCTCCTGGGCGTACATCGGTACTCAGGGTATCATCCAGGGGACGTTCGAGACGCTCGCCGAACTCGCGCGCGAGCACTACCCCGAGAACGACGGCCTGCGCGGGAAAATCGTAGTGACGGGTGGCCTCGGCGGGATGGGCGGCGCACAGCCACTCGCCGTCACGATGAACCACGGCGTCTGCATCGCCGCGGAGGTCGACGAGGACCGCATCGACCGCCGCATCGAGACGGGCTACTGCATGGAGCAGACCGACGACCTCGACGAGGCAATCGAGCGCGCCCGCGAGGCGGCCGAGGCGGGCGAACCCTACTCCGTGGGCGTCCACGGGAACGCCGCCGACGTGCTGGAGGGGATGCTCGACCGGGACTTCGTGCCGGACGTCGTCACCGACCAGACGAGCGCCCACGACGAACTGGAGGGGTACTACCCGAGCGGCTACACCGTCGCGGATGCCGACCAACTGCGGGAGGACGACCCCGAGGCCTACCGCGAGGAGTCGATGGACACGATGGCGCGCCACGTCGCCGCCATCCTCGAACTCCAGGACCGCGGCGCCGTCGCTTTCGAGTACGGGAACAACATCCGCGGCCAGGTCGCCGACCACCGGGGCGACGTGACCACGACCGCGGGCGAGACCCACGACCCGTTCGACTACCCGGGGTTCGTGCCCGCCTACATCCGGCCGCTGTTCTGCCGCGGGAAGGGGCCGTTCCGGTGGGTCGCGCTCTCCGGGAACCCCGCGGACATCCACCGCACCGACGAGGCCGTGAAGGAACTGTTCCCCGAGAAGGACGACCTCCACCGCTGGATCGACCTCGCTCAGGAGCAGGTGCAGTTCCAGGGCCTCCCGAGTCGGGTCTGCTGGCTGGGCTACCGCAGTCAGGACGACCCGGAGGGGCTCACCGAACGCGCTCGCTTCGCGCTCCGCATCAACGACCTCGTCGCGGACGGCGAGATAGACGCGCCCGTCGTCGTCACGCGCGACCACCTCGACGCCGGGTCGGTCGCCAGCCCGAACCGGGAGACCGAGGCGATGCGGGACGGCACGGACGCCGTCGCCGACTGGCCGATTCTGAACGCGCTGCTGAACACGGCGGCGGGCGCGGACATCGTGAGCGTCCACGACGGCGGCGGCGTCGGCATCGGGAACTCCCTGCACACGAACAACCACGTCGTCCTCGACGGCTCCGACCTCGCCGCCGAGAAGGCCCGTCGGGTGTTCACGACGGACCCCGGGATGGGGGTGATACGGCACGCCGACGCCGGCTACGAGGAGGCGCTCGACGAAGCACGGGAGTCCGAGGTTACCGTGCCGATGGAGGAACGATGAATTTCCACACGGCGCGGGACTGGGACGGCACGTCCTCGGACCCGAACGACGAGCAGTTCGGCGACGTCGTCGAGGGCGCGGTCCCGGAGACGGCGACGGACTACGACGCCGTGCTCCTCGGCGAACCGTACGACGGTGCGGTCATCGGCCGGACGGGCGCCGCCGAGGGACCCGAAGCAATCCGCGAGTCGCTCGCGGGCGTGAAGACCCACCACTTCGAGCGCGGGCCCGTGGCGTCGGTCGGCGACCTCGGGAACGTCGACGTCGACCCGGACGGGGTCGCGGACGCGCAGGCGGCGTTCCGCGAGGCCGCCGGCCGCGTCTACGACCTGGGCGCGTTCCCGGTGTTCCTCGGCGGCGACAACTCCCTGTCGTACGCGAACGCGAGCCCACTGCTCGACCGGGGCTCGCTGGGCGTCGTGAGCTTCGACGCGCACCTCGACTGCCGGGAGGTCCGAGACGGCCCGAGCAGTGGCACGCCGTACCGACAGCTGTTCGACGCGGGCCTGGACGCGCTGGCGGTCGTCGGCGCGCGACACTTCGAGACGAGCACCGAGTACGCCGACTACCTCGACGACCGGGACGGCCGGGTCGTCACGGCGGAGACGGTCGGCGCCGACCCGGGCGGCGCGCTCGATGCAGCGCTCGCTACAATGGGTGGTGTCGACCAGATATACGTCAGCGTCGACGTCGACGTGCTGGACGCCGCCTACACCGGCGCGAGCGCGCCGACGCCCGGCGGTCTCCAGCCCAGGGAGCTGTTCCGGCTCGTCCGTCGAATCGCGGGCCGACCGCGCGTCGCGGGATTCGAGGTCGTGGAGACCGCGCCCCCGCTGGACACCGAGAGCCGGACCGTCGACGCCGCCGCGCGGACGGTCGCGCACTTCCTCGGAGGCCACTATGCCTGAGTTGCAGACCGTCGTCCACGGCGCGAGCGAACTGGTCGTCGGCCCCGACGACGAGGGCGGCCTCCAGACCTACGAGGACGGCGCGCTCGCGGTCGTCGACGGCGACGTGGCGGCCGTCGGCCGGACCTCCGAGGTGCTCCCGGAGTACCCCGCCGAGAACGCCGGGACTGCCATCGACGCGTCCGGCAAGACGGTGATTCCGGGGTTCGTCGACCCCCACACGCACGCCCTGTTCGCGGGCGACCGCAGCGACGAGTTCGCCCAGAAGCTCCGCGGGAAGCCCTATCAGGAGATTCTCGCCGAGGGCGGCGGCATCCTCCGGACCGTCGAGGCCGTCCGGGCGGCCAACAACGACGAACTGGTCGCGAACCTCACCGCGGAACTCGACGCGATGCTCGCCCACGGCACGACGACGGCCGAGGTGAAGACCGGCTACGGGCTCGACACGGAGACCGAGATGCGAATGCTCGACGCCATCGAGACTGCTGCCGACGACCACGAGGTCGACGTCGTCGGGACGTTCCTGGGCGCGCACGCGGTTCCCGACGGTCGGGACACCGAGGCGTACGTCGACGAGGTGGTCGACGAACAGCTTCCGGCCGCCGCGGAGCACGACGCGACCGAGTTCTGTGACGTGTTCTGCGAGGAGGGCGTGTTCACCGTCGAGCAGTCCCGGCGCATCCTCGAAGCCGGCCGCGAGCACGGCCTGACGCCGAAGATTCACGCCGAGGAGTTCACGCGCCTCGGGAGCGCGCAGTTGGCGGCGGACCTGCGCGCGGCGAGCGCCGACCACCTCCTGCACGCGAATCGCGACGACGCCGAGGCGCTCGCCGACGCCGGCGTGACGCCCGTGCTCCTCCCCGGGACGGCGTTCTCGCTGGGCGAGGACTACGCCGACCCCGAGCAGTTCCGGGAGGAGGGCGCGCCGGTCGCGCTCGCGACGGACCTGAACCCGAACTGCTACTCGCAGTCGATGGGGTTCGCGGTCGCGCTCGCCTGCAACGGGATGCGGATGGCGCCCGCGGACGCGCTGCTCGGCGCGACGGCGCGGGCCGCCAGAGCAATCGACCGCGAGGACGGCACGGGGACCCTCCGGGAGGAGACGGCCGCCGACGCCGTGGTCGTGGACGGTCCGAGCCACGTCCACGTGCCCTACAACTTCGGCGTGAACAGCGCCGAGACGGTGATGAAAGCGGGCGACGTCGTCGCCAGCGGGGGTGAGTCGGTGTGACCGACGTGCTCGTCGACGGCGAGACGCTCACCCCGGCGGACGTCGAAGCGGTCGCGCGACACGACGCCACGGTCGACATCGCCGAGGACGCCCGTGAAGCGGTCCGGGCGTCCCGCGAGCGCGTCGAAGACGTCCTCGACGGCGACGAGGCGGTGTACGGCGTGAACACGGGGTTCGGGTCGCTCGTAGACACCCGAATCGACGCCGACGACCTGGTGGCGCTCCAGACGAACCTCCTGCGGAGCCACGCCGCCGGCGCCGGCGAGGAACTCGAACGCGAGGCGGTGCGCGCGCTCCTCCTCACCCGGCTGAACGCGCTCGCGAAGGGCTACTCCGGCATCCGCGAGGCGGTGCTGGACCTCCTCGTCGGGATGCTGAACGAGGGCGTCCACCCGGTCGTCCCGTCGCGTGGGAGCCTCGGCGCGAGCGGCGACCTCGCGCCACTCGCCCACCTCGCGCTCGTGCTCATCGGTGACGGAACAGCGCGCGTGTCGCCACGCGACACGGAGCGAGCGAGCGTGGAATCGCGATCCGACGGCGAGCGCCACCCCGGCGACGAGGCGCTCGCCGCGGTCGGCCTGGAGCCCGTGACGCTCCGCGCGAAGGAGGGGCTCGCGCTCATCAACGGCACCCAGCTCACCACGGGGCTGGCCGCGCTCGCGGTCCGGGACGCCGAGCGCGCGCTGCGCGCCGCGGACGTCGCGGGCGCGCTCACGACGGAGGTGACGATGTCCACGACGGCGAACTGCGACCCCGCCATCCACGAGGTCCGACCCCACGCTGGGCAGGCGGCGAGCGCGCGGAACGTCAAGCGCCTCACCGCCGACAGCGAGGTGGTGGAGAGCCACCGGAACTGCGACCGCATCCAGGACGCGTACTCGATTCGCTGTCTCCCGCAGGTCCACGGCGCCGTCCGGGACGCGCTCGCGCACCTCCGCGAGGCCGTCGAGGTCGAACTGAACAGCGCGACCGACAACCCCCTCGTCTTCGACGGTGAGCGCGTGAGCTCGCGGGCGAGCGGCACCGACCGCGCCGCGGTCGTCTCCGGCGGGAACTTCCACGGCGAGCCGCTGGCGCTGCGCCTGGACTACGCGACGAGCGCGCTCACCGAACTCGCCGCCATCGCCGAGCGCCGGACCGACCGCCTGCTCAACCCCGAGATACAGGAGTCCCACCTGCCGCCGTTCCTGTCGCCGGAGAGCGGCCTGCACTCGGGACTGATGATTCCGCAGTACACGGCCGCGTCGCTCGTGAACGACCTCCGGTCGCTCGGCCGGCCGTCGACGGACAACATCCCCGTCTCGGGCAACCAGGAGGACCACGTCAGCATGAGCGCGGGGTCGGCCTGGGGGTTCCGCGAGGCCGCCGAGAAGGCCGGCACCGTCGTCGGCGTCGAACTGCTCTGTGCCGCGCAGGCCCGCGAGTTCGTGGACGCCGATCTCGCACTCGGTTCGGGGACGGGGGCGGCCTACGACCTCGTCCGCGAGGTGTCGCCGGCAGTGAGCGAGGACCGCTCGCTGTCTGGCGAGATGGCGGCGGTCGCGGACCTGATTCGGGAGGGGCTGGTCGACGAGTCCGTCGAGCGCGCGCTCGGTGAGGGGCTGGAGTAGTTCGCCGTCAGAACTCGGGCTCTCGGCCTTCGAGGAACGCGCTGACGCCCTCCTCGTGTTCGTCGGTGTCGTAGGCCTGGCTCTGGAGCAGATTCTCGTGGTCGAGGGCGTCGCCCCACTCCTTGCCGAGGTTGTCGTGGAGCGCCTGCCGGATGATGCCGATTGTCTCGGTGGGGCGAGCGCGGAGCGTGTCGAGCAGGTCTGCGATGGTCTCGTCCAGTTCGGCTTCCGGAACGACATCGTTCACGAGTCCGAGGTCGGCTGCCTCCGCGGCGTCGACGAACTCCGCGGTGAACGCCAGGCGCTTGGCGGCGCGCAGGCCGACGAGGCGGGGGAGGAGGAAGCTCCCGCCGGTGTCGGGAATCAGGCCGACGCGGACGAACGCACACGAGAAGCGGGCGTCGGGGACGGCGTACGCGAAGTCCGAGAGCGCGACGAGCGCGAGGCCCGCGCCGACGGCGTCGCCGTCGACCTTCGCGACGATGGGGACGCGGGCGTCCATCGCGGCCTCGGCTAGGCGGCCGAAGCTGTCCTCGACGGTCTCGTAGTACTCGCGAACGGAGCCGTCGCGCTCGGCCATCGTCTGCACGTCGCCGCCCGCGGAGAACGCGGGGCCTTCACCCGCGAGCACCACGGCGTCGTGGGTGTCGGGGTCGACGGCTTCCAGTTCGGCCGCGAGCTCGGCGGCCGCTTCGGTCGTGAACGCGTTCATGACGTCCGGCCGGTCGAACGTGACGCGGCGGACGCCGTCGGTCGTCTCGGTGTGCACGCTCACCGATTCGACGACCCGGTGCTTAAATCACAGCGCCCCGGCGAGCAGGCGGTCGAGTCCGCGCCGGAGGCGTTCGAGGTACGCGGACTTCGAGACGCCGAGCGCGGCCGCGACGTCCGCGGCGTCCGCCTCCCGGGGGACAGAGAAGTACCCCATCGAGTGCGCGGTGCGGATGGCGTCGCCCTGCGCGGGGGTGAGTCCCCAGCGCTCCGCGACGGCGGCCTCGTCGCGCTCGCCGATGGGGTAGGTGCGTTCGAGCGTGACGCCGACGGTGTCGCCGGCGGCCGCCAACACCGTCTGGAGGACGTCCCGGCCGACGACGGCGCCGGCGATTCGAGCGTCGCCGTCCCGGTAGTGCAGCGCCTCCACGAGCAGGCCGGCGTCCGTGAGTTCGTGGACGACGCAGGGGTGCTTGGAGAGACAGCGGTACGTGTACCGGTCGTCGTCGCGGGCCAGGTGGAGGTAGCGCACGCGGTCGTCGGCGTCGAGCGCGGCGGCGAGGCCGTCGCCGTCGGCCGACGAGAACTGGAGGAGCGCGTAGCCGTCGTGGCGGAGTTGGGGCGGGCGGGCGTCGACGCTGGCGCTGGTCGCCCGGGTGGCGTCGGCCAGCGGGCAGTCGTCGCCCGCGACGGCGAACTCCACGAACAGACACTCCCCGATCACGGGCCCAACTACCGCGGGGCCACTTATGAAGCCCGCGTATGCGCGGGTCAACGACTACCCCTGCGTGTCCCTCACTAACGTACATGAATATCGAGGCCGTGAAGGAGCGCGCGGGCCCCCGGGAGTTCAGCCCCGCGGACGACCTCCCGCGGGAGTACCGGGAGGCAGCGACGCGAATGATACAGTTCCACGCGAACAGCGAGGTGATGGGCGGCTACCTCGACAAGGAGTTCACGCGCATGGCGCCGTCCCTGGACCGGAAGCTGGCGTGTACGGCGAAGTGCCAGGACGAAATCGGGCACGCCCAGTTGCTCTACCGGGCGGCGGAGAGCCTCGGCGTGAAGTCACGGGAGCAGATGCTCGACGAACTCACCGAGGGAGAGGGGAAGTTCCTGAACTGCTTCCACTACCCCGTGGACTCGTGGTACGAGGCGCCGATGATCGACTTCTTCGTGGACGGCGGCGCGATGCGCCGGCAGGCCACGCTGAAACAGACCTCCTGGGAGCCGTACGCCCACGCGATGGACAAGGTCTGCTTCGAGGAGGGGTTCCACGTCAAGCACGGCGAGGACATCCTCCGCGAACTGATGCGGTCCTCGAAGGCCAACCAGGAGCGCACCCAGGCGGCCTTCGAGGAGTGGTGGCCGCGCATCCTCCAGTTCTTCGGGCCGACGAACGACGAGTCCCACCACGACGACTTCGCCCAGCAGGTCGGGCTGAAGACCGTCTCGAACGACGAACTCCGGAACTCCTTTTTGAACATGTACGTGCCGAAGGCCGAGAAGTACGGTCTGGAGATACCGGAGTACCCCCGCATCTTCGAGCGCGACGACGGAACGATGGCCGTTCGCGAGGACGACCTCGACTGGGACGAGTTCTGGACCATCGCGGCCAACGACTACCCGGGTAGCGAGGAGCAGATCGGGAGTCGACGGCAGCGCCAGGAGGCGGTCGCGTGGGTCCGGGAGTCGATGGACGACTGGGAGGCCGCGAGTGGCGACGGCCGAACGGCCGCGGGGGCGGACTGATGATCTGGGAGGTGTTCCGCCAGGAGGAACCCGGCGACCGGCACACGCACTGCGGGAACGTCCACGCGCCCGACCGGGAGATGGCGACGATGTTCGCCCAGGTCCAGCACGGGCGGCGGATGCAGACGAACTCGCTGTGGGTCGCACCGAAAGACGAAATCGGCGAGGTCGACGCCGACGACACCGAGTTCGGCGGCACGACGGACAAGTCCTACCGGTGGGCCATCACGTACAACGACATCGACGCGAGCTTCGCGAAGGAGGTCGCGGAGAGCGAGGCCGACCAGGAGGAACACGCCGAGAAGCGGGGTGGGACGTGATGGAGCCAGCCGAAGCGGAGCTGTTCCGGCTGGCCGACGACGAGTACGTGCTCGCCGAGCGCTACACGGAGTGGCAGATATTCGCGCCGACGCCGGAGTCCGACCTCGCGCTCGCGAACATCGCCCAGGACGAGTTCGGCCACGCCCGGCTCTGGTACGACCTCCTGCAAGAGGAGTACGACTACGAGGAACCGGACCTGCTCTGGGAGCGCGACCCCGCCGACTTCGTCCACAGCACGCTCGTGGAACTGGAGACGCCCGAGGGCGACTGGGCGGACACCGTCGTCCGGGGATACCTCTACGACGTCGCCGAGCGCCTGCGCCTCGAAGCGCTCGAAGACTCGTCGTACGAGCCCATCGCGGACCGCGTGCCGAAGGTCCAGGGCGAGGAGGAGTACCACCGCGAGCACGCCCAGTCCTGGCTCGACCGGCTCACCGGGAGCCCCGATTCTCACCAGCACGTGCAGGCTGCCGTCGACCGGCTGTTCCCGCACGCACTGACGCTGTTCGCGGCGACCGAGCACGAGGAGGCCATCGTCGAAGCGGGCGTGCGGACGCGCTCGCTGAGCGAACTCCGCGAGGACTGGCTCGACGAGGTCGTGCCGTACCTCGAATCGCTGGGCGTCGAGATTCCCGAACCCGAGACTGTCGTCCGGTCGGACGTGCTGGGCCGCGACGGCACCCACACCGACGATTGGCGCGAACTCCACGAGGCGTTCACTGCCTCCTACCACGAACTCGGCTTCGACGAGCCCGCCGAACTTCGAGGTGACAGGGCGTGAGTTCGGACGCCTGCGCGTACACCGACTACGAGGACGGCGAGGTCCCGGCGGGCTTCCCTCGCACCGGCGAGGGGGCGACGGGCGCCGAGGCCGAGGTCTGGGACGCGCTCCGGGAGGTCGAGGACCCCGAGATGCCCGTCTCCATCGTGGACCTCGGACTGATCTACGACGTGACCGTCGAGGGCGACGAGGCGCAGGTGGAGATGACGCTGACCTACACCGGCTGCCCCGCGAAGGACATGCTGACGAACGACGTCAGGTGTGCGGCGCTGACGGCGTCGGGCGTGCGGGACGCGTCGGTGTCGATTCAGTACTCGCCGCCGTGGTCGGTGGAGATGGTGACCGACGCGGGGAGAGACCAACTGCGGGAGTTCGGGCTGAGCGTATGAGGGGCCTCGACCCGAGTGTGTCGGCGACGGGCGACGACGGTGACGAGCCCGCGGAGTGCCCGTACTGCGGGTCGACCGACACCGAGCGGGACCACCCGAAGGGCCCCGGGCTCTGCCGGTCGATGCACTTCTGTCGGAGCTGCGAGCAGCCCTTCGAGCAGTTCGGCTGAGCGGCGGCAGCCCCGCCGAGCCACGACAGCATAAAGCACACCTTATTGAGAAGGGGGAAGTTTGACGTACCGATGTGTACTACCCAGTGATGTTCACCGGCAGTTCTGCAGCCCCGGTGGACGTGCCTCTGACACCGGGCGGCCGCTGCCCACGGCTGCCCACTTCCACGCTCTCCAGCGACTAGCTACGTCCTCATCGGGCTTCGAACTCGACCTGTTCCTCGACGTACAGGGTCTCGCCCGCCTCCATGTCCGCGAACTCGGCGGCGTCGGCCTGGACGGCCTGTCCCACCTCCGAGTCGAAGGCCTCGGCGAGCGCGTCCATGTCCTCGAAGTACAGTTCCACGACGCCGTCGTGGCTCGACCGCTCGGGGTCGTTCGGGACCGCCGTCGCGTACTTCTGGAGCCCCGGGAGGTCTTCGGCCATCTCGGCGTGCTCGCCGCGCCAGCGCTCGACGAACTCCTCGTGGGTGTAGCCCTCGCGCTTCACGAGCAACTGGACCATCTTGACCATGCCAGCGACTCGGGGACGCGGGGGCTTGGTAGTTCGGGACCGCGACGCCTATGTGCGCCCCCGTCCAGTGGTCGGGTATGCGCGTCGAGAACTCCTTCCTGCCCGCTCCGGGCGTGGGGGAGCGGACGGAACGCCGACTCTGGGAGACGGGGGTCACGCACTGGGACGACTTCGACGGCGACGGCCCCGGCGTCGGGGACGCCACCGCCGAGAACATCTACTCGTTCATCGACGACGCCCGCCGCGCCCTCGACGACGGCGACACCCGGTTCTTCGCGGACGTCCTGCCGAACGGCGAACTCTGGCGGCTCTACGAGAACGTCGCCGACGACGCCGCGTTCTTCGACATCGAGACGACGGGACTGGACAAGCGCGGCAGCAAGGTGACGACGGTCAGCGTCCACCGCGGCGGCGACACCACGACGCTCGTCCGCGGCAGCGACCTCACCGACGAGCGCCTCGGTGACCTCCTGGACGCCCCGATGGTGGTGTCGTTCAACGGCAAGCGCTTCGACGCCCCGTTCCTCGAGCACAACTTCGACGTCTCCATCGACGTCCCCCACCTCGACCTGATGTACCCCTGCCGGCGCCTCGACCTGGACGGCGGCCTCAAACAGGTCGAGCAGGACCTCGGCGTCGCCCGCGAGGGCGTGGAGGACGTCGACGGCCGCGAGGCCGTCCGGCTCTGGCGGCGCTACGAGAACCGCAACGACGAGGCCGCCCTCGACCGCCTCGTCGAGTACAACCGCTACGACACCCAGAACCTCCAGACCATCCTCGACGACGTCTCGGGTCGACTCCACCGCGACGTCTTCGAACCGCACGTCTGAGGGCGTCGCCTCGCCTCCGGGACGCCGGGTGCGTGCCGAGTACCGTGGATTTTTGAGCGTCACCTCACTACCGCCGGCCATGGCTGCGCGTCCACCGACGGGAGACGACAACTCGGACGCCGAACTGGTCGTGTTCGGTATCGCCACCGTCGACGAGCACCTCCGCGACGCCGACGTCTCCTTCCCCGCAACGGGCGAGGCGGTCGTCGAGGCGCTCGGCGACCCCGAGGTGAAGTGCGGGCCGACCGCCCACCGGGTTGCGCTCTCCACGGTCGTCGAGCGCACGGGCCGACGGGAGTTCGAGACGCGCCGCGAGTTCCTCGACGCGCTCCACCCCGAGTTCGAGCACGAGCGCCAGCAGGGCGGCGGCATCGTCGCCTGGCTGCGGTCGCTGGTGTCCTGACCGCGAGTCGGCGAGCTGGGCGGCGCTGCGGGACCGTCTTCGGAAGGCGCTGCTGGAAGCGAAACGGGTCTCCGTTCGGGAGCGCGAGATGTGGTATGCGTGATTCTACCCGCGAGTGGGTGTTCGCAGAGCGTCCCGACGGCGAACCGGACATGGACAGCTTCGAACTCCGCGAGAGCGACGTTCCGGAACCGGAACACGGCCAGCTTCTGGTGCGCGTCCGATACCTCTCTGTCGACCCCTACATGCGTGGTCGCATGCGCGACGCCGATTCGTACGCCGAGCCGTGGAGCGTCGGTGACGTGATGGCGGGCGCCGTCGTCGGCGAAGTCGTCGACAGCGAGAGCGACGCCTACGACGCCGGCGACCTCGTGACTGGCAACGGCACGTGGGCGGACTACAGTGTGCTGGACGCCGACGAGGTCGCTCCGGTCGACCCCTCGATTGCGGACCTCCCGGCGTACCTCGGCGTCCTCGGGATGCCGGGTCGCACCGCGTACTTCGGGCTGCTCGACGTCGGCGAGCCGAAGCCCGGTGACACGGTCGTCGTGTCCGGTGCGGCGGGCGCGGTCGGCTCCGTCGTCGGCCAGGTCGCGAAGCGCAACGGCTGCCGCGTCGTCGGCTTCGCGGGCACCGACGAGAAGACCGCGTGGCTCACCGACGACCTCGGGTTCGACGCCGCGATCAACTACAAGACGGTCGACGATTACAGCGAGGCGCTCGACGACGCCGCTCCGGACGGCGTCGACGTCTACTTCGACAACGTCGGCGGCCCGATCACCGACGCCGTGTTCACGAAGCTGAACCTCGACGCGCGCGTCGCGGTCTGCGGCCAGATTGCCCACTACAACGACGAGAGCGTCCCGACCGGCCCGCGGAAGCTCCCCCAGCTCATCGCGACGCGAGCGAGAGTGCAGGGGCTGCTGGTCGGTGACTACGTGACGCGGTTCGAGGAAGCCAGCGAACGCCTCGGGCAGTGGGTCGCCGCCGGTGAACTCGGCCACCGCGAGACCGTCGTCGAGGGCCTCGACAACGCTCCCGACGCGTTCCTGGGGCTGTTCTCCGGGGACAACATCGGCAAGCAGGTCGTGCGGGTCTCGGACCCCGCCGAGGACTGACGGCCGAGCAGCGCGACCGGCCGCATCGACAGCTACGACCGAATCCGTTCGACCGCCGCGAGGAAGCCGTCGCCGTACGTCTCCGAGAGCACGTCGCCCGCCGCTTCTTTGGCGTGCTCGTCGGCGTTCCCGACGGCGTAGGACTCGCCGACGACGTCGAACAGTTCGACGTCGTTCGCGGAGTCGCCGACGGCCACGAACTCGGAGACGGCGACGTCGAGGCGTTCGGCGACCGCGGGGAGCGCGTCGCCCTTGCTCATCCCCTCGCTCTTGACGTGGTAGGCGAAGCCCGTGTCGACGACGTGGAGACCGTGGCGCTCGGCGATTTCGGAGAGCACGTCCAGGGGCTTGTCGCGGTTGACGGCGAGTTCGGTCTCCCGCCACCGGTTCGTCAGGTCGGCGTCGCCCCAGCCGAGGTCGTAGCCGGCGTCCTCGAACTCCTCGGCGACCTGGTCGGCGGCGTGGCGGTCGCCGAAGTAGAGCAGTTCGTCGTCGACGTACGCGACGCCGCCGTTCTCCGCGACGACGCACTCCTCGATGCCGACGAACTGGCAGAGTGCGACGGGGTACGGGAGGGCCTTCCCGGTGGCGACGACGACGGGAGCGTCCCACTCGCGGAGCACGTCCAGCACGCGGCTGTCGACGGAGCGGTCCTCGCGAGTGAGCGTGCCGTCGATGTCGACGGCCAGCGGCGGGTCTTCGGCCATACCCCGACTCGTCGCGCCGCGCCCTTAGGAATTCTCAGTCCGCGGCGTCCGGCCGGTACTCGCGGCTGATGGCCTTCCACTTCCCGGTGCCGAACCGGTAGTAGTTGATAGCCGCGGGGATGGCGGTCTCGGCGAACAGAGAGAGGTAGACGCCGAGCATCCCGAGTTCGGTGGTGGCGCCGAGGTAGACCAGCGGGATGGCGCCGCCGAACATGCCGAGCACGCGGGAGTAGAACGGCCACCGGGTGTCGCCCGTCGCGTCGAGGGCGCCCGCCGCCGCGGCGCTGATGCCCTGCGGAATGACGGCGAGCGCGGCGACGTAGACGAGGTCGACGGCGATGGGGACGCTCGGGTCAGCGGGCGAATCCACGAACAGCACGACGATGTCGGTCGCGAACACCGCGACGACGGCCGCGAACAGAACGTAGGTCGCGACCGAGAACAGCGTGATCTCGCGGCCGTAGGCGGCCGCCGTGCTCTCGTCGCCCTGCCCGAGTTCCTGCCCGACGAGGCTGGAGGCGGCGAGGCCGAACCCCCAGCCTGGCGTGTTCATGATGCCGAGGATGCGGCGGGCGACGACGTAGGCGGCGACGACCTGCGGGCCGAACAGGCCGACGAACGCCAGCAGCGGGAAGCGGGCGCCCGTCCAGACGGAGTTCCGGCCGACGACCGGCAGCCCGATTTCGACGACGTCCCGGCACTCCTCGCGCACCCAGTAGGCGCCCCGCGGCGAGATGGCGACCGGGAACGCGCCGATGCCCGGGAGCCCGCCGCGGGCGAAACCGACGGCGAACGCCGCCGTGACGACGACGTTGCTGAGGACGGTGCCGAGGCCGGCGCCGACGACGCCCATGCCGAGCCCGAAGATGAAGACGGCGTTCAGTCCGATGTTGATGACTGCGCCACCGCCCCGGAGCAGCATCGCGGTGTACGCGTCGTCGGCGCCGATGAGCGCGCGGCTGCCGATGAGATTCAGGCCCGCGAACGGCACGCCGAACGCGAGCACGCGGAGGTAGTCGGCGCCGTACTGGACGGCCTGCGGAGTGTCGGTGAGCAGGCCGATGAGGAACTCGGGGAAGAGGTAGAAGGCGGCGGCGACCGGGAGCGTGGCGGCGACGGTGAGCGCGGCGCTCGACCGGATGGCCTGCCCGAGTTCGTCGAACGCCTCCGCGCCGAAGCGCTGGGAGACGAGGGCGATGGTGCCGGCCGCCAGGCCGCCGCCGATGCTGAACGCCGCGCCCCAGTACGGTCCCGCGAACCCGACGCCGGCGATGGCCGTCGACCCGAGGGCCACGCCGACCATCGCCACGTCCGCCGCGCTCTTGGACATGCGCGCGACGCCGGTGACGATGCGCGGCCACGCCAGCTCGGAGGTCCGGCGTGCGCGCTCCTCGGAGATGAGGCCGAGTCGCGCGATGCCGACGCCGACTGCGCGTAGCAGCCAGCTGAAGGGGTTGGGGACCACGAGTACGGATTGTTCGGGGAGGCACGGACAAAAACGCAACCATTTCGGAACGAAACACCTGCAACGGATTTCACCGACTCCGACCCGGGCCCCGGTTCCGGCCGACTACGCCCGCCAGCCGTGGTCGGAGTCGTTGAGGCGTTCGCAGCCGTCGGCCGTGACGGCGACGAGGTCCTCGATGCGCACGCCGAACTCGCCGGGGAGGTAGATTCCCGGTTCGACGGAGAACACCATCCCCTCCCGCAGTTCTCGGTCGTTGTCGGCGACGATGTAGGGCTCCTCGTGGACCTCCAGGCCGACGCCGTGACCCGTCCGGTGGACGAACTCGTCGCCGTAGCCCGCGTCCTCGATGACCGACCGCGCGGCGGCGTCGACGTCGCCCGCCGTCGCGCCCGGTTCGACCGCCTCGACGGCGGCCTGCTGGGCCTCCCGAACGACGTCGTGGACGGCCTCGAAGTCCGCGGGCGGGTCGCCCGCGAAGACGACGGTCCGGGTCTGGTCGCTCGGGTAGCCGTCGACGCGCGTCCCGAAGTCACAGACCACCGGGTCGCCGGCCTCGATATCGCGGTCGCCGTGCGTGTGGTGGGGTTTCGCGCCGTTCGGCCCGCTCCCGGTGATGACCTCGAAGGAGACGCCGGTGCCGCCGTGGGCCGCGAGGCGGTCGGCGACGTAGTCGGCGAGTTCGCGCTCGGTCATCCCGACGGCGTCCGCGCCGAGGCCCCGGACGTCGTCCATCGCGGCGTCCGCGGCATCGCCCGCGCGCCGGAGCGCGTCGAGTTCGGCGTCGTCCTTCTGCACTCGCAGGGGCGCGAGCACCTCGTCCGCCAGCCCCCAGGTCGCGTCGGGCAGGGTCTCCCGCAGGGACTGCGTGAACCGCGCCCACATCGTCGAGTCCACGAGCAGTTCGCCCTCGTCCATATCGAGGTCAGCCGCGACGTCCGCGACGAGTGGCTCGGGGTCCTCGCTGTCCGTGTACGTGCGGACGTCCGCGACCCAGGTCTCCTCCCGGAGTTGCTCCGCGTAGAGGGCGGGCGCGACGAACGCCGGGTCGCCCTCGCTCGGCACGAACAGCAGCAGGTGGCGTTCGGAGGGCGTCTCCTCGAAGCCGCCGAGGTAGGAGAGGTTCGGACTCGGGAACAGCACGGCACCCGCTGCGCCGGCCGCCTGGAGTCGCTGTTGGCAGTCTCGCGTGCGTGACTCGAAGACGCTCATACCACAGCGAGGAGTCGCCCGGCCTTCAATCCCACCGGGGCGAGCGCCGCGTTCGTCCCGCCCCACCCAGCCCTACTCGTCCTCGTTGGGCCCCGGAATCTCGTCGGTCACGTCCTCGCCGTCGCGTTCGAGGACGTACGCCGACGCGGGCGCCGGTGTGTAGAACTCCACCACCTCTCCCGTCACCTCGAAGGCGTCCCCGGAGTTACTCCCCGTCGACCCGACGACGGTGACGGTGCCGTTGCCGTTCTCCACGACTCTGTCGGTGCTGTCGGCGGCCACGTTCTCGGTTTCGGTCCCCTCCACGTCGCCGTCCACGACGAACAGGTAGCCGAAGTCCCCCTCCGTCGTCGCCTGCACGACGAGCGTTCCGTCCTCGGCGGCTCCGTCTCCCTCCTGGCTGTCTGCCGCGTCGAGCGCGACGACGGTGCCGTCGCCGGTCACGGTCCCGGAGACGGTGCCGGCGTCCGCGTCAGCGCTCCCGTCGGCGACCCGCTGCCAGTCGCTCCCGTCGTACCGCCAGAGGCTGCTATCCCCCGCGTCGTCGACGGAGAGCGCGGCCGCGACGCTGGTCTCGACCCCCGAGAGTGCGACGGCGTCCTCGCTCGCGAGCGGGCGAGGCGGTTCGGGAAGGTCTGTGGCGTCCACGCGCTGGACGCCGACCGGCCCCGAGGCGAACGACACCGACGCCGCGTCGCCGAGGTGGAGGCCGTCCGCGACGAAGCGGCTCCGGGCGTGGTCGTGGGCGAGCACCGGTCCGCCGTTCCCGCGGATCGTGACGTTCCGGAGCGCGTCGTCGTTCGCCGGCACGCCGAAGACGCCCGCCCCGTCGTTGCCCGCCACGACGCTGTCCCGGAGCGTGTTCCCGTAGCTGTCGGAGAACCGGACGCCCGGGCCCTGGTTGTCCGCGACGCGGGCGTTCGCGACGACGTTGTCGCCCGTGTCCGTCGAGAGGTAGACGCCCGCGCCGTTCTCGGAGTCGCCGCCGTTACCGGTGGCGGTGAGGTTACGCAGCGTGTTCTCCCGGGAGACGGCGGTCAGCATCACGCCATCGTCGGCGTTCCCGGTCGCCGTCACGTCCCGGAGGTCAGCGTTCTGGACCTCCCAGAGCAGGACGCCGTCGCCGTTGTCGGTGGCGGTGACGTCGGTGACGGTGACGTTCCGACTGTCCACCAGACGCACGCCAGTCGCCTCGTTGTCCCGCGCGGTCACGTCCGCGACCCGCACGTCGTTCCCGCCGCCGTCGAGTTTACCGACCGCGACCCCGTTCGACCAGTTCGCCGCGGTGAGGTTCCGGACGGTGACGTTCTCCAGCGCGTTCTCGGGTACCGCGGGGGCGTCCTCGCCGCGGAAGACCAGCACGCCCGTGCCGCTCGAATTCTGGCCGGCGACGGTGTGCCCGTTCCCGTCCAGGACGACGCCGCTCGACGCGACGTGGATGCAGGCGTCGTCGGTGCTGCCAGTCACGTCGCCAGCGAGTTCGTACTCGCCCGGCTCGTCGAGAGTCCGACACGAGTCGACCTGTTCGGCCGTCTGCGCCGCGCCGAGGGTCGACGGCGGCACGGCGACGGCGGTCATCGGGGCGACGAGGACGAGCGCGACGACGACTGCCGCGGCCACCTGGCCGCGACTCGATGGTCCGTGCATACCCCGACGTGACGGGAAACGGGTACGTCGTCGTATTGTCCGGCTGACGGCCGCGAAGCGACGGCTCGACCACTCGACGCCGTGAACTACCGGCCGGGTAGTTACCAGACACAGTCGTCTGCCCGTCACGTACTACCCAGGCTTATGCCGGTCGTCGTCCTACCGTACGGCGATGAGTATCGCAGGACGCGTCGGTGATGCAGTGGCAGGACGACCGCTCGCGCTCGTGGGGCTAGCACTCGGCCTCGGCGGCGCCGCGCACTTCGCGACCTGGACCGAGGGCGCTGGCCCCGGCCGCCGGTTCGCGGACGCGGTGGGCCAGGGGAATCTCACGGGCGCCGCACCCGAATTGATGGCCTACGCGACCGCGCACCCGGCGTACGTCGCAGCCGTCGTGGTCGGCGCCGCGCTGGTGTTGCGCGGTGAGTAGTCCCCACTCTGCGGCGGTCGGTAGACGGCCAACTCCTACCAGAGCAGCTACAAAAACTCGTTTGCGGGAACCATTATCAGGTCGGTTCCCGAACGTCTGCCCATGAGCGGCTCAGAACAGACGCCCGAGGCGGACCTGCTGGCCGCGGCCCCCGACCCCGACGACGGCCTGCCGCCGGCCGAAGCGTTCGCCCTCCTCGGGAACGAGACCCGGATCGACATCCTGCAGGCGCTCTGGCGCGCCCCCGAGCAGCCAGTGGCGTTCTCCGCGCTGCGCAAGCGCGTCGGCATGCGGGACTCCGCGCAGTTCAACTACCACCTCTCGAAGCTCACCGACCACTTCGTGCGTTCGACCGACGACGGCTACGAATTCCAGTACGCCGGCGAGAAGGTCGTGCGGGCCATCCTCGCGGGCACCTTCACGGACCGCGTCACCCTGGAGTTCCCCGTCAGCGGCGAGTGCTTCGACTGCGGTGCGGCCCTCGAAGGCCGGTACAGCGACGAGCGCCTGGGCGTCCGGTGTTCGGCCTGCGAGACGACCTACGGCCGGTACGCGTTCCCGCCCGGCGGCCTGCGCGACCGCACGGACGCCGAGGTGGCGAGCGCGTTCGACCAGCGCGTCCGCCACCTCCACTGCCTGGCGGCGGACGGCGTCTGCCCCGAGTGCGGCGGCCGGATGGCGACGGAGGTCACGCCCGACGACGAGGACCGCCTCGACCTCGACGTGCGCGTCGACCACACCTGCGAGCAGTGCCAACACACCATCTCGTCGCCCGTCGGCCTCTCGCTGCTCGACGACGCGACCGTCGTCGCGTTCCACGCCGAGCACGGCGTCGACCTCACGAGCACCGAGCACTGGACGCTCGGGTGGTGCGTCACCGACGAGACGACGAGCTACGACCCGGACTGCGACCGCATCTCGGTCGCCATCACGCTCGACGGCGAGACGCTCACCGTCGCGCTGGACGGCGAGCTGCGCGTCGTCGACACCGAGCGCTCCTGCGAGGGTGCGGACGGCGAGAACCACGCGGCGGTCTGAGCGGGACTCAGCGCAGACGGACGGCCTTTTCCCGCCGCCCGCGCAACCGACAGGCATGCAGACCACGACGGCCGGCCAGTACCGGGTGCTCGGCGACGCTCCCGACCACGACGGCCTCCTGTTGCTGGACCGCGCCGACCACGAACCGGTGCTGGTCGCCGCCGACGGCTACGACGGCGACCTCGCGGACGCGGTCGCCGCGCTCCGTCCCGGCTATCTCGTCGACGCGACGCTCGCCTGGGCGGACGGCGACGCGCGCTTCGAGGCCGTCGACGTCGAGAAACGCACCCTGCTGACCTTCGCCCGGGGCGTCTCCGGGCTCTTCGAGGCCGCCCTGGAGACGATGGAGGAGGCCCACCGGGAGGGGCTCGGCGTCACCGGCCGCCCGACGTTCAGCACCGACAACGAGCCGAACGGCGCCGTCTACGCGTTCGCCCAGCAGCCCGGCGAGCGGGACGTCTTCGAGGAGATTCGGACGGGCGCGCTCCCCATCGAGCCCCTGATCGACCGCCTCGACGAGGAGGACGACGACGCCCACGAGGTGTTCGTCTTCGACCCCGTCGACCACGACTTCGTCGTCGTCTACCTCGTCCTCCACCGCGACTCCGTGCTCGCCGAGACCGTCCGGGACACCTACGACTGCCCGCGACCGCCCGAGGTCGACCTCGACGAGAGCTGACTGTCAGTCCTCGCGCGCGCCTCGTTCCGCGAGCCGAACCAGGTCGGCGAGCGTCCGCAGGACCGGCGCGTCGACGCCGCGGTCGTCCGCTCGCTCGACGAGCGCGCCGTGGAGCGCCTCGACCTCGGTCCGAGAACCGCGCTCGACGTCCTGCCGCATCGAGGAGCGGTTCGACGCGGTCTGCCGCGCCACCTCGCGAGTCCGTTCGACGACGTCGTCGGGGACGTCGACGCCCGCTGCGTCGGCCACCGCCGCGCCCTCCTCGACGGCGCGCTCCAGGAGTCGCTCACCGGCCTCGGTCTCGACGAGCGCGCCGTTCGGCACGCGCGCGAGCGCCGTCGCCGCGTTGATGCCGGTGTTCACGAGCACCTTCGTCCACACCGCTCGCTCCGGGTCGTCGGTCACGGTCGCGTCCAGCCCCGCGGCCGAGAGCGTCTCGGCCACGTCCCGGACGGCTGCGTCGTTGGGCGCGAAGTAGCGCCCGACCGTCGTGTCCCCCTCGCCCGCGTGGCGGACGACGCCGGGCGCCGCCAGCACTGCGCCGTGAGTCGTCGTTCCGGCGACCACCGCACCCGGGGGGACGTGCTCGGCGAGGGTTTCGGCGTTTCCGAGGCCGTTCTGGAGCGAAAGCACGTCGGCGCCGTCGTGGTAGTCGGCGAGGTCCCGGGCGGCGTCGGCGGTGTCGTAGCTCTTCACGCAGACGACCACGAGGTCGGCGTCCGCGACGACGGTCGGGTCGGTCGCCGTCCCCGGGGCGGTCGTCGTCTCGCCGCCGTCAGGGTGCTCGACGACCAGGCCGTCGTCTGCGATTCGGTCGAGGTGCTCGCCCGGCCGACCCAGGAGCGTCACGTCCTCGCCAGCCGTAGCGAGAAGCCCCCCGAACAGCGACCCCAGCGACCCCGCGCCCTGTACCACTACGCGCATGCCCCGGCCTACGCCGGCCCGCACAAATAGTGGTGGGTTCGCGAAGGCCTAAGCCCGGGCAGCAGCCACCCGTCTGTATGGCCCTCCGGGACGCCGCCGCGCCGCTCGCCGCCAGCGCCCTCTGGGGCGGCATGTACGTCGTCTCCAAGTGGGTGTTCGTCGCGGTGCCGCCCGTCACGCTCGCGTTCCTCCGCGTGGCCGTCGGCGGCGTCGCCCTCTACGCTGCGCTCCGGGCGCGCGGTGCGATTCCCGGCCTCTCCCAGCGGGACCGCCGGAGTGTCCTCCGGCTCGGCCTCTGGGTGGCGCTCACGCTGTCCACGCAGTTCGTCGGCACCGACCGCACGAACGCCAGCCAGGGCTCGCTGCTGACGATGCTCACGCCCGTGTTCACGCTCCTGCTCGGCGTCGCGGTGCTCGACGAGCGACTCACGGTGCGCTCGGTCACCGGGATGGTGCTGGCCGGCGCCGGCACGCTGCTCGTCGTCGCCGGCCAGTACGGCCTCGCGCTCGGCGGCGCCGACTCCATCGGACTGCTCGCGCTACTCGTCGCGAGCGCCGCCTGGGCGGCCTACACCGTCGACGGCGCTCGCCTCGTCCGGAAGCACGGCGCGCTGCTCGCCGCGACCTACAGCGCGCTCGCGGCCATCCCGATGCTCGCGGTGCCCGCCGCACTCGAACTCGCGTTCACGGACGCGACCCTGACCGTCACTCCCGGTGCGGTCGCCGCCGTCGCCTACCTGGGCCTCGGCAGCACGGCCGCCGCCTGGTGGCTCTGGTACCGGGGCGTCCAGCGGACCACCGCCACCGTCGTCGCCGCGACGTTCTTCGCACAGCCGCTGGTCGGCGCCGCGCTCGGCGCCGCCCTCCTCGGTGAGGCCCTCGGCCCCTGGTTCGCGGGCGGCGGCCTGCTGATGGCGGTCGGCGTCGGCCTCGTCAGCACCGCCCGGGCGCGGTAACGCTTTTCAGGACGGGGAGCCTCCCCCAGGCCATGCCACGGGACCAGCGCGGTCAGATGCTGCTCGTCGCTGCGCTCGGTCTCGCCGTCGCGTTCGTCGCGCTCGCGCTCGTCCTCAACGCCGTCGTCTTCACGGAGAACCTCGCCACCCGGAACCCCGACCCGGCCGACGACGCGCTCGCCTACGAGGGCGCCGTCACCGGGGGCGTCGGCGGCCTGCTCGCCGAGACGAACCGACACGACGACGCGGATTACGACGCGCTGGACGACGCCCTCCGAGCCGGCGTCGTCGCCTGGGACACGAACGCCAGCCGGCTGGTCGCCGCAGACGGCACGGTGACGAGCGTCGAACTGAACGACACGACCAACGGCACGCGCATCGTCCAGGACGCCACGGGGGACTTCGACGCTTCCGACGGCAGCGACGACTGGACACTCGCCGGCGGAGTCGCCGAGGCCCGCCGATTCGTCGTCGTCGCCGACCCCGGAGCCGGCGGCACCTTCACCGTCGAAGTCTCGAACGGCTCGGACAGCTGGCGCGTCGAAGTCGACGAAGACGGCGCTGGCGATGCCACCGTCACCGTCTACGAGTCCGGCAGTCAGGTCGCGTCAGTCGACCACGACGCCACCACTGCCGCCGTCGACCTCACCGAGGGCACCGTGAACGGCTCTGCCGCCGAGAAATTCACGTTCGCCGCCGGCGTCACCGCCCCGTACAACGTCAATATCACCGGCGGCTCGGCCGCGTCCGGTCGCTACCAGTTGCTCGTCGACGAGAAACAGGGCGACTTCACCACGGCGGCGTCGACCACGCGACCCGCCATCTACAGCGCGACCGTCGACCTCACCGTCCACCGCTCCTCGATGACCTACGAATCGCCGGTCGCGCTCGCCCCCGAGGACGCGCCCGGAGACGGCGCGCTCGCACAGTAGACGCGGCTGCGAGCGGAGGCGTGGGTCCACCGACCGACTTTTGCTGCGGGCGGACGCCGTTCCCGTATGCCGAACACTCGCACCTTCGTCGGGAGCGTCCTCGCGCTCTGGGCCGTCGCGCTCGCCACGGCCGTCCTGACGTGGCCGCTCGACGCGACCCTCGCGCTGTTCCTCGGTGGCGCCGCGATTGCGTACGTCGCGGAGCTGGTCGTGATACAGGTCGGCTGGCTGGAACACCACGTCGGCCCGAAGGTCCTCGGCGTCCCGCTGTACGTGCTCGCCGGCTGGACCGGCGTCGTCTACGTCGCCTACCGGGTCGCGCTGCTCGCGGCAGACGGCTGGCTCGCCGTCGCGCTCGCGGCCCTGCTCGCGACCGCCTACGACGTCACCGCGGACCCGCGGGGCGTCGCGGACGGCCACTGGACGTACCACACCGACCTCGGCGGCCCGACCTACCGCGGCGTGCCCTGGTGGAACTTCGCCGGGTGGCTCGTCGTCGCCGGCGCGACCGCCGGGCTCGCGTCACTATCTCTCTGAGAATTCGCAGAATCGGTCGGCGCCTCGCCTCGAATCAGGCCGAGAGCACGACGGTGTCGCCGTCGTCCTCGACGGCCACGTCGTAGCCGAACTCGGCGAGCAGGTCGACGACCGTCTCCACGTGCGTCGTCACCTCGGGCACCCGGACCTCGCCGCCCGCGAGCGCGAGGACGGGGACGAGCTGGTCCGCGAGGTGGCTGTCGACCGCGGCGTCGCCCGCTTCGAACTCGGCGAGCGCCTCGGCAGCCTCCTCGCCGACCTCCTCGGCGGTAGTCCCGCGGTCGCCCAGACCCGTGAAGCCAGCGCGGGAGTGCTCGTACTCCGCGGCCAGCACGACGGCCGAACCCACAGAGTCGGCCTCGCCGTACTCGATCTCGCGGTCCGCGTCCGGCGCGGCCGCCTCGGCCTGGCGCTCCGCGACCTCGTCCTCTTCGAGCGACTCCTCGGCCACGGAGTACGCGGTCAGGGACTCGCGGTCGCCGCGCTCGGTGAGCGCGAGCGGGTCGAACTCCGAGGGCTGGACCGTCAGCGTCGCCTCGCCGCCACCGCGGGGGTAGAAGCCGCGGCGGTCGACGGACGCCTCGGCGTCCAGCCCGTGCTCGCGCAGCAGCGGCAGCTTCACGTGCTGGAAGTAGTCGAACGGCGGCGCCCACTTGGCGTCCGTGCCGCCGGTGAGCGACGCCTCGATCGGTTCCTCGAGGGCCGCCGCGACCGGCAGCAGCGCGTCGAAGACGAGCGGGATGGAGCCCGCCGTCCCGACCTCGACGCTGGTCGACCCGCCGAGTACTGGCTCCTCCTCGTCGGCCTCCTCGGCGGCTACTCGCGGCTCGAACGTGAACGCCTCCGAGCCGACCTCGACTCCCTCGGTCGCTGCGTCACAGATGTCTGCGACAGCTTCGATGGCGGCGCAGTGCTGAGCCTGCAGCCCGGGGTTCGACCGGGCGCGCCGCACGTACCGCATCCGGAAGGGGTCTCCGGAGACCGCCGCGCACGACAGCGCCGTGCGGACGAGTTGACCGCCACCGGAACTCCCGTCGAGAACGTGCATACCTACACCAGGGACCGGACCAGTCAAAAGGGTGTCCGTCCGCGTCGCCACAGTTAGGGTGGTCCAGGGGGACACTCCACCCATGGACGAGGACTTCGACGAGGCCGACTGGCGGGACCGCGTCCGCGAGTTCCGCGCGGAGAAAGACGACTTCTTCGGCAGTCACAACCAGTCACCGGTCCCGCCCGAGGACCGCGAAGACTTCGACGGCCTCGACTACTTCGGCCCCGAGCCAGAGTATCGGGTCACGGCGAGGTACAGCACCGCCGCGGACGGCGAGCCCGTCGAACTGGAGACCACGCAGGGGCCGCCCGCCGAGTACACGCGGGCCGCCGTGCTCGGCTTCGACCTCGACGGCGACCACCACACGCTGACGGCGTTCCACGTCGAGGGCGAGGACTCGCTGTTCGTGCCGTTCACGGACGCGACGAACGGCGACGCGACCTACGACCGCGGCCGCTACCTGGACGTCGACACGGGCGACGCCGAGGACGGCGACTCCATCGCGCTGGACTTCAACCTCGCGTACAACCCCTTCTGCGCGTACAGCGAGCACTTCTCGTGCGCGATGCCGCCGTCGGACAACCACGTGCCCGTCGCGGTCGAGGCCGGCGAACGGAACTACTCGTAGCCGTCGCTCGCGGGCGAGAAAACAATCGGGCGAGAAGACGAGTGAGAAGACCGGTAAGTGGACAGCGTCACAGCGTCTACGCGGCCGCTTCGGTGGCTTCCAGGAGCTCCTGGTAGCGGTTCCGGATGGTGACCTCGCTGACGTCCGTGACGTCGCTCACCTCGCTCTGAGTCACCTTGTGGTTAGTGAGCAGACTCGACGCGTAGATGGCCGCCGCGGCGAGACCGACCGGAGACTTCCCGGACGTGACGCCGTCCTTCTGCGCGTTCTCGAGGAGTTCTCGGGAGCGCCGCTCGACCTCGTCCGGGAGGTCGAGTTCGCTCGCGAACCGCGGGACGTACTGCGCGGGGTCCGCGGGCGCTACCTCGAGGTTCAGTTCGCGCACGATGTAGCGGTACGTGCGCTTGAACTCCATCTCGTCGATGCGGCTGACGTTCGCCACCTCGTCGATGGACCGGGGCGTGTTCAGCTGACGGGCCGACGCGTAGAGGGCCGCCGTGGCGACGCCCTCGATGGAGCGGCCGGGGAGGAGGTCCTCGCTGAGCGCGCGGCGGTAGATGACCGACGCCGTCTCGCGTACCTCCTTCGGGAGGCCGAGCGCGGACGCCATGCGTTCGATCTCGCCGAGGGCCTGCTTGAGGTTGCGCTCCTTGCTGTTGCGGGTGCGGAAGCGCTCGTTCCACTTGCGCAGGCGCTGCATCTTCTGGCGCTGGTTGGACGAGAGGCTGTTGCCGTAGGCGTCCTTGTCCTGCCAGCCGATGTTGGTCGACAGCCCCTTGTCGTGCATCATGTTCGTCGTCGGGGCGCCGACGCGGCTCTTCTGGTCTTTCTCGGCGGAGTCGAACGCGCGCCACTCGGGGCCGCGGTCGATGCCGTCCTCTTCGACGACGAGTCCGCACTCCGTGCAGACGGATTCGCCGTGCTCCTCGTCGTCGACGACCTGCCCGCCGCACTCGGGGCAGGTCATGACGGACTCGTCTTCGGTCGCTACGGATTCGTTCTCGGTCTGGCGCTGGTCGCCGCTGTAGGTTCGGATTGTGCTGTCACTCATTATGGTGGAAGTGCCGGGCAACAACCGACTCCCCGCCCGGCCCGTTGTGATACAAAGTAACAGCGACAAATATATAAATGTTTCGCAGTCGTGTGGTTCGTTCACATACGATGAACCGCTCCATCGGCGGCTATCTAACACGATTAATGCACTTTTTGGCCGTCCTAACTATCGTCGCGTATCGACCCCAGCAACCGAAAGCATTTTAAGAGGATTTCCCGGTTGTACCGGGCCGTCGTGGCGGCCGCGTGTGGCGGAGTGGGGACTGGGGAGAAACCTTTAACTACGGCGCTTCGACAGTTAGCGCAACAGACCAGTTCCATGACTGACGAAGGGCCGGAGGTCCTCGTGGTAGACGACGACGAGGCCCTCACCGACGTGTACGCCGCGTGGCTCGACGACGAGTACCACGTGGAGACGGCCACGACCGGGTCCCTCGCGCTCGACACCCTCGACAGCGACGTCGACGTCGTGTTGCTCGACCGCCGCATGCCAGGGCTCTCCGGCGAGGACGTCCTCGAACGCATCCGGCAAGCCGAGTACGACTGCCGGATCGCGATGGTCACTGGCGTCCGCCCGAGCACGGACGTCGTCGAACTCGGATTCGACGAGTACCTGCTCAAGCCCGTCGACCGCAAGGACCTCCAGTCGACCGTGGAGACGCTCCTGGACCGCTCGGAGTACGACGACAAACTCCAGGAACTGTACTCCCTGATGTCCAAGCGCGCGCTCCTCGAATCGGAGGCCGAGGACGGCGCCGTCGAACTGGACGACTCCTACGAGGCGCTCGTCGACCGCATCGAGGAGCTCCGCGCCCAGATCAACGAGACGGTGACCGACTTCGGCCACGACGACTTCCGGGTAGCGTTCCGCGACCTCCCGAACGGCCAGACCGGCAGCGACTGACCGAATGCTCGACCAACGGCGACTCCTCTCGAACGTCTGCGAAGCCGCCCACGGGGCGGACTGCGTCACGGACCTGCTCGACGATGTCTGCCGTGCCGTCGTCGACAGCGGCCCCGAGTACGCGTACGTCTACGCGTCCGACGTCCGGGCCACCGCGGGCATCGAGGACCCGGACTTCCCCACGACACCGCCGGAACCGGGCAGCGTCGACCGGGTCGACACCGACCTGGGCCGGGAACTGCACGTGCCCCTGAGCGACGGCGACGACCGCCACGGCACCCTCGCGTTCGCTGGCGCGGACGGCGTTGGGGAGACGCCGCCGCCGTCGTCCCCAGCCCAGCAGAACACGGCGTGTTCTGCGGACGTCGACGCGGACGCCACCAGGCTCCTGCTCGACGCCGGCGGGACGGTCGCGCTCGCCGCCGGGAAACTCGAAGCCGAGGCCGCAACGCGCGAACTCCGGGCAGAGCTCGGGGTCGAACGCCGGCAGTTCCGGAAACTCCACAGCGTCGCCGCCCAGATGGTCGGCTGCGAGGAGGAGCAGTCTATCTACCACCTCGCCATCGACGCCGCCGAGAACATCCTGGAGTTCGACATCTGCGGCATCGACGTGGCTCGCGACGGCTTCCTCGTCCCGGTCGCGCTCTCCACGGGGATGACCGCCGACGACTCCGAGCGCGTCCCCGACGACCAGGGCGTCGCCGGCCGCACGTACCAGGAACACGAGCGCGTCGTCGTCGACGACGTCGGCGCCTACGAGGGCGCCGAACCGGCCAACGACAGCTACCAGTCCGTGCTCAGTATCCCCATCAGGGACCTCGGCGTCTTCCAGGCGGCGGCCGAGCGCACGGAGGCGTTCTCCGAGCGGGACGCCGAACTCGCGGAGCTCCTGATGGCCCACGTCGGCGAGACGCTGAGTCGACTGCGCTCGGACGAGGCGCTCCGGGAGAGCGAGCAGAAGTACCGGACCGTCATCGAGCAGAGCCACGACGCCGTCACCATCCACCAGGCCGACGGCTACGAGTTCGTGAACCCCCGGGGGACCGAACTGTTCGGTCGCAGCGAGGACGACATCCTCGGGACAGACGTCCGTGCGGTCGTCCACCCGGAGGACCACGACAAACTCACGACGGTCGACGGCGGCGCGGCCACCGTCGGCGACAGGGAGACGTTCGAAGCGCGCGTCGAGCGCCCGGACGGCGACGTTCGGCACTGCGAGTTCTCCACGACGGTCATCACCTACCAGGGCGAGCCGGCGGTGCTGGCGTCCATCCGAGACATCACCGAGCGCAAGGAGCGCGAGCGCGAACTCGAACGCCAGAACGAGCGCCTCGACCAGTTCGCGGGCGTCGTCAGCCACGACCTCCGCAGCCCCCTGAACGTCGCCGCGGGCAGCCTCGACCTCGCCCGGGAGACCGGCGAGCCCGAGCACTTCGACCGCGCCGAAGACGCGCTCGACCGAATGCAGACGCTCGTGGAGGACGTGCTCGCACTCGCCCGCCAGGGCCGACTGGTCGACGAGACCGAGCCCGTGGCGCTCGCCGACGTCGCCAGCGAGGCCTGGGGCTCCGTGGAGGCGCCCGACGCCACTGTCGACTACGACGTCGACTCAGCGCGCGTGGAGGCCGACCGCGGCCGGCTCCTCGAACTCTTCGAGAACTTCTTCCGGAACTCCGTCGAACACGGTTCGACAGGCAATCGGACTGCGCCGCAGTCAGATGACGCCGCGGAGGACGGCTCCACGAGTCCCGCTTCGCAGGCTCAGCAGGACGCGGTCGAAGACGGCGACAGCACCGTCACCATCACCGTCTCGACGCTCCCGGACGGCTTCGCCGTCGAGGACGACGGCCCGGGCATCCCCGAGGGTGCCGAAGACGACGTCTTCGACCGGGGATTCACGTCCACGGAAGACGGCACGGGATTCGGGCTCGCCATCGTCCGTGAGATCGCCGAAGCCCACGACTGGGAGGTCGCGGCGGTACCCACTGGTGACGACCGGGGCGCGCGCTTCGAGGTCTCGGACGCCAGCATTCTGGACTGACTCTCCTACTCGTCGTCGAGCGACGCCGCGATGTCCGCCAGCCCCTGGTCCGGCTGGCCGGTCGACTCGTAGGTCGCGTCGGCGCCCGGCGCCCGCACGCCGTACTTGAACCCCTCCTCGACGACGTCGACGTGGACCGACCGTCCGGCCTCCAGGCCCGCGTCCTCGACCCACTCGCCGAGCCGATTAGTGGCCGTCCCCGGGTCGCGGGCCTGGCTCGGCGTGTCGTACGCGCCCCGAAAGACGGGCGTGCCGTCTGCCGTGCGGTCGACGCGCGCCCGGGACTCGCTGCCGTCGAGAACCACCCGCACCACGTCCCCGACCGGGAACGACGCGTCGCCGTCCGTCGGCAGTCGGACCTCCAGCCGTCTGGTGCCGCCCGCGCGCTCGACCGTGCCCACGACCGAGGTCAGACTCTCGTGGGTGACGTACTCGCTCACGGCGTCCACTGGGGGCGCGTCGGTGAAAACGCTCGCGGTCGGCGCCTACTCCCAGTCGTGGCGGCGCTTCTGGACGGCGCCCCAGAGCTTGATGGTGCCCCCGAGGAGGCCCGCGCCGGCCGCGAAGACGAGCGAGAACCACACCAGGAGCGCGCTCATGTTGTTGCCGAACTGCTGGGTGGCGACCGAGTGCCAGGCGAACCCGAGGGCCGTCGTGGCGGCGAAGAACAGCGCTGTCTTGATCGCGAGTTCGTGTCGCTCGACGATTCTGGTTGCGCCGCGGAGCCCCTGCACGAACTCCGATTCGGCGCCCGCCGCCGTCGAGGAGTCCGAGTCGAACCGGGACATTCTGTTCGGACCATGCGACGCTGCACGGAAGAGGGCTGGGCCGAGTTCCACCAGGGCAGGCCATTACAAACTCGAGACGTACGCGCAGCTATGATGCCGCAACACAGACCACCTCGTTGAGCCGTCCGAGCGCCGATAGTTCCCGGCGCTTACACAGGCCCGACCTCGACGGCATTGTACGAAGTGTGACACACCGGGCGAGAGGGGCGCTCAGATCGGAGTCGGTTCGCTTTTGCTGGTGGCCCCCGAACTACCGGATATGGACGCGCCGACGCCGACAGACGGGGGTTCGGGCAGCCGCAAGCAGGCCGGCCTCGCCATCCTCCCCTTCCTGCTGCTCGGGCTCGCAGACGTCGTGCTCCTGCTCCAGTGGGGGCTGAACCCCCTGTGGGGGTTCGTCATCCTGCCGCCCATCCTCTTCATCAGCGTGCTCGGCTGGATCGGGTTCAAGTCCGGGTTCATCCGTGACCAGGGCGCCACCGAGGAGTGACGCGGCGGCCCGGGCCTACGCCTCGGCGACGACCCGCGCGGGCGCACCGTCGGCGTCGACCGGCAGCGGGTAGGCGTGGACGGTGACGCGCTCCGAGAGGCCGGCCAGATTCCGCAAGTTCTCCAGAATCACCAGGTCCTCGCCGAGCAGCGCGTGGTGTGCGGGGTAGCCCGCTGGCTCGTCGTCGCTCGCGTTCGCTGTGGGCGTCGGGTCCACGCTCGGCGCGTCGAGGCCGACCGCGCACCCCTGACGAGCACACCGCTCGGCTGCTTCCACCGAGAGGTAGGGGTGGTCGAAGTAGTCATCCTCGGCCCAGCGGGCCGCGAACCCGGTGTGGAACACGACGAGGTCGGCGTCCGTCTTCGGGACGCGCTCGCGGGGAATCGGCTCACGCTCCCCGACGTCGGTGCAGTCGACGACGCGCGCGTCGAAGCGGAACTCCTCAACGTCGAACGCTCCGAGAGCGGGGCCGTCCTCGCGGAGGTGACTCGGCGCGTCGACGTGCGTCCCCGAGTGCGTACTGCAGGCGAGTTCGGCGACCCGGTAGCCGTCCTCTGCCATCGTCGCGTGCGGCGTCACGGACGCCGGCGGGTCCCCGGGGTACGGCAGGCCGGACGCCAGGTCGTGCGAGAGGTCGCGCATACGTCTGGTTGCGGCGGGGCCGTCCTGAAACCCGGGGCTCGGTCGTCGGTCATCTGGGGAAAGATTAAGACCGCCGTACCGCAGGACTCTGTATGGAACTGGTGGCGGCCGCCCCCTACCTCGCGCTCGCCGCGGCGCTGTTCGGGGGCGGGTGGACGCTGTACAGCGCCGGCTCGGTCGACGCGGTGCCGCTGTACGACGCCGAGTCGGCCACCGACCCGGCGGCGCTGGCGGTCGTGCTCGCGCTCTCCCTGACGGCGTTCGGCGTCGCGACGCTCGCGTTCGCGGGCGTCCAGGCGGCCGGCCGCAACTCCGTCGTGGTCGTCACGACGTACGGTGTCGTCGTGCTCTGCATCGCGCTCGCGACGGCGTGGCGCACACGCGCCTACGAGTAGCACGTCCACTGGCTGGGCCGCGTCGAGCACTCGCAGACCGAGCGGCCGACGCCTCGCAGGAAACGGGGCAGCTCTCTGGTCACGCCGGTTTCCGGTAGCCGTCCAGCGCGCCGAGCGCGCGCTCGACCAGCTCCGGGTCGTACGTCAAGAGGCCGTAGAAGCCGCTTTCTTCGCGCTCCTCGGCCAGCAGCGCGGAGAACTGCTCGCGGTCCCCGGCGCCGTCGAACACCACGAACCACGTCGACGCCACCTCCTCCGTCTCGATGCCGTGTACCGAGAACGCCGTCGCCCCCAGGTCGACGTCCGGCGCCCCGTAGACGTGCACGTCGAGGCCGTCCGCGGCCAGCCGCTCGTACGTCTCGCGTTCGTCCCGGAGATTCGAGAGCGCCTGGAACCCCGAGTGGAGTTGACCGTCGTTCGCGCGCCACGCCCGGTCCTCGATCTCCCGGGACGCCATCGTCATCTGGCGGCGGTCGTAGGACGTGAACGTGGCCCCGTCGAGGTGCGCGAGCAGCGGGCTGTACGGCGCCGCCTCACCGAGCTCGTGGGGGTCCCGGGAGGTGAGCTCGCGGAGCGCGTCGGCGCCGACGGCCGCCAGCTCTTCGCCGTCGTCCGAGAGCACGGCTCGCGGCTCGCCGTCCGTCCGCTCGTGGTCGATGGCGACGTGCTGGGACGCGAAGTACTCGCGGAGTGCAGCCACCACGTCCGCGTCGCGCGGCGCGTAGACGGTGAGGGTCTTCTCTCGCCCCCGGACTTCTGCAATCAGGCGACGCAGACTCATCGGCGGCACTTCTCCCTACCCCTACAAATGCGTTGTTCATGGCCGTGCCGGCCGCACCACGTTTTAAGTTCGTGCACTCCGCCGTCCCCGGTATGGACCGAGCAATCGCAGTCGTCGAAGCCAGCGACTCCGCGAAGGCGCTGGTGCGAGAAGCCGGCGAGCTGGCAGCCGGCGTCGGCGCGGAACTCCTCCTGTTGCACGTCACCACCGAGGACGAGTACAGCGACCGCCGCGAGTCGATGGCGAGCATCCCCGACCTGGACGTCAATTACACCCTCGACGAGGCCCAGGACGGCGCCCGCACGTTCGCGAAGGACATCGGGCGCGACGTCCTCGACGACGTCGACATCCACCCCGAGCCCGTCGGCCGCGTCGGCGAGAAGGGCGACGAGATTCTCCAGCTCGCGGACAGCGAGGACGCCGACCACATCTTCCTCGCGGGCCGCAAGCGCTCCCCGACCGGGAAGGCCATCTTCGGCGACGTCACCCAGCGCATCATCCTCGAGTTCGACGGCGCCGTCACCGTCGTCACCTCCTGACTCTCCCGAACGTTCAAACCGGAGGCCGGGGCCACACCCGCCGTGACCTGACTCGCTGCCCTGGGCCGTCAGCGGTAGTGCGGCGGCCGGCCCGGGAGTCGCTGCGTCGCCTGCACGCCCCCTACAGCCACTCCTCCGGCTTCGTGTCGTAGTCGAGGTCGTCGGCCGCCAGGTGGTCGACCTCGCCCCAATCGAGCTCCGAGTGCTCGAGGTTCTCCCCGTCGTAGCGCAGCTTCAGGCCGATCTCCTCCGGGTCGGGCTCCCGGTCGTTGCGCCGCGCGCGCTTGCGTTCGGCGTCCGTCACGCGCTTCGTCACCGTCTGCAACACGACCGGCCGCCCCCACAGCTCGAAGACGCGCTTGAGCGTCGCCTCCGCCTGTTCGAGGTCGAGCATCACGCCGTTGTACTCGTGGCCGAGCAACAGCTCCCCGCGGTTCTCGTGGTTCGCGTCGTACACCGCGATGGTCGGCTTCCCGAGGTTCGTGAACCGCAGCAGTAGCTTCCGCTTCACGTCCTCCGCGGCAGTGCTGGTCGCCCGGAAGTCGCCCCGTGTCTGGCTGAACTCGTAGGCGAAGTACTCGTTGGCGTCGACGAACTCCTGGGTGAGGAACTCGTCCACGAACGTCACGTCGTTGTGGCTCTCCCGGACCGCGAACATCCGGTCCCAGCCCGCCGCGAAGTCCACGTCCCCGAGCGCCTCCTCGACGGTCGTGTACTGCTCTGTCTCGAAGAGGTAGCGACTGACGGACTCCAGTTCGTCTCGCGTCACGCGCCCCAGGAACCCCCGGTACTGGGGTTTCGCCAGCGAATAGTGGCGCCGGGCCAGCCCCTCGTAGGTGAACAGCTTCCAGGGGAAGCGCTCGACGTCGAGTTCGCGCTCGCGGGCCGCCGCCAGCGCGCCGAAGTCGACGTAGCCCCCGGGCAGCCCCTCGACCGCATCCAGGTCGTCGGGGTCGACGGCATCGAGCGCCTGGGGCGGCGCGAGCGCGTCGGCGACGACTTCGAAGTCGACGGTGTCGTGGAAGTTCCGCCACGTCACGCCCTCCACGCGGAGCAACCGCTCGAGGACCTCCCGGCGGTTCGCGCGGTTCTCCACGTACTCCCAGAGTTCCTTCCCGAGCTTGTAGGGATTGAACCCCGGGCTGTTCAGGACGCGGGCCTGGTGGTCGGCGTAGTCGAGGAACTCCTCGGCGTCGGCGAACGCTTCCTCGCCCATCATCGTCGACTCCCAGTACGCCGCCCAGCCCTCGTTCATCACTTTCGTGGTGCGCTGGGGTGCGAAGTAGTACGCCTCCCGGCGCAGCATCTCGACGAGTTCGCGCTGCCAGTCCTCGAACTCGACGGCCTTCCCGGCGTCCTCGTCGAACGTCCGGCCGTGCTCGCGGAGGAACGCCAGCAGGTCGTACTCGGGCTCTTCCGGGAACCGGACGTCGCCGTCGACAGCGTCGACGGCCTCCAGCCAGTCCTCCGTGAACACCTCGTCGCGGACCTCGTCGCTGACGCCGAGCGACGCCAGCGTGTCCGAGAGCGCGTCGGGGTCGCTGCCCTCGGGGTCGCGCTCGAACGCCCGACGGTACTCGATGTTGTCCTCGATGGTGAGCACGGTGTCGACGAACCGCTCGACGGCCTCCCGGCCGATTTCGGGGTCTTCGAGGAACTCCTCGACGCGCTTCGCGTGGCGCTCCAGCATCGCCGCCGCGTTCGGGCCGTCGCCGTCCGCGAACAGCCCGAACCAGCGGTTGTTGTTGAAGAAGTCGGCGTGGGCTTCGACGTGCGTGATGACGGCCTTCTGGTCGGCGAGGTCGTTGCTCACCTGGAGGAAGGCGTTCGACGGGTCGTCGTTGTTCACGATTTCGAAGGCCTTCCCGCCGAGGAACTGCGTCTGCTTGCGCTGCTTCTCGTACTTCATCCCCCACCGCCAGTGCGGGTACCGGGTCTGGAAGCCGTCGTAGGCGATGAGTTCGTTCATCTCGTCGTGGTCCACGACCCAGTACTGGACGTCGTAGGGGTCGAGGCCGAGTTTCCGGGCGAGCGCGTTGGCTTCCCGGGCGGACTCGGCGAGTTCGCCGGCCGTCTCTCGTTTCTCTGTGTCAGTTCTCGTCATTGTCCTCGGTGCTCAGGATGGTCTCGATGGCGTCCATCACGTCACCGGGCTCGGTGACGGTGGTGACGGCGACGCCGTCGCCCTCGCCGAAGGCGTCCCGGAGTTTCCCAGCGTGGGTGCCCGTCTGGACGCCGTCGGTGGGCTGTGTCTCGACGTACGCGTGGAGGTTCGCGTCGATCTCCCGCATCAGGGGGATGACGTTCTCCTCGGTGTCGTCGTGGCTGTTCTCCCCGTCACCGGCCGCGAACACGTAGCGGTTCCACTCCGAGAACGGGTAGTCCTCGAGCACCGCTTCGGCGAGGTCGTACGCCGTCGAGATGCGGGTGCCGCCGCCGGACCGGATGCCGAAGAACTCCCCGCGTTCCACCCGCCAGGCCTCGGCGTCGTGGGCGATGTAGACGAACTCGGCGTTGTCGTACTTCCCGGTGAGGTACCAGTCCAGGGGCGTGAACGTGCGTTCGACCAGTTCGCGCTTGGCTTCCCGCATCGACCCGGAGACGTCCCGGATGTTCACGACGACGACGTTGCGCTCGCGGCGCTCGACGATCTTCGGGTGGCGGAAGCGCTCGTCCTCGCGGCGCAGCGGCACCTTCCCGGCGCCGCCTCGGCGGATGCGGGCCTGGGTGGGTTCGGCGTCGAGTTCGGCCTCCATCTCCTCGATGGACGTCCAGCGGTCGGTGTCGTCGAGGTCGCGGGCGCGCTCTTCGAGCCAGGCTCGCGAGACCGGGACGTTCTGTTCGCGCGCCCACTGGAACGCCTCGTCGACGCCCCAGCCGGCCACGCGCAGCGCTTCGGTGACGTACTCTTCGTCGAAGTCCATCGCGATCTTGCGCTTCAACCCCTGCTTGTAGAGGTGCGCGAAGTCCAGGGTTCCCCGGGGGCCGCGGCGGGCGGTGTCGTTGAACGCGCCCTCCGTCTCCTCGACCACCTTCTTGCCCTTCGGGTCGAGGTCGAGGCCGAGGCGGTCGTCGAGCTCCTGGGCGAACTCCTCGGGGTCCATCTCGTAGTACTCGTGCTCGCCGGCCTCCTCGCCGGCTTCGTCGCCGTCCCCGTCGCCCTCCTCGGGTTCGCCGACCGGGTCGCCGGGCTCGACGTCGCCCTGTCCGACGCCGCCCTGGTCGAGCCTGTCGTACTGGAACTCGGGGAGGTCGACGAGCTTGATGGGGACGCGGACGGCGTCCGGGCCGCTGCCGCCGAGGTCGCCGTACTGGATGAACTCCGCGAGGTCCTGTCGGCGCTGCTCGCCGACCTCGCGGAACCGTTCGAGGTCCTCTCTCAGTCCCATCCGTCTGCCACCTCCGCGACCACCGTCCGGGACGCCAGTTCGGCGCTCGCCGGCGAGTAGTCGCGCTCGTCCACCAGGTAGTCGATCGCTCGTTCCTTCACGGCAGCCGTCTCCGTGCCCTCTGGCGGGTCCGGCCACTGCACGGGGTCGAAGTCGGGGTGGACCCGTCGGACGTCGTCCCAGTCGTTGCCCGCGAGCACGTCCCGCAGCACGGGGACCGTCGAGAGGTCGACGTCGTGGGCGTGGAACTCGTCGTCGCGGTGCTCCCAGGCGTGCCGAGTGACCGCGGTCATCACGGTGTCCTCGCGGAACTCCTGGACGGGCTCGCCGGGGTCGTTCCCGAGGTAGTCGTTGCTGTCGAACCGGCCGAGGGTCTCCGTCTCGAAGACCTTCATCGCGAGCGCGTCCGGCTCCTCCTGCTCGCCGCGGGCGTTCTCCACGGTGTCGTCGGTCGCCCACGCGTGGACGTGGTCGACGTACTCCTCGACTTCGGCCTCGCTGGCCCCCTCCTCGGAGAGGATGGCTTCGAGGACGTCCTCCTCCTGCCGGTCGTAGACGTGGGCGGCGACCGTCCGCAGCCGTTGCTCGAACTCCCCGCGTTCGGCCTCCGAGAACACGGGCGCGTCGGCGAGCCCCGTGACCAGTTCGTCGAGGACGTCGTCGGGCGTGACGACGCGTTCGACGGCGAGGTCGGGGTGCGAGCGGTCGGCGTCGGCGTGCAGGAGGTCCGCCAGGACGTCCCGAGTGTACGTCACCGGGATGCCGTTCGCGCCGTCGTTGGCGCCGTCGAAGTCGAACTCGTCGGCCTCCCGGCGGTCCTCGCCGCGCCCGACGAACCCCTGGTCGAACAGCAGCGCCTTCTCCACGAGCGTGAGGTCCTCGGGGCGGTCTTCAGCGTCCAACCGCGTGACGACGCTGTACAGCGCCGCCGCCTCGACGGCGTGTGGCGCGAGCTCGCGGTCGACCGGACCGTCCTCTTCGCGGACCGAGACGGTCACTGGCTCGCGGACGCGCTCGGCGAGCACGTCCGGGTCCGTCGTCGTCCACACCTCGGAGTCGCCCGTGAGCTCGCGCCGGAGGAGCTGGGCTTCGAGACTCACCGAGGTGAGGTAGCCGAACTCGTGCTTCGAGAGCCGGCGTTTGAGCGCCTTCAGGGGGTCGAACCCCTGGCGGTCGTCGTGTTTGTTCAGCTGGGCCTCCAGGTCGAGGTTCGAGATGACGACCAGCTGGGTGTCGAGGTCCATCCCGATTCCCTTGTCGAGCTTGACGCGTCGCTCGTCGGGGACGTTCAGCAGCTTCTGGAGCAGGTCGGCGTGCTGGCTGGCGTCCTCGACGACGGTGAGACAGCCGTTGCCCTGGCTGAGGACGCCGTCGTAGCTGAACGCCTGGGGGTTCTTCCGCCCCTTCGAGTCGAGTCGTCCGAGCAGCCCCGCCACCCAGGAGCCGACGAGGCGCTCCTTCGGGCTGCCGGCGTCCTCCGAGTGGAGCACGCCGATGCCCTGGCCGCGGTCGACGACGTAGTTCTTCACGCGCAGGTGGCTCGGGTCCGTGACCGCCGCGAACAGGTCCTCGACGCCCTCGCGGCGGTACTTCTCCTCGAGGTAGTCGTAGGCCTCCCGGGAGAACGGCGGCAGGTCCGCGTCCGCCCGGAGTTCGTCCGTCTCGCCGCGGTGCTCGTTCAGGTCCTCCAGCAGTTCCTTCCGGACCTCCTGGGGGAACACGGACAGCGGCGCCGCTTGCACGGGACTCTCGTACCAATCCTCTTCGCGGTCGACCGGCTCCTCGCCGTACGTCAGTCCCGGAGACGACTCGGCGTCCGAGATGTTCCACTCGACGGTGTAGCGTCGTCCCTCGGGCGTCTTCGAGAACTCCCGGAGGCCGTTCACGAGACACCGCTTCAGCTCGGACTTCCCGGTGGCCGTGGGGCCGGCGAACCAGAGGATGGTCTCGGCCTTCCCCCGGCCGGCCGCGATGGCTCGCAGGTCGTCCACGAACGCGTTCAGCGTCGCCGTGTTCCCGAGGACTGCGTGCTCGCCGTCGTTGTGCGGGTCGTCGAAGAACCGGTAGCGCTGCAGCTCCTCGCCGTTCTCCACGACCTCCCGGGCGCCCTCGCTCTCGATAGCCGCCAGGAGGTAGCGGCTCGCGTGGGCGGCCGCCAGCGGCTCCTCGAACGCGCGGTCGACGTACTCCGCGAGGCTCATCGGCTCGTCGTAGGCGTCCCGCAGGGTGCGGTCCGCCCGCGCGACGTAGTCGGTCACGACTCCAGTTCCGCTTTCGCGACCTCGGCGCCGGCGAACTCGAGGACCTCGCGGGCGCCGTCCTCGCTGTACCCGCGGTCCACGAGCGCCGCCACCCACTCGTTGTCCTGTTCCTCGTCGACGTCGGCGTTCGACACCAGCGCCGAGAAGTTGATGTTGTGCTTCTTGTCTTCCCAGAGCTTGCGCTCCAGGGCACGGCGCAGCCGGTCGTTGTCCTGTGGGTCGAAGGGCTCGCCCTCGCGGGCGCGCCGGCTCACCCAGTTCGAGACCTCCTGGCGGAAGTCGTCCTTGCGGTCCCGGGGGACGCCGAGTTGCTCCTCGACGGCGCGCAGGAACGTCTCGTCGGGCTCCTGCTCGCGGCCCGTCAGCTCGTCGGCGACGGTGTCGTCGTCGATGTACGCCATCACGTGGTCCATGTACTTCTCGCCCTGGCGCTGGATCTCGTCCAGGTCGTAGGCGAGCGCGTGCCGGACGTCCTCGATGGCGCGCTCCTTGTACTCCTCGCGGACGAGTTCGAGGTGGCGCTGGTAGCCCTCGACCTTCTCCTCCGGGATGGAGCCGTGCTGGGGGAGGTTGTCCTCCAGGCGGTTGAACACCGTCAGCGGCGACAGGAAGCCTCGCTCGCGGTCCATCGACTCCATGATGGCGGCGGCTATCTCGTCGCCGACGAACCGGGGGCTCACCCCGGCCATGCCTTCACGGTCGCCGGCTTCCTCGGCCTCCTCGCGGAGCTTCTCCGGGTCGACGTCCTCGACGTCGTCGAGTTCGCCGTTGTACGCCTTCGCCTTCTCCAGCAGTCCGATGTTGTCCGTGTCGGGCTCCCGGACGCGGGTCAGCACGCCGAACAGGCCCGCCATGTCGAGCGTGTGGGGTTCGACGTGGACGTCCGGCACGTCGGCGTTCGCGAGGAGCTTGTCGTAGATTTTCGCCTCCTGCTCGTACTCCAGGACGTACGGGAAGTCGACGCGCTTCGTCCGGTCGTTGAACGCCTCCATCTTCTCGTCGGCGCGCTTGTCCCGGTACTCGGGCATGTTCGTGCGGCCGACGATGACCTGGTCGATGTCGATCCGGGGGTTGTTCTTCGGCTTGATGGTCTGCTCCTGGGTGGCGTGCAGGAAGTCGTAGAGGAACTCTCGCTGGAGTTTCAGCAGCTCCTCGCCGGAGAAGATGCCGCGGTTGGCGTTGCAGAACGCGCCGGCGTAGTCGAACGCGCGCGGGTCGCTCTCGCCGTAGACGGCGAGCTTCGAGTAGTTGACGTCGCCCGTGAGCTCGGTCTCGTCCTGGTTCTTCTTGTCCTTCGGCTCGAACGTCTCGATGCAGTCCCGGCGGTTCTCGCTGGCGACGAGCCGGGTCACCTCGACGTGGTTCTGGAGGACGGCCTGCAGGTCGTCGTCGTAGTGCGCGAGCAGTTCGTCCATGTAGAACTCGCTCTCGGGGTCGAGGGCCTGCTCGTTGCGCAGCGAGTAGGGAGCGTCGAGTTCCTCGTTCAGGTCGTCGATGACCTGCTGGCGCTGCTTCTCCGGGAGCAACACCAGCGGGTCCTGGTGCATCGGGGAGACGACGGTGTCGTCGTTTGGGTCCTGGTCGTCGACGACCGAGCAGAGGTCCGTCCAGCGGAAGGTGTACAGCCGCCCCTCGTCCTGGGCGGTGTAGTCCTCGTAGTACCGCCGGACCTGCCGGTCGACGTCGGACTTCCCGGAGCCGACGGGCCCCAGGAGGAGGATGATGCGTTTCTCCGGGCCGAGCCCGCGAGCCCCGCTCTTGACCTTGTTGACGAACTCGTGGATGGACTCGTGGACCTCCCGCCCGAAGAAGGTGTTCGCACCCTCGCCCAGTGGGTCCTCGGATGCGAGTTCGTACTCGACGACCCCGTTCTCGGTGGTGGTCCCGTAGTGGTCGAACATGTCCGCGAGCCGCTGGTGGGCGTTGCGGGCGACCTTGGGGTCGTCGTACAGCGTTTCGAGGTACCACTCGAAGCTCCGGCTGTCGCGGAGGTCAGAGGGCACCGACGCTTCGTACTGCTCGCTCAGTCGGTCGAGGGTTTCCGTCATGTTGGTTGTGTGTGTCTCGATGCCACACCCGGGCGCGCTACCGGGTCGTCAGAGGTCAGCGACAGGGGACGGCCGCCGGGCGGTACACCGGCACTACTATTACAATGGTCTCTACTAGCGTAAAAGTCCGTCGCCTGTTGGCACACCACACAGACGGCGGAGTCGCGCGCTCTCGACGGCTAATCACCCGTCCTTCCGGACATTTCCGGGTTAGAACGACGGCCCGCAGCAGCGTCGCTCCTCGCCTTGCAGACGCGTGTATCAAAAGTAAACTCAGCCCGGGTGCCGCGCTGTCACCCGGTCACCGAACCCTACCCGCCGGTAGTATCCGACGACTGCGGCCGGGTCGACACCGTGTCGGGCCAGCGAGCAACGCTTTTCGCGGCGGCGACGCAAGTGGGAGTTAATGGGCTTCCACACCTTCGACGCCGACCGGGCCGCCAAGCTCGAGGACCCCGAGCGCTTCCGGTTCTGCTCCCGCGAGGAACTGCTCGCCGGCCTCGACCCGGAGCCGGACGACCGCGTCGCCGACCTCGGCAGCGGCACCGGCTTCTACACTCGCGAACTCGCGCCGTTCGTCGACACCGTCGAGGCCGTCGACGTCCAGGCGGAGATGCACGACGCCTTCCGCGAGCACGGCGTCCCCGAGAACGTCGCGCTGGTCACCGCCGACGTCGCCGACCTCCCGTTCGCGGACGACGCCCTCGACGGCGCGGCGTCCACGATGACGTTCCACGAGTTCGCCACGCCCGACTCGCTCGCCGAACTCCACCGCGTGCTCGCGCCCGGCGCCCGCCTCGTCGTCGCCGACTGGTCGGCGGCCGGCCGTGGCGAGGAGGGGCCGCCCCTGGCCGAGCGCTACGACGCCGCGGAGGCGGAGTCACTGCTCGCCGACGCCGGCTTCGCGGTCCAGCAGGCGACTGACCGGCCCGAGACGCTGTTCGTCGTCGCGGAGGCCTGAACGCTGCCGGAGTGAACGGTCATAAATACGGTCGGTCCGAACGCGAACGTATGGACCACGACTCGTACCTCCGGGCTGTCGGCCTCCCGGAGCACGCGGACGTCACTGCCGACGCCGCCCGCCGCGGCGCGTCACTGGTGGCCCGGCCGCCCCACGAGACAGTTACCCTGGAGACCGTCGAGGACCGGTACGTCTACCCCGTGCCCGAGATCGGTGAGGACGGCACTTGCGGCGTCGGCCTCGCGGACGACCCCTACAATCTCGCGCCGATCTGCGGGCTGGAGTACGACCGCGAGAGCCTCCGTGACCACCCGAACACCGCCCGCCTGGTCGCCCTCCAGACCACAATCGAGGCGCTCGCCGAGGAGACCGACGCCGACTGGCTCGGCGTCTACCGGCGCGCCACCAACCCCGACGGCGACGAGGTGCTCGTCAAGGAGGCCTACGCCGGCGAGCCCTCGCGGGCGGAGTTCCCGCTCACCGAGGACTTCGCCGAGCGCTCGAACAACTCCACGGTCGGGCTCACGGGAGAGGCGGTCCTCGTCGACAGCGTCGACGACTATGACGGTCCCTACTACGAGTGCGACGACAGCGTCGCCAGTGAGTTCTGCTGTCCCGTCGTCGCCGGCGACGAAGTCGTCGGCATCATCGACGCCGAGGCCCACGAACCCGGCTTCTTCACGGACGAGCGCGTGCTCGCCATCGCCGGTGCGTGCGCGGCGCTCGCGGACTCCGGTCTCCTCACGCCGCCCCGAGTCGACGCCTGAAAGGACGAACTTCCGACACGTTTCTCAATTCCGCCAGAGCGTTTAATATAGTGGGGTGGGTTCACGATAAATAGACCGATGGACGACCTCACTGGATTCCAGCGGGACCTCCTCGTCGTCGCGGCCGGCATGGAGGAACCGAACGGCCTGGACATCAAAGACGACCTCGAAGACTACTACACCGGCGACATCAACCACGGTCGGCTCTACCCGAACCTCGACACGCTCGTCGAGAAGGGACTCCTGGAGAAGGCGAAGGCCGACGAACGCACTAACCGCTACCTCCTGACCGACCGCGGCCACCGCGAACTCCGGTCCCGGCGCGAGTGGGAGGACCGCTACCTCGCCGAATTCGTCGGCGACGAACAGACTCTCACTGCGGACTGACACCGGGTTATTTTCTGGCTGCACGGACGGAAGATTCACGGCGCCCGGGTTCGATGGAACTCGTATGCCCGCTGAAACCCTCGCCGCCCACATCCGAGCGCTGGATGCCGGCGAGCTCCGCACGGTCGTTCACTACGACGGTGACGACTACGACGGCCTCTTCAAGTCGGACCGCGTCGCCCAGGAGTTCACCGACATCGAGTACGACGAGGTCGCGAAACACCTCGTCCTGAAAGCCCTCGACGACGGCTTCGAACAGCCCGAGTTCTCGCGATTCGGTCACCTGGACGCGACCGTCCGGTGGTTCCACGACGTCGTCGCCGTCCAGGTGCCACTGGACGACTGGTCGGGTGTCATCGTCACCTTCGACCGCGACTCGATCAAGGACACGAGCGCGCTCGTCGAGGAGATTCTCGCGTTCGTCGACGAGGAGTTCCACACGGCCTCGGAGACCGACGAAGACGCCGACGATGTCGCCGAGGAGTTCGCCGCCGAGTTCGAGGACAGCCAGTGAGGAGACCCGGAGTCGGTCAGTAGTCGACCCACTCCGTCCGCCCGCGCCCCAGTCCCACCACGCGCAGTTCCGTGCCGTCGTCGCTCCGCCGCGTCTGCACCATGCCGTCGTACAGCGGCGCGAGCCGGTCGAACGTGTCCCGGTTACTGCTGTCGAGGACGCCGACGCCAAGCCAGTCGAGGCGCTCGACGTGCCCGGAGTACACGTGCAGGAACCGGTAGACGCGACGGACGTCCGCGTACATCAGCATCGTGGAGACGGTGGAGACGGCGAACCGCGCCCGGACGCCCTCGCGCTCCAGGTGCTGGAAGATGCCGCCGAGGCGGATGCCGATCTCGGTGACGTCGCCGGGCGACGGGACGTACTTCACGAGTTCCTCGTCTTCGACGTACTCGCCGCCCTGTCTGGTCACGCAGTCCACGACGCCGCCCCGGCCGGCCTGGACGGCGTTCCAGACCGCCGGGGCCTGGCGCTTCAGCGACCTCACTGAGTCCCGCGTGCCGACGACGACCGCGCCCTCGCCCTGTTCGCAGCCGTCCGCGAGCAGCGACCTGGCGAGCTGGCGCTTACCCGTCAGCGGCGGCCCCGCTATCAGGAGATTCGTCCCCTCGGGGACCGTCTCCACGGGCAATCGGTCGCCGACGTCGTACCCCGTCACGGACCGGCGTACGCGAGCCGACGGAAAAAGGATTGCCTCCTACTCTCGTTCGGCTCGAATCTCCGCGGCGAGCCCTCGAGCCGCTCGCCGGACGGACTCGTCGCTGGACAGCGAGGGCTCCCAGCCGAGCGCGGAGAGCTTCTCGATGGACAGCCGCATCTTCGGCACGTCGCCGGTCCAGCCGCGGTCGCCACCCGTGTACTCGTACTCTGGGTCGGCGTCGAGCTCCTCGGCGACGATGTCCGCGATAGCGTTCACGGACGTGGTCGTCCGAGTGCCGAGATTGTAGACGTTCAGGTCGTCGTCGGCGTGCTCGACGACGTGGGTCATCGCGTCGACGCACTCCTCGACGTGCAAGTAGGACTTCTCCTGGCGGCCGTCGCCGAGGATGGTCAGCGTCTCCGGGTCGTCCAGGAGCTTCTCGATGAAGTCCGGGACGACGTTGCCGCGCTGCCGGGGGCCGACGATGTTCGCGAACCGGTACACCCACGACTGGATGCCGTGGGAGTGCGCGTACGTCGACACGAGGCCCTCGTCCGCGAGCTTGCTCGCGCCGTAGATGGAGATGGGTTCGAGGGGCGCGTAGTCCTCCGGCGTCGGCATCGGCGCCTCGCCGTACACCGTCGACGACGACGTGAACGCCAGCTTGTCGACCCCGACCTCGTGCATGCGTTCGAGGACGTTGTACGTCATCTCGCCGTTCTCCTCGAACAGCGTCCGCGGGTCGCCGTAGTTCGTGTCGGTGTACGCAGCGAAGTGGAAGACGACGTCCACGTCCTCCGTGATGACTGCGGCGACGTCGTCCTCGTCGCGAACGTCCCGCTCGGCGAACTCGACGCCGTCCGGGACGGCCTCGCGGCTGCCCTTCGAGAGATTGTCGACTGCGAGCACGTCGTTGTCCTCGGCGAGCGCCCCAGCGAGGTGGCTGCCGACGAGCCCCGCGGCGCCCGTGACGACGACGCGCTTGTCCGATAGCTCCATATCTGAGGCTCCACGTCGGCCCGCAAGTGCGTTCTGGTTAGTGCTCGGCGGGGCGCTCCCAGTGCCGGTCGACGGCGGCCTCGCTCCACGACCACAGCTCCTCCGCGAGGTCGTTGCGCTGGGCCGCCTCGGACGGCTCGACCGGCTGGCAGTCCCGGTAGTACGCCCCACTCTCGACGCTCTCGGCGGCCGCGAGGAACGTCGGCGTGACGGCCGCCGACGCCGCCGTGTCGACCCGCCCGAACGTCAGGGTTCGCGGGAGCAGGGAGAACACGCGCATCACCGCGCGGACCGGCAGGGAACTGTTCCGCCAGAGCCCGCTGTCCGGCACGAACCCCGGGTGGCAGGAGACAGCCCCGGGACCGTCGAGGCGCCGGGAGAGTTCGCGAGTGAACAGGACGTTCGCGAGCTTCGAGCGCGAGTACGCCGCGAAGCCGTCGTAGTCGCCGGCGGCGACGGACTCCACGTCGCCGAGGTCGAGGTCGGCGCGCCGGTGGACCTCGGACGCGACGGTGACGACGCGCCCGTCGTCGGCGAGGTGGCCCTGGAGTGCGGTCGTGAGCGCGAACGGCGCGAGGTGGTTGACGTGGAACGTGGCTTCCACACCCGCCTCCGTCAGCCAGCCGTCGTCGAAGTGCGTGCCGGCGTTGTTCACGAGCACGTCCAGGTCGTCGGTGCGCTCGCGGACGGCCTCGGCGAGTCCCGCCACTGCGTCGAGGTCGGCGAAGTCCGCCCGCAGGAACTCGGCGTCGGACCCCCGGTCGCGGAGGTTGCTCGCGACCGCTTCTCCCCGGTCGCGGTCGCGGCCGTGGACGAGCACGTCGGCGCCCAGGCGGCCGAGCGCGAGCGCGACCTCGCGGCCGACGCCGCCGGTCGCACCCGTCACGAGCACCGTCTGGCTGGTCAGGTCGCGGTGCCGGACGCTCGCCCCGTCTTCGGGTCGCATGCGTACTCGTTGGTCTCCGGGGCCGTCAAACTCCCGCTCCGGGTCGGTCTGAGCTACCGGACGCCCGTCACGGGAACGGGCGCGTTCCGCACGACCTTGGTCGCCACGTTGCCCACGAGCAGTCGCTCACGGAGGCCGCTGGAGTGGCTGCCGAGGACGACGACGTCGTGGTTCTCGGCGTGCTCGACGATGACAGACGCCGGCTTCCCGAGCCCGATCTCGGCCCCCACCTCGACGCCGTACTCCTCGGCTAGCTCGCGGGCGGGACCGAACACCTCCTGGGCCTCCTGGGCGATTGCCTCGTCCACGTCGTCTTCGAGCGCGAGGCTCGTCGCCGACCCCATCATCGAGGACGCCTCACCGACGACGTACAACAGGGTGAGCTCGTCGTCGCCGTGCACGTCGAGCGCGTACTCCAGTGCGCGGGTCGCGAGCTCGGAACCGTCGACCGGCACCAGGACACGTCGCGTCATACCTGTGCTAAACACTCTCGGGGGATAACTTTGCGCCTCAGAACCCCCAGATGGGAACGAACCGGAAGGCGAGGTAGGCGCTGACGGTGCCGACCAGCGGCACGAGGTTCTGCATCGCGATGACCCGGACCGTCGTCCCCGGGTCGAAGAGGTCGCCCGCGCTCGGGATGTCGGCGGCCTCCTCCTCGCCGATGGCGGGAACCTCCTCGTCGGGGTCGTCGGCCGCCAGCCCGCCGACCGACACCTGAACGTCAGAGTCGCCGCTCATCGCGCCCTGGACGCTCACGGGCCGGGTCGCCCGCCCCCAGCCGAGTCCGACGATGCTCACCGTCGCGATGACGACGAAGCTCGCCGGGATGCCGATGGCCGACAGGAAGATGACCAGCGTCGCGCTCACGGACGCGACCACGATAGCGGCCGTTAGCGGGAGTTCCGTGATGTCGCTGCCCATCGTCTCCAGGGTGCGGCGCGCGATGGTGAACGCGCCGAGACCGACCGCCACGCACCCCAGGATGATGGCGGGGTTCATCTCGACGACGCCGCTGCCGACCAGTGGCGCGATGGCGTTCGCGATGTTCGACGTGCCCGAGGAGAACGCCATCAGGCAGCCGATGGTGATGACGGTGATCACGCCGAACAGCTCTCGGCGGTTCGTCGTCTCCTCGGTTCTCGGCACGGGGATGGCGCCCGACCGGTCGACCTCCACCAGGGGAGGCTCGCTGCGCTCCATCGCCACCCGTCGGTGGAGTCGCGCGTAGAAGTACCGGCCGATGATGAGCGAGACCCAGAATCCGATGATGGGTGCGACCACCCACCAGATCGCGATCTCGCCCATCACGGCGACGTTGAGGGCGTTCCGCGCGAGCCCGAGGCCCGCGATGGCGCCGACCGCCGTCATCGACGTCGACGCGGGGACGCCGGCGTAGTTCCCGACGAACAGCGCCAGCCCGATGAAGAACAGCACGCCGATGCTGGCCTCCAGCGTGAAGATGCCGGGCTGGCTCACGAGTTCGGTGCCGAGCGTGTCGACGACCCGGCGTCCGAGCGTCCACGCCCCGATGAAGAAGAAGATGGTCATGAGGCCTGCAGCGGCGGGCTTCGAGAGCGCCTTGGCGCCGACTGCCGGACCGAAGGCTGGCCCCGTCGTCGACCCGCCGACGTTGAAGCCGACGAACACCGCCACCAGCAGTCCGCCGATCACCAGCGCGCTAACCATGGCAACCCCCCCGTGGTTTGTTCACGTGTCCGGTCACGAAGCCACCTCGTTGTTGGACTGCTCGTCGCCGTCTTCGTCATCGTCGTCCTCGCTGTCGCCGTTCTGCTCGGCTTCGGCGAGGCGCTCGTCGACAGTCTGCTCGACGGACTCCTTGACGGACTCCTCGACCTGCTTCTCGACGGACTCTTTCACGGATTCCTCGACGGTCTCGCTGACCGTCTCGTCGACAGTCTGCTCGACGGACTCCTTGACGGACTCCTCGACCTGCTTCTCGACGGACTCCTTGACCGACTCCTCCACGGACTCCTTCATGGATTCCTCGACGGATTCCTTCACGGACTCTTCGACGGTCTCGCTGACCGTCTCGTCCACGGATTCCTTCACGGACTCTTCGACAGTCTCGCTGACCGTCTCGTCCACGGACTCCTTCACGGACTCTTCGACAGTCTCGCTGACCGTCTCGTCGACAGTCTGCTCGACGGTTTCGCCGACCGTCTCGTCCACGGTCTTCTCCACGGTTTCGCCGACGGTCTTCTCCACCGTCTCGCCGACCGTCTCGTCGACAGTCTTCTCTACCGTCTCGCCGACCGTCTCGTTGACCGTCTGTTCGACAGTCTCCCCGACAGTCTCGTCGACAGTCTGCTCGACGGTTTCGCTGACCGTCTCGTCCACGGTTTCGCTGACCGTCTCCTCGACAGTCTCGCTGACCGTCTCGTCGACCGCCCGTGTCATCCACTCGGGGTCGAAGCGCGCCATCTTCCACCCGATGTGGAGGACGTACGCCAGGAGCACGCCGAACCCGAACGCCAGCCCTGTCTGGGTCCCCACGACGAGGATGAGGCCGACTGCGGCGAAGATGAGGATGCCGTACGCCAGGTCAGTGAGACTGTCGACGCGACTCGGATTCACAGTACCACCCGCTCCCGCGTCTCCCGCGGAGAGCGCTGCCAGCTACTGAGTGACGTGTTCGGCGACAAGTTCGTGTCCAGATATCCCCCGGAACCAGAAAGCAATTGCGATGGGGTAGACGGCATCCGAAACGCGTACCCCGGCAGACCGACACCTCGAACCCATGAAGGGCGAAACCGAGGTCGCGGTGCTCCGGTACGGCCACCGGCCGGGCCGGGACGACCGCATGACGACCCACGTCGGACTGACGGCGCGCGCGCTCGGCGCCGACCGCGTCGTGCTGCCGGACAACGCCACGCAGTCCGCGGAGACCGTCCGGGACATCACGGGCCGGTTCGGCGGGCCGTTCGACGTCGAACTCACTGACGAACTGAACGCGACCATCGAGCACTGGGAGGGCGTCGTCATCCACCTCACGATGTACGGCGAGCGCGTGCAGGACGTCGAGGACGACGTGCGCGAGGCTCATCGGAACGAGCCGGTGCTCGTGGTCGTCGGCGGCGAGAAGGTGCCCGGCGATGTGTACGAGGCCGCGGACTGGAACCTCGCCGTCACGAACCAGCCACACAGCGAGGTCGCGGGCCTCGCGGTCTTCCTCGACCGGCTGTTCGACGGCCGGGAACTCGACCAGGAGTACGAGAACGCCGAGCGCCGCGTCGTCCCCGAAGCGCTCGGGAAGCACGTCGTCGACGTCGATGACGATGCGGCGGACGCCGAGTGAGGGCCGACGAGGCGATGGCTCAGACCGCTCTCAGAGCCCCGTGACGTCACCGTCCTCCGTGACGTCGAGGTCTTCGGCCGCGGGCGTCGACGGGAGCCCCGGCATCGTCAACACGTCACCGGTGAGCGCGACCACGAACCCCGCGCCGGCGGACGGATAGAGTTCCCGCACTGTGAGCGTCCAGTCCGAGGGCGCGCCGAGCCGTCCGCCCTCGTCGGTGAGCGAACTCGGCACCTTCGAGATGCAGACGGGCAGGTCGTCGAACCCCTGTTCCGCGAGCCGGTCGAGGTCGCTGCGTGCGCCGTCGGTGAACGTCACGCCGTCCGCTCCGTAGACCTCGGTCGCCACGGTCTCGATTTTCTCCTCGATGGGCTCGTCGAGACCGTACAGCGGGCCCGCGTCGCTGGGCTCTCCGGCAGCCTCCCGGACGTGCTCTGCGAGCTCGGTGCCGCCCTCCGGTCCCTCCTCGTAGACGTCCGAGACGGCGACCCGGACGCCGAGGTCCCGGCAGTACTCGCGGACGGCGTCCAGTTCCGCGGCGGTATCTCCCTGGAAGCGGTTGACGGCGACGACCGGTTCGACGCCGAACGTCCGGAGCACCTCGACGTGGTGGTCCAGGTTCGGGAACCCGGCGCGGACCGCCTCGACGTCCTCGCCGTCGACGTCGCCGCCGTCGGTCCCGTGGTGTTTGAGCGCCCGGGCAGTCGCCACGAGGACGACCGCGTCCGGCACCACGCCCTGCCTGGAGACGATGTCGAAGAACTTCTCCGCGCCGAGGTCGGCGCCGAACCCGGCTTCCGTGACGACGTAGTCGGCGACCGACAGCCCGACGCGGTCGGCGACGAGCGTGTTCGTCCCGTGGGCGATGTTCGCGAACGGCCCGCCGTGGACGAACGCCGGCGTCCCCGAGAGCGTCTGCACGAGGTTCGGGCGAATCGCGTCACGCAGCAGCGCGGCGACGGCACCCGTTATCTCCAGGTCGTCGATCCGCACCGGGTCGCCGTTCGAGTCGTAGGCGACGACGACGCGGGCGACGCGCTCCCGGAGGTCGGCGAGGTCCTCCGCGAGCCCGAGCACGGCCATCAGCTCCGACGCCGCCGTGATGACGAACTCCGACTCGCGCGGGACGCCGTTCCCGGTCCCGCCGAGGCCGACGACGACGTTCCGGAGCGCGCGGTCGTCGACGTCGAGCGCCCGCGGCCACGCGACGTCGTTGACGTCGACGTCGAGGTCGTTCCCGCGGTAGATGCGGTTGTCCAGCGTCGCCGCCACGAGGTTGTGCGCGGCCGTGATGGCGTGGATGTCGCCCGTGAAGTGGAGGTTGATGTCTGCCATCGGGACGACCTGGGCGCGGCCGCCGCCCGTCGCGCCACCCTTCATCCCGAAGATGGGGCCGAGCGACGGTTCGCGTATCGCTGCGACGCTGTCCTCGCCGAGGGCGTCGAGGGACTGCGCGAGGCCGATGGTCGTGACGGTCTTCCCCTCGCCAGGCGGCGTCGGCGTCATCGCCGTGACGAGCACGAGCCGACCGTCGGCGTCACCGCTGGTCGCGCTGCGGACGGCGTCGTGGGTGAGCTTCGCCTTCCCGGCGCCGACCTCGTCGTAGTCGCCGGGGCCGAATCCGAGGTCCGCGGCGACGTCCTCGATGGGCCGTCGCTGCGTTTCGCGGGCGATCTCCGTGTCGCTGCGTTCGTCGTCGGATACCGGTCTGTCTCTGCTCATACATGTACGTCTGCGGCGGACGCCCTTCAAGTCGCTCTGTGATTTCTGCTGGGCGGGAACGCCCACCGGCCGGTGCCGACGGGAGCGGGGTGCGGGCGGTTCGCGGCCCGCAGCGCCGGCAGACGCCCGGGGAGTGACAAGACTTAATGGCGCTCCGGCCGCCGTTTCCAACAATGGCTTTTGAGGACTTACTCGACGACCCCGTGGTGCAGAAGTACCTCCACGAGCTGGTCGGCCCGAAGGGGATGCCGGTGGCGGTGTCCCCGCCCGACGGCGAGGTGACGGACGAGGAGCTCGCGGAGCGTCTCGGCCTGGAGCTCAACGACGTGCGGCGCGCGCTGTTCATCCTCTACGAGAACGACCTGGCGACCTACCGGCGCGTCCGCGACGAGGACTCCGGGTGGCTCACTTACCTCTGGACGTTCGAGTACGAGCACGTTCCGGGGAACCTCCGCGAGGAGATGGACCGGCTGCTGGACGCGCTCGTCGAACGCCGCCAGTACGAGCTCGAGAACGAGTTCTACCTCTGCGAGGTGTGCTCGATCCGCTTCGAGTTCGGTGAGGCGATGGACCTCGGCTTCGAGTGTCCGGAGTGTGGCTCCGCGGTCGAGGCGATGGAGAACACGGACCTCGTCGAGGCGATGGACGAGCGCATCGAGGACCTGCGTTCGGAACTCGCGGTGGAGGCCTGATGGTCGTCCTCGCGACGAAGCTGTACGTCTCGGGCGACGCCCGAGAGAGCGCCCTCGACGGCCTGCGGTCGCTGGTGAACAACGACGTCGGCGACCTGGACGTGGACGTCGAGGTAGGGGTCCGACACGACGACTTCCCGACGGTGACCCTGGAGGGCCCCGACGAGGTGGCGGCCCGGAACGTCCTCGTCGAGACGTGGGGCGAAATCACGCCCGAGTTCGAGGCGGGCGAGACGTACGTCGGCACCCTCGAATCCTGGGACGACGACGGCTTCGTGCTGGACGCGGGCCAGGACGTCCGCATCCCCGCGGACGAACTGGACCTCGGTCCGGGGTCGCCCAGCCAGATCCGGGAGCGCTTCGGGCTCGTGCAGCACATTCCGCTGACGTTCGTGCACGGCGGCGACGACGAGCCGTCGTCGCTGGCCGAGTCGGAACGCGACCGCCTCTACGACTGGACGCGGGGATCGGGCCGCCTGAACGTGAACAGCGCGACCCGCGGTCAGGTGCGGGCGACGGTGAACCGCGCCGGTCACGCTCAGGACATCGTCACGGTCGAGCGCCTCGGCCTCCTGGAGCAGAGCGTCGTCTGTAAGGACTCCACGGACCCGCCGGGGCTGCTCGCCGCCGTCGGCGAACACCTCCGGTCGGAGCTACTCGCCGTCGTTCCATGAGGAAACTCTGGGTCGCCGTCGCGGTCGCGGCGCTCGCGGTCACCGCCGGCTGCCTGGGCGGAGGCGGCGGGCCGACGGACCAGCAGCTCGCCGAGAACGCGACCTACGACTGGGACCGCGAGACCGACGTCCGCGTGAACGTCACGGGCGGCGAGTACTCGGTGGTCGCGGCAGTCGACAACCAGAGCGACGTCAAACTCGCGAGCAGCGACGGCTTCGGCGGCCGGAACCCGCTCCCCATCTCGGCGGTGCAGTTCCGGTACCCGAACGGCACGACCGTCGACGCCGAGGACATCGACGTGTCGACGGCGAACTCGCGGACGGTCGTGACGTTCCCCGCCGACAACGGGACGTTCGCGTACACGGCGTCCGCGGGCGGTCGCCAGGTGACGGTTCCGGTCGGCTTCGAGGGCTCCCACGAACTCGTGCTGCCGGCGGGGATGCGCGTCTCGTTCCCCGTCTTCGGCGTGGTCGAGCCGCCCGGCTACCAGAAGACCGTCGAGGACGACCGCGTGCACGCCCGCTGGGACTCCCTGGATGGCGGCACCATCGACGCCAAGTACTACCTCGAGCGCGACCTCTTCCTGTTCGGCGGGACCGCCGGCGTGCTCTCGGTCGCGGCGTTGGGCGGCGTCGTCTACTACCGGCTGCGCATCCGCCGGCTGGAGGACGAGCGCGAGGACGCCGGCCTCGACCTCGAGAAGTAGGGGAGCTTTTTCTCACGGGGGCGTCTACGCGGGGACATGGAAGTGGCGCTGGTGACGGTCGGCGACGAACTGCTCGCCGGCGACACGGTGAACACGAACGCGGCGTGGCTCGGCGAACGCCTCGCCGAGCGCGGCGTCTCGGTCGACCGGACCGTCGTCGTGCCGGACGACGTGGACGCCATCCGCGAGGAGGTGGGTCGGCTCTCGGAGCGCTACGACGCCGTGGTCGTCACCGGCGGCGTCGGTCCGACGCACGACGACGTGACGATGGACGGTGTGGCGGCAGTCTTCGGCCGCCGGGTCGGCGAACACGAGGACGCCGTCGCGTACTTCGACCGCCACGACACGTACGCCGCCGAGGACCTCACGGAGGGCACCACGCACCTGCCGGCGGACGCGCGCCTCCTGGAGAATCCCGCTGGCGTGGCGCCGGGTGCCGTCGTGGAGAATGTCTACGTGCTGCCGGGCGTCCCCGAGGAGATGCAGGGGATGTTCGAGACGGTCGCCGAGGAGTTCGCCGGCGAGGGAACGCACGTCGAGGAGGTGGTCGTGGACGCTCCCGAGAGCGCGCTCATCGACGCGGTCGCGGAGCTCCGGGCGGAGTTCGACGTGACCGTCGGCAGCTACCCGGGCGAGGAGGTGCGCGTGAAGATACAGCACCCGGACGCGGAGACGGCCCGGGCGGCCGCCGACTGGTTCCGGGACCGCGTCCAGGCGTAGGCACCCGCGCGGCTACCGGTAGAGGTAGGCGAGCCAGGCGAGCGTAATCGCGAGTCCGAGCACGGTGACGACCCAGCCGGTGAGGTTCGGCGGGAGCGACGCGCCTGCTTCGAGCAGCGTGAACATGCCCGATGGTTCCGAGGGCTCGGTCTTTAACGCTTGGTTCCGGCGGCGTGCTCGCGGACGGTGGCGACGACGTCCCGCCCGACCAGTCCATCTCGGTGGTCGACGGAGACGAGGTAGCCGACGCGGTCTGCCGTCGGCACGTGGACGACGACGCCGTCCTCGAAGATGCGGACGGTCGCGCGGATGGCGCCGAGGTCGTACAGGTCCTCCTGCTGGTCGACGCCCACGATGGACAGCGCGAGGTCGTCGGCGATGTCGTCGACGGCGTCGGTGTCGTAGGTCTCCTTGAGGTCGTCGCGGAGGTACTCGATGGTCCAGTGATCGCCGTCGTGTCGGCCGAGGACGCGGAGGCTGGCGCCGAGATCGTCCGCGAGTGCAGACCGGAGGGCGGCGTGCTGCTCGCTCATGACTTCCGGGAGACAACACCGGCTCCTTACAGTTTCGGTGTCGGCACCGGGTGGCTTTTCGGCCCGCCGGCCCCGAGACAGTGACATGCGCACAGTCGGCGTCGTCGTCAACCCCATCGCTGGAATGGGCGGGCGGGTCGGCCTGAAAGGCACGGACGGGAAGGTCGCAGAAGCGCGCGAGCGCGGCGCGGAGCCGCGAGCCCCACAGCGGGCGCGGGCGGCGCTCGTCGCGTTGCACGACCACGCGCCAGACACGCGCCTCCTGACGTTCGGCGACCCGATGGGCGCCGCGGAGGCCCGAGCCGCCGGCTTCGACCCCGAAGTCGTCGGCGAGCTAGAGGGGTCACTCGACAGCGATGGGGAGACCACCGCCGACGACACGAGGGCGGCGGTCGCGGCGTTCGTTGACCACGGAGTCGACCTGATTCTGTTCGTCGGCGGCGACGGCACCGCCACGGACGTCGCCGAGACGCTCGACGAGTCGGATGCGGACGTGCCCGTGCTCGGCGTCCCGGCTGGCGTGAAAGTGTACTCGTCGGTGTTCGCGGTGCGGCCGGACGCGGCCGGCCGCGTGGCGGCGTCCTTCGAGGAGACGGAGGCCCGGGAGGTCAGCGACATCGACGAGGACGCCTACAGGGACGGCGAGGTCCGGACCCGCCTGCGGGGCGTCGTACGGGTGCCGGTCGCGGAGGACCTCCAGTCAGCCAAGCAGGTCCACTCCGGGAGCACCGCCGCGCTCGCCGAGGGCGTCGCCGCCGACGTGGCGGACGGCGTGTCGTACGTGCTCGGGCCCGGCGGGACCGTGGGCCGCATCGCCGACGAACTCGGCGTCGAGGGGTCGCCACTGGGCGTCGACGTCTACCGGGATGGCGAACTCGTCGTGCGGGACGGCAGCGAGGACGAGATTCTCGCGGCGTTGGGCGACGAAAACGTCGTCTACGTCTCTCCCATCGGCGGCCAGGGGTTCGTCTTCGGCCGCGGAAACCACCAGATATCGCCCGCGGTCATCGAGCGCAGCGAGGTGCGGGTCGTCGCCTCGCCCCGCAAACTCGACGAGACGGGCGTGCTGCGCGTGGACACCGGCGACGAGGCGGTAGACGAATCGCTGCGCGGTTGGACGAGAGTACGAGTCGGTCGATTCGAGGAACGGATGGTAAAAGTCGTGTAGACCGGGTCGCCGTTACTCGTCTTTCATCGACTGCAGCTGGTCGATGAGTTCGTCGCTGTCGGCCTCGGAGTCGAAGGAGATCTCGCCGTCGTGGTCGTTCTCGTGGACGTTGACGGCCCCGTCTTCGTCGATGTCCGTGTCCTGGTCCCCCTGCTCGGACTCGTCGTAGCTACCAAAACCCATACTAACCGCTAGGGACGGCCCACGGAAAAACACGCCGGATTCCAGCACCCTTGCCCGTGTATAAGGTATCGAGGGAAAAACTAAGGTCGGTGGTCTCGTGGGGTGGGACATGGAGACACGGAAGGTCCAGCGCCTCGGACCGTCGACGCTCGCCATGACGCTGCCGGCGGAGTGGGCGCGCAAACAGGACGTCGAGAAGGGCGACGAGGTCACCGTCCGCGAGAGCGGGAAGGGGTCGCTGGCAGTCACCCCGGAGTCCGCGCGCGGCGAGGACACGGAGGCGACAATCCACGCAGAGAACTTCGACGCGGACGCCGTCGAGCGCGCCATCGTCGGCCAGTACGTGCTCGGTCGGCGCGTCATCCACGTCGAGAGCGAGGACGCCCTCGAATCCGCCCACATCAACGCCGTCTACTCGGCCGAGACCCAGCTCATGGGCCTCGGCGTCGTCGAGGAGACCCCGACCCGCATCACCATCCGGTGCTCGGTCGACCCCGAGGACTTCGACCTCGACAACCTCCTCGAACGCCTGGAGAACACGGGCTCGACGATGCGCGGCGAGGCCGTGAAGGCGCTCGCCCACGGCAACCCCGACCTCGCGCAGCGCGCGCTCAACCGCGAGCGTCAGGCGAACAAGATTTTCGTCCTCCTCCTTCGCCTGATCTTCACGGCGTTCGACGACCCGAGTCTCGCGCGCGCCGTCGGCCTCGACGACGGATTCCCCCTCATCGGCTACCGGAGCGTCGCGAAGAACCTCGAACTGGTCGCAGACAACGCCGAGGACATCGCGGAGATTGTGATGGATACCGACGGGCACACGCTCGACGTCGACCAGGCGACGATGCGGCGCATCCGCGAGTTCACCGACCAGGTCGACGAGGTCACGGCGAGCGCCGTCGCAGCGGCGGTCGACCGGGACTACGACGCGACCGTCGAGGTCCGCGAGCAGTTCGCCGAGATCGAAGACCGGGAGGCCGATATCCTCGCCGACCTCCCCGAGATGGACAACGACGACCTCCTGGAGGTCCGGGAGGTCCTCGTGAGTCTCCAGCAGTCCGCCCAGTACTCGATGCGGAACGCCGAAATCGCGGCGAACCTCGCGCTGAACGAGCAGTCCGACCACACCACCATCAACTGAGCGAGGGCTGCTCGACGGTCCGCTGCCAGTAGTCGTCTGCCAGGAATTCCTCGCGGACTGCTCGATGGCCAAGCAGCGTCGCGGCTCGGCCGACTGTCGCCCAGAGCGCTCGTTGCAGGGCGTCGGGGGCGATCTGCAGTCGAGTCTCTTCACTGATGGCCTCGGCCGTCACGAGCGCGTGCAGGAGTCCGGGCTCGCCGTACTCGCCGCCGCCACCGAACGCGCCCTCGTGGTCGAGTCCCGAGACCGTGTACTGGGTGTGGACCGTCTTCGCCCACGGTGGCTCGACGCGGAACGCCACGACGTCGTCGGTCTCGTTGGCGAAGTTGTGGGGGACGCCCGGGTCGACGGTGCAGGATTCGCCCGAGTGGAGCGTCCGGGGGTCGCCGTCGACGGTGACAGTCAGGTCGCCGCGCAGCGCTTCGAAGGTCTCGTCGCGAGTCCGGTGGACGTGCGGCGGCAGGACGGTCGCGTCCGGCGCGAGCCAGAGCACCATCTCCGGGCGCTCGGCGTCCGGGTCGTCGAGGAGCACGGACCACGTCCCGCTGCCCGGCGCCGACGCGAGCGCGTGCGGCGACTCCCTGAGCAGGTCGGCGGCGGGGCTCTCTGGGTCTAGTTCCAGCGCGGGACCGTCTGTGGGTTCGCCGTGCTCGTCGAGCGGGCGGCCGGTCGTGTGGAGGGACACGCCCGATGTCTACCGCGGCCACAGAAAAAAGCGTTCGTCGTTCCGACATTTATGGCGCCTTCTCGACCGTCAACGGACGCCGTGTGGCCAGTGTCGCGGGAAAGACCGAGTGTTCGGCGAAGTGCCAGACCAGCATGTGGCGTCGCGAGCCAGTAACGCAGTCCACGTCTTCGGCGGCGAACTGGTCGGGCAGGCCGCCGAAGACACCCAGCAGGTCGTCGAAGCGCTGGAAGACCGCCGAGTTCCCGGTGCTGTCGGCCTGCCGTCGTTCGACGACGTAGCTGCCGTCGGAGCGGTGGACGCCCACGGTGCGAGTGAACGCCTCGCGCTCGGTCAGCGCGTCGCCGATTGCGGACCGCAGTTCGGCGGCTGCCTCACGGGAGAGCGCGAAGGAGTCGCCGTCGACGGACACCTCGATGCCGTCGGCTGCCGACGTCGCGTCGACCGAGTCGCTATCCGAGAACGCGACCAGGAGCGCAGGAGCTCCGTTCCATACCCCAGACCTGTCGCCGCGCCGTGAAAAACGATGTCCTACCCTGTCAGCGGTTCACGCGCCAGCAGCCCGTCGTCCTCGGTGGTCGTCGTGGTGTCGTCGCCGCCGTCACTCGTCGTGGTCGTGTCTCCCCCGTCGTCGGTCGTGGTCGTCTCACCGTCGTCGGTCGTCGTGGTGGTAGTAGCGGACTCGTCGTCGCTGCTGGTCGTCTGTTCGTCGCCGCTGGTGGTCGTCGTCTCCGCATCGGACCCGGTACCCGCGTCGCCATCGGCCGACTCTCCCTTGTTCCCGAAGAGGTCGGTCTCGATGGTCTTCTCGTAGGTCATGCCGTTGAGGGGGACGCGGTACGACTCGTCGGAGCCCGGCGGCTGGATCTCGGCGTAGAAGTCGATGGTGAGATTCGTCACCTGGTCGTTCCGGAGGTGGCTCACCCACCAGTCGTCGAGGGACTGGGTCCGGATGGTCGTCGGGAACACGACCTCCCGGGTCTCGCCGCCGGGGATGGTGACGGTCTCGGCGGTCTCGCCGTCGCCGACGTCGACGTCGTTCATCGTGATGTCGTAGCCGATGCTGGAGACGACGACCGGCGACGCCTTCGGATTGTGCACGTCGAACGTCAGGTCGATGGGGGTCTCCTGACTCGTCGCCTCGCCCCAGGAGGCGTTGCGCTCCTCGATGACGAGCACGGGGTCCGAGACCAGGGGCGCGTTCGCGTCGATCTCCTGGTCCTCGCTGGAGTTGAACTGCCCGAGGACGTCCGTGTCGACGTCCCGGTTCGCGGGCTGGAAGGACATCGAGCGGCCGAGCGTGCTCGACGTCACGGTCGCGTCCACGGCGAGGTCGGAGGACTCGCCGCTGTTCACGTGGCTCACCCACCACGCCGGAATCCGGTCGTTCCGGAGGTCCGTCGTGAGGTTCGTCGTCGACGTGCCCGAAGCGACGCTGACGCCGCGCTTCTCGCCGGTCGCCATCGTCACGTCGTTCATCGCCACCGAGTAGTTCACTCGGACGCCCCCGAGGTTCGCGCCGACGGGGTTCGGGTTGTCGATGGTGAGGTCAGTCTCCACCTCGGAGACGGACTCGTTCACGTCGCCGAAGCGGTTGTCCACGCTCTCGACCGCCGGTACGCCGAGGAAGCCCGCGGCGAACGCGCCGCCGCCCGCCAGCGCGAGGCCGGCGACGACGGTCACCGCAATCCGCAGTTTACTCCCGAACAGCAGTGCGCGCGCGTCCATGTCCCTCCGGGGGCGCTCGCCGCGTGAAAGTCTGGTGGCCGACGGCGAGTAGAACCAATTAAGGTCCGGCCCCGGTAACTCTCGGTCATGACGACACAGTCCGCCGACGAGACGGACATGGGCGTCGGCATCGGCGTCGTGCTCGGGTTGGTCACGGTCGCCGCCGCTGCCTACGCCTTCGTATCGCCGGGACAGTTCCAGACCGCGGTCGGGTTCGCCGCCTCGGTAACGCTCGCCGCGCTCTGCGTCGCGGCCATCCACATCTGGGGGTAGCCGGAAAACCGTTAAGCCGACGAACCACCTAGGGGAGACAATGAGCGACTACACCGACGAGGAACGCCGCATCCTCGACTACCTCCGGGAGAGCGTCGACCGGGGCGAGCGGTACTTCCGCTCGAAGAACATCGCGGAACACCTCGGGCTCTCCTCGAAGCAGGTCGGTGTGCGGCTCCCGGAACTCGCCGAGAAGAGCGAGGAGGTCGACATCGAGAAGTGGAGTCGGTCGAAGTCGACCACCTGGCGGGTCGAGCCCGCCTAGACCCCCGGAATCGGCGGCTTTTTGCTGGCGGCCCCGGAAGTGTGCGTATGACCGTTCGGGTCGAGCGTACGTTCGAGTTGTCGGTGTCGCCCGAGGACGTCTGGGCGTTCATCTCCGACCCGGAGAAGCGTGCCGACGCCATCAGTGTCGTCGACAGTTACACGACCGACGGCGACACGACGACCTGGCACGTCGAACTACCGATTCCCGTCGTCCGCAGCACCATCGACGTGGAGACCCGGGACGTGGAGGTGGACCCGCCGACGTTCGTGAAGTTCGTCGGGAAGTCCGGCATCTTCAACGTCACCGGCGAGCACGAGATTCGCGAGGCGGAGGGAGACGGGTCGACGCTCACGAACCGGTTCGTCGTCGACGGCAAGGTGCCGGGCGTCGAGACCTTCTTCGAGCGCAACCTCGACGGCGAGCTCGACCGCCTCCAGCGGAAACTCGAGGAGGACGGACAGACAAAGGGCCCCTGAGATGCGCCTCGCGCTCGCGCAACTGGACGTCGAGGCCGCGGCCGTGGACGCGAACCTCGACCGCGCGGCGGCCGCTATCCGGGAGGCCGCGGGTGAGGGCGCGGACCTCGTCGCGCTCCCCGAACTGTTCGACGTCGGGTTCTTCGCGTTCGACACCTACGAGCGGGTCGCCGAGGGCCTCGACGGCGAGAAGCTCGCGCGGATGCAGGCAGTCGCGGCCGACGCGGGCGTCGCGGTCCTCGCCGGCAGCGTCGTCGAGGACCTCGCCGAGTCCGAGGGCGGGCCCGCCGACGATGGGCTGGCGAACACGAGCGTACTGTTCGACGCCGACGGCGAGCGCCGCCTCGTCTACCGGAAACACCACCTCTTCGGCTACGAGTCCGCGGAGGCCGAACTGCTCGTGCCCGGCGAATCGGTCCCGACGACGGACCTCCTGGGGTTCACCGTCGCGACGACGACCTGCTACGACCTCCGGTTCCCCGAACTCTACCGGGACCTCGCCGACGACGGCGTCGACCTCGTGCTCGTGCCGTCGGCGTGGCCGTATCCGCGGGTGGAGCACTGGAAACTGCTCCCGCAGGCGCGCGCCGTCGAGAACCTCACCTACGTCGCCGCGGTGAACGGCGCAAGCGACTTCGGGGACGACGCGCTCGTCGGTCGCTCGACCGTCTACGACCCCTGGGGGACGACGCTCGCCAGCACCGGCGCGGAGCCCACCATCGTCTACGCCGACGTGGACCCGGAGCGGCCCGCAGCGGTCCGCGAGGAGTTCCCCGCGCTCCGCGACCGCCGGCGCTGAGCCGACCCCAGAGTCCGCCGCCGGCTCCACTCCAGAACGGCCCCGCCGGGATACGTGAATTTAAGTACGGGCGGGCGTTACCCACGGTTGCCGGAAGCGACGCTTTTCTCGTCGTGACGGCAACAACGCTCCGCGCCCGCACCCACCGCCACCACAGCGCGGCCGCGACTCCGGGACCCGCGGCCGCGCACTCGGCGTCCACCTCCTCTCGTCGCCGAGCCGACCTGCTCAACGCCACAAGTACCACGGATTCTGCACGGACGATTCGACGGCAGAACTACGTACCTTCCCACCCTGCTAGTCGTTGCCATGAACCAACCGCCCGAGCACTGCCCGTACTGCGGCAGCCCCGTTTCCCCCGTCGCGGACGCGGACTTCGGCGTCGTCGATACCCCCATGGTGTACCGCTGTCGCGCCTGCGAGGACTACGTCTACTACAATCCCACCCCCGGCGGCAGCGCCATCGTCGTCGACGGCGACCGCCTGCTGCTCGTCGAGGACTTCCGCAGCCCCGGCGAGTGGAAACTCCCGTCCGGCCGGATGGAACTCGGTGAGACGCCTCGCGAGGGCGTCGCCCGAGAGCTCGAAGAGGAGACCGGGCTGGCCGTCGACCCCGGCGACCTGGTGTACGTCTGCGACGAGGCCGGCGAGCCGGTTCCGGAACAGCACATGGTCGGCATCGACTACGCAGTCCACCGCTCCGAGACCACCGGCGACGTCGAGGCGGGCTCCGACGCGACCGACGCCGCGTTCTTCTCGGTCGAGGAGTTCCAGGCGTCGGAGCACGCCCTCAAGCACACGCACGTCGACCGCTTCGGCGAGGACAGCCTGCCGCGGCTGCTGGCGGACGCGAAAACAGCGTTAGAAGTGAGAGAAGCCGTCGCAGCGAGACGGCCCGACTGACCGGAGTCAGTCGTCCTGGGTCTTGATGTCCGCGCTCAGGCCCTGGGCCATCTGGATGTCTTTGGAGTTGTTCAGCGTCCAGGCGGTGCGCTCGGTGACGGCCTCGATGACCTCGCGGGCGCTCGGGTAGCCGTTCCCGGACTTCTTCACGCCGCCGAACGGCAACTGGACCTCCGCGCCGATGCACGGGAGGTTGCCGTAGGACAGTCCGACCTCGGCGTTGTCACGGTAGTAGTTAATCTGGCGGTAGTCCTCACTGATAACCGCGCCGGCCAGGCCGTACGGCGTGTCGTTGTGAATCTCGACGGCGCGCTCGATGTCACCGGAGTACTCGATGAGCGCGACGTGCGGGCCGAAGACCTCCTCCTTGATGGAGCGCAGGTTCGGGTCGTAGTCGACCTCGTAGACGAACGGGCCGACCCAGTGGCCGTCCTCGTGGCCGTCGGGAATCTCGCTGTCGTCGAGTTCGGTGCGGTCGACGAGCACGTTCTTCGCCTCCTCGCGGGCGAGGTCGTTGTACTTCTGGATCTTCTCGACGTGCCCGGGCTCGATGGCCGGACCCATGAACGTCCCCTCGTCGAGCGGGTCGCCGACGGCGACGTCCTTCGCGATCTCGACGTAGCGCTCCTTGAACTCGTCGTAGACGTCCTCGTGGACGATGAGTCGCTCGCTGGAGACGCAGCGCTGGCCCGTCGTCTTGAACGAGGACATCACGGCCGAGTGCACGGCGATGTCGAGGTCCGCCTCCTCCGTGACGACGATGCCGTTCTTCCCGCCCATCTCACAGGCCGCGAGCTTGCCGGGGTCCTCGGCGACCTTCTGAGCGACCTCCTGGCCGACCTCCGCGGAGCCAGTGAACAGCACGGTGTCGACGTCGTCGTGGTCGACGATGCGGGCGCCGGCGTCGCCGAAGCCCTGCACCATGTTGAACACGCCGTCCGGGATGCCGGCGTCCTCGAACATCTCGGCGATGATCTGGCCGCACCACGGCGTCTGCTCGGCGGGCTTCCAGACGACCGTGTTGCCCTCGACCAGCGCGACGGCCATGTGCCAGAACGGGATGGCGACCGGGAAGTTCCACGGCGTGATGCAGCCGACGACGCCCCGGGGTTTCCGGCGCATGTAGGCGTCCTTGTCGGCGATCTCGGAGGGGACGATGTCGCCCTTCGGATGGCGGGCGTCGCCCGCCGCCCACTCGACCATGTGCCACGCCTCGGTGACGTCGGCCTTCCCCTCGGAGATCTCCTTACCGCACTCCTTCGTCACGACCTCGCCGAGCTCCTGGTGGCGGTCCTTGAGCTCGTGGTAGATGTCCCAGAGGTACTCCGCGCGGGTGATGCGGGACATGGACTGCCACTCCTCCTCGGCGGCGTCGGCGGCCGCCGCGGCGTCGTCGATGTCCTCGGGGGTGCCCTGCTGGAACTCTCCGAGCGTCTCGCCGTTCGCCGGGTTGGTGCTCTCGAACGTCTCGGCGCCGTGGCCGTCTACCCACTCGCCGTCGATGTAGTGCTGGTACGTCATCGGCAAAAACTGCGTGGCACACGGTGAAAAAGATGGGCCTTCCATGGGCGGCAGGCCGACGCCCCACCGTGGTCAGTGCTACCGCTCCGCGTCCTCGGTGTCGGCGCAAAAATCGGACCGGTACAGCGGCTCGTCGGGACGGCCGGAGGGGTCCGGCCGTCACTAGCGTCCGTCTAGTACGACGATTCGTTCGTTTCCGCCGATTCGTTCGCTTCCGACGGGATGTTGATTGTCTTGGTCGCGTCCTCGCTCAGGAGCACCTCGAACGGCGTGTCCGCCGGTGCCTCATCGGGATTCAGGTACCCCACTGCCATGGCCGAGTACGCCGTGCCGTTCTCGAGGGAGACGTCTACCGTGGTGACGACCTCTCCGTCGTTGTCCTCGGTCGCAGCGCGGATCTCGACCGTGTAATCGCCCGCGGGAACGGTCACGTAGTCCGACGCGTTCTGGAAGCTCACGTTGTCCGCGAGCACGACCTCGCCGTCGGCGGCCGTGATGTCGACGGTCGGCGCGTCAGGCGAGAGGTGGACGACGCGGACTGCGGACTCGTTGTCGCCAGGTTCGACGGCGGTGTCACTGATCAACACCGGCTCGAAGCTGGTCGCCGCGTCCTCGCTGATCTCGCCGCTCGCGGCCAACGTGGTCACCGACGCGGGGTCGAGCGTGACCTCACCCTCGAACACCACGGTGTCCGGGTCCTCGGCGGCGGCCACGGTGACGTTGTACGTGCCCGCCTGAAGGGACAGGTAGTCACTGACGGCGCCGAACGGGACGTCCGATAGGACGGTCTCGTTGTCGACGCTGACGTTCACGGCTGGCGCGTCGGGCGAGGCGTGGACGACGCGGAGGTACGACGTGGCCTGCTCGTCATCCGCCGTTTCGTCGCTCTCTTGGGCACTCTGCGCGACGGCACCGAACGCCATCACGCTCCCGACGAGCGCGATCGATACCAGTACTACCAGCAGTTTCTTGTATGGGCTATCTGACACCACAGGCGTCCAATGGGGATACTCGCTCTTTGTTATCTACATCTAGTCACCAGATTGACTAGTCCTACGGCCGTCGGGGCGGGGACGCCCTCGGCGCTCGGCGTCGAATCTCCGGGCTTCGCCGCTGCCTCCCCGTGTCGGTGGTCAGTAACGAGACCAAACCGACCCACGTGGCACGACTGGCCTCGCCCTCACGTCGGCCCCTACTGACTGGGGTTACTGGTCGACTGGGAAGTAACGCGACCGTACACCTCGCCGCGAGCGTGAAAGTCGGACTTACTGTCGGCCACCCGCGGGACGCGAGCCACTGACTCGCTCCGAGCCGTCGGCCTCCTCGTCCGGCCGACAGTACGCCCCGGCCAGACCGACCATCGCGGCGACCAGTCGCTCCCCGCGACTGACGGCGGTGGCAGTGACGACAGCGACTCCACGACGTCAACGCGTCGCGTCCTCGGCGTCGCTGGCCGCCTGCTCTATCTGGCCCGCGAGCGCGGCGGCGTCGAAGGAGTGGTCGGGCCGCATCTGGACGAACCCCAGGAAGTCCTGGGCGCGCAACAGCGCGTCCGCCGGCCCGTCGACGTCCTGGGCGTCGCCGCCGACGTCGTAGCTGTCGAGGGCCGCTCGGACCGTCGTCTGCGCGCCCACGAGCGGTTCGAGGGCCGCCAGCGCGCACGCCAGGTCGTAGGCGCGAGCGTCCGCGATGCCGTCGCCGTCGACGTTCGTCGCGTCGATGAAGTAGAGGTCGCCGCCCGAGACGAGGACGTTCTCCGCGCGCAAGTCGCCGTGGGTAACGTCGTTGGCGTGCATGACGGACAGCGACGCGAACAGCGCCGGCGCGTGCTCGGCGACCGAATCGGCGGGCAGTTCGTCCAGCGGCGCGAACTCCGGGATGTAGTCGAGGACGAGCACGCCCAGGCCGTCCACCTCTAACGCCTCCACTGGCTCCGGGGCGTTCACGCCAAGTTCTCGGAGTTTCCGCGTGGCTTCGAGTTCGTGTTCGGCCATCTCGACGGGGCCGTCGAACGGCTCGAAGAACCCCTCCGTCCCGCTGGAGAACACGCCGAGGTTCCGGGCACCCGTGAACAGCGCGTGGACGAGCGCGTTCTGCCCGGTGATCACCTTCACGAACCACCGGTCGTTGACGACGCAGGGCGTCGACAGCCAGTTGTCCGCGTCCATGAACGAGACGCGGACGGTGTCCTGGTCGTAGCGCTCGCCAAGTTCGCGGGCGACTGCCTCCAGGGACTCCCACGGGACGGTGCCGCGGGCCAGCCGTCGAATGCTCACACCACCGCTTCGCGGTCCCCGGACAAAGGTCCAGCGGCCACCGCCCAGCAGCCGTCGAATCGCGCCCGTCGACGGGCCACTACACCAGCGGTGGTGCGGGGTTCCGGTGTGTTTATGCAGTCGGTGGCAAATTTTGTCCCATGGACTTCGACCTCCCCGACGAACACCGGATGATTCGGGACACCGTTCGGGAGTTCTGCGAGGAAGAGATCGAGCCGATCGCGTGGGACATCGAGGAGGAACACCGGTTCCCCGAGGAGGTCTTCGACGAACTCGCCGACCTCGACATGATGGGCGTCCCCGTCAGCGAGGAGTACGGCGGCCTCGGCGGCGACCAGCTCATGTACGCGACCGTCACGGAGGAGCTCGGCCGGGTCTCCGGCTCTATCGGACTCTCCTTCGCCGCGCACGTCTCGCTGGCCTCCAAGCCCATCGAGCTGTTCGGCACGGAGGAACAGAAAGAGGAGTGGCTGCGCCCGCTCGCGGAGGGCGAGTACCTCGGTTCGTGGGCGCTCACGGAGCCCGAGAGCGGCAGCGACGCCAGCGACATGGACACGACCGCCGAGAAGGACGGCGACGAGTGGGTCCTGAACGGCACCAAGCAGTTCATCACGAACGCCTCCGTCGCGGGCAGCGTCCTCGTGAAGGCCGTCACCGACCCCGGCGCGGGCTACGACGGCATCTCGACGTTCATCGTCGACCCCGACGAGGACGACGGCTTCGAAGTGACGACGGAGTGGGACAAGATGGGGCTGAACGCCTCTCCGACCTGCGAGATCAAGCTCACCGACTGCCGGCTCCCCGAGGACCGCCTGCTCGGCGAGGAGGGCGAGGGCTGGGAGCAGACGAAGAAGACCCTCGACGGCGGCCGCGTCTCCATCGCCGCGCTCTCCACGGGCCTCGCCCAGGGCGCCTACGAGTCCGCGAAGGACTACGCGACCGAACGCGAGCAGTTCGGCCAACCAATCTCGCGGTTCGACGCCATCCGGAACAAACTCGTGGACATGCACCGGAAGACCGAACGCGCCCGCCTCCTCACCCACCGCGCCGCCTCGAAGTACGACCAGGGCGAGTCTGTCACCCGGGAGTCCGCGCTCGCGAAGCTCGACGCCAGCGAGGCCGCCCGCGAGGTCGCCGAGGACGCCGTTCAGACGCTCGGCGGCTACGGCTACACCACCGACTTCGCGCCCCAGCGGTTCTTCCGCGACGCCAAACTGATGGAGATCGGCGAGGGCACCTCCGAGATCCAGCACCTCGTCATCGGACGCGAGATCGGGCTGTAGCGTCCGCTGCCGTCACGCTCGGTTTTCTCGGCTCCGGTCCGGAACCGACCCACGCCTGCCGGTCGAGATGAACACCCGAACGGAGGGCGCTGGTCGGACTCCCCGCTCAGACGGCCGGACCGCGGGACTTCCCCTCCATCTCTCGGTCCGTCTCTGTCACGTCTTCGCCGTCTCCGCGTTCGTCGTACGTGTTCACGCCAGCCGCCTGGCTCGCCGGACACTTCTGCGTGAGGCCGGTCACAGTCAGGATGGAGCCGACGACGAGACTCACCGCGAATGCGACGGTCCCGATGGCGATGGCGCCGAGGAGTTCGGCGCCCGCCACGACGAGCAGCACCGGTCCGAGGACGAGTCTCGCCATTCTGTCCCAGCCGCCGACGTTCTTCCGTGATGGGTAGAGTTTCATAGTCTCCTCAGTGACACGTACGTTCGCAGACCTGAAAAAGCGAAAGACCAGATACTTGCACGGTGGCCGCCCGCGAGTTCGATGTCGCCGACAGAACCGCCGGCACGGCCGGGGTACGCCGGTCGACGCCCGACGGCTATCCGCGTTGTTCGAGGATGCGGTCGACGATATCGCCAGTCGACAGCAGTTCGTCCTCGTAGCGCTTCTCGCGAGGCGACGCACGCTTCACCTCGCAATCGACGCCGCGGTCCGCGAGTTCGGCCTCGATGGCGGCCTCGTCGTGGTGCTGGTCGTAGCCGAGCGCGATGACGTCCGGGTCGAGCTCCTCGATGGGCGCGAAGATGTCCTCCGGGTGACCGATACGCGCCTCGTCGACCGGGTCGAGCGCAGCGACGACGTCCCGCCGCTGGCGGTCCGCCAGCACCGGCGGCTCCTTGTGGGTGACGTTCGCCCGCCGGGCGACGATGACGTGGAGTTCGTCGCCCATCCCGGCGGCGTTCTCCAGGTAGTGGACGTGGCCCGGGTGGATCAGGTCGAACGTCCCCTGTGCGACGACCCGAGTCATTCCAGTTCCTCGTCGATGTCCGCCTGCGTGAAGTCGAAGAACTCCTCGTCGTCGGGAAGGTCGACGTCCAGCACGTCGAGGCTCCGCGGCTCGCCCTCGCTGTCGAACGCCCGCCAGCAGTCCCGGCCGTAGGGGTGGCCGAGGATGACGTGCACCTGGCCCTTACCGAACATCGCGCGGTCGGCGTCCGAGGGCGCGAGCACGCCGTTCGGGTGCGAGTGGATGCTCCCGACGTTCCGCATGTCGTTTGGCACCTGCGAGGAGCCGAACGTCGCACTCACGGGGTTGGTCTCCGTGCCCGGGACGACGAGCACGTCCGTGACGACGTAGCCGTCCTCGGCGACGTCGAGGTCCTTCGCGGGCGTGGCGCGCAGCAGCCCGAGGTACTCGTCGGGGTGGGAGTCCTCCGCGGCCTCCCTCGCGAAGTCGAGTGCGTCCGTCGCGATGCCGAGCACGGACGGCCGCCCACCGAACAACATATCCCGAAGTCGACGCCCGCGGCAGTTGAGCGTTCCGACTCGGTGGCGGGGCGATGGCTCGACCGCTCGCTCGCTGCCGCCCTGCCACCCCACCGCCGCTAGCAGACGCGAGGACGAACCTCGCAGGAGTTAAACCCGGCGGCGCCAATCCCTAGGCAAGATGACTGACGCCACAGTGGACGACGAGGCCGACCGGCCCACCGTCGTCCGCCTCCATCCCTCCTGTACAACCCAGGAGGTCGACGCCGGCGAACACTACCACGCCACCGTGAACGGCGTGGTGGAGTACGGCGCGTTCGTCGACCTCTCCGAACACGTCTCCGGACTCGTCCACGAGTCCACGTACGACGCCGACCCCGACCTCTCGGTCGGCGACGACGTCGTCGTCCACCTCACCGAGGTCCGCGACAACGGCGACCTTAGCTTCGAACTCGCCGACCTCGGCGACTACGAGACCGAAGAACGCAGCCACGCCTACGACCGCACAGCCGCCGCCACCGTCGGCGACCGCGTCGGCGACACCGTCCACGTCGAGGGCGAGGTCGTCCAGATCAAGCAGACGGGCGGCCCGACCGTCTTCCGCGTGCGCGACGAGACCAGTGCCGTGCCCTGCACGACCTTCGAGGAGGCGGGCGTGCGCGCGCACCCCGACGTCGAGGTCGGCGACATCGTCCACGTGAAAGGCGACGCCGAGGAGCGCGAGGGGACCTTCCAGGTGGAGGTCGCGACCCTCGACGTCCTCGAGGGCGGCGAGGCTGCGGACGTCGCGCGCCGGCTGGACGCCGCGTTCGCCGAGCAGGCCGACCCCGTCGAGACCGAGACGCTCGTCGACTGGCCGGCCCTCGAACAGCTCGTTCCCGACCTCCAGTCGGTCGCGCGCACGCTCCGCCGCGCCGTCCTGGAGGGGCGCCCTATCCGGATGCGGCACCACGCCGACGGCGACGGCATGTGCGCGAGCCTCCCGGTCCAGTACGCGCTCCGGCAGTTCATCGAGGACACCCACCAGGAGGCCGACGCCGCCCGCTACCTCCTCAAGCGCCTGCCGAGTAAGGCGCCGTACTACGAGATGGAGGACGCCACCCGCGACCTCAACTTCGCCTTAGAGGACCGCGCCCGCCACGGCCAGAAGCTCCCGCTGCTCCTCATGCTGGACAACGGCAGCACGGAGGAAGACACGCCCGCGTACAAGACGCTCGACAACTACGACATCCCCATCGTCGTCGTCGACCACCACCACCCCGACCCCGAGGCGGTCGACCCGCTCGTCGACGAGCACGTCAACCCCTACCTGCACGGCGAGGACTACCGCATCACCACCGGGATGCTCTGCGTCGAACTCGCACGCATGATCTACCCCGGGCTCACGGACGACCTCGAACACGTCCCCGCCGTTGCCGGCCTCTCGGACCGCTCGAAGGCCGACGCGATGACGGACTACCTCGACCTCGCGCGGGACGCCGGCTACGACGAGGACTTCCTCCAGCAGATGAGCGAGGCGCTGGACTACGAGGCGTACATGCTCCGCTACGACCACGGCACCCAGGTCATCGCGGACATCCTGAACGTCGACGGCGACGAGGACCGCCACAGCGAACTCGTGCCGTTCCTCGACCGGCTCGCCGACGACGCCGTCGAGGACCAGCTCGACGCCACCGAGAGCCACGTGGAACACGAGCGCGTCGCGAGCGGCGCGAACCTCTACCGCATCGACGTGGAGAACCACGCCCACCGCTTCACGTACCCCGCACCCGGCAAGACCACGGGCGAGATCCACGACCGCAAGGTCGAGGAGACCGGCGAACCGGTCATCACCATCGGCTACGGCCCCGACTTCGCCGTCCTTCGGTCCGACGGCGTGCGCCTCGACATCCCGACGATGGTCGAGGACCTCAACGCCGAACTGCCCGGCGCGGGCGTCTCCGGTGGCGGCCACCTCGTCGTCGGCTCCATCCGCTTCGTCCCCGGGATGCGCGAGGAGGTCCTGGACGCCCTCATCGAGAAGATGGCCGAGGCGGAACTCGACGACGAACTCCGCAGCGCTCCACAGCGGTAGCCCAGCAGTAGCGAGCGCCCGGTCACCCCTCGAACTCGAATCTCGACGCCGCCGCCACGCCCACCAGCGCAGCCGCTGTGACTGCAGCGCCCACTCCCACCGGGAGCCGCCACGCGCCACCCCGCCAGTCCGCGCGGAACGCCCGCCGGTAGTAGTCCCCGACCGTCGGGTCGTTCACCACGACGACCACCTCGCGGTTCTCGGTGGCGGCGTGGTCGTTCCAGTTCAGGCTGCCGACGACCGCGCGCTCGCCGTCCACGACAGCGCCCTTCACGTGGACCTTCTCGAAGCGCGACCGGGGTTCGACGAGTTTCGCCTCCAGGTCGAGGTTCTCTGCGGCGGCAACCCGGTTCAGCCGGTCGGTCGTGTTCCGGTTCTCCGCCTCGTTGTACCACTTCCCCGAGAGCAGCACGCGGACGCGGACGCCGCGTCTGGCGGCGTCGATGGTCCAGTTCGCGAACGCGCCCTGGGCGTCGAGGCGCGGCTGCTCGACCAGCAGCGACTCGTCGGCCGACCCGACGAGCTCTCTGACGCCCTCGCGGGCGTTGTCGGGCGCGAGCAGGACTTCGACGCCCTCGGCCCGCGTCTCGACCGGCGGGAACCGATTCGGATAGGAGTCGTTCGCGGGTGCGCCGTCGACGGTCGTGAAGTTCCCGCGGACCGCTCGCCACGGCTTCGCGTCGGGCCAGCCGGTGTCGGCGCAGAACACGTCCGCGAGGTGGTCGGCAACCGTCGGGTCGTCGACGACGACGCCCCAGCCGCGGTTACCGTGGCCGCCGGTCCCGGAGGACTTCCAGTTCTCCGAGAGCACGACGGTGCGGTCGTCGGCGACGGCGTACTTCGCGTGGTGGAAGCTGTACCGGGCGCGCTCACCGTCGACGACGTGGACATCCGCGCCCGCTTCCTGGAGCGCGCCGAGGCGCTCGGCCTCCGGGCTGGGAGCACCACCCGCCACGCCGCCTTCGACGAGTACGCGCACGTCTACACCCTCGCTCGCGGCGTCGGCGAGCGCACTCGTGACGCGTGCGGAGGTGAACGTGTAGCCCGCGAGGTAGAGCCGACCGTCCGCGGACTCGACGACGTCCAGCGGCGGCCCGGCGTCGTCCGGGAGCGCGAACGCCGACACGGATACGTTCTCGGCAGCCACGACCGGGAAGTCGGTCGCGCCGAGCGGCGTCCAGGACTCGCCGTCCCAGCGCTCGGCGGTCGGCGCGTCCTCGTAGGCCATCGCGTCGACGGTCTCACCGTTGGTCCGGAGTTCGACGCGCTCGCCGGCGTTCGACAGCGAGAGGTCACCGGACAGGCCGACGACGCGATGTTCGGTGCGGTTGCGAGCCGCCGTCGGCTCCGTGGAGAGCGCGACCGTCCCCGACAGCGTGCGGTTCGGCAGGGCTGCCTCGGAGTGGTCGTCGCCGACCGTCCACCCCGTGGTGTTCGTCGGCTCGGCGAACTCGACGACGACGAACTCGCCGGCGTCGCCGTCGCTCGCAGGGTTCGGGGCGACGGCAGCGATGGTCGCCGACGCGAGGAGCGCGGCGACCGCGAGGCGAACGAGCACGCCAGCGGGTGGTCCCGCCCTCGCACTTGAACCTACGCGTCACTACGCGGCGGGACGGACGGAGAGAAGGGATTACGCCGCGGCTTCCGCGGACTCGTCGTCGAGTGCGTCGACGGCTACCGTGGCTTCCTGCTCGACGACGTACGAGCGGTCGTCGGCGTACTCGGCGGCCGCTTCCAGGGCGTCCTCGGTCCCGATCTGGACGAGCGCCCAGGCGGCCGACGCGCGCACGGTGTCGGAGTCGTCGTCCGCGAGCACGTCGGTCAGGGGCGCGATGGCTCGCGTGTCACCGATGAGGCCGAGCGAGCGCGCCGCCTGGCTCCGCACGTCCGCGTTCTCGGCGGCGAGCTGGTCGGCGACGAGCTGCGTGCTGTCCTCGCTACCGATTTCGCCGACGGCCTTCAGCGCGGTCGTCCGGAGGTTCGGGCTGCCCTCCTCCTCGACGAAGTCCTCGACGTGTTCGAGACCGTCCTCGCTGCCGATCTTCCCGACGATCTCGATGGCCGTCGCGTCGCGGCGGGCGGCGCGCTGACCGACCTCGTCGAGGGCTGCTTCGTCGCCGACGTGCAGCAGCGAGTCGAGGCAGTGGCGCTCCATGAAGTCGGAGTCGCCGAGGTGATCGAGGCAGAGCAGGATCATCTCGACGTTCCCGCGCTTCTCCCACTGCTTCAGCGCCGTCCACTCCGGCGGGAAGTCCTTGTGCTTCTGGCCGATGACGTCGTAGTAACCCTCGGCGCGGAGCTTCTGGCGGACGGAGAGGTCGTCCCACTCCTGAGCGTCCTCGACGCCGGCTTCGAGGGCGTCGGCGGCCTCGACGAGCGCTGCGATGGTCTCCTCGTCCTCGTCGGGGTCGAGGTCGGCTGCCTCCACGGCCGTGGCGACGTGGCCGAGGTCCTCGCTGAGCGCCTCGGTGTCCGGCCCGGCGTTCGTCTCGAACGCTTCGCCGAGCACGTCGCCCGCGTCGTCGAGGAACGCCGCGACAGTTTCGGCGAGGTCTGCCTCGCCCTGTTCGGTCCACCGCGTGTTCTCGATGGTCGACTGCGCGTTCTCGACGGTGTCGACGACGTCGCTGGCGTACGGTCCGCGCTGCGCCTCGAGACCGTCGCGGAGCTCCGCGAGTCGGTCCTGTAGTTGTTCCTCGCGACTCTCCTCGTCGTCATCGTCTGGCTCCGGAAGGTCCGCCGCCTCGACGTCGGCCTCGACAGCGTCGAGTTCGGCCTCCACCTCGTCGAGGTCGGCCTCGGTCTCCGCCGCCTCGAGGTCGGCCTCGGCGTCGTCCAGCCGGGACTCCAGAGTGTCCGGGTCGACGGCAGTCTCCGTCTCGCCGGCGTCCTCGGTCGTCTCCTCGGGTTCCTCGTCCCCGTCGCTCATGTACACGACTTCCGCCAGCGAACCTATGAGCGTTTCCCTTCGGAGCGCCGGCGGGGGACTTCGGCTACGTCGAGCGCCAGTAGAACCGCGGGGAGAACAGGAGGTAGGCGACGGCCCACGCCAGCAGCGCCTTCGGGAACACGCCCGCGAACCGCGTCGGCGCGAGGACCGCCCCGGCCTGCACGGCACCCATCGCGAGCGCGTCCCGGGGGAGCAGGTCCGGGTACTCGACGGTCGACACCATCAACAGTGCGAGGACGCCGAGTCCGGCGACGACCAGCCAGGGGGCGTCGAGGCCGGAGAGGACTCCTGCTGCGAGGAGCGTCGCCGCGAGTGTCGTCTGGACGCCCTCCGTGTGGTCGTTGCCCGTGTCGTAGGCCGTGTAGAGGCCGAGGCGGACGACCCCGGCCGCGACGAACAGCGCGCCGACCGCCACCGCCGTCAGCCCCGCCGGCGTCTCGAACCCCCAGGCGTCCCGGGCGACGACCACCGCGATGAACGCCGGCGCGACGCCGAAGGAGGCCACGTCCGCCAGCGAGTCCAGATGTTCGCCAGCCGGCGTCGACCCGAACTCGCGGGCGACCAGGCCGTCCAGGCCGTCTGCGATGGCCGCCAGCAGGACGACGCGAGCGGCCAGGGACACGTCCACGGTCACCGCGACGACGGCGACGAAGCCCAGCGCCGCGTTCGCCGCGGTTACGGCGTCCGCCAGCCCCAACCGACCGACGAAACGCGGACCCATACGCTTCGCCCAAGACGAGGGGTGTCCTTACGTGTTTACATCCGCCGTTCCCGGGGCTCGGGAACGGACCGCGTCACATAAAAGCACGACGTGCCGACGGAGACGTATGCAACGCCGGGCGTTCCTCGCTTCCGGCGGCGCCCTCGCCGCCACCGCACTCGCCGGTTGCCTCGGGCCCTCGCTGGCCGACTCCGACTACGACATCGGGATGGCGTCGAACGCCTTCGTCCCCCAGGACCCCGTCGAAGGCGAAGGCCAGCCGACCCTCGCGGCGTCCGCCGGCGACACCGTCGTCTGGGCGAACAGCGGGTCTCGCAACCACACAGTCACCGCCTACGAGAGCGGCCTCCCCGACGGCGCCGACTACTTCGCGTCCGGCGGCTTCGACTCCGAGCCCGAAGCCCGAGAGGCCTGGCGGGAGAGCCTCCAGGACGGCGGGAACCTCGCACCCGGCGAGACCTACGAGGTCACCTTCGACGTCCCCGGCGAGTACTACTACTTCTGCATTCCCCACGAGGGCGCGGGCATGGTCGGAAAGGTACTCGTCGAGGAGTGACCGTCGGCTGGCTGGTCTGACGTCGTGTTCGAACAGCGCCGCTGCTGGCGCGTCGCGAAAATGTGAGAATGTCGGGAGTCGCTACTCCTCGTCGGCTTCGTCTTCGTCGACCTCGACGGCGGTCTCCTCCTCCTCGTAGACCTCCTCGGGGTGGGCTTCGAGGGTCGCCTTCTCGACCTCGATGCGGCGCAGCGGGTAGATCGTGTTCGCCTCGTCGTAGATGGCCGACGACATCCGGCCCTCGATGACGGAGTCGATGAGCGCCTCGAACGTGCGCTCCTCGCCCGCCTCCTCCACGAGGTCGATCATCGTGCGGCGGATGGCCTTCTGCTGGCTCTGGTCCGCCTGCTTGGTCGTGTACGCGACGGGCTGGATCTTGACGCGGTAGTCGTCGGTCGTCAGCACCGTGATGGTGACGGCGACCTTCGACGACCCGCGGCGCACCAGACTGCGCTGGTAGTCCCGGGTGAGTTCGTGCTTGACGAACTCGGTCGACGCCGTGTCGCTACCGACGTCCGAGACCTGGAACGTCAGCTTGACGTTGTTCTCGCCGCCGTCACGGATGTCCGAGAGCACTGTCTGGATCGTTCGGTCGTATACCTGTTCGGGCTCCTCTGCGAGTGTCTCACCGAGCTCCGCCCGGTCGAACTCCTCGGGCGCCAGCACGGTGTACCACCGCTTCTCCTGATTCTGTTTCGAGACAGATCGTTCGCTCATGATTGGTGTGTGTTGTGTCGGTCTGCTGCCTGTGCGACTTCGGTTGCGACGGTGAGGTTCACGACGTAGTCGTCGACCGTGGACTGGAGGCCGGCAGTGTCGTCGCGCTCGACGCGCGTCACGACGCAGCCGTCCTCGACGCTCGTGGTCATCTCGGCGGTGTTGTCCGGGCGGACGCAGGCCGCGACCAGTTCCGGGTCCGCGACGGCAGTGCGGACCGTCGCCGTCCGGGTCACAGTGCACCCCGCACGGTCTCGACGAGGGCGTCCTCGTCGTCGGTCTCGGTCGCGGCGAGTCGGCTGGTCCCCACGCCGTCGGGGAGCGCCTCGCGGGCGTCCGCGTCGGTCGTCGCGAGCGCGGCGGCGCCGTCGCCGACCGCGAGCACGGCGGCCTCCTCGGCCCGGTAGTCCCGGACGAGGCGGGCGACTGCCGGCTGCGAGTCGGTCGCGTCCACGACGACCACGCCGCGGTGGCGGGCCAGGTCGGCGACGCGAACCGTCTCGTGTGCGTCACGGGCGTGCGCCCGCCACGCCTCGACGGCGTCGGTGCGGTCGGCGGCGCCGAGCGCGAACGCGACCCCGAGCCCGGGCGAATCCCAGGCCAGCGCCGCGAGCACGTCCGCGTACCCCTCGACGGTCTCGAAGACCGATTCCGGGGTCGCGTGCGGCCGCAGCCCCGCGGCGACGGTGTCGGCCGCTCGCGGACTCGCGTCCTCCGTCGCGTCGAGTGCGACGACGGACGCCAGCCGGCGGCGCGCGCTCTCGTCGAGCTCCGGGGGGAGCTCCAGTTCCGCGAGCGTCGCCCCCGCAGCCTGCTCGTCGCCCGAGAACGACGCGTGGAACCGCGTCGAGTGCGCCAGCCCCGCGGCCAGATCGGCGGTCGGTACGCCGACGCCAGGCCGGCGGTCGAGGCCCGCAGCCTCCCGGACGTCGCTGGACGGCTCCACGCCGTCGGCGACCGCGCCGGCGAACGCCAGCACGGGGTCCGGATTGCTACCGGCCGCTTGAGCCAGCGCGAACGCCTCGTTCGCCACGTCGTCGGTCACGGACGCCTCCGCGTCCTCCTGGTCGATTCCCACGGTCACGTGAGACGCAGCGTCGCCGTCGAGCGAGGCCGGCACGCGCCGAGCGACCCGCACCTGGAAGGGTACGGCGTGCTCGTCGCACGCTCCGGCGAGCATCGCGGCGGCCGCGACGCTCCCGCCGGTCGGCGCCGCCGTCACGCGGACGAACTCCGCGTCCGACAGCACCGACGCCGCGTCTGGCTCGCTCGCTACGGCACTGCGTCCCGTCGTCGCCATCTATTCGAGGAGTTCCTTCGCTCGCTCGTGCGAGTACGTGAAGTCCTCGTCGAGCTCGTCGCCGCGGTAGTAGTCCGCGAGGCGACGGATCTTCGACTGCGTGTTCTGGAGCGCACGCTTGTTCTGGTGGTCCTGACCGTTCTCCTCCACGTGCTCGTACAGGCGCACGGCCTTCTCCAGGAGGTTCCGGAAGTCCTCGGGGAGCTCCGGCTCCGCGTCGTTGTCCTCGAGAATCTCGGTGACCTTCTTCCCGGTCGCCAGCTTCACGTCCGGGACAGGCGTGCCCTGCACGCCCTCGTCGCGAAGCTTCAGACCGATCTGCGAGGGGTCGTTCCCCTGCTCGGCCAGCTCCACGACGCGCTCCTCGATGGCGTCCTCGTCTACGTCGCTCCACTCCGGCGGTTCGTCTGCCGTCGGGCGGTCCGAACCGCTCGAACCGCGACGGCGCGTGTGCATTCGTGCCATTGTCTGTTCGGATTGGAACAACACGAGACGCTGCCGGCACCTGATGGTGCCGCGACACTACCGCAGTCCCAAGCCCCCCAATCGGCGGGCGAGTCGGATCTACGGCCGTGCGTTCCCTACGCCGTCGAAGACGACCCGCGAGGTAAAACGTTTCCATTCGAGCACTACTCCGAATCGCGGGGTTTATCAACGACCCCGGGCAACAATTTGATGCGTTCGAGGGCTCGTAGATCAGTGGTAGATCATCCCCCTGGCACGGGGAAGGCCTCGGGTTCAAATCCCGACGAGTCCACTCCCGCTTCTTCGCCGTGGTTAGTTCCGAAGCGACTGCATTCTATAGCTCTCCGGCCTTGAGGACTTGCGAGGTCGTTCTACGGGTGGAATCTTCGCTCGGTATGCGGAGAATGAACTTGCAGCTGACATAACCAGACAAACCATCTAGAACCTGTCATTCATCCGAAGGAACGTACCGTTTCGTGGGCATTCCTATCTGCCTCGTTTCCGACAATCCCGAGAAAAGTGATGAAGTGGTTGCGACGGAGCGACGTTAGATGTTGGTCCGGAGCGTAGAGTTTGACGCGTCCTCGTTACCGATTGCGATGACGTTGTCTCCCGAATGGCATTCAATCGTCGAACCCACACTCATCGCTGTCGAATTCGTGTCCCCGTTATCGGGATTGATACAGGCAACTCCCTGAGCACTGTCTCCGAGCGAGACCACCGTGACGTTCGCATTGTCTACCTCGACCCCCGCTGAAGCATTTGTACTGACGCTGTCGCCGAAGCCGAGCACGAAGCTGGCGATGACGGCGGCCAGGATGACTGTGATCGCGACCATCAGGATGACCCCGATGACCGGTGAGACGCCACGTTCGTCGTCTGGAAGTTCGAAGCTGATTTCCCTCATGGTTTGTCACACGCGTGCCCCCTCGGGGCCAGCGCTTACTCACGCATAGAAACGGCTTGTAATAAATCCTCGCCGGGATTCCGTCAACTCCCTGTAAGTAGTCGGACTGGCGTCTGACGCGCGTCAAATGGCCACGGTGGGTGGCCGTGACCGACGAAGCAAATCAGCCTCTTCGTTGCTTCTCCCCGGAATTTCACCGGGGTAAATTCAATTCCGGCGTACTTCTCTGAAAGTGTTCCGGTCGTTGTCAGATACGGACAATACTGCCCCACTGTGGCTACTCCCCCGTAGGCACGGGGTCTTCGAGGACGCGGACGCGTGGTAGGGTCGTCGAGGTCCCAGTTCACCGTGGCGAAGGCGGCGGGGCTGGTGCCGCGCCCGGTTCACGCAAGCCAGAAGATTATGTCACACTCTATCAATGGGGTAGGTCATGGCGGAGCACACCCGGACCCTGGACTTCAAGATCGCCTTCGCTATCGGTCTGGGGACGATGATCGCCGCGGGCATCTTCTCGTTGTCCGGCGCCGCGGTCGCGATGATCGGGTCGAGCGCCATCATCGGGTTCGTCATCGCTGCCGTCGTCGCCGGCATCACCGCCGCCAGCTACTCCGAGTTCGCCTCCATCTACTCGGAGAACGGCGGCGGCTACCTGTTCAACTCGCGGACGTTCGAGGACCGCCGCCTGTTGACCTACGCCGTCGGCGTCTCGCTGTTCGTCGGGTACACGGGGACCACCGCGTTCTACCTCGCGACGATGGACGAGTGGTTCGTTCGTTTCATCATCCCCGAGTCGCTGCACTGGATTCCGCACGGAACCGTCGGCGCGGTCACCGCGGTCCTCCTCGGCGTGCTGAACGCCCGCGGGACCGAGGAGTCCGGGACCTTCCAGTTGTTCGTGACCGGTGCGAAGGTCGCAGTCCTGGTGGCGTTCGTCGGCGGCGCGTTCGCGTACCGCGGGCCGGCGACGGCGACGGCGAACTTCGTGAGCCAGTTTCAGGCCGACGCCGTCGGCATCGTCAGCGTCGCGGCGCTGGCTTTCATCACGTTCTTCGGATTCTCGGCAATCGCCGCCAGCGCGGGGGAGATCATCGAACCGCGGAAGACGGTGCCGCGAGCCATCGCCGCGAGCATCGTCACCGTCACCGTCCTGTACGCGCTGGTCATCGTCGCGATGACGAACTCGACGGTCCCGCCGCAGGTCATCGCGGAGGAGGGCGAGACGGCGATGGGGCTGGTCGCGGAGGGGTTCCTGGGGTCCATCGGCCGGTCGCTCATCGTCGCCGGAGCCGTGTTCTCGATGGTCTCGGCCTCGAACGCCTCCATTCTGGCGGCGACCGGAATCGGGTCGCTGATGGGGCAGCGCGGCCAGGCTCCCCGTTCGTTCACCCGCATCCACGACGAGTACGGGACGCCGCTCTGGAGCGTCTCGACGGTCACCGCGACCATCGTCGTCCTCATCGTCGCCTTCATCGGCGTGTTTCCGGCCGAAGACGGACTGCTCGGGCTGGACCTCGGGCTGACCGCGTTGACCGGGTTCGCGACGCTGAACCTCCTGTTGCCGCTCTCCGTGGTGAACGTCGCGCTCGTCGTCCACCGGCGGAAGTTCCCCGACGTGGAGCGCGGCTTTCGGGTGCCCGGCGTCCCCGTCGTGCCAGTGCTCGGCATCGTCGCGAACCTCGCGCTCATCTACAACCTCCCGTTCCGGGGGGTGGTCACTGGTGCGGTAGTCGTCGCCGCCCTCATCGGCGCGTACCTCACCTGGGGTGGGGCGCCGGAGACGGGGGACCTCTACAGGGAGGTCTCGCCGATTGCCGAGGCCGAGCCGTCGGCGGGGGAGGCCGAAGCCACCGGGCCGCCGGACGAAGCGCGCTTCCGAGTGCTCGTCCCGGTCGCGCGTCCCGACCGGGCGCCACGCCGGGTTCGGCTGGCGTCGCTGCTCGCCCAGGGCCGCGACCGGGAGCCGTACGTGGAGGTGCTCAACGTCACCGAGATTCCGGACCAGACGCCACACGAGATGGTGGCGGACGCGGTCCGCGGGCGGTCCGACCGCATCACCGACCACCTCGCGAGCGCTGACCTCGGCGTCGAGTACGGCGTGACCGGCCACAGCTCGCGCGACGTCGCCTTCGACATCGTGCAGACGGCGCGCAACGACGACGCGGACCTCGTCCTGATGGGGTACCCGGAGCAGCACCCGGACATCACCGAGACGGTGGCGTACCGGTCGCCCTGCGACGTCGTGTTCGCTGCAGGGTTCCCCGACGGCGACCCGGCCGGAATCGAGGGCGTCACTGTGGGGGCCGGCACGGGACCGCACCACCGCGGGTCGCTGTCGGTGGTGCGTGCGCTCGCGGCGGGCGGCGCGGGCGTGCAGGTCGTCGCCGTCCGGCCGACGCGCAGCGGGACGGCAGAGGACGCGGCAGACACCGCGACGGTCCTCGATGACCTGCCGGTCGAGGTCCACGAGGTGGCGGCCGAGACGGTCGCCGAGGGCCTCGTGGACGCCGCCGCCGACGACGGTGGCGTGCTCGTCGTCGGGGCGTCCCGGAATCGCCGCCTCAATCAGTGGGTGTTCGGCAGCACGCCCGACCGGGTGGTCGAGCGCGCCGAGGCCCTCGGGGTGCCGGTGCTGGTGTACGCGAGCGCGGGCGGCGTCCCCGAGTACGTCGAGGACCACCTGTTCCCCGTCTACCGGTACCTGCGTCGGCGACTTCGCTGGTGAACGGCGGTCCACCGTACGCGTTCGGGCAGGGACTTTTCGCGATACGGCGGCGAGGTGGCTGTATGCCAGACGACTACGACGGGCTGCCGCTGGTGTACTCGTGTTCCGGCTGTTCGAGCGCCGCGCAGATGGCCAACGACATCGCGGTGTCGCTGGACCGCGACCGGGTCGCGGAGATGTCCTGTATCGCGGGCGTTGGCGGGGACGTCGCGCCGCTGGTGGAGGCGGCGACGTCGGGGCGGCCCGTGCTGGTCATCGACGGCTGCCCGCTTGAGTGCGCGAAGGCGTGTCTCGCAGACCACGACGTGGAACCGGACGAGCACGTGAACCTCGCGGCGGAGGGCGTGCCGAAGGAGTACCACACCGACTACGACGACGACCAGGCGGCGGCGCTCCGCGAGGAAGTCGCGGGGCTCGCCGAGGCGCTGGCCGCGACCTGAGCGGGAGTCGAATTTTTTGCCGCCGGGGCCGAACGAACGGGTGTGTTCGACAGCCAGTCGTCCCGACGTTCGTACCTCACTGGGGTCGCGGCCGTGCTCGCGGCCGGCCTCGCGGGGTGCACGGACTCCTCCGAGTCGACCGGCGACGGTGCGACGGCCGACACGTCGCAGTCTCCCGGGACGGCCGACGAGACGACGGCAGGTGGGACCACCGGCGAGGACGGTGGCGACGAGGAGTTGGACCTGCGGGAGGCGAACGTCGTCGACGTGGCCGTCGAAGGCGAGAGTGACGGCTATCGATTCGACGTGACGCTGCACCACGACGACGACGGCGAGGACGGCTACGCGAACTGGTGGCAGGTGGAGACGACGGCCGGCGAGCGACTGGGGCGGCGCGAGCTACTGCACGCCCACGGAACGAGGCCGTTCACGCGCTCGGCGTCCGTCGCCGTCCCCGGTGGCGTCTCGGTCGTGGTGGTGCGCGGACACGACCAGACGCACGGGTACGGCGGACAGGCTGCGCTCGTGACGCTCTCGGACGGGGCGGTCGAGTTCGTCCAACAGGGGTCGGAGCGTCAGCCGCTCGGTGACGGCGAGTAGCGCGCTCTATCCGGCGTCCTCGCTTCACGTCGAGGCGCCACGGGTGGGTCCGTGGAGGGCGAGGGAGCGTCGCGAGCACTTGAGCGTCTCGATACGAGGTGGGTATCGGGGCGGTTTCTCTAGCCAGCCTGTCATCTTGCTCCCGGCAGTGGCTTCACGACGCTGCTTTCGCGCTCGCGGACGGTCGGCGAGGCTTATAAATGGGTCTTGAATGAGGGTGGCGCCTCCAAGAATCCCACACCGGCGGAGTAGCTTAATTGTGCAGAGTCCCGAGCAGGAGGTGATGACTCGCGACACTCGACTCGACCGACGGACGATGCTGAAATCCACCGGTGCCGCCGTCGCAGCCACGATGCTCGCGGGCTGTTCCGGCGGTGGCGGTGGGGACGGCGACTCGGGCGGGGACTCCGGCGGCGACGACGGCGGCTCCGGCGGAGACTCCGGAGGAAACACCGTCGCGGTCTCGCCCGACGGCGGCCTGAAATTCGGCCCGGAGGAGCTCACCGTCTCCGTCGGTGACACCGTGACCTGGGACTTCCAGGCGCCGACGCACAACGTCTGCGCGTGGCCGGAGATGCAGGACCAGATCTCCCTCCCGGAGGGCGCCGAGGGCTTCGGGACGATGGACCAGGGCGGCAACGCCTTCGAAACTATCGAAGAAGGCGAGACGTTCGAGCACACGTTCGAGACGGCGGGCGAGTACACCTACGTGTGCACGCCACACGCCGCGTCCGGCATGGTCGGCACCATCGTCGTCGAGGAGTAACAACAGTCCGCGTCTCCCGCCAGCAGCGCCGCGTCGTTCTTTCGAGACGCCAGCCGACTAGGCCGGACTGGGCGTCTGGACCGTGGAGATGTACGCCGTCAGGTCCGCCGTGGAGATGAGACCGACGACGGTACCGTCCTCGCTGTCGACGACCGGCATGTGGTGGAAGCCGTGCTCCATCATCGCGTCGGCGACGTCCTGGATGGAGTCGCCGACCGCTGCCGTCCGGACGTCCGTCGTCATGTAGCGTTCGACCGTGGTCTCGGCTTTCGGCTTGCTCTTCGCGACGATGTCCACGAAGTCGGTGGTGGTGAGGATGCCCTCCAGGTGGCTTTCGTCGTCGACGACGACGAGGGAACTGACGCCGTTCGAGAGCATGGTTTCCGCGGCGTCCTCGACGAGCGTGTCCTTCGTGGCCGTGTACAGGTCGTCGGACATGAGCTGCCCCACGAAAATGTCGTCCATGGTACTGACTCGCGCCGGTGGTTCCTTAAACGTTGCCAGCCCCGGCCGGTGCGATATTCGCCTGGATAATCGCAGCGCGCCGAATAATTATCAGATTCGCGAAACATACTTGGCGGGCAACGTCGACTCTCCAGTATGGACCGCTCCCGCCAGTTCGAGACGCTCGCCGTCGGCCACGGCGAGGACCCCGCCGAAACACAGCGCGGCGACGTGGTATCACCGATTCACCTCGCCTCCACCTTCGCCGCTCCCGAACTCGACACCGACCTCAGCCTCGACGACGTCGACCCGGATGCCGGCGAGTTCGTCTACACTCGCCTCAACAATCCGACACGTCACGCGCTGGAGCGGCGCCTCGCCGCGCTCGAGGGTGGCGACCACGGCTTCGCGTTCGCCTCTGGCACCTCGGCCATCGCCACCGTCCTCTTCGCCGCCGTCGAGCCGGGCGACCACGTCGTCGCCTTCGACGACCTCTACGCCGGCACCCGGCGGATGCTCGAGGACCTCTTCCGGGACTCCCTCGGCGTCGACGTCTCCTTCGTCGACGCCACCGACGCCGACAACGTCGCCGACGCCATCCGCCCGGAGACGACGTTCGTCTGGATGGAGACGCCGACGAACCCGCTCCTGAAGCTCTGCGACGTCCAAGCCATCGCCGACATCGCCGACGACGCCGGCGTCCTGTTCGGCGTCGACAACACTTTCCTCAGTCCCTACTTCCAGCGCCCGCTCGACCTCGGCGCCGACGTCGTCGCTCACTCCACCACGAAGTACCTCAACGGCCACAGCGACTCCCTCGGTGGTGCGCTCGTCACCAGCGACGACGCGTTCGCCGAGCAGGTCGGCTTCCTCCAGCAGGTCGGACTGGGGAACGTGCTCGCGCCCTTCGACGCCTACCTCACCCTCCGCGGGACGAAGACGCTCGCACCCCGGATGCGCGACCACGAGGCGAACGCACTCACCATCGCCGAGTACCTCGACGACCACGACCAGGTCGCCGCCGTCCACTACCCGGGCCTCGACAGCCACCCGCAGCACGACCTCGCGGACGCCCAGCAGTCCGGCTACGGCGGCATCCTCTCCGTCGAACTCGACGGCTCCATCGACGACGCCAAGCGCTTCGTCGACGCCCTCGAGGAGTTCGAACTCGCCGTGAGCGTCGGCGGCGTCGAGTCCCTCGTTGAACTTCCCGCGGCCATGACCCACGAACCCATCCCGAAGGCGGAACGCGAGGAGATGGGTATCACCGACACCCTCGTGCGGATGTCTGTCGGCATCGAGGGCGTCGAGGACCTCGTCGCCGACCTGGACCGCGGATTCGAAGCGATGGTCCGCGAGACGGTTACGAACTGACCGGAGCAGCCCCGCTCCCCCCGCCGGTCGCCCGTAGCAGACCGCCGACCATCAGCAGGACGCTCGCCGCGAAGAACGACCCGCCGAGCGGCGAGGAGGGGTTCATGAACGCCCAGTAGGCGGGCGTGGCGGCGCCGCCGACGAACACCGACAGGAGGCCGTAGAACGCCGGCGCGCAGCAACAGCACGCGGTCGCGCCCGTGGTGGCCGCCATGCCGAGCGCGGACGTCGAGGAGTCCGCGCGACGGCCGGCCCGGAACTGCTGGGCGACCACGCCGACGTTCAGCGCGACGAGGCCCCCGAGCAGGCCGAACAGCAGCAGGGTGCCGACGGAGACGAACCCACCCATCGGCACGGACGGGAAGACGAACTCGACGGCCGGCCACGCCACCAGCGGGTCTGCGACCGGCAGCAGCATGACCAGCGGTTCGGTCGGCGCACCCACCCCGGAGTCCGGGTTGAACGTCAGCGTGCCCGCCGAGACGGCGAACACGGCGACGAAGACGCTGCCGGCGGCGAGTCCGGCGAGTCGGGGTCCGCGGTCGGCCCGCAGGCTCTGGACGACCGCCCACGCGTCCTGCCGGAGGACGTACGCGACGGCGAGGACGACGGCGACGACGAGGACGTGGCCGAGGGGGTGGTAGACGCCGCCGTTCGGCATCGCGACGGGGTAGACGATCCAGGCCGCCAGCAGCACGCCGAGAGCGGCGTACCGGGGGCGGTCGGGGTACCGCGTCCGGCCGACGACGACGCTGCCGAGCGCCATCAGGGCGGCCAGGGCGAGGCTCAACGGCGGGTAGACCTCGGTGAGCGTGGGCGTCGTCTCCGCGACCACCTGGAGTTCCACGACCCCGACGAGGCCGAAGCCGCCGAGGACGCTCGCCGCGAGCGCGCCGACCGCGGCTCGGGTGCCCGAGAGCAGTCGGCGGCGGTACGCGGCCGTGACCGCGGCGACACCCAGCGCGCCGAGGGCGACCAGCACCACGAGCACCCAGTGCGGCGTCCCCGCGTGCGTCGTCCCCGAGTGAGCGGCCGCAGAGCCCGTGAACCCCGTCGCCGCAAGCACGGTGCCGGTGGCGCTCGCGGCGTGCGCGCGTCGAGTCATTGACGGGTGTTACACCGCTGCCCTCTTTCCCGTTCTGATTCCCGGTCTGGCGCGCACCTACCAGAATCCATTAACTCGGTGGGTCCCAACGGCCGGTATGGACCGCGACCAGCGCGGCGTCCCGCGCCGGGAGTTCCTGAAGGCGGCCGTCGCCATCGGCGGCGCGAGCGCGCTGTCGGCGTGCCTCGGCCGCGAGGAGGTGTCGGTTCCGTCCGGGACCGACGACCCGTCCTCGCTGCCGGCCCGCCAGCACGCGTGGAACGCCTACGCCGCCCGCGACGACGCCGGGAACGTCCTGCCGCCCCGCCACCACGTGCTCCTTCACCTCGACTACGACGGCGACCCAGCCGACGACCGGGATGCCGTCGAGACCGCCCTCCAGACTCTCGAGCGCGCCTACGAGTGGTCGAACGAGGGTCTGCTGTTCACGCTCGGCTACACGCCGGCGTACTTCGACGGTCTCGGGGGCTCCCCAGGGGGCGTCGACCTGCCGCGGCCCGAAGCCCTCTCGGACCTGGAGGACCCGACACTGGACGAACCGGACGCCGTCCTCCACCTCGCGAGCGACCACGCGCAGGTCGTCCTCGAGGCCGACGAGGCGATGCAGGGCGAGCGCGACACCGCCAACGGCGAGCCCGTTGCGGCGGCGCTCACGGACGTCTTCTCGGTCACCGACCGCCGGACTGGATTCGTCGGCACGGGGCTGCCCGCGGACAACCAGGACGCCGACGGCGTCCCTGACTCCGAACCAGTCGACGAGGACGCCCCGCTCTACATGGGATTCAAGTCCGACTTCGAGGCGAGCCAGGCGACCGAGGACCGCGTCACCATCCAGTCGGGGCCGTTCGCGGGTGGCACCACCCAGCACGTCTCCCACATCGACCTCGACCTCCGGCAGTGGTACGAGCAGGACAGCCGCGAGCAGCGCGAGGCGAAGATGTTCTGTCCCGCCCACGCCGACGAGGGCCGCATCGAGGGTACGGGCGAGAACCTCGGTACCAGCCCGGAACTGGAGGACTCACCGCCCGCCGAGCAGAGCGCCCGCGAGGACGGCATCGTCGGGCACGGCCAGAAACTCACGTCCGTCCGCGAGGACGGCCGCCCCATCATCCTCCGCCGGGACTTCGACTCGACGGACGGCGGGCGGGCGGGCCTGCACTTCCTCGCGCTCCAGCGCGAAATCAGCGACTTCGTCACCACCAGAGACGCCATGAACGCAGACGACATCTCCAGCGAGACCGCAGTCGGACGGCGCACGAACAACGGCATCCGGCAGTACCTCTCGGTCACGCACCGGGGGAACTACCTGCTGCCGCCCCGCGAACTGCGGGCGCTCCCCACGCCGGAGGGCAGCGATGCGTAGACGCCGCTTCCTCGCCGGCCTCGGCGCGAGCGGGCTGGCGGCGAGCGCGGGCTGCCTGGGCTTCCTGGAGACGGAGCCAGCGAACCGCGAGCCGCCCCTGCCGGAGAACCGGCCCGACGAGCCCTACTACCCGACGCACTACGAGGGGATGGAGATGGCGGGAAAGAGCGCGAACGGCCGGTACCGGGCGATGCTCTCGTACACGTTCCCGCACCGCTTCTGGACCGTCACGGCGGAGGAGACCGAGCGCGTCGACTTCGAGTCCAGCGAGGACGTCCACCTGATGGTGTCCGTCTGGGACGACGAGACGGGCGTCGCGCTGCCCGCGACCAGTCCCCGCATCGAGTTCACGAACCCCGACGGCGAGAACGGGCGCGTGAACCCCTGGCAGATGCTGTCTCAGCGAATGGGCGTCCACTACGGCGACAACGTCGTCCTCGGGCCGGACGGCGACTACGAAGCGACCGTCCAGCTGTCGCCGGGCGGCACGCGACGCACCGACGACGTCCGGACGCCCGACGGCCCCCTGGAGTTCTCGTTCTCGTTCCCGTTCTCGCGGGGTCGCCTGGACGACCTCGAGTACACGGACGTGGCGGGCGACCGCGAGGGGACGCCGGGCGCCGTCGACCCGATGGGGATGGGCGCGGTCGCCGCCGGCCAGACGCCGCCGGTCGACGACTTCCCACTGGACGTCCGGGGCACCCAGACCGCGAAGGGCGCCGAGTTCGTCGTCGCGACGGCCGACCAGCGCGGCTCGCTGGCGACTGACGGCGACGAGACGTACGTCGCGGTCTCGGTGCGCTCGAAGCACAGCCGGTTCCCGCTGGCGGCCACCACGCTCTCGCTGGACGCGGGCGGCGACACCCACCAGCTCGTCCCTACCCTCGACGCCGACCTCGGCTACCACTACGCCGCGGCCGTCCCCGGCCTCAGCGAGGGCGACGGGCTGACGGTCCGCCAGCAGGCCGCCTGCCAGCTCTCCCGCCACGAGGGGTACGAGACGGCGTTCTTCGGCGTCGAGCCGATGGAGTTCTGAGGCGCTAGCCGGCCGCGTTCCGAGCCCGCGAACCCCGGGGGCTCCCGTAGCGTTACGTCCCTGGACGTCCTATTCGGTGACATGTACGCGACTGAGGACGCGGCCGGGAGGGAGGAATGAGCGACGTCGCGCCCGCGGTCGTGCTCGACAGCGTGCGCAAGACCTACCAGCTCGGCGGTCAGCCGGTCCACGCGCTCCGGGACGTCTCGCTCCGGCTTCCCAGGGGCTCGTACACGGCTGTGATGGGGCCGAGCGGCTCTGGGAAGTCGACGCTGATGAACCTCGTCGGCTGCCTGGACACCCCGTCCGACGGTCGGGTGGTCGTCGACGGCGAGAACGTCGGGGAGCTCTCCGAGGAGGGACGGACGACGATTCGGGGGACGAAGATCGGGTTCGTCTTCCAGACGTTCAACCTCATGCCCCGGCTCACCGCCGCCGAGAACGTCGCGCTACCGATGCTGTTCCAGGGCGTGCCGGGCCGTCAGCGCGACCAGCGCGCCGAGGACCTGCTGGACCGAGTGGGGCTGGGCGACCGCACCGGCCACCGGCCGAACGAGCTCTCGGGCGGCCAGCGCCAGCGGGTCGCCATCGCTCGCGCGCTCGCCAACGACCCCGCGCTGCTGCTCGCCGACGAGCCCACGGGGAACCTCGACTCGGAGACGGGCCGAGCCATCATGGAGGTGTTCGCGGACCTCCACGCCGCCGGCAACACGGTCCTCGTCGTCACGCACGAGCGCCACATCGCCGAGCACGCCGACCGCATCGTCCACCTGCTCGACGGCGAGGTAGAGCGCGAGGAGCGCGTCGCCGAACCCCGGCGACCGACGGCACCCCAGCGCCGTGGTGGTGAGCCGTGAATCCGGTCGAGAGCTTCCGGATGAGCGTGCGCGCCATCCGCGGCCACCGGCTGCGGTCGGTGCTGACGACGCTCGGCGTCGCCATCGGCGTCGCCGCCGTCATCACGTTCGTCACACTCGGCGCGAGCCTCCAGGCCGACGTCATCGGCGAGGTCTCGGGCGGTCAGTCGCCTCTCATGACAGTCTCCGCCGGGCCCGCCGACGACCAGCCCGGACCGCCCGGGGAGACCCAGGCGGTGTTCACCGAACACGACGTCGACCAGCTCATGGAGCTAGAGGACGTCGCCGCGGTCGTTCCCCAGGGGAACGTCCCCGTTTCGGGGCTGGCTGCGGGCGGACAGACCCTCGGCTACAACCAGCTGACGGCGACGACTCCGGAGAGCTTCGAGTACGTCACGACCACCGAGTTCGCCGGGGGCGGTCCCTTCGAGCGGGGCGCCCGGGAACTCGTAGTCAACGAGCCCGCGGCCCGGCTGTTCCCCGGGAACGTCTCGGTCGGAGACACCGTGACGATACTCCGGCAGAACGGCAGTCGGGTGAACGCCACGGTCGCCGGCGTCCTGGGGGCCGAGTCGGGGCCGTTCGGCGACAACCAGCTGCCCCAGGTGTACGTCCCCACCGATCCGTTCTACGAGACGCGACTCGCCGCGCCGAGCAGCGACGAACCCCAGCGCGTCTACCCGTCGCTGACCGTCGTCGCCACCGACTTCGAGGCCATCGAGTCGGTCCAGGGCGACGTGCAGGCGTACCTCGAGGGGGACTCCGACGCCCGCAGTCTGAAGCCCGGCAGCTACGAGTTCCGGGTGCAGACGGTCGAGGACATCGTCGACCAGATCCGGGGACTACTGGACACCTTCACCGCGTTCGTCACCGGGGTCGCGGTCATCTCGCTGGTGGTGGGCTCCATCGGCATCGCGAACATCATGCTGGTCTCCGTCACCGAGCGCACCCGCGAGATTGGTATCATGAAAGCCGTCGGCGCGCAGAACAGCGACGTCCTCCAGTTGTTCCTGGTGGAGGCGGTGGTTCTGGGGGTCGTCGGGTCACTCGCCGGCATCGTGCTCGGCGTCTTCGGGGCGTTCGCCGCCACCGAGTACGTCGGACTCGCGATGACGTTCCCCGTCGAGTGGGCGGGCATCGCAGTCGCCGTCGGCATCGTCGTCGGTGTGGGCGCCGGCATCTACCCGGCGTGGAGCGCGGCCCGGACCGACCCCATCGAGGCGCTCCGGTACGAGTGAACCGCCACGAGCGGGAGAGATAGGGCCGTCGTTTCGGTTCACCAACGTCTTGCCAATCTGTCGCAAGGGTTTTTGAGGCTCGACGGACAGGTGAAGGCAATGGCAGGGGACGACGCCGAGGCGGACGGGGAGCCCGTCGACGGCGCCAGGCGGAATCGAACGGGGATGAGCGGGCCGGACGACGCGGCGCTCGAACCGGCGGTCCGGCGGGTCGCCGGCGGCCCCGGCGACAGCAGCGGCGCCGACCGCTCCGGGCCGGCCTTCGACAGCGACGCGCTCGAACCGGCGGTCGAACGCGTGGAGACCGACCCGGGCGCGACCGTGGGTGACTACACCTGGGTGGACTACCTCGACGAGTACGGACCCGAGGGCGCCGCGGACCGAGTGCGCGCGGAGCGCGAGCGCGAGCGCCGCGAGCAGGCCCAGCGGGAGGCCGAAGCCGAGGCCCGGCGGCCCGAGAAGGTGGAGGTCGAGCCGCCGTACCCCGAGTGGGACGAACTCGACGCCGACCCGCCGAAACCGGACTGGGCCGAACTGGGCACCGACCCGACGCCCGACCTCGGGTTCGAACCGAAAGCCCGGGACGCCGTCATCGACGAGGCGGCGCGGCGCGCGAAGCGCTTCCACGCGTTCTTCGACGAGTACACCGACCCGGAGACGACGCCCGTCGTGAAAGACGAGTGGCTCTGGGAGCACTACAAGCGCGAGTACTACTACGTCGGCGAGAACGACTGGACCCGGCCCCGCGACGACGACGGCGAGATTGTTCGCTTCGACTCGACAGAGGCGCTGGGCTTCGACCCGGAGACCATCGAGACGTGGCTCTCCATCAAGGAGACGGCGGCCGACGAGATGCTGGACCTCGAAGACGAGCGCACCGTGAACGTCCTCGAGGACGTCGACGAGGACGCGTTCTTCTCGACGGTGGAGGGCCACACGACGCTCGCGAACCGCTACGACCTCGAGAAGGCCGTGTCGATGGAGAAGAAACGGCACTTCACCGAGGTGGAGCGCTACTGGGTGAACAAGCCCGCGGCGTTCGTCGTCATCTTCCACAGCGACCGCGAGAACGAGGAGAAGTACTACGTCGTCGAGCCCTACCGGAACGAGATAGAGGACGACCTCCGGGAGTTCCTGACGGGGAAGCTCCGCACCGCCATCAAGTACGCGAGCGACGACGTGGCGGCGGCCGCGGACGCCAGCCAGCGGAAGACCGTCATCGAGCGCGAGACCCGGAAGCTCCTGGAGCGCTACGACCTCTTCGACGACCCCGACGCGGGCGAGTCGTACGTCGACCGGCTGCTCGGGTCGCTCGGGCTGCGGGAGCTACCGGGCGACGAGGACGACGGCCCCCACCTGGACGGCATCCGGGCCCGCCCCGAGCCCGCGGTGCTCGCGGAGGACCCAGACGAACTCACGGAGTACCAGGTGGAGACGCTGCTGTACACGCTCCAGCGGGACTTCGTCGGCTACGAACGCATCGATCCAATCAAGCACGACATCAACGTCGAGGACATCTCCGTCGACGGCTGGAACTCGCCGGCGTTCGTCTACCACACGGACTACGAGAACCTCATCACGAACGTCCAGCACGGGAAGGAGAGCCTCGACGACTTCGTCGTGAAGCTCGCCCAGCGCTCCGGGAAGGGCATCTCGAAGCGCCAGCCGCAGGTCGACGCGACGCTGCCGGACGGCTCCCGCGGTCAGCTCACGCTCGGCAAGGAGGTCAGCGACCACGGCACGAACTACACCATCCGCCAGTTCAAGGACGTCCCGTTCACGCCGGTGGACCTCGTGAACTGGCAGACGTTCTCGCTGGACGAGATGGCGTTCCTCTGGCTCTGCATCGAGAACGACAAGTCCATCGTGTTCGCCGGCGGCACCGCGTCCGGGAAGACGACGAGCCTGAACGCCGTCTCGCTGTTCATCCCGAGCAACACCAAAATCGTCTCCATCGAGGACACCCGGGAGGTCGAACTCCCGCAGCGCAACTGGATCGCGTCGGTCACCCGTCCGAGCTTCGGCGAGGACGAGACCGGCGACATCGACGAGTTCGACCTCCTGGAGGCCGCGCTCCGCCAGCGCCCCGACTACATCGTGATGGGCGAGGTGCGCGGCGAGGAGGGTCGGACGCTGTTCCAGGTCATGTCGACGGGCCACACGACGTACACGACGTTCCACGCGGACAACGTCGGCGAGGTCCTCAAGCGCTTCACGACGGAGCCGATCAACGTCTCGAAGACGCTGTTCACGGCCCTGGACCTCGTCTCCATCCAGTCCCAGACCCGGGTCGCGGGCAAGAAGGTGCGGCGGAACCGCTCTATCACGGAGATCAACCGCTACGACCCGGAGAACGACGAGATCAACGTCAACGACGTGTTCCAGTGGGAGCCCGAGGGCGACGAGTACCGGCAGACCGCGGACTCCTCGACGCTCGAAGAGATCCGCTTCGACCGCGGGTGGACCCAGCTAGAGCTCGACCGCCAGCTCCAGGAGCGCCGCGTGCTGCTGGCGTACCTCATCACGGAGGGCCTCAACGAGTACGCGCAGGTCGCGGCGACAGCGCAGGCGTACATCAACGACCCGGAGACCATCCTCGCGCTCGTCGCGAACGACCAGCTCGGGGACGCTCTGGAGAACCTCCGGCAGATGGAGAGCGTGCTCATCGACGTCGACCCGGACAAGGAAGAGATGGTGCCGCGGCCGGACCCGAGCGAGCCGGTTCTGGAGGAGGCCGAGGCAGTCGTCGCGGCGGCCCGCGAGGACGAGGGCATTCTCACCGAGTACGAGGACGAGACGCCGGACTCCCTCGCAGCGGCGCTCGCGCCCGAGAACGCCGTCACGGACGACGTGGTCGCGGACACGCGCGGCCTGGGCCCGGAGGACTTGGAGTCCGCCATCGAGCACGTCACCGACAGCGACCTCGACGACCTGCGCGCCGACGCCGAGGACCCCGAGGGCTTCGGTGGCTTCCAGCCCGCGACGGCCGACGAGGACGACGCCGACGAGGGAACTGGGGAGGCCGCGGACGGCGGACAGCCCCGTGACGCGGCACACTCGGCGTCTTCCGGTATCGACGCCGAGGACGAGACGGAGGAGGCCGGGGACGAATGAGCACCGGCTCCCAGAGCTTCGGGCAGGGCGCGGACGCGCTCGCCGACGCCTTCTATCCCCTCTACCGGCGGGCGTTTAGCGAGCGCAGCGACTTCGTCGCCGACGTCGAGACGAAGCTCGCCGAGGCCCGGATGGACGACCCCGTGGAGCTGTTCGTCTCCCGCGCCCTCGGTGTCGGTGTGCTGCTCGGCGTCGTGCTCTGGGCCCTCGGGCTCGGCCTCGGGTACGTCCTGTTCTACCTCGGGCTCGTCGGCACGGAGTCGCTCATCGGCGTGCCAGTCCCGAACGAGACGCTGCTGGCGGTCATCCGGGCGCTCAAGATTCCCGCGCTCGTGGTCGGCACCGGCCTCGTCTTCGGCTTCGTCGGGTTCGTACTCGGATTCGGTGGCCTCATCGCCGTCCCCTACATGCGGTCGAGCACTCGCGAGCGCGAGATCAACATGCTGCTCGCGGACTCCGTCTCGTTCATGTACGCGCTCTCCATCGGCGGCATGAACCAACTCGAGATTCTGGAGGCGATGGCGAAGGCCGACGACACGTACGGCGAGGTCGCGATGGAGTTCCGGGCCATCGTTCAGGAGACCGAGTACTTCGACACCGACTACCGGACTGCAGTTCGAAACCGGGCGATGGAGACGCCGAGCGACGAACTCAGTCAGTTCCTGACGGACATGCTCTCCATCATCAACTCCGGGGGGAACATGACGGAGTTCCTCGCAGACAAGAAGGACAAGCACATGCGCACCGCCAAACAGCAACAGGAGCTCACCCTGGAGACCCTGGAGCTGTTCGGCGAGATGTACATGACGCTGTCGCTGTTCCCGCTGTTGCTCATCATCATCCTCGTCATCATGAGCATGCTCGGGCAGGCCCAGATGTTCCTGCTGTACGCCACCGTCTACGTGCTCACGCCGATGGTCGGCCTCGGCTTCCTGGTGCTGGTGGCGACCGTCAAGGAGGACGAACTCGGCGACGGCTACCTGGAACTCGGCGACGGCGAGACGAGCCGCGAACCCGGGCTCCGGGACCTCGGGCTCGTCGAGCGCTTCGTCGGCGAGTACGGCATCTTCGACCGCGTTCGGAGCCGGGAGGGCACCCACGAGACGCTCCGCCTGCTCAAGCACCCGGGCGGCTTCTTCCGGGACCGGCCGCTGTTCACGCTCGCGTTCACCGTCCCCGTCGTCGCCGTGGTGATGGGCGCGGCCGTCTTCGGCGGCGTCGCGCCGACGACCTGGGACGGCATCGTCGACCAGCCCATCTGGGGCACGTTCCTCTACGCCTACGTCCCCCTCTACGGCATCGGGGTGCCGCTGGCGGTGTTCCGCGAGTGGAACGTCCGTTCCCGGCACCGCATCACGAACAAGCTCTCGGACAACCTCCGGAAGCTCTCCTCGGCGAACGACACCGGGATGACGCTGCTGGAGTCCGTCCAGACCGTCGCGGACACCACCACGGGGAAGCTCGGTCAGGAGTTCGAGGTGATGTACGCGAAGGTGAACTACGGCACGAGCCTGCGGCAGGCGCTCGTCGAGTTCAACAACAAGTACCACATCCCGCGGCTCGCCCGCACCGTCAAACTCGTCGCGAAGGCCCAGGAGGCCTCCAGCCAGATCACGGCCGTCCTGACGACCGCGGCGCAGGCCAGCGAGAATCAGGACGACATCGACCGCGAGCGCCGCTCCCGGGCGCGCATGCAGGTCGTCATCATCATCATGACTTACCTCACGCTGCTCGCGGTGATGGTCATCCTCGACGTGAAGTTCCTCGGCACGATGGAGGGACTCTCGACGTCGACGGGCGCAGGCAGCGAGGCTGCGCAGGCCGGCTCGAACCAGATGGACTTCGGCGGCGGCATCGACACCGACGTGCTCGGCGCGATGTTCTTCCACGCCGTCACCATCCAGGGCCTCGTCTCCGGCTTCATCGCGGGCTACATCCGGGACGCCAGCGTGCTCGCGGGCGTGAAGTTCGCGGTCATCCTGCCGACCGTCGCCCTGATTGCGTTCTCGTTCACGTGACCATGAGCCAGCCAAACACAGACGCGCGCGGCCAGACCACGATGGACTTCGCCGCGGGCATCAGCGTCTTCCTGGTGACGGTCGCGTTCGCGTTCGCGTTCGTCCCCGGCATCATCGCACCGTTCGCCGACGCCGGCACCGCCGACCCGGTGACGGCGAACCGCATCGCCGACGACCTCGCGACGGACCGCCTCGCCGCGCCCGGCGACGAGTACGTCCTCGACGGCGAGCGCGCCGCCGACTTCCTCGGGGACCCCGACGCCGTCGACCGCCTCGCGGTCCCCGAGTACCGGACCGTGAACGTCACCGTCGAGACCGACACGGGCGTCGCGAGTGTGGACGGCGAGCGCGCCGCCGTCGGCCCGGAGACGCCGGCGGACGCCGACGTGACGACCGCGTGGCGCGCCGTCACCGTCGACGACCGACGACTCGAACTGATTGTGAGGGTGTGGTAGATGCGCGCACAGGCCCACACCCTCGAAGGCGTCGCCGCCGCCATCATCGTCGTCGCGGCCGTCGCGTTCACGCTCCAGGGGACGGCGGTGACGCCGCTGACCGCGAGCACCGCCAGCCAGCACATCGAGACCCAGCACGAGCGCGCGGCCGCCAGTGTCCTCGAGACGTCGCGGAGCGACGGCACACTCTCCGAGACGCTCCGGTACTGGAACGCCTCCGGCGGCGAGTTCGCGAACGCCAGCGAGGAGGGCTACTACATCAGCGACCCGCCGAACACGACGTTCGGTGACGACCTCGTGGCGACGTTCGGCGACCGCGCGGTCGCGGTCAACGTCAACGTCTACTACGTCACGGACGACGGCGGGCGCCGCCACCGCCGGGTCGTCTACACTGGCGAACCGAGCGCCGACGCCGTCGCCGCGACCCGGACGGTCACCGTCTACGACGACCAGCAGGTCGTCGACGCGGACGGCGACCCTGTCGGACCGAGCGTCGAGGACGGCTCCTTCCTCGGGCCCGACAGCCCGGGAACGGTGTACGGCGTCTACACGGTGGAGGTGGTCGCGTGGCGGACGTGAGCCGCGGTGTCTCCACCGCGCTCGGGTACGTCCTCAACCTCGGCGTGGCGACGCTGCTCGTGACAATCCTGTTGCTGTCGGCGGGCACACTCGTCGAGGACCAGCGCGACCGCGCCACCGAGACCGAACTCGACGTCGTCGGCGAACGCCTCGTCTCGGACCTCGCGGCCGCCGACCGCCTCGCGCGCACTAACGACCCGAGTACGGTGCGCGTGGAAGCCGACGTCCCCGTTCGCGTCGCCGGCAGCTACTACACGGTCCGGGTGAACGAGAGCGGGAGCGGCGACGTCGTCCTGAACGCCGGCCGGCCGGACGTCCGGGTGGTGGTGCCGTTCGAGACGGCGACCGAGGTGGAGTTCTCGACCGTGGACGGCGGCGACCTCGCCGTCGTTTACGACCCTGGTAACGACACGCTGGTGGTGACCGATGCGTAGCCTCGGTATTCAGGGATGGGGCGGGGCCACCCGCGGACTCAGCGACGTCGTCGGGTTCGTGCTCGTGTTCGGCCTGATCGTGTCGGCAGTCGCCGTCGTCTCGGTCGGCGGCTTCCAGGTGCTCGAGGACGCCCGCGACAGCCAGCAGGCGACGAACGCCGAGCAGGCTCTCGACGTCCTGGACGGGAACGTCGAGGACCTCGCGGTCCGTGGCGCGCCCCGCCGAAGCACGGAGATTCTGCTGTCGGACGCGGAACTCACCTTCGGCGACCCAGTGACGTTCAACGTCACGGCCGGCGGCACGAACTACTACGCGACGAACGTCACACCGCTCGTCTACCGGACCGACGGCGGCGCCGAACTCGTCTACGTCAACGGCGCCGTCCTCCGACAGCACGGCGACGACGCCTACCTCGCGAACGAACCGCGAGTCTCGGCTGGCGACCGCACGTTCGTCCCGTTCGTCGTCACGAGCGCGCACAGCGGCGGCGCGTCCGCGACGAACGCGCGCCGCGTCCTCGTGCGAACCATCGTGAACGGTCGCGAGGTCCGCACGTTCGACGACCCGGACGTGGAACTGAACATCACTACGCCCAGAGCCGCCGCCTGGGAACGCTACCTCGAGGACGAACTCGGTGAGGAGTGTGTTGGTCCGGACGACGGCTTCGTCGGCGAGGTGTCGTGTCCGCTCCCCGGCGACGAGGTGTACGTCCAGGCCATCGGCGTCAGCGTCTCCGTCTAGGAGAGCGTGACGTTCACCGAGTTCTCGGTGACGTGCAGGAACGTCAGCACGCGGCCGCTCGACGAATTGTAGTCGATGTCGACGGTCGACGCCGGGAGGTCGGTGCTCCCGGAGTTCCCCGGCGGATTGTTCTTCCCCTTCGAGGTGACCTCCAGGTCGACGTTCGGCCCCATCTCCGCGAGGTACGTGTTCACCACGTGGCCGACGGAGTCGTTGGCGAGCGGCGACGATCCGCCGCCCTGGTAGGTCAGGTTCGTCTCCCCGGAGAGGTCGAAGTACAGGGTCGGTTCGCCGCCGTCGCACTCGTAGGTGAACGCCGACGGGGAGCCGGTGCCGCTCAGCCACGCCGACGTGTTCTCCCACTCGTGGACCGTCCCGCCGTCCTCGTAGATAGCGCGGACGGTCGGCCCGTCGCCGCTACCCTTGCAGGGGTTGCCGCCGTCTAACTCGAACTCGAAGCGGTCGGAGCCGCCGTCGTCCGCCACCAGCGCCCAGTGCAGGTCGTTGAACGCCGACGCCTTGTTCGGGCGCAGCGTGAACTCGAAGTTCTCGATGGGCTGGTCGTCGCCCAGCCCGCGGAGCTCGATGGGCGTCTCATCGAGCGTGTAGCTCCCACCCCCGCCCCGCGCGAGCAGTTCCAGTTCCACCTGGTCCGTGGTCTCGTTCACGGTGACGTTGCCCGTCGAGCGCTCGCGGAAGAACTGCTCCCAGCCGCGGTAGTACTCGCTGTCGACGCGCACCACGACGGTGCCGCCGGACAGCGGGTTCGACTTGTTCGCAGTCGGGAACTTCGAGACGTCGACGGCGTCCGCGGTCACGCGCGCTCTCGGCGCCCCCGCGAACGTCGACGCGTCGCCGCCCACTCGGATCACGGGCAGAGTCAGCGTCGCGCCCTGGTAGTTGAACTCCGGGGGCGACAGCATCTCCGAACCCCGACCCGACGTCCGCCAGACGCCGCCGCCCTGGAAGGCCACCCGGGTGTCGCCACTCTCGTAGACGACTTCGCCCATCGTCGTGTTCACGATGGGGTCCCCGACCTGGCTGCCGTTCTTGTCGAGGCGCACCACCGAGATGCGGCCCGCGTCGGGGTCGACGTAGTAGGCCCCGCTCCGCGAGTTCGACAGCGAGACCGACTGGCTGCCGGTCTGCCCGAGCGCCACCACGGCCGTCCGGCTGTCGAGCTGGCTGAGCGACTGCTCGACGCGCTGCGTGTTCGTAGCCTCCTCCGCGCTGTCGAGGGCCGGGGCTGCGAACGCCACGACCGACGTGACGCCCAGGACGGTGATGCCCAGCAGCAACACCAGTCCGATGGTCTCGGACTGCCCCCGGCCTCGACCAGTCATGCCCGCTCGTAGCGCGCCCCGGTGCATGAACCTGGCGGGAGAATGGACACAATATAGACAGGAAGTAGCCAGCGCCGAAACACGAATCGAACCGCACGACGGCTCCGCCGGAACGAGCAACATCGGGTGTATCGGGCGACCGCTTCGCTCTGCTACTCGCTGCACGGGCGTGACGGGACTGAGCGAAGCCGGAGGCTTCGCGAAGGTCGGCACGGCCGCGAGTGAACGAAGTGAACGAGCGGGCGTGACGGGACTCGAACCCGAGGCGAGACTCGCTACGCCCGTCTCGCGTACTTCGAGTCCGCCATGCCGGTTCGCTCGTCGCTTCGCTCCTCGCTGCACGGGCGTGACGGGACTCGAACCCGCGATCTAGAGGTTAGGAACCTCTCGCCGTGTCCGCTTGGCCACACGCCCCTCGTGAGAGGGGTGGTGGCGCCGGAGAAAAACGGTTACGCTAGGTGGCGGCGAAAAACGGCCGTTAGTTGGCTGCGGTGTCGTCGCGGTCCGTGGTGGAGTCCGAGGTGGACTCGGTGTCGACGTCGGAGGCGTCGACGTCCGCGTTGTCGTCGACCGGCTCGTCGCCCTCACGGATCTCCTGGAGTTCCTGTTCGACTTCCTCGCGGCCCTTCTGGAATTCACCGATGGCTTCGCCGCTAGAGCGCGCGAGCTTCGGGATCTTGTTCGCGCCGAACAGGAGGACGGCAATGAGCAGGATGACTGCCCACTCCATGCCGCCCGGCAGCCCGCCGACGAACAGTGGGGTACTGGTGAGCATCGCTATCTGGGGGTAGCCCTCTCGCAATTATAGGCTTTATGCTCCTTTCAACTGGACGGTAATCCCCACGAACCCGGAGTTTGCGGGCTCTCTGGGCGCCCTTTGTGGGCCAGACACAATGTCGCGCTGGCGGCCGGAAACGGGCGGCCGGCGGTGTGGTATCCCGAGCCTACGCCCGCGAACTTTTCCCGATAGCCGTGGAAGGGAGCGTCATGAGCGACGCGACGAAGTCGAACTCCACCATCGAGTACGACCCGAACGAGGAGCACTCGTTCCCCGACGAGCGGCTGAACGAGGTGCTCGAGTTCGTCCTGAACGACGAGGAGGTGACGGCCTACCTCGAAGCCCAGAACGTCAACCCCGTGAAACGGAAGGGGTACAACGACCACGGCGCCAAGCACATCGAAATCGTGCGGAACCGCGCGCTGCGGCTGTACGAACTCCTGAAGCGCGGTGACGTTCCGTTCAACGGCGCGGCCGACCAGGGCCTGGAGGAGGCCGACGAATCGGTCATCGTCGCGCTCGCGGCGACGCTCCACGACATCGGGCACGTCGTCCACCGGGACAGGCACGCCTACTACTCGATCCCACTGGCTTCGGACGTGCTCGACCACATCCTCCCCGAGTTCTACGACACGCCCGAGGCCGTGCGCGTCAAGGGCGAGGTTCTGCACGCCATCCTCTGCCACCACACCGAGGAGGACCCGCTGACGACGGAGGCGGGCGTCATCCGGGTCTCGGACGGCCTCGACATGGAGCACGGGCGCTCCCGACTGCCCTACGAGCGCGGCGGCCGCGGCATCAACACGCTCTCCAGCCAGGCCATCCAGCGCGTCTCCCTCCAGGAGGGCAACGGCAAGCCCGTGCTCGTCGAAATCGAGATGCGGAACGCCGCTGGCGTCTACCAGGTCGACAACCTCCTGAAGGAGAAACTCCACCGGTCGGGCATCGAGGACGACGTCCGCATCGTCGCGCTGAACTCGACGGGCGACGGCGACGCGCTCGTCGAACGCATCGAACTGTAGCGACGCGGACTACGACTCCGTGACCTCGAACTCGACGGCGAGCGTCTCGTCGTCGACCATCCCGAAGAACGCGAACCGGTACGTGCCGGGTTCGAGCGGCGAGCAGACGACGTAGGGCGGATTCGCCTTCCCGTTCTTCCGTTCGAGGCCGTCCCTGGTGAACGTGAACGGCCACTCGTAGCCGCCACCGGGAGCCACTCGGATCCCGAGTGCCGTCCACGTCGTCAGCTCGGCGATTCGGTAGACTGGCTCCCAGTCGCCGCCGTCCGACGCTCGGAGAATGTTGTACTGGTACTTCTGACCGAGTTCCAACTCTCGCTCGCCGATGTGCTTGAGCGCGAACGTCACGTCGTCGCCGATGGCGACGGTATCGTCGGAGACAGTCAGTTCGACGCCGTCCGCCGCACTGGGGTAGGACTCGCCGTCGGCGAACTCGACCGGCGGGAGGTCGTCGCCGCAGTCGGCCTCGACCTCCGGTGGGGTCTCCGCGAGTGTGTCGACAGTCGGCTCGACGGTCGTCCTGGTCGCCCTCGTCGTCTCGGTGGCGGACGTCCCGCTGGTCGTCGTGCTCGTAGCAGTTGTCCCGGTCGATGTGGGTGCCGACTCCGGGCTCGACCCGGTCTGACAGCCCGCAGTCAACGAGAGCAGCCCGGCGGCGCCCGCGAGGACTTGGCGACGCTTCACGTGGAGTGAGTCAGGACGACGCAGTAAGTGTCTTCTGCCAGACTGGTTCGAGGGGGTAGCGGCTCCGCTCCGGACGACAGTTACGTCGACACGGACGCCTCGCGGCCGCGCTGCCAGAGGTAGCCGAGTGCGGCCGCGGGCGGTCCGACGAGGATTCCGAGTATCCCGAGTAGCGGAATCTGGAGCAGGCCGGGTCCGAGAATCGCGAACGCGACGATGGAGATGGGTGCGAGCAGCGCGTACGACCACGCCATCTCGACCCCGCTGCCGTACTCCGCGAGCGTCCTGCTGTCGAGTTCGAACAGCACCGCGAGCGTGACCGTCATCGCGGCGCCGACTGCGAACAGCGCAGTGTCGGCACCGGTGCCGATGTCGCCGAGGAGGAAGGTCAGGGCCGGAGCGGCGCCCCAGGAGGCGCCGAAAACGAGTATCAGTCGACGATAGCCGACGTCGTGGAGGGAGGGCTGGGCGGTCTCTGTCGCCATACCCCAGCCTCCTCACGGATAGTCAATAAACGTGGCTCTCGCTCCCCCTGACCGCTCCGACCCGCGCTACTCCTCGAATCCGTCCTCGAACCGGAAGGTGCCGTTCCGCTGGACGACGTCCCCGTCGACCTCGATGAACGAGTCCTCGCTCATGTCCGTGATGAGGTCGACGTGGATGCTGGAGTCGTTGCGCTCGCGGTCCTCGCCGACGTTCTCCTCGTAGGCGCGTCCGAGCGCCATGTGGACGGTGTCGCCCATCTTCTCGTCGAACAGCATGTTGTACGTGAACTGGTCGATGCCCCGATTCATGCCGATACCGAGTTCCCCCAGGCGCCGGGCGCCGTCGTCCGTCTCCAGGATTTCGTCGAGGGCGTCCTCGTGCTGGCTCGCCGAGTACTCCACGACCTCGCCGTCCTCGAACGTGAGGCGGGCGTCGAGAATCTCCTGACCGCGCCACATCCGCGGCAGGTCGAAGTGGACGGTGCCCTCGACGCTGTCCGGGACCGGGGCCGTGAACACCTCGCCGCCGGGCATGTTCGCGTCGTCTGCGTCGTTCTCGGGAATCATCCCGTCGACGGACATCGTGAGGTCAGTCTCCTCGCCCGAGACGATGCGAACCTCACTGGCGTCCTCGAGAATCTCGACCATCTGGGCCTGGAACTCGCGCTGCTCGTCCCAGTCGCGGTCGACGGCCCGGTAGACGAAGTCCTCGTAGGCCTCGGTGCTCATCTCGGCCTTCTGAGCGTTCCCCGGTCCCGGGTACTGGGTGCCGACCCACCGCGTCTCGGCCAGCGCCTCCTGAATCTCGGTGTTCGCGCGGCGGGCCGCCGTCTGGTTCTCCGGCGGGACGTCGCTGGTCTCGGCGACGTTCTCGTCGGCCCGGATGCCGATGTAGGCGTCCGTCGCCTCGAGGGCGGCGAGGCGGTGGTCGAGGAGGGTGTAGTCGTCCTCGTCCATCGCTCGCGCGTACGCTCGGCTCGCGCGGTCGTTCCGCCACGTCAGGGAGGGCCGGGCGCCGATGTCGCCGAGTTTCTCGTAGACGGCGACCACGAGGTCCTCCGCAACCGCAGGCGCGGTCACCTCGACCATGTCACCTGGCTCGACGTCGACGCAGTCCTCGACGAGAATCTCGGCGTGGCGGCGAACTCTGTCGTCCATACGCCCACCCGACGGGCGGTCGACTAAGGGTTGTGGGTAGCGGTCATCCGGCAACCCTCGGCCGGGTTCGGTCCATTCAAACACCCCGGCGAGGTATTTCGGTTCGCAACCGTGGCCGAGTCCCGCAACCCGGTCTCCCTGCTCCGGAACACCGAGTTCGTCGCGCTCGCCGGCACCGCGTTCGCGCGAGCACAGGCCTACTCCACGATTCTCATCGCGCTCGCGCTCTACGCCGACGCCTTCGGCACCACGGGCGTCGTGGAGGGGCTCTGGGTGACCGGGTTCGCCGTCGTGCAGGCGTTCATCGTGCTGCCGCTCGGCCGCGCCGTCGACACCGGGAACGCGAAACGCTGGCTGCTCGCCGGCCTCGCCATCAACGTCGTCGTGTTCGTCGCGTTCGCGTTCGTCTCCAATCCCGTCGACGTGCTCCTCGTGCGCGTCGTCCAGGGTCTCGGCGCGAGCATCCTCTGGATTACGGGGTCGACGGTCGTCGGCGAAATCGCCACCACCGGTGCCCGCGGCCGGTGGCTCGGCGTCTACAACCAGGTCGGCGCCACGTCGTCGTTCGTCGGCGACCTCCTCGGCGGCTATCTCCTGTACGCCTACGGCTTCCCCCACACGTACGCCGTTCTCGCGCTCGTCACCGTGGCCGCCACCGTGCTCGTGTTGGTCGCGCTCCGGGACGACCCCGGCGGGCAGGCCGACGAGGAGGAGCGCACCGGCCTCGAAACGCTCGTCGGCCTGCTCGACGTCCCGATGGTTCGCGCGCTCGTCGCGTTCCGCACCGCGTTCAGCGTCGGGAAGATGTCCATCATCATCTTCCTCCCCATCTACGCCCGAACCGAGTTCGGCGTCGGCGCGTTCGCCATCGGCGCCATCCACGGCGGCGGCAAACTCGCGAAGGCACTCCTCCAGGGGTACGTGGGCGACCTGACCGACCGCGTCGGCAAGAAGCACTACTTCGTGCTCGTCGGCGCGCTCCTCTACGGCGCGGGCATCGCGATGGTCCCGCTCGCGCCACACGCCCAGCGCGCCTTCGACGCGGTGACTGTCGGCGGCCTCGGCTACGCGTACACCGTCACGCCGGCCGTCGCGACGCTGTTCACGGCCTACCTCGTGCTCGGCGTCGCGGACTCCGTCCGACTGCCCGCGAGCATGGCGCTGTTCGTCTCCGAGGGCGAACGCCTCGACTCGCCAGCATCGGCGATGAGTCTGCGCTCCATCTCCTGGAAGGTCGGCCAGGTCGCCGGCCCGCTCTCGGTGGGTCTCATCAAGGACGTCTTCGGCGCCACCACGGCGTTCCTCACGGCCGCCGCGTTCATCGCGGCGTCCGCAGGCGTCTTCGTCGTCGTTCGGGCGCGGACGCCCATGCCGGACGCTCGGCTCCAGCCTGGGGACTGACCGAAAATACAGCGTCCTGGGTCAGTTCCGCCACTCGGAGCCGTCGAATCGGGCCTCCTCGACGCCCGTCTGACCTCGACTGAGCGACCTGTCTGCCGAGCGGCCCACCCACAGTCGGAGAGCGTCTACAGGGATTTGAACCGAAGTCAGCCAGCCGACTCGCCAGAAAATGCGCCGACCGGGATTTGAACCCGGGCCATGAGCTTGGAAGGCTCAGGTCCTGCCACTAGACCACCGGCGCTCACTTTGTTCACGCCGTGCATCGGCGACCTCCGGCCGCCTCAACACCGGCGCGCTTCGCTTCGCTCGCGCCCCGTAGCTCGCGACCCATCGGGTCGCTCGCCACCGGCGCTCACACGCAAATTCCCTGCCGTCGTTTATGGGCGTTTCCCTTCGGGCGAGGGTTCAAATACGAGAGCGGGACCAGGCCCGCCGTGTCGTGACAGCCACCGTCGCGGGGGCGAACGAAACCGGCGGACGCGCCGCGCGACGACACGGGGAGCGTCCGCCTGTTCGCCTTACTCCGGCGTGACGACGGCGTAGCAGTTGCCGCTGGAGACGAATGACTCCACCACAGAGAGCGCGCTGTCGGCGAGGTCAGCGTCGAACTCGGCGGGGTCGTAGACGTGGTAGAACCGGGGGACGGTATCGCCGCCCGGCAGCGTCCAGTCGACGGTGGTGTCGAAGCCCTCCTGCGCGTCGAATCGGTCGTGCTCGGTGCTCCAGACGGAGACGATGGCGGTACCGCCCGGAGCGAGTACGCGCGCGAGCTCGTCGAGACTCGAGACGCGAGTCCGCCTGTCGGGGAGGTGGTGCAGCGTCGCGACGTAGACGGCGAGGTCGACTGCGTCCGTCCGCAGGGGAATTCGGGCGGCGTCGCCAGCGACCAGTTCGACCTCGAACTCGCGCTCCTCGGCTCGCTCCCTGGCCTCCCGCAGGAGGCCCGTGCTCGCGTCGACGCCGAGCACGCGGTCGGCGCGCTCCGCGAGCAGTTCGGCGTGCCGGCCGTTCCCGCAGCCGAGATCGAGCGCCACGTCTGCCGTCCGCCCGTCGAGGAACGTCTCCACTTCCGGCCACGGGTACTCGCGGGTCTGTGCGAAGTGGCCTGCGATGCGGTCGTACGTCCGGTGGACCTCCGTCATCCGATGATGAGGAAGACGCCGTACGCGATGGTCAGCATGACGGTCGCGTGCTTCGCGCCCGCCTTCACCGTCCCCTCGCCCATCTGACCGGCGACCAGGCCCGAACAGACCGCCTGCACCAGGCCGGTGTGGAAGAACACCGTGCTGTAGGCCGCCTTCTTCGCGTCGGTGAGCTGGCCGGCCTGCGAGAACGGCCCGGTGTCGACCGCGTTACCGGCTTCGGCCGCTGGCGCCGCCGACTGGGTCGGGATGTTCGGGATGAAGATGACGTCGAGCGCGACGACGATGGCGAGGAACACGAAGAACGCCACGTAGATGACCACGAGGTAGGTCAGCAGTTCGTTCCGGCGGTCGCGCTCCAGCCGGCGCGTGGCCTTCGCCTCGTCGGCGGCGATGCGCAACACGGGCCCGAGGTCGCCGCTGGCGGACATCGCGTTCGTCGTCAGCGTGACGACCCGGGAGACCGCGGGCGTGGCGACGCGGTCCCGGAACCGCTCGAAGGCGTTCTCCATCCGGGCGCCCCACCGGACGTCCGCCCAGGTACGTTCGAGCTCCTGAGTGAGCGCACCGAGTTTGCCGTCGACGGTCCGACCGAAGCTCTCGACGGCCGCCATTCCGGCCTCGTTCGTGGACGCGAACCGGTCGAGGAAGTCGGGGACACCGGCCTCGATGGCCTTCCGGCGGCGGCGCGCAATCTCGTACGCGAGCGAGAACGACCCGAGGACGAAGAGCGCGGCGTGCACGAGCGCGTCGTCGTAGGCTGTCGCCTCGAAGACGCCGGCCGTCAGCGGCCCCCACCACTGGACGCCGAGGTAGAGCGCGGCCAGCGGGACCGTCGCCCAGAAGAGCACCGTCGGGTCTTCGAGGACGACCGTCGTGGGGTTGCGGAGCCGGTAGAGGATGGGTCGAAGGCGCTCGTGGACGGCGAACCGTTCCCGATTCGCGGCCCGGGTGCCGGTCGACTCGACGCCACCGTCAGACTGCAGGTCTGACGAGCCCCCGGTCGCTTCGCTCCCGGAAACGCCGCCAGTCGCCGTGGCGGGCGACGGGATGGACTGGAACCGGAGCCCCTCGTCGATGTTCCCGTCCTCGTCGCCGGTACCGCCGGACGCGGCGTCCGTGATGGAGTCGAGGTAGACGACGAACGCGAACGTCGCGGCCGGGATGAGGAAGAACGCCGTCAGTTGCAGGAATCCCAGCGTCTCGCCGATGGTGAGCCCGATGACGACGAGGATGGTGATGAGGAAGAGCGGGCCGGCGACGAGCACGGTGACGTAGGCTTCCGCGAGCGTCGCGAGCAGTTCGAGGAACTGCTCCTGGTTGGCTTCGGCCTCTTCGGCGTAGTAGTCGTACTCCTGCTTGAGGAAGCTCGGGAGTTCGCGGCCGGACTGGAGGACGCTCGCGAGGTTCTCCGCGAACTCCGAGAGGTCGTCGCTGGGCGAGCGCTCGGAGAGCCGCTGGAGCGCTTCGATGACGTCGGCGCCGTAGAGGTCGACGTCCTTGACGGCGACGGCCATCTCGCGGGCGGCGTCGCCGTAGACGGCCTGGTTGCGAGCGAGGATGCGGAGCACGTCCGAGAGCGGCATGCCGCTCCGAGAGAGCGCGTACATGAACGCGACCGTTCGCTCCATCGAGGCGTCGATGCGGCGCGCGCGCTCGCCGGCCGCGTAGCTCGGGAGCAGCCACCGCACCTTGTACGTGGCGTAGGCGGCGACGACGCCGAGCGTGGCGCCGGAGACGACGAAGATGGCGAACAGTTCGCCGAGGGGGAGGGCAGTGACTGACTCGACGAACAGCCCCTGGACGGCGGCCGGGAACTGGCTGCGGAGTTCCTCGCCGGCGTTCCCGAGGAAGACGAGGACACCGGCGACGAGGTAGACGCCGAGCAGGCTCGCGGCGAACGCAGCGACCGAGGCGAAGAGGTAGGTGCGTGCCGCGTACAGCCGGTACGTCTGCGGAATGTGGGCGCCCCGGAGCGCGGCGACCTGGTCGGGGTTGGCGGTCTGACGGTCGCGCGCGAACCGTCCAAAGACGACGACTGCGGCGCGGGAGAGCGTGCGGTCGACCGGGTCGACGACGGCAGCGAGCGTCACGACGGCCACGAGCGCGAGGACGGCGGCCAGCGGGAGGTAGACGAGGACCATGTTACTCGCCGACGCCCGGGGCGTCCACCGCGGCGTCGTTCTCGAGGGCGTCCGTGACGCGGTCGACGACCCGCTCGGGCTGGGCGTAGTACTCGTTGACGAGCGCGGTGAACCGGCGGTAGTCGGTGACGTCCTGTTCGACGAGGTACTGGAGCACCTTCTTGCGGTTCTGGAGTTCGCGGAGGAGTTCCCTGCGGGACCAGCCGCGTTCGTCCTGGATCTCGTCGAGGACCTTGGAGTCGCGCTGGTCGAAACTGTCGGACGTGGGGTTCCACTCGAAGGCCGTGGAGTAGTCGAGGTCGCCGGTGCGCTGGTCGATGCCCTCGATCTCGGCGATGACGCGGTTCCGGCGGACGCGCTCGTCGCCGACGTGCGTGAGCGTCTGCACGCAGAGGATGTCGAGGCTCTGAATCATCGCCCGCGGAACGTTGATGGGGTCGTTCTCCAGGCGGTTGATGACCGTCTGCACGCTGTCGGCGTGCATCGTGGAGTACGTGGTGTGGCCGGTGTTCATCGCCTGGAAGAGCGTCATCGCCTCCTCGCCGCGCACCTCGCCGACGACGATGTACTCGGGGCGGTGGCGGAGCGCCGAGCGCAGCAGGTCGTACATCGTGATGTCGTCGCCGCCCCCGCCGGATTCGCGGGTGACCGAGGAGAGCCAGTTGTCGTGGTAGAGCGTGAGCTCTCTGGTGTCCTCGATGGTGAGCACCTTCGAGCGCGGCGGCACGAACATCGAGATGGCGTTCATCGACGTGGTCTTCCCGGAGGCGGTGCCGCCGGCGAAGATGAGGCTCTTGTTCGACTCGATGGCGAGCCAGAGGTACGCCATCTGGTCGAGGTCGAAGGTGTTGTAGTCGACGAGCGTCGCGGGCGTGAACGGTTCCTCGCTGTACTTCCGGATGGTGAACGCCGACCCCCTGGGGGTGACTTCTTCGCCGAGCGCGAGTTCGGCCCGCGAGCCGTCCGGCAGCGTCGTCTCCGTGACGGGGTCGCCGATGGAGATGTGCTGGCCGGACTGCTGGGCGAGGCGGACGACGAAGCCGTCGAGTTCCTGTTCGCCGTAGCTGACGTTCGTCTCGATGTCCGTGTACTCGGTGTGGTAGACGAACAGCGGGAGGTCGTAGCCGTCGCAGGAGATGTCCTCGATGTGGGGGTCCTGCATCAGGGGGTCGAGCTTCTCGAACCCCTCGAAGGCGCGGTGGAGGTAGTAGAACAGCCGGTAGAAGGCGTTGGGGTCGACGTCGACGGCGTACTCGGAGAGCAGCCGCTGCATCTGGGCCTTCAGCACCGCTTCGCGGTCTTCGGGGTCGTAGGCGGCGTCGTAGATGAGGGCGTCCCGGATGTCGTCGTAGAGGGTGTCGAGCAGTTCCTGCTCGAAGTCGTCGAGGTGCGGTTCGACGACGTGGTAGCGGTGTTCGTCGTTCTCGGCGTCGAAGCCGACGAAGACGAAGGCGTAGGGCGCGTTCACCCAGTAGCGGTCGACCTCCTCGAAGCCGTCGAGGCCGTCGAAGGAGACGAGGGGGCCGTGGACCTGCGGGTCGTACTCGGGGACGTCAACTGCGGACCCCTGGAGCACTTCGACGACGCGTCGGGCGCGCTGTCGGAGGTCGTCGAGGCCGCCGTCGAGTCCCGCGAGGAAGTCCTCGGCCATCGGTACTACTCACCCCTTCGCCCGCGTGAACTTAAAAACTGTCCGACCACTGTGTCGTCCGTGGCGGCTCGCCGCTACACCACGCGGTTGCCGAGCCGCTCGCCGGCCTCCAGGCGGCGGGCGTTCTCGCGGACGACCGCGGCGATGTTGTCGGGGTAGTCCCGGGTGGCGGCCGCCGCGTGTGGTGTGACAATCACGTCGTCCATGTCCCAGAGCGGGGAGTCCTCGGGCAGCGGCTCCGCCTCGAAGACGTCGAGAGCGGCCCCAGCGAGTTCGCCGTTCCGGAGCGCGTCGACGAGCGCGTCCTGGTCGACGACGCCGCCGCGGGC